>Ga0075426_10001172_pt1 | contig 18444 bp, 15 predicted proteins | sample SoiMethybrSBSTD5_FD_75304 | JGI IMG/M metagenome (GOLD analysis project Ga0075426, IMG submission 75304) | Bulk soil microbial communities from a Populus tree surrounding site in Tennessee, USA - Soil MetaG P. TD hybrid SBSTD5 | ecosystem: Environmental > Terrestrial > Soil > Tree plantation...
GCGACCAACCTGCGTTTCCTGAGCGCGGTGATGTTCGACGGGCGGGAATCAACGTCGCTCACCGGCACAACGAGAATTCTCTTTGACAACTATCCGGATTCGCTTGTGAGCGACCTGAAGCATCAGTCAGTAGACGCCACGATCGGCCACGCACAAGGAGACGGCACGAGACCAACCGCCGCGGAGCAGCAGGAGATCGTGGATTTCGAGATGGCGCTGTTCACCGCGCAAGCTGTCGGCGAGACGACCCGCCGCCTGGACACACAAGGGGCGAATGGCGGGCCTGGAGCCCTCGTCACTCCTCCGTTCTTCATCAGTATCAATTCGAGCGTTAACTTCCTACTGCCGGGGTTGGAGCCACCGGGCGGGCTCATGGCGCCAGGCGACGGTGGGTTCAATTCGGCGATCTTCGACATTTTCGATGCCTGGGCGAAGCGGCCCCCCACGGACCCGAGAGCAGCCGTTGCGCGCGGACAGGCCGTCTTCAATTCCAAGCCCATCAACATCACGGGGGTAGCCGGAATCAACGACGACGTGTCAGCTGGCGGTCTGGTTGCCGGCGGCATTCCGTCGCTTCAGGGAACGTGCGGCACGTGCCACGATACGCCCAACGTCGGAAATCATTCCTTCCCGACGCCCTTGAACATCGGCACCGGGGACCCCAGTCCCTCTGACCCATCTGTGAATTTAGGTGGGCTCGACGTGAGCTACTTGCCAAAGATCACGGTGTGCAGAATGCCGGGTAGGCGCGACTGCAAGACCACGACCGACCTCGGCCAAGCCTTGATAGACGGCAAATTCGACCACGTCGGCAAGATCAAAGGGCCGATCCTGCGCGGTCTCTCCGCCCGCGCCCCGTTTTTCCACAATGGGTCGGCTCAGACACTGTTGGACGCCGTGCGTTTTTACGAAAACCGCTTTGGTCTCGTCCTCACGCCTCAGGAGGAATCCGACTTAGTCGCGTTCCTGAGCTCACTCTGATTGACGCGCCGGAGGAGGCTCCCTGCGGCGACTCGCCGGGCAGAATGATCGCGCTGCCGGTTGTCGCTGACACGCTGGGCTGAAGCGATGAGCCAGGGTGCCCGCGTCCTCGGTGACCAGCCTAGCTCCGCCCGCCGAGCGTGTTAAGACTTCTCAGGCTGGCGTGGGCGGTAGCCGACACGGTTCGATGCGCTCTGAGATTCGCGACGACCCAGCCGTGCTGGTTCGCGTAGCGTTACGTTCTCATCGCTTCCTACACGGCTCTGCCAGCAGCCGTAGCTTCGTGTACTTCGTCCAACTTGCCCGTCCGTACGTCGTAAATGTATCCGTAGATCGGAATGGACCGGGGAATCAACGGGTGGTTCCGAATGCGTCTCACGTCGGCGACGACCGCCGCCGCATTATCCTTCATCGTGAGCCAATCAATGAACTCGCCCTCCGTCGATCCGGGGCCCTTCCCGACATCGCGAAAACCGCTGGGCGTGAGCTCAGCGGTCTCGAGGCTACTGGCCAGGAGATTCCGCATCACGTCGTCCGTGAAGAACAACATGCCGCAGTCGGTGTGGTGGATCACGAAAAACTCATTGGTGCCGAGCAGTTTGTAGGAGATGACCAGCGAGCGGAGCGCGTCGTTGCTCGCGCGCCCTCCGGCATTGCGAATCACGTGGGCATCGCCCTCCGCGAGTCCGGCGTACTTGGCCGGATCCAGCCGGGCGTCCATGCACGTGAGAATCGTAAAATGACGCGCCGGGGGTATGGTCAGTTTGCTCTTCGCGCCAAACGTCGCCGCGTAACTGGCATTCGCCTTCAGGACTTCTGACAGCACGCTCATCGTCGTCCTCCTTGTTCTCACGAGCACCCGAGCTCGACGTCTGCTCTCTTCGCTCCTGACGCCAACGCTCCCGGTGGCCAGACTTGGTCACCCGGGGGCGTTGTATTTTCACCGCGACTTGCAGCCTGAGGCTGACATCCTCCTTCAGGCTGGAGCAATTGCGACTTTATCGGGAACTCAGGCGCGCCATGTATAGGTCCTTCACCCCCTTTGGGTCCCCTTTCGCACACTCTCTCTGTTCGGCTCGCGAGAACGCTCCGGCGCAGGTTCCGGGAACAGCTGTCACACACCGTCGTCGCCGCAGATGCCAACGACCGGACGCTCTTCCTGAAGACCTCTTAAAGATCCACGTGGCGCCTGTCGGCGATCTTTACGCTTTCGAGTGAGTCGCAATATTGCGTTTCGGCACTCGCGACGTCTGCATCGGGCTCGAAGCGTGCGCGTTTCACGCATCCGCGCCCGCGCACTCCTGACATTTGCGATCTCATCCTGACCGCGCGGCGACAAAGCTCGCCCTTTTGGCCGACCATAAACCGTTCACGCCGAAGGTCTTGGCACAAGACCGGCGCGACCACGCGTCGAGCAAGCCTGCCGCGGTGAGGAAACTCGACCATCGAACGACACGCTTACCACGAGAGCTCGCGCGAGGGTGGGCGCGATCACCACGATCGTCGGCGAATTTTCCACATTCATCGACCGCGACCTTCCGTAAGTCGAGAGCAATTAGGACTCTTCTCGGTTTGGCCTGAAAAATGCGATTGGGCTCTGGGGGGAGCCCGCGAACGCACCAACTGTAAAGATGCCCGACTCACCCCAGCGAAACAATGGGCGTGACCCGGGCGTATTCGACAGGAGGAAGCAAGATGATGACGCATTTGCGCGCTTCGCTACTCGCACTCGTGGTTGGATTCGTCGTGTTGATGCTGACGGTCAACACGGCTGCGGCCGATTCCTTCATCCAGACGAATCTCGTTTCGGACATCACCATGCTGGCCACGATCACAGACTCCAGCCTCAAGAATCCCTGGGGCGTTTCCGAGAGTCCCATGAGCCCTTTCTGGGTCTCGGACCAAGCGACGGGTGTTGCCACGCTCTACGCGGTGACTGCCGGGGGTGTTACCAAGAATTCTCTTACCGTTACCATTCCATCGACCCCTCCTGGACCACCGGTAGGCCCAACCGGCCAGGTCTTCAACAATCAGGCGCCCGCGTTTTCGGTAGGGGGTTCTCCGGCCACCTTTATCTTTGCCAACTTGAACGGAACAATCTCAGCCTGGAATAACGGCGCGGGCACGATGGCCGTCGTCGAAGCGACAACCTCGGGAGCGGTCTACACCGGCCTCGCTATTGGGAGTAACGCCTCCGGGCCTCTCCTGTATGCCGCGAATGGCGCGGGAAATCGCATCGATGTCTTCAACGGCTCGTTCGCTCCGGTCAATCTCGGAGCCAATGCGTTCGCAAACCCCTTTGCCGGACTCGTCCCGTTCAACGTTCAGAACATAGGGGGCCAAATCTATGTGACCTATGCGCTGCCGGGGCGAGCGGCCCAGATTGCAGCCACGGAAGGGCAGGGAGCGGTGGCCATCTTCGATACGAGCGGGAACTTGGTTAAAACGCTGATTTCTGGCAGCAAGCTGGCCTCGCCATGGGGCATGACCCTGGCCCCTCCCGGGTTCGGCTCCTTCGGCGGTGACCTGCTCGTAGGCAACTTTAGCTTTGTCGCCAGCGAGATCAACGCCTTTGATCCAACCACTGGCACGTTGCTCGGCACGATCCCGATCAATGCCGGCGCGGGTAACGCACCTGGCGGCCTTTGGGCACTCATCGTCGGCAACGGCGCCAACGGCGGCGATCCTCACACTGTCTACTTCAGCGACGGAATCAACGGCGAGGCCGATGGTTTGTTCGCCTCTCTCTCTCCAGTTCCCGAACCGGGCACGTTGGTTCTATTGGGTTCAGGGCTTGCGGGGATTGCGGGAGTTGCGTGGAGAACGCACCGAAACAAGCGGCGCACCAATGTGCATCTCAGTTGACAGTGCGCTGCCTTGACCATCTAGTGGTGATCGACTACTAGCCTCGCTGGCATCGCGCTCGCGGCGCCGGACCTGTAGACGCTCTACACGGTCTCGCTGGCACTGCGCAAGCGCGGCGCCCGCGCGACTGGACGCGGTGTCGCGAGCGTCGGCTTCACCGTGGCGCTGGCTGCCGCGTACATCGGCGGCGACCTCGTCTACCGCAAGCGGATCGGCGTCGACCACGCCCAGCGTCCCGACTGGGACGACTTCGTCGCGGTGCTTCCGGAACGCGATCTCGGCGAGTCCGTGCCACAGCGCATCGACGTTCGCGGTGTGTCGGTTGTCGTCATCCGTCGCGCGGGTCGAATCTACGCGCTGGCCGAAAGCTGTGCGCATCTCGGCGGGCCGCTATCCGAGGGATCCGTCGATGACGTCGGCATTCGCTGCCCGTGGCACCGCTCGCGCTTCGCGCTCGAAGACGGCCGGATTCTCGAAGGCCCATCGACCTTCCCACAACCCTGCCTGGAGCTCCGGCTGCGGGACGGCCAGATCGAGCTACGACCGCGCCACTCGCCGAGAAGTCTGCTCAGAGAGTCTTAGCGTGATGTCCAAGCCGATGCTGTGGTTGATTCGGTAGAAATCGAGGCTCACAAACGCCCAATCGGTGCCCAACGCGGATGTAAACCAGCACCCTGAACGTCACTCGCTTCGAGGCCAAAGTTCGAGTTGTTGCGGGCTTAGAGCATCCAGCTGATCCTCCGTGAAGTGATGATTCGGCCTCTTAATCGGCGGGTCCAAGGTTCGAGTCCTTGACGGCCCACCAATCGATTTGCTTTTGGTGTCGTCGGGTCCGCGGATCGTCGAGTCGCTGGAAATCCTCGCGGCATATCTGTATCCGAAGGCATTCGAGGCGTCCTGACACCAGGCTACTCATCGGCGTGAGTCCCCTCGGCGACGTCCCCGGCGTCGTTGTCGGCATTCCTTTGCGCGAAGTTGTAGAGCATCACGAGGATGGGCAGGAGATACATATGGCCGCTGATCCACATGATCCCGCCCGCCGCCGCTTGCTCCTCTGCCGCAGTCACCGCGAGTCGACGCGCGGTCTCGTCGTAATGCGGGTAGAAGCTGCGCTCGGGAAGAGTGAGCATCGCGCCGAGGGCCGTGTTCTGAGCCGTCGCGGCGATCAGATAGAGGATCTCGAATCCCAGGTGCGCCCGCGGACCCAGCCGCGGGGCGGGACGCACGATCGGCCACCAAAACAGGAGCGCCGTGGTGAAAAACGCGAGGTGCTCCACAACATGAACGCTTTCGTGCTCGAGCGCGAGCTGATATAGAAACGGCACGTGCCACGCCCACAGGTCCGTCACGTAGACGAGCCAGGCGACGGGCAGGGACGTGAGCACCCCGAGAGCAATGCGGAAGTGCGTGCCCGTGGTCAAGGGCGACGCCAGCCAGCGACGGACGCGGCGAGGAACACCCCACAGCACCACCGGCAGAGGATTACCCAGCAGGACGAGCGGCGCCGCCAGCATCGTGAGCAGGAGGTGCTGGATCATGTGTACCGGGAAGAGTTCATCGGCAAGATCGTCGATGGGCGACAGGAGAGCCGCCGCAATCGCCACAAGCCCGAGCCCATAGAGCGCCAGTCGCCACCGGTCCGGAGGATGGCCGATACGACGCAGGTGCCACCAGCCGCGTCCGTAGAGAGCTCCAACACACACGAGCACGGACGCCACGACAACCTTCAGCATGGGAGGATCATCGTATCTCCGCCGCACATAGAGGGCGACGGACCAGCCAATTCGCGCACGCGCGTGGCGGCAATGCACTTGTGATCGAGGTGCGCGGGAGGTACGGTGGCGAAGAAGGAGCCGCGATGTTTGGGCTCGGGCCGCAAGAGCTTCTCGTCATCCTCGTCATCGTCCTGATCTTCTTCGGCGGCAGCCGCCTCCCCGAGCTGGCGCGTTCCCTGGGCTCGAGCATCCGAGAGTTCAAGAAGGGCCTCGACGCCGGCACGTCGGAGTCGGACGGCGCGACAGAGGATCAGGCGCCCGCGGGGTGTCGGTCTTGCGGAGCCGCCCTTGCCACCGATTGGAGCCATTGCCCTCGCTGCGGGACGGCTATCGTCGAGCGCAACTTCGAGACACCCGACGCGGCGAAGGGCGGCGAGACGGCGACACGCGCCGACGGCGACGCGCGCGTCGGTCCGAAGAACGGAGCCGCCCGCGATGTTTGATCTGGGCGGCAGCCTGCAGGAGATCCTTGTCATCCTGGTGGTCGCGCTTCTGGTCGTTGGCCCGAAACGGCTGCCCGAAGTTGCGCGGATGCTGGCGCGGGCGTTGAGGGAGTTGCGAGGCGCCAGCGATGAGTTCCGCTCGACGCTGGAAACGCACCTCGAAATCAATCAACCGGTCGTGAGGCCGCTTCCCGTCCAGCCAGACAGGGGCATGACGTCGGCATCGATCGCCTGCGAGTCCGTGCCAGTAGCGACACTCCAGCCGCCGACCGGTGAGCCGGTTGACGACGACGCCTCGACGCCGTACGTCGCGCAGCGCGGAGGACGGCTGTTCCACCGGCGAGACTGCCCCTGGGCGTCGCGCATCAGCCGCAACGACCGCGTGGGGCTCCCAGCCACGACCGACGCCGAGCGAGAGGGGTTCGTCTCGTGTCCGGCGTGTGAGGACGCCCGGAGCTCACTCCTTAGTCGAGCGTAGCTGTCGCGAGGTCGTGCCCCAACCAAGCCAGGGGAGTGACCGAGCATGAAAAGAATCGTCAGCATCGACCCGGCCTGGGGCATCACCGTCGTACGGATTTCGACCGGAGTCATTTTCGTTGTCCACGGAGTGCAGAAATTTGCTGCTGGACTCGGTGGTGTGACAGCGTTCTTCGCGAAAGTTGCGATCCCTGCGCCCGGTGTGATGGGCCCATTCGTCGCCATCTTGGAGCTTGTTGGCGGTATCCTGCTCATTGTCGGCCTCGCGACCCGCTGGGTTGGTCTCCTCTTCGCCGTCGAGATGCTCGTGACGACGCTATGGGTCCAGATTCCGAGTCGAGGATGGACGGCAAGCGACCTCGATCGAGCCTTGCTGGCGTCGAGCCTGCTGCTGGTGCTTGCCGGTGGCGGGAGGGCGAGCGTCGATGCGATTTGGCTCGAGAAAGATCAATAGTCCGAGGCTCGACGACGAAGCCAAAGTTCGAGTCCTTGACGGCCCACCATTCGAATCGGGCGCTTCGGCAATCGCCGGAGTGCCCGATTTGTCTCGTTGCGCGAATCGACAAGCGACGGATTAGAACGGGTTCGGCACTTCGGGAATGCGAATTGCGGGCTCTGACCGAGGGCCCATCATGCCGGCGGCGTCGGTATCGACGAGCACGACATCAATCCCCCCACCTTGTTTCGAAAACCGCACGTTCGTCTGATGGGCAAGTAAGTGTCGGCCATGTTCGACTCCTGATGCGCCGCTGCATCATTCGAACATGGCTTGCGAGAAGCTTGCTCTCTATCGGTGCTGCACCTCATAGCCGCGCGCGCTCATGCAGGACTCGTAGAGGCGTTGCGCGTCCCGCTGCTTCGACCACGGCATTTGACCCAGCCGGATGTCTTGCTCAGATTCTTGGACGCACTCGTAGCTGTCTTGCACGTAGCTCCGCATATCGGTTTTCGTCGTCGGCGAGCGGTCCGGATCCCCCCAAAACGTCGTCTTCGTTGTGCAACCGGCCGCCAAGAGCAGTGTCAGCGACAGACAGGTCAACGCGCGCCGACTCACGAAGGCCGTTTCACCGCGGGACGCCACGCATTCGTCTCGGCGACACTACGCGGCGATTCCTTTCGTGCCCCTGTCCGTTTGATTACGGTTTGGTAAGAAACACGGGCCAACATCGTGGGGCCGTTCGATGGCGGTCCCAGCCGATCGGCACTGATCACCTCTCAGATCAGGCAGGATCATCGCGACAGGGACTGACATGCATCCCAGTTCCGGGGTGCGGTTCGCGAGAACGCTACTGTTGGCGCCAGCCGCGCTTGCGCTCGGCGGTTGCTTCCTGGTGTCGTGGCTTCCCGGGCGGCACGACGCGAAGGCGTCGGTGTCCGGGCCGGCTCCATATGTCGAGCAATGCCAGAGTTGCCATCCGGCGCCGGCCGGCTACGCACAAAGCCTGCACTCCGCCAAGGGCATTCGCTGCGGGCAATGTCATCGGCCCGCCGGCCACCCGGACTATACGCAGCCCGTGCAGGACGCGACGTGCGGGGGCTGTCACCAGCCTCAGTTTCAGCAGGTTCTCGCGACAAAGCATTTCACGACGCGCGAGCTGCGCCCGCTGGACCACGACCGTGCGGCCCGACGTCTGCTGCGTCAGGAGCACTTCACGGCGCCGTCGCCGGGCTTACGCCGATTCGTCGGCGATTCGTCTTCGGACGCGCTCGGAGGTCGTCTGTGTGCGGCGTGTCACTACGACGAGCATCGCCTCGGGCTCGCTGCGGTGAGGCAGCCGAATTTCTGCGCCGAATGCCACGGGGTGCCGCCGCACGGGCCCATGGGTTCGGGTTGCATGGAGTGCCACGTCCGGATCGGCACCACGGCAAGGGGCCAGGTGGTCAACACGCATCTGCTCAGGACGTCAGCGAGCGGCCGTTGAGCGCCCAGCAGGCGTTCGACGCCGAGCTTGCACGGGCGATGAGCCGCCGGCAGTTCCTCGTGCGCCTCGCTCGCGCCTCGAGCGCGGCGATCCTGGTGTCCTCGCCGCTCGGCTGCGCCACGATGCACGGCCGGTTACAGCGCCGCCGCCTGGGTGACACGGTGATCTTCACTCCGGTGCAGGAAAAGACCGTCGCGAAGATCATCGACGGCTTCAATCCGCCCGATACCGAGATCCGAAAGCGGCTGCATGCCGAGGACCCCGACTACGACCCGGTCGAGGTCTGGGCGGAGTTTGCCTGGGCCTATGGCGACGAGTTCCTTGCCGACATGAGATTCCTGATCGACTTCGTCAACGTGCTGCCGACCTTCACCCGCACGTTTTCGACGCGTCACGGATTGCCTGCACGCTTCGAGCTTCAACGCTTCCACCCCCTCGATGCGAACCGTTACTTCTTGTTTCTGCGCGACAGCAGTCTCCGGCCTCTGCGCAACATCTTCACCGGCGCGAGGTTCATCGGGACCGCTCCGATCTACATGAACGAGCGCGTGACGTGGAAGGTCATGAACTACCCTGGGCCGTGGCTGCGGGACCCCGCGCGGCCCGACGAGGATCTCGCGCACTCCACGTCGTTCGATCTGGCCAAGGAGACCGAGGACAACGTGGCGGCCCTGCGGCGCCGCGTCGTTGCGCACGACGCCCTGCGCACGGGGCTCGAAGCCGCGCGAGTGGTGAGCGGGCAGGACCGTCTCGTTCTGGAAACCGATGTCGTCGTGGTGGGCTCGGGCGCGGGTGGGTCGTTCGTGGCCGCCGAGCTCGCTGCGAAGACCGGGCAGCGGATCTTGATCGTCGAGAAGGGCGAGTTCATCGAGCCGGACGAGTTCGTTCAGCGCGAGCGCTTGATGATGCCGCGTATCTTCGACACCGAGTTCTCGGTGAACCAGCTCTTCGGCCGCGAGATTCCCACACTCTCCACCACCGTGGTGACCGGCAAGCTCGTCGGGGGCTCCGCCACGATCAACCATGCGCTGGCCTTCGAGCCGCCGCGGCCCGTGATCCGTGACTGGCGTGAGCAGAACGGTGCTGATCTCGACTACGAGGATCTGGCGCCACATCTCGACGCGATCGGGAAGCTGCTCCGCATCGCCGCGGTGCCCGAGTCGCAGATCTCGGGGAGCAACCTCGCGCTTCGCCGTGGCGTCCAGGCGCTCGGGCTGCTCCATCACGGCCCGACCGTGCGCAACGCACATCAGTGCATCGGATGCGGCTACTGCGATCTCGGCTGTCGCTACAACCGTAAGCTCACCCCGCTCAACGTGGTGCTGCCCATGGCCGCCCGCCGCGGGGCGCAGGTGCTTGCGAACTGTCGTGTGGACCAGGTGCTCCTCGAAGAGCTTCCGGACGATGGCCGCGACGGGCGCACGCATCGAGCGACGGGCGTCGTGGGATATCTCACCGACGCGCGCGGTGTAAATCGCGAGCGCATCGAGATCAGGGCCCGGCGCGTGGTGCTGGCCGCGGGGCCGTTCGCCTCGCCGCGCATCCTCATGCGAAGCGGCGTGCCCGATCTGCGGCGCGCGAAGGGCGCCGAGCGCGCGGTCGGAGAGCGGTTCTCGACTCACGCCACCATCACGTTCTACGCGGATTTCGACGAGCCGCTGTATCCGTCGGCCGCCACGCCGCCGATGGGCTACTTCGTAAAGATGTACGAGGTCGACGACCAGTCGGCCGCGGATCCCGCTCGGGATCACGTTCGCTACGCCCTGGAGGGCATGCTGAACCATCCGCTCGCGCACGCGCAGCTCGTCCCGTATGAGTCGGCTGAGAGCCACGTCGAGTTCATGAAGCGCTTCAACCAGACCATGACCCTGGCGGTCATGTTCCGCGATCGGCCGGTCGGGCGCGTCACGCCCACCGCGTTCGAGTACGAGCTGGCGGATGAGGACCAGTCCGGCTGGCTGGACGCTCTACGGACCGGAGCACGGATCATGTTCGCGGCGGGCGCGCGTCGGGTGTTCTTCAACAGCCATCGGCCTCTGATCCTGAGCGAGCCGGCGCAGATCGACGAGATTCTGACGCTCGACCTCGTCCGTCAGCAGAGGATTCAGATCACGAGCGGTCATCCGATGGGCGGGTGCGCGCTGGGCGGCGATCGCCGACGCGACGTCGTGGATTCACGCGGCCGCTCATGGGACGTTGACGGCCTGTACGTCGCGGACTCGTCTATTCTGCCGACGTCGCTCGGCGTGAACCCTTGCTACACGGTCTATGCACTCGGCCGCTTCATCGGCGACAGTCTGGTCGAGGAGATTCGCGCCGCGTCAACCGAAGAAGTCGACCAGCCCCGTTTCGATGTTGTACATCGCGCCGACAATCTTGACCGCGCCTGAGGCCTCCAGGTCGGCGAGTGTCGCACTGCGCCGATGGATGCCCGCCATCGTCAGCTCGACGTTCTTGCGCGCCACCGCGTCGACAAAGCCGTAGTTCTTCGCCGAGCGTTCTCCCTGATATGCGGTCGCCTCCACGGCCGGCCGGATCTTGATCAACAGCCCGGTGAGGTTCCCAAGCTGTACCTTGTCGATCGCTCCCTTGATGGCGCCGCACAACGTGTGGCCCATCACCAGCACGACCTTCGCACCGGCGACCTTGCAGGCGAACTCCATGCTGCCGATGATGTCATCGTTGGCGATGTTGCCGGCCACGCGCGCATTGAAGCAGTCGCCGATGCCCAAATCCATGATGGTCTCGGCCGGCGCGCGCGAATCGATGCAGCTGAGGATGATCGCCGCGGGAAACTGACCGCTCGCGCTCGCTTTCTGCTGGGCGAGGTAGTCGTGCGGAGACTCGTGGCCAAGGCGGAAGCGTTCGTTGCCCTTTTTCATCAACGCGATGATGTCGTCCGGCGTGAGCCGGTCGCGTTGCTCCTTGGTCAGTGCGGCAGCGAACCCGCGGCGACCGGACATCGCGACACCCACCAGGATCGTGGCGATCGCGATGCTGGTGATCCCGAGGAAGCCGCGGCGGTCCACAGGGCGCTTATCGGCCGGCGGCGCCTCAGACGCAAGGGCCATCTGTACCTTCAGCCCTTGACGCCTCCCATCGTCAGGCCGGCGGTCATGCGTCGCCGGAATGCGTAGTAGACGGCGACGGGCGGCAACGCGTAAATGATGGCCGTCGCCATCATGTAGTTCCAGGGAGACTGATCGCTGCTGAGGAACTGCGCGAGGGCCACCGGCACGGTCATGCTCGACTTGGAGGACAGGAGCAGGAATTGATAGAGGTACTCGTTCCAGGCCAGGAGCATGGCATACGTGCCGACCGCGACCAGGGCCGGCGCCATCAGCGGCAGGTAGATGCTGCGATAGATCTGGAACGGTGAGGCGCCGTCGATGCGCGCCGACTCGTCGACCTCGATCGGGATGCTGCGCCCGTACTCCTGGAACACGAAGGTCGCGTACGGCGTGGCGAATGCCACGAGGGCCGCGATCACGGACCAGAGGTTGTTCGCCATCCCGTAGTTCTGCATGATCCGGTAGAACGGGATCGCGAGGAACGACGCCGGAATGACGTAGGTCAGCAACGCGGCATTGCTGACCAACCAGCCGTGTCGGATGCGCATCCGGCCGATGGAGAAGCTCGTCAGCGATCCGATCAGCAGCGTGAAAAGCGTCACCATCGCACCCATGTAGATGCTGTTGGCGAACTGCCGCCAGAAATGCTCCAGGTACCAGTGGCCCTGGGTCAGGACGCCCCAGAAGCTCTCGAATGACAGGACTCTCGGCCAGATGTGATCGGTGAAGACGTCGCCCTCCGGCTCGAGCGAAACCAGAACCATGTTGTAGATGGGGAGCAGCGTCCACACCACGAGCGCCGCGGAGAGCACGACCGTCCCGGCCGTCGCGAGACAGCGCCGGACGCGCACGGCACGCTTCGCTCGCGCCGTGGCCCGGGACGACGAAAGCGCCGCGTCGAACGCGAGCGTGCTCATAGCTGTACCTCCGCGGTGCGCAGCTTGCGCATGAGGACAATCACCAGCGGGATCACCAGGGGCAGCGCCGACATCACCGCCGCCACCCCGAGCCGCGGCTGGGCCATGTCGAAGGCGTTGCGGATGCCGAGCGTGCCGAGCACGTGTGTCGAGTTCGCCGGCCCGCCGCCGGAGACGAAGTAGACCGTGTTGAAATCGCCGAGCAGAAAGATCGTCGAGAGCAGCGTGCAGATCAGGTAGAGGTTCGCCAGCAGCGGGAACGTGATGTGGACGAATCCACGGACGCCGGTGGCGCCGTCGACTTTCGCCGTGTCCGAGATCTCCAGGGGGATCGCCATCCGGCCCGCGAGCAGGATCAGCGTCCAGAACGGCGTCCACTTCCAGATGTGGGAGACGATGACCGAGCCCAGGGCGCTCCAGCGGTCGTTGAGCCAGTGCGGTCCCTCGATGTGGAACAGCTTGTAGAGGACGTTGTTGAGGAAGCCCCACTCGCCGTTCAGCATCCAGTGGATCGAGATGAAGGTGGAGATCTGCGGCACGGCCCAGGGCAGGATGAAGATGAGCAGCAGCACCTTCATCCACCGGCCGCGGCGCATGAAGAACCCGGACAGGAGCAGCGCGAGAAACATCTTCACGTTCACGCCGAGCGCCAGGTAGAGCACGGTGTTGACCACCGAGCTCTGGTAGATCGGGTCTGCGAAGAGCTCTCGGTACAGGCTCGCCTCGCTGCCCATCCACACGCCGTAGACGATCGGGTAGACGACGAACGTCAGGAACACAGCGACGTAGGGCACGAGGAAGGCGACCGCCCACGTGTACTCGCCACCCTTGAGGTTGCCGTGGAGGTAGCGCGCGAGCGCTCGCCGCCGGATGGCGGGACGGCCGACTGCGACGACCGACGCGGTGTCCATGGTTCCCTCCGCACTCACGCCATCTTGTACTTCGCGAAGATCTCCTCGATGCGCTTGAACGCCTTGTCGACGGCGGCATCGGGCTTCGCTCCGTCCTTCGCCACGTCGATCATCGCCGTGCTCCAGACGTGCTGATTGCGCACTTCTGCCATCGCCAGGTTGTACACGTAGTGGTCCGGCAGCGTCGGGCCGACGAGGCCCTGCGTAGCATAGCCCTTCAGGTGCGGGTCCTTCGGGTTCTGCCAGAACGGGCTCTTGGCGAGCGCGGGCATGACCGGCAGCCAGCGGCCCAGCCCCAGTTCGATGAACTCCCCGAGCACCTTCGGCTGGATGAAGTACTTGAGGAACTCTTTGCCCACGGTGACGTTCTTGGCGCCCTTCGGGATCAGGCCGGTCGTGATGTAGACGAAGGCCGGCACCGGCTTGCCGGCATTGTCGTTCGGATAGCCGGGGATGCCGTGGGTCACGATCTCGTTGAAGTACCACTCCGGATGCTTTTCCTTGATGGCCACCTCGGTCGAGAGCGTTCCGTCGACGTCCATCACCATCAGCTTCGCGTGGAAGGCGTTGTTGTCATCCGCGTCGTTCCAGTTGATCGCGCTCGGCGGGACGTAGCCGTCCCGGTAGGCGCCGCCCAGGTACGCGACCGCCTTGATCGCCGCCTGCTTGACCTTGGGGTCGTCGAGATGGAGCTTGCCGTCCTTGGTGACGATGTCCTTGCCGCCATAAGCGACGAGAAACGGCATGAACAGCTGATAGGGGTCGACCCCGTTGGCCGTGACCTGAAAGCCCAGGCCATACACCTTGCGCTCGCCTTGCTTGCGCAGGTTGTCCTGCACCTTCTTGAAGAAGTCGAAATAGGCATCCCAGGTCTTCGGGATGTCTTCGATCTTCATCCCCGCCTTCTCGACCAGCGACTTCCAGATGTGGCACGGGACGATCGAGGCCCGGATCGGCACGCCATAGGTCGCGCGCTTCTTCGTGACGTTGTTGTAGGCCTCCGCCGACACCAGCGCGGTTTCGCTGAGCTGCGCTCGCTGCGTCTCCACGACGTCTGCGACCTCAACCCACCGGTCCTGCCAGGCGTAGATCTGCAAGATCTCGGTCGGGTTGGAAGCCATCACGTCGGGAACGACACCGCTGGTCAGTGCCGCGACGATCTTCTGACGCTCCGGCGCGAAGGGTGTGATGGAGAGCTCGATCTTGTTGCCGCTCTGCTTCTCGTAGTCGGCCACGGCCTTGCGCAGCGCGATGTCCTCGTCCTGGACGAAGCCCTGCGGGAACCATACGGACGCGGTGGTGGCCGCGGCCTTCGCGACGTGCGGAAACGCGACCGTCTTGGCCGCAGCTAGAGCCAGGGATCCGCGGAGCATCGAGCGCCTCGTGAGATGGGCCATGACCGCTCCTTCCTGCGTCCCGCGGGCCCTTGCAGTCCCGCGCCGTGTGCCCACTTGCGAGCCTTGCGACCGAAGGGTTTCGATCTTCTACTCTCGCAGTCATCGGCTTGTCAAGTCGATCCACCTGTCAGGTGCGCGTCCTGGCGTCCGGCCTCCTTGACACGCTGTTGTCCGCGCTGTATCTCGGGCACGCGGCAAGGTCCCCGCCCGCTGCCGCGAACGAGGAGGCGGGCATGAGTGGTGCGCGCCAGGACCTCACGCTGGCCATCGCCTTCATCGCACCCTACGCGGCGCTGTTTTTGGCCTTCGCGCTCTATCCCATCGGCTACGCGCTGTGGATGGGCAGCAAGCTGTCGCTCTACACCGACCTGATCGCCGATCCTCTCTACCTTCCGAGCGCGCTCAACACGGCGCTCTTCGTCGGCGTCGGGGTGAACGTCAAGATGTTCCTGGCGTTGCTGCTGTCCGGCTTTTTCATGCAGCCCCGCTGGTGGATCAGGGCGCTGCTGGTCGTCTATGTATTGCCGTGGACGTTACCGGCGATTCAAACCGCCATCTCATTCCGCTGGATGCTGAGTGGCGAGGAGGACGGGCTCGTCAATCGCCTGTTGTCGCTGCTGCTCGGCATCGACGGTCCCATTTGGTTCAATCATTGGGGGCTGGCGCTCGGATCGAACATCGTCTTCTACGTCTGGAAATGGATGCCGTTCTGGACCCTGATCTTTCTCGCTGGCCGGATGGCGATTCCCCGCGACGTGTCCGACGCGGCCACGGTCGACGGCGCCACCGGGGTCCGGCGATTCGTTCACGTCACATTCCCATTGCTGGCGAACCTCTATCTTGTCTGCACGCTGCTCTCGATCGCCTGGACGATGGGTGAGTTCACGACCGTGTATTTCGTCTCCGGCGGCGCGCCGGTGTGGTCCACGCAAGTGCTGACGACGCTCGGCTTCCACTATGCTTTCGACGTCGCCAACCCGTCGCTCGCCGTCGCGGCCGTGATGTCGGTTCTCCCGGTGCTCGTCCCTGTCGTCGTCGTGCTGTTGCGTAAGGTCGAGGCGAGGACGCTTCAGCTGTGAGCGGTGTGATCGCGTCCGTCCTACGGCCGCCACCCCGTCGCGTCCGACTCCACAGGCTCGTCACCGAAGCGGCGGCAGTGATGCTCGGCATCCTGCTGCTGATCTGGTCGGTGGCACCGATCTACAACATGCTGCTGATCGCCCTCGATCCCGAGGAAGGGGAGGTGGAGTTTAGCGGCAATATCTGGCCACCGGAGCCGTCGCTCGAGAGCTTCCGAGTTGTCCTGATGCAGGACGCGCGGTATCTCGAACACTTCTGGCGGCAACTTGGCAACAGCGTCTACATCGGCCTGATGACCATGGTCCTCACGGTGGTAGTCGCCTCGCTGGCGAGCTTTGCCGTGAGCCGGATGCCGCTGAAGCACGGCTCGCTTCTGACCAACGCCTCGCTCCTCACCTACACGATTCCGGTATCCTTTTTGATCTTTCCGTTTTACCGGATCGCGCACGCCTACGGGCTCTCCAACGATCCCTGGGCCGTGATCGCGGCGCATGTGGCGTTCGCCACGCCGTTCGCGATCCTCATCCTGCGGCAATACGCGAGGCTGATACCGATCGAGCTGGACGATGCCGCGCGAGTCGATGGTGCGTCGAGCATTCAGGTGTATTGGCGCGTGCATCTGCCGCTGACGACGCCGGCGCTGGGGGCGATCGCCATGTATGCGCTCGTGCTCGCCTGGAACGACTACCTCTATCAGTTCGTGCTCCTCTCTTCGGAGAAGCACATGACCCTGGCGGTGATGCAGGCCCAGCTGTTCGACGATGCCGACCCGCCGTGGAACGCCATGATGGCCGCGGCCATCATGTATTCACTGCCTCCGGTCGCGATGTTCTTCGCGCTTCGCCGCCGCATCTCCGCCGTCCTGACGATCCGCGGGTCAGGGGGCTGATCCGTCACCGACGAGATGTCGCCGCCGACGACATGCTGACGCCCGATCCAAGAGTGGCGAACCTCAGCAACCAGTGGAAATCGGGGAAATCCGCGACACGCTGTGTGGCGCGCGAATTGCGACGGGCCTCAACCGCGGGCCGGAGCGCTCCGGTTCCGCTCGGAAGTTCCTCCTTGTGGGTTGTTCGGGTTGGGGTGTTCAGGCGCCGAATGGGGTGGCGCCGCGGTTCGCGTGACCGGTCGCGCATTCGCACCCCCGCGATCGGTTGCGCGAGCTGCTAACAGCGTACGACGCGCGCTCGACGTCAATCCGACGACGGGTCTTGGGGATCCTTGAACATCCGCTGCAGTGTCCGGACGCTGATACCGAGGACCTTCGCTGCGGCGTTCTTGTCGCCGTGGGTCTCGGTCAGCACACGGTCGATGTAGTCGCGCTCGAGCTCTGCGAGCGTCGGCCGGACGTGACCGCCCGGGCCGGCGGGCGCAAGCGGCTCGACACTGAGGTCCGTTTCCGTGATGGACGTGGTCTTGGCGAGCGTCGCCGCGCGCTCGACCACGTTTTCCAGCTGGCGTACGTTGCCCGGCCATCGCTGCTTCGAGAGCCACCCGAGCGCCTCGGCGGTGAAACCATCGAATCGCTTTCCGAGGGCCGCTGCCACACGGTCGAGGAAGTGTTGGGCAAGAAGTGGCACGTCTTCGGGCCGTTCACGCAGGCTGGGGAGACGGATCGGGATCACGGAGAGCCGATAGTAGAGATCCTCTCTGAAGGACCCGCTACGGACAAGCGCCGGCAGATCGCGATTCGTGGCGCTGATCACGCGAACGTCGAGTCGGATCTCCTCGTTGCCCCCGATGGGGCGGATCGCCTTCTCCTGTAGAGCCCGCAACAGCTTCGCCTGAAGGCTGAGCGACATGTCCGCGATCTCATCGAGAAACAGCGTGCCGCCGTTCGCCTCGGCGAACAGCCCGCGGCGGCGGCGCTCGGCGCCCGTGAAGGCGCCTCGCTCGTGGCCGAACAGCTCTGACTCGAGCAAATTGTCCGGGATGGCCGCACAGTTCACCGCCACGAACGCCCGCGCGCGGCGCGAACCATTCCAGTGAATCGCGCGCGCGGCGAGCTCTTTGCCCGTGCCGCTTTCCCCGATCAGCAACACGGTCGAGTCGCTCGCCGCCACGGCCGCGATCTGCTCGAACACCGGCTGCATCGCCCGCGATTGACCGAGAAGCGAGGACGTGCTCCAGCGACGGCCGACTTCTTCGCGGAGACGTCGATTCTCTTCCCGCAATCGCTGGTCTTCGGTCGCACGGCGCAGGACGAGTGTCACCTCGGGCAGCTTGAACGGTTTCGAGAGGTAGTCGTACGCCCCCTGACGGATCGCCGAGACGGCTGTCTCGACGCTGGCAAACGCCGTCATCAGCACGACGCGAATGCCGGGATGCAGGCGCTGCGCCTCCGCGAGGACGGCGAGGCCGTCGACCTCGTCCATCACGAGGTCGGTCAGGACGAGGTCGCAGTCCTCGTGTTTCAGGAGCGTGATCGCGTCCGCGCCGCTGGCGACGGCGCGGACGTGGAACCCCTCGGCTTCGAGATGTTGCTGCAGGAGCTTGAGCATTTCGGCTGAACGGAATGCGACGCGCTCGGAGCCGCGGAGGACGACACTTTGTCGGCGCTGACGACGTTTCGTCGCTCCGCATCTCAAGCCGCGCCGCCGTCTCC
>Ga0075426_10001175_pt1 | contig 18432 bp, 18 predicted proteins | sample SoiMethybrSBSTD5_FD_75304 | JGI IMG/M metagenome (GOLD analysis project Ga0075426, IMG submission 75304) | Bulk soil microbial communities from a Populus tree surrounding site in Tennessee, USA - Soil MetaG P. TD hybrid SBSTD5 | ecosystem: Environmental > Terrestrial > Soil > Tree plantation...
AGATAAACCTTCATATCAACTTGTCGCTCGCCGCGTCTCCGTGTCCCCGCGTCGCCCAGTCTATCCGTTCTCCTCCTGCCACTCTTCGTACCAGGCCATTTGAATCGCTTCGAGTTTTTTCTCGTTCGAATCCTTTGAGTCTCCGGTGAAGCCCTCGAGTTCCATAACCCATCGATGCAGATCCGTGAATCGCACGGTGAGCGGATCAACATCAGGATGAGCTTGCATCAATCCGATGGCAATGTCTTCTGTGGATGTCCAGGTCAAATCCAGCATTATTCCTCAACATTCTATCCGTGAATTAGTGGCGAATAAAATCCAGCACGTCGGGGATCTCAACCGTCAAGTCGCCGGTTACCACGCACTGACAGCCCAGTCTCGAATGCAGAGTCAGTCCATCAGCCATGTAGAGCCGGTCTTCTTCGTCTTCGTCCATTTCAGTCAGGTTATCTTCGCCTTCTTTGACTATCACGTGGCACGTTGTGCAAGCACAGTTTCCACCGCAGGAATGTTCGAGATCGATTCCACAATTCAGCGCGATATCCAGCAGCGAGCCTTCTTTGCCATGTTCGTGATAAGGCGTCACGCCCGGTTGATATTCGACGGTCACCGGCTCCGCGTTCGAGCGAAGAAACGTTACCTTGCAAGTTTTCGTCGTCGCTTCGGCCATTCTTTCTTCGACAGCCCCGCTGCCGATTGCTTCGATCGTTTCCATCTTTACCCTTCTGCAACCTCGGACGCTTTGCGATCCTTGAGCGCATCGATGAGCGCGGTGTCCATTATAAGTTCGGCAAGATGCCGGGCAGCGTCGTCGAGCTGTTTGGTCTTTTCACGGATGACTTGAAAATCGTCACTGTCCGTCGAACTACGAAGTTCAGCAAGCGTATCACGAATCGAAGTGCGCTCGTGTTCATCTATCAATTGAGATCGCTCGGCGAGTGCCTTTTCGGCGGCTCGCATAACAGTCTCGGCTTCGTTGCGAGCTTCGACGAGCTGCCGCTTACGGACATCTTCTTCGGCGTACTCAAACGAATCGAGGAGCATTTGTTCGATCTGCTCATCGGTCAAACCGTAGGAAGGCTTTACCTCGACCGACTGCTCGCGCCCGGTTCGAAGATCGCGCGCGGCTACGGTCAGAATGCCGTTGGCGTCGATCAAGAACTTCACTTCTATTCGAGGAAGCCCGGCCGGTTGCGGCGGTATCCCTTTCAAGGTGAACCTCGCAAGGCTTCGACAGTCGTCGACCATCTCGCGCTCGCCTTGCAGCACGTGAACGTCGATTCCAGTTTGATCATCGACCCAGGTCGTAAACATCTCGGAGGCGGAAGCCGGAATGGTCGAGTTGCGATTGATGATCTTTGCAACAACTCCGCCCATCGTTTCGATGCCGAGGCTCAGCGGAGTCACATCGAGCAAGAGCAAGTCTCTTCGTCCGCCTGCAAGCACGTCGGCTTGAATCGCGGCGCCAAGCGCGACTACTTCATCGGGATTCAGCTCGATGTGCGGCTCGCGCTCAAACAACTCTTTCACTTGCTCGCGAACCAACGGAACGCGCGTGGAGCCCCCCACCATCACCACCTCATCAATCTGTTTGGGATCGAGATCTGCGTCTGCCAGCGCCTTTTTGCAGCGCTCGAGAGTTCGCTCGACAAGGTCCGCGATTGATCGGTTGAACTCATCGCGCGTCAATTCACGTTCATAGCTGCTTGAATCCGGAAGAACTATCCTGATCCTTGTTCGATTTGATTTTGACAAATCGTGCTTGGCTCGAATGACCTCGTTGCGCACCGCTTGAAAAAGAGTTGGATTGCGGCTGCAATCGTGGCCGGTTGCTTTTTCAATTTCATCGAACACCAACTTGATTATTCGATTGTCTAGATCGTCTCCTCCGAGATGGGTATCGCCGTTTGTCGAGAGCACCTCGAAGATTCCTTCTTTGAGCTTCAGAATTGATATATCAAATGTCCCGCCTCCCAAATCATAGACGGCAACAATGGCCTCGTCGCGTCTGTCGATTCCGTAAGCCAGCGAAGCGGCAGTCGGTTCGTTCACTATCCGAAGCACTTCAAGTCCGGCAAGATGGCCGGCGTCTTTTGTCGCCTGCCTCTGAGCGTCGTTGAAGTAAGCGGGAACTGTAATCACGGCTTGAGTGACTTCTTCACCGAAGAACTGTGAAGCACGTCGTTTGAGATCTCGAAGTATGAATGCAGAAATCTCGGGCGGAGTGAAGACTCGATCGCCCATTTGAAACCTGATCACTTGTTCGCTGTCCGGAGCGATTTGAAATGGCACAAGGCTGAGATCTTCCCGCACGTCCGCGCTGCCCTTGCCCATGAATCGCTTGACGGAGTAGATCGCCTTGCGTGGCTCGGTGATGAGCCGGTCGCGAGCTTCCTCACCGACAAGCAAACGGTCCCGTTCGTCGTCGTAATAAACGATCGAAGGCACAAGCGCATTGCCTGTTTTGTCGCGAACAACATCAGGGCCGCTGTCGCCCATATAAGCCACGAGGCTGTTGGTAGTCCCGAGATCTATTCCAACCACGCGAGCGGATTTCGGACGACCGCTCAAGCTGAGTTCAATGACCGGCATTAATCAGAGTTCCTCCTTTATGTCGCGAACGAGATTGCGAATGTACGATCGGCGCGAGAGAAGCCCGCTCATTTGATCGAGTAAGGCCTTCTCGTTTTTTTCCGAAACGTCGGAACCGAGGGACGAATCCCAACCATCAAAAAGCGCGAATAGGCGGCCGTCGAGCTCGTTCAGTTTTTCACGTAGCGAGGCGAGCGCATCTGCGAGCGATTTGCGAGCCGCCGCCATTTCTTCCTCATCGCGCATCGTCTTCGCCATTCGCAATTCCTCGAGCTGCATATTCAATTCGAAGACTTCTTCGAGCAGATCGGGCGGTGCTTTCTTTTCGGCTTCGTTATAACCCTCAAGAGCCAGCAAATATGTGACGCGAGCGATCGGATCGCGCAGCGTGCGGTAGGCATCGTTTAACATAGACGAGCGCTCCATGCTCGCGCTTCTCTCGAGCTCGCTTGAGTTCATGAAATAATCAGGGTGAAAGAGCCGACTCAGAGAGTAGAAATCCTTTTCGAGATCCGGTTCATCGATCCGCAGCTTTCTTGGAAGGCCAAAGAAAGCAAAGTAATCGATCGTCGCCGCAACGGGCTGAATCTTTTCGCATCGGGGGCAGAAATGGCCTCCGCCGGACTTACTCTCGCAAAACGGACACAAGCTCTCAGGCGTTTGCTCTGTTTCAATCACTGCTTCAGCCATCCGAACCTCGGCTCAATTTGTCAATCGCGTCTCAGCCCGCTAACAAAAAGATGGTTGAGTCGCAACGGCGCCCAACCATCATCTTCTGAATTTGTTTTCGTTCCGGGCTCGTCGGTTTAGACTTTGCCACTCACACGGCGAATGATTCGCCGCAGCCGCACGAGCCGGTCGAGTTGGGATTGACGAAGATAAACCCTCTCTGCATCAACCCTTCGTCTTTGTAGTCCAACGTCGACCCGTCAAGAAAAAGCAGGCTCTTCATATCGACGAAGACCTTGATGCCTTCCTTCTCGAAAACCTTATCGTCGGGACGCTGTTCGGTATCGATCGCAAGATTGTAGCTCATGCCTGAGCAGCCGCCGCCCTTCACTCCAACTCTCAAACCACCCTCGGCGATTCCCTGATCGCGCATTATCTCGCGCACTTTTTCAACTGCTTTTGAAGTCAATTCAATCATTTTGCCTCACGCGTTAACGGTAACTTCTTCAGCCTTAGCCTCGCCAGCGCTCTGTTTCTGTTGATAGTCGCGAACCGCAGCTTTGATTGCATCTTCCGCGAGCACCGAGCAATGAATCTTGACCGGCGGCAGATTCAGTTCTTTCACGATCGACGTATTCTTGATGGCGAGCGCCTCGTCGACCGATCGACCTTTGAGCCATTCAGTCGCGAGGCTCGAGCTTGCGATAGCGGAACCGCAACCGAATGTCTTGAATTTTGCGTCCTCGATGATTTGAGTTTCAGGGTTGATCCTGATCTGAAGCTTCATCACGTCGCCACATTCCGGAGCGCCGACCAGACCCGTGCCAACACTCGGATCTTTCTTGTCCAAACTGCCAACGTTGCGCGGATTGTTGTAATGGTCAACCACTTTATCTGAATAAGCCATGTTTTCTCCGTCTTTGTATTGTGACTTTATTCGCCAGCCCACTGAACCTTGCTAAGATCGACGCCTTCCTGAACCATCTCCCACAATGGAGAGAGCTCTCGCAGTCTGTTGACTGCTTCGTTCACGCGACCGATCGTGTAGTCAACTTCCTCTTCGGTGTTGAAGCGGCCCAGTCCGAATCGAATCGAGCTGTGCGCGAGCTCTTCTCCAACACCCAGTGCCTTGAGCACGTAGCTCGGTTCGAGACTAGCTGACGTGCACGCCGAGCCTGACGACACTGCGATGTCGTTGATACCCATCAGAAGCGATTCGCCTTCGACGTAGGCGAAGGAGACGTTTAGATTTCCCGGCAGCCGCTCAGTCGAATGGCCGTTGATGTAAACATCGGGAATCTCGTCCATGATTCCTTTGCGAAGTTTTTCGCGAAGTCCGAACACGCGCTCGTTCTCCGCCGGCATTTCCTGCTTCGCGAGCTCGCAGGCCTTGCCGAGTCCAACTATGCCAGTCACGTTAAGAGTCCCGCTGCGCATTCCGCGCTCGTGACCTCCTCCATCCATCATCGGAACCAGCACCACACGCGGATTCTTGCGTCGAACATAGAGACCGCCGATGCCTTTCGGACCATATATTTTGTGCGCGGAGAACGAAGCCAGATCGACGTTTAGCTCGGTCACGTTGAATGGGATCTTGCCGATTGCCTGAGTCGCATCGGTGTGAAACAGCACGCCTCGCTCTTTGCAGATCTTTCCGAACTCGGCAATCGGTTGAATGACTCCGATTTCGTTGTTGGCCATCATGATCGTGACCAGAATCGTCTTGTCGGTGATTGCGTTCCGGAGATCATCGGGAGGAATCAGCCCGTCGGTGCCGACTGAAAGGTATGTGACCTTAAAGCCGCGTTTCTCTAACTTCTTGCAACTGTCGAGAACAGCCTTGTGCTCAGTCACGGCCGTGATGATGTGATCGCCGCGCTCGAAGTACATGTCGGCTACGCCTTTGATCGCGAGGTTGTCGGATTCCGTCGCTCCGCTGGTAAAAACAATTTCCTTTGAGCTCGCGCCGATCAAATCGGCAACCTGCTTGCGCGAGTTTTCGACCGCCTCTTCCGCCTCCCACCCGAACTGATGATTGCGGCTGGCTGCGTTTCCAAATGTCTCGGTGAAGTAAGGACGCATCGCTTCGAAGACTCGTGGATCGCACGGCGTCGTCGCGTGATAGTCCATATAAATTGGAAGCTTCAGTGCCATTAAATTCTCCTTAACAAGAACCGATGGTCATCGCCCGCTCATGCGACTTCAGTTTCTGATTCCCGCAATTGTTCGGCGCCGACAGGACGATTCAATATCCGGCTCGATTTTATTCTCAAACCGTAGACTATTTCGGGCCTCGCCTTATTTGAGAGATCGGCAACGGTGATTGAATCCAAAAAATTGTCGACGTGCTCAGCAAGCTGTTTCCAAACCGCGCCGCTCGCACAGCTACTAGAGATACGGCAATCGTCGACCGACTCTTCTTTGCTGAAACAAGAACTCGTATATAACGGTGACTCGATGAGCCGGACGATTTCTCCGATTGTAATTTCCGACGGATCGCGCGCCAGCACGTAACCTCCGTGCGATCCTCTAACACTCCGAACGATGTTTCCCTTCCGCAGTCTCTGAAAAAGCTGTTCGAGAAAGAGCAGCGAGATGCCTTCGCGCTGTGAGATCGCGGCAAGCGGAACCGGTGCGCCGTCTGAATGCTGAGCGATGTCCAGCACCGCCCTAACCGAATATTTTCCTTTCGTCGACACTTGCATGATGAGCTAGCACACCTACCACGGACTTGAGACTTTAGGATACCCGAGCATTTAAGTCAAGATTCACAATTAAGCACCTCGATTCAACTCGGCCCATTTCATAAACGCGAGAATGATGTGCCTTACGAAGCTTAGCTCGCGACCGACACATTCTTGACTTGAAAGTACAGTTTCCCTACTATGTTAGTGAAGTTCAAAAAATTCTCGTTGAGAATTCATTCATGGCTACAGAGACCGAAACAATCCAGTCGCTAGTCGATCGCGAATACAAGTGGGGGTTCGTTACTTCCATCGAAGCCGACTCGGTTCCGCCCGGCTTAAGCGAAGACGTAATCCGACTGATTTCAACCAAGAAGAATGAGCCTGAGTTCATGCTCGAGTGGCGCCTCAACGCGTATCGACATTGGGCTGCGCTCGAGAAGTCGGATGCCGAACCTAAGTGGGCCAACATTCACTATCCGCCGATCGACTATCAAAGTATGGTCTACTACTCGGCTCCGAAAACGACCACCGGTCCAAAGAGTCTGGACGAGGTCGATCCCGAGTTGTTGCGAACCTATGAGAAGCTCGGGATACCTCTTCGAGAACGCGAGATTCTCAGCGGAGTCGCGGTCGATGCGGTCTTCGACAGCGTCTCGGTAGCCACGACTTTTCGTGAGAAGCTGGCGGAGCTGGGAATCATCTTCTGCTCGTTCTCAGAAGCAGTGCGTGAGCATCCTGAATTGGTCAAGAAGTATTTGGGCTCGGTAGTTCCTTACACCGACAACTTCTTTGCGGCTCTCAACGCGGCAGTGTTTACCGACGGATCGTTCTGCTATATCCCGAAAGGCGTGCGGTGTCCGATGGAACTGTCGACATACTTTCGAATCAACGCGCAGAACACCGGGCAATTCGAACGGACCTTGATCATCGCGGACCAGGACAGCTACGTCAGCTATCTCGAAGGCTGCACGGCTCCGATGCGCGATGAGAATCAGCTTCACGCAGCCGTGGTCGAACTCGTCGCGCTCGATAACGCGACTATCAAATATTCTACGGTACAGAACTGGTATCCGGGCGACAAGCAAGGTAAGGGTGGCATCTACAACTTCGTAACCAAGCGAGGCAAGTGTCTGGGAAGAAACTCGAAAATCTCCTGGACTCAGGTAGAGACGGGCTCCGCAATTACCTGGAAGTATCCGAGCTGCATTCTTCAGGGCGACAATTCGGTTGGTGAATTCTATTCGGTGGCGCTGACGAACAACTATCAGCAAGCCGACACCGGCACGAAGATGATTCACCTTGGCAAGAACACTCGCAGCACAATAGTTTCGAAGGGCATCTCCGCGGGTCACGGCCAAAACACCTATCGCGGAATGGTGAAGATCACAAAGAACGCCGAAGGATCGCGCAACTACTCACAGTGTGATTCATTGCTTCTTGGAGACAAGTGCGGTGCACACACCTTTCCTTACCTCGAAGTCAAGAATTCGACCGCGCAGGTCGAGCACGAGGCCACGACTTCAAAAATAGGCGAGGACCAGATCTTTTATTTCCGCCAGCGCGGGCTCTCCACTGAAGACGCCGTGAGCATGATCGTCAATGGTTTTTGTAAGCAGGTCTTTCGCGAATTGCCGATGGAGTTCGCCGTCGAAGCTCAAAAGCTGCTCGGCGTTAGTTTGGAAGGAAGCGTTGGATGACTCAATGCGATAGACAGATGGACCGGATGAGAGAATCGATAACAATCCTGTTCATCTTGTCCATCCCTGTTTGAGAATTTTTCTGAGGTCAGAATGCTCGAAATCAAAAATCTACACGCAAGCATCGAAGGAAGAGAGATTCTCAGAGGTATCAACCTGTCGGTGAATGCCGGCGAAGTGCACGCCATCATGGGTCCCAACGGTTCCGGTAAGAGCACGCTTGCTCACGTACTGGCAGGTCGTGAGAGCTACCAGATAACCGCGGGTGAAGTGCTGTTTGAGGGAAAGGATTTGCTCGGCATGCTTCCGGAAGAACGCGCCCGCGAAGGTGTGTTTCTGGCATTTCAGTACCCGGTAGAGATTGCCGGTGTGAGCAATATGTATTTTCTCAGAGCGGCTCTGAACACGATACGAAAGCACCGCGGGCTCGATGAGCTTGATGCGATTGACTTTCTAAAGACGGTTCGCGAGAAGATGAAGATTCTTGATATGGACGAGACGCTGATGAATCGTCCGGTCAACGAAGGATTCTCGGGCGGCGAAAAAAAACGCAACGAAATATTTCAAATGGCGGTGCTTGAACCGAAGCTCGCGATTCTCGACGAAACGGATTCGGGACTGGACATTGATGCGCTGCGAATTGTCGCCGACGGAATCAATCGCCTGCGCGGTCCCGATCGAGCGATGGCACTCGTGACTCATTATCAAAGGCTGTTGAATTACGTCGTTCCCGATTTCGTCCACGTGCTTGCGGACGGTCGCATAGTCAAGTCCGGTGGCAAGGATCTTGCGCACGAACTCGAACAGAAGGGTTACGCCTGGCTGGAGGAGACCGCCGAGCCGGTCAAGTCGGGAGTTTCAGTCCGATGATTGCGACGACAGAAAAACAATTGCTTTCGACCTTCGGCTTCAACAAAACGCTCAACGAAAATGGGCACTGGTTGCGAGACATTCGCGACAGGGCGATCGCGCGCTTCAACGAGCTTGGATTCCCGACCACTAAACTTGAAGATTGGAAATACACCAACGTGTCGGCGCTTGCGAAGATACCATTTGAAGCCGCAGCCGCGGACGGCGTCATTCTCACCAGAGAACAACTCCGCGGCGTGTTTCTAGCTGAAGCTGCCTTCGCCGAGAATTGCAATCGGTTGGTTTTTGTAAACGGCCATTACAGTGGCGAGCTTTCATCGCCTGACCTGTGCGATCAGGTAATCGCGACCAGTCTCGCGAAAGCTATTCACGACGAATCTCCCTCTGTAAGAGCGCATCTTGCCAGATATGCCGCCTACGATCTTCGCGCGTTCGTCGCGCTGAACACCGCTTTCATCGAAGACGGCGCATTCATCGAAGTGCCCGCGGGCGCAGTAATCGAAACACCAATTCATATTCTTTATGTATCCACCAGCACCGAGCCAGCGGCGTCACATCCGCGCAGCTTGATCGTCGTGGGCGACCGAAGCCAGGCGCGCATCATCGAGAGCCACGTCGGACTTGGCGATGAGATCTACCTGACGAATGCCGTTACTGAAATCATCGCGGGTCAGAATTCCGTAGTCGAGCATTACAAACTTCAGGACGAAAGTCACTCGGCGTTTCATGTTTCCACGGTTCAAGTCGAGCAGGGTCGCGACAGCGTTGTCACCTCTCACTCCATTTCACTCGGAGGCAAGCTCACTCGCAATGATGTGACTGTTGTCCTTAATGGCGAGGGCGCTGAGTGCTCACTTAACGGGCTCTACATTACAAGCGAACGGCAGCACGTCGACAACCATACCGTGATTGATCACGCGAAACCTCACGGCACGAGCCGCGAATTGTACAAAGGAATCTTGTGCGATAAGTCGTCGGCCGTGTTCGACGGGAGCATAATCGTTCGAACCGACGCTCAGAAAACCGATTCGCGTCAGAGTAATAAGAACCTGTTGCTCTCGGAAGAAGCAACGATCAACAGCAAGCCGCAGCTCGAAATTAACGCAGACGATGTGAAGTGCGCTCACGGAACCAGCATAGGTCATCCGGATGAGGCCTCGATCTTTTATCTGCGCTCGCGAGGCATCGATCAACGTGAGGCGCAAGCACTACTCACTTATGGTTTCGCAAACGACGTTCTTGACCGAATGAGCATCGAAGGCCTTCGCGTTCGGCTCGAGTGCGCGCTGATCGCGCGATTGTCCCACGTAGCTCAAACCAGGAGCAGAGAATGAAGCCGATTGGCAAGTTCATAACTTCACACGATGCCGGTGCAGTCCTCGACGTGGACAGGATCAAGGCTGACTTTCCGATATTGACCCAGAAGGTACACGGCAAGCCGCTCATCTATCTCGACAATGCCGCCACCAGTCAGAAGCCGCTGTCGGTGATCGAGGCGACAAACCGCTACTACTCGGCTGACAACTCGAACATTCATCGCGGCGTGCATCTCCTGAGCGCGCGTGCGACCGAGCAGTACGAAGAAGCTCGTGAAAAGGCCCAACACTTCATCAACGCGGCGGATTCGAAAGAGATCATCTTCGTTCGCGGCACAACCGAAGCGATCAATCTTGTTGCAAACAGCTATGGTCGAGCGAACGTAAAGGCAGGCGACGAAGTCTTGATCACCGCGATGGAACATCACTCTAATATCGTTCCGTGGCAAATTCTTTGTGAAGAGAAAAGCGCCAAGCTTCGGGTCGCGCCAATCAACGATGATGGCGAACTGATCGTCGAAGAATTTGAGAAGCTGATTAACGAAAGGACCGGGCTCGTTTCGGTAGCTCATATCTCAAACGCGCTTGGCACCATTAATCCAATTCGTCGCTTAGCCGAGACGGCTCATCGTGTTGGCGCTGCGGTGTTCATTGATGGAGCGCAGGCTGCGCCGCACACCAGGATCGATGTTCAAACGCTCGACTGCGATTTCTACGCTTTCTCTGGTCACAAAGTCTACGGGCCGACCGGCGTCGGCGTGCTCTACGGAAAAGGCGCGTTGCTCGAGGCAATGTCTCCCTATCAAGGCGGCGGCGACATGATTGCTTCGGTGACGTTCGAGAAAACGACTTATAACGTTCTGCCTTACAAGTTCGAAGCTGGTACGCCGAACATCGCCGGAACAATCGCGCTCGGGGCTGCGCTTGATTACGTGAATGCGATTGGACTTGAAAAGATCGCCGAATACGAGCACGGCTTGCTCGAATACGGAACGGCGGAGCTTTTGAAGATCCCGGGGCTACGGCTGATCGGCACGGCTAAAGAGAAAGCCGGTGTTCTGTCCTTCGTGCTTGAAGGAATTCATCCACACGATGTCGGAACGATTCTCGATCGAGAAGGCATTGCTATTCGAACGGGACATCACTGCGCGATGCCGGTGATGGATCGATTCAAAATACCGGCGACCTCGCGCGCGTCACTCGCTTTCTACAACCGGAAGGACGACATCGACGCGTTGGTGGCGGGCATCTACAAGGTCAAGGAGGTTTTCGCTGCGTGACCGATTTGCGAGAGCTTTACCAGGAGTTGATTCTGGATCACGGCAGGCGGCCGCGAAACTTCAAAGCGCTCGAGGAAGCCGATCGAACAGCCGAAGGCTTCAATCCGCTTTGCGGTGACAAGCTTAAATTATTTGTGAAGCTCGACGGCGAGGCGATAAAGGAAATTAGTTTTCAAGGTTCCGGTTGCGCCATCTCGACTGCGTCGGCTTCGATCATGACGGAAACCTTGAAGGGCAAGACCCGCGACGAAGCAGAAGCGCTTTTCGAAACCTTTCACGACCTGGTGACCGGCAAGCCCGCTGAAATCGGCTCGCCCGAGTTGGGAAAACTCGAGGTCTTTTCTGGAGTCAGCGAGTTCCCGATCCGCGTGAAGTGCGCGACTCTTTCATGGCATACGTTGCGAGCCGCGCTTAAGGGCAACGGTGAGGTCGTATCGACGGAGTGATTATGACGCCTGAATCAAATGTCGCCGAAGCTAAAGCAGCCGACAGCGGTTCGACCGCGGGAGATGTCGAGTCATCGATCATCGAGGCGCTTCGAACCTGTTACGATCCGGAGATACCGGTGAACATCTATGAGCTCGGGTTGGTTTATGGGATCGATGTCAGCGAATCAGGCGAAGTGAAAATAAGGATGACGCTTACATCGCCGGCCTGTCCGGTTGCAGGCAGCTTGCCCGGCGAGGTCGAGCAGAAGGTGCAAGCGGTGCCCGGCGTCAGTGATGCAAAGGTCGAGCTTGTTTGGGATCCGCCGTGGTGCATGGACTTAATGTCGGAAGCAGCGAAGCTTCAGCTTGGGATGTTTTGAAAGTGAAACGTGATGCGTGAAACGTGATTCGTGAACTGTGAAAGGTGATTCGTGAAGCGGAACTTCGTTGCTGGCGTTCACCATAACCGTTTATCGGATCACGAATCACTTTTCACGAATCACGTTTCACTCTGCGGGAGGCTAGTAATATGAAACTCTCAGCTCAGGAAGAATACGGTCTCCGTTGTTTGCTGCGGATCGGTGCGCGAGGCGAAGGCGGCACTTTGACGATCCCTGAAATCAGCCGCGCTGAGGGAATCTCTCCCGAGTACGTTGGGAAACTTATGCGCATACTGCGTCGTGGTGGATTAGTGACGAGCGCTCGCGGCGCCGCTGGAGGCTACACTCTTTCGAGACACCCCGATCAGATAACGATAGGCGAAGCATTGTATCCGCTTGGAGGCCGCCTATTCGAATCAGATTTCTGTGATCGTCACTCGGGCTTCGAGAGCCTGTGCACACATTCGATTGACTGTTCGATTCGCTCACTGTGGCGTGCATTGCAGTCAGCGGTGGACCAGGTATTGACTCACACTACGCTGAAGGATCTTCTAACGACCGAGCCCGAGATGGTTTCGCTGATGACCGACATAGCCAGGACTTCCGGCGATAGTGTGAAGCAGCAGAACATTTGATTAGAAGAATGTCCACATCTTTTACGAAGCTCGGGCCTTCAACTTGTGTAATCGCTCTTCGGCTGCAGAAAGAGTTTCGTCTCTCTTACAAAACGTAAACCTGACCTGATGCCGGCCAAGCTCCGGCTCGTGATAAAAGCTGCTGCCAGGCACCACTGCTACGCCGATGTCCTTCACCAAAAACTTCGCGAACTCGACATCATCCTTGTAGCCGAACTCGCTGATGTCCGTCATCACATAATAAGCTCCATCAGGATCGAAACAATGAAACCCGGCATCCTTGAGCACCCGAAGCAATCGATTGCGCCGCACAGTGTAGTCGGATTGCAGATGCTCGTAATAAGAGCGCGGCATTCTCAACGCGCGCGCGCCCGCCTCCTGCAGAGGAGCCGCCGCTCCAACGGTCAGAAAATCGTGCACCTTGCGAATGGCTTGAGTGATCTCGGCGGGGGCGATTGTGTAGCCGACTCTCCAGCCGGTGACCGAATAAGTCTTCGACAATCCGTTGATTGTGATCGTGCGGTCGCACATCCCATCAAGCGTCGCGATTGCGATGTGCTTCTTGTCGTTGAACAGAATATGCTCGTAGATCTCGTCCGTGATCGCGATCGCATTCCATTTGTGACACAGGTCAGCGATTGTTTGAAGCTCTTCGCGACTGAAGACTTTTCCTGTTGGATTGTTCGGAGTGTTGATGATTATTGCCTTGGTGTTGTCGTTGAAGGCGGCGGCCAGCTCGTATGGATCGAAGCTCCAATCAGGCGGGTGCAAGGTCACGTAGCGCGGCGTAGCGCCCGAGAGAATTGCATCGGGGCCATAGTTCTCATAAAACGGTTCGAAGACGATCACTTCATCGCCGGGATTGATGATTGCCAACATCGCGCCGATCATTGCCTCAGTCGAGCCGCACGTCACGGTGATCTCACGTTCGGGGTCAATCTCCAGTCCGAGGTACCACGAAGATTTTTCCGCTATTGCGTCGCGAAAAGATTTGGCGCCCCAGGTTATCGCGTACTGGTTGATGTCCGCCATTATTGCATCGCACGCGGCGAGCTTTATTTCTTCAGGCGCGGCAAAATCCGGAAACCCCTGCGATAGATTGATCGCGCCGTAGAGGTGAGCCTGGCGAGTCATCTCGCGAATAACCGATTCGGTGAATTGAGCTGCTTTGTGAGATATGATTTGTTTGGCCATCTGGTTTCTTGTTTCTGGTTTGTGGTTTCTGGTTCACTGTCTGGCCGCGATCCATAGAACCCGCTCGAACCAGAAACGAGAAACCAAAAACCAGAAACTACCTGTTTTCTTCTTTCAGTTTTTGAATAATCGATTCGACTGCGGAAGCATATTCGCCTTCAGGATCGAGCCGCAAGTAACTGCGATAAGCTTCAATCGCTTCTTTATTGCGCGACGCCTTTTCAAGAATCTCGCCAAGTTGATAGTAAAGTATCGGCTCGGTTTCCATATCTTGAATGATCCCGACGCGATACTCCTTGACCGCTTCGTCGACTTTACCTTGTTCGTTGAGAGCGATCGCGAGCCCGATGTGCGCCTCGAATGAGTTGCCGGAGGCCAACCGGATAGCTTTTCTGTATTCCGCAATCGATTCGTCTACCAGTCCCTGAGCTCGCCGGAGATTGGCAAGCACTGTTTGAGCTTCGATATGCGTTCGCCCTCCGGCTTTGAAGGCGGTTTGAAGTTGATTCTCAGCTTCCTGAAAATCCTGGAGCATGATCAGGCTTCTCGCCATCGCGATGCGCGCTTCGGAGAAATGCCCGCGAAGTGCGATCGCTTGTTTGTACTCTTCGACTGACTCTTTGTTTCTACCTTTGTCGCGGAGGGACTCGCCTTTTTGAAAGTGCAGCAATGCTTCGTCGGTGGTCGGTATTTGAGTGACCTTGAGCGTTCGGCTTGAGCCAGGCTGAATGACTAGGGATCCATTCCAATCAGAGTAACCGGTCGTTCTCACTCGCACTGGATATGACCCAGCGATCACATGCGGGAGATCCAACTCGCCCTTTTCACTGGTGGCGCCGTGACGGACATTGTTGACGAAAACAACTGACGCGGATTGTCCGGTTATGACTTTGAGGGATCCGACGGCGTGGGTTCGACTAGCTGGCGACGCAACCGGCGCAGATCGTCGCGACTTTTGCGCTCCCGCTTCAGCAGTGACAGCTAAACAAACGATCAAGCACAGAGCGCTCGGTGTAAAGCAGCGTCGAAGGGTTGTGCTGACTTGCATCGATCATATCTTACTATTCTTTGTAAAACCTTCGATAGTTCGCAGCGTAACGCAGCACGCCCTGAATGTAACCGCGCGTCTCTGAGAAAGGAATGTTCTCGATCCAATCTTCGATGTCCATCGTTCCGCGTTCGGCGATCCATCGCTGCGCGCGGCCCGGGCCTGCGTTATAGGCCGCGGCTGCGTACTCAATTCGTCCGAACTCACCAATCATCTGCGCGAAGTAATTCATCCCGAGCTTTATGTTGAGAACGGGATTGTACAAGTCAGCAGCGGTAATTGCTCCGGTGCCCTGACGCTTGGAGATTAGTTGTCCAGTAGCAGGCATCAATTGCATTAAGCCTCGTGCGCCAACGCGAGAAATCGCGTTTGGGTTGAAGACGCTTTCCTGACGAATAAGTCCAGCCGCAATGTAAGGATCGATTCCGTACCGCTTCGCCTCCTGTTTCAGGGTGCTCCACGAAACCATCGGGAAGAAGATTTCCCACGCTTCGCGCGACAGGTCCGACTCGCGGTAAGAATAAAGATCGGGATAGCTCTTTCGAAGCACCAGGGTGGCTTGAAAAGGCTCGCCCTTCCGCGAATACAATTCAGCCAGTCTCAAATTGATTCTTGGCGACGTAGGAAAGGCTTCCAGAGCCTTGTTCAGTTCTCGAATCGCAAGTTCATCAAGCCCGATCGTTTCGAGATCATTCGACTTCGCGATGCGCCCGGCCTCCGATCCATCAGCCGTTTCCTTTACAGTCTCGAAGTAAGTTACGTTCGACCGAATGCGTTCGAGGTCCGAGCCCGGTTTCGCCTCCTGAGGATTGATCGACGGGTTGGACTTGCGAAGCGCGGAAGCTCGAGCTTGTGCTATGTAGCCGTGATAACCGTACGGATAACGCTCGCTGACGAAGTCGTACAGCGCAAGAGCCCGCGTCTGGTGTCCCAAGCGCTCTTCAGACTTTGCGGCCCATAAGCTCGCTTCACCAATAAACTTCGTGTCGGGGTAACGGTAAGTCGCAAGATGCTGCTCGAGTATTCGGGCCGCGTCCGCGTAGTTCTTCGAGCGATACGCCGCCCAGCCGAGATTGTAAGACGCTTCGGGCGCGTGTTCACTCTTCGGATACGATGAAAGCAATTGACGATAGCGGTTGGATGCGTCTGCGTCGCGGCCCTGCTTGTTGAAATAGCTCGCAAGATCATAAAGCGCTTCGGTGGACCAGTGAGACTTCGGATACTGAGCAAGCAACCGATCGACGACCACCGAAGATTCCGCGGAACGATTTGCTCGGCGAAGCGCGTCGGCCTGACGAAATAATGCTTCGGCGCGCAACTCCGGGGTTCTATCGCTTACTCGACCAAGTTCCGCAACGGCTGGAACCGGCTGCTTGTTATTCAAAAGACTCACGCCGTAGCGGAGGTGAATCTCATCGACTCGATCGGCTTCAGGAAAACGCGCGAGCAATCGTTCATAAGCGCCGGCTGATTCGGAATACTGCCGCGCTTCAAACAGCGCGTCCGCTCGCGAGCGCTCTTCATCAAATGATCCGAGAGCAGTTTTTGGAGACGCATTAAGTGCGGTCAGTCTCGTTTCGGCCTGAACGCTTGTGCTGGTGGCGGGAAGCTCGTAGTAAATTTTTCTATATAACTGAATGGCCTGATCTATCTTGCCCATCGCTTCGTACGCTTGCGCCGTCACGTAAATCGCTTCAACGTTGTTGGCCTCGACAAGCCTCGCAAGTTCTTTGATCGCATCGGTCGGATCGCCGAGTGAGATCGCCATTTCGGCAGCCCGCAGCCTGGCCTCTCGCGCTCGCAATGAATCAGGATGTTTCCCGTAGACCGCGGCGAAGTCACGTCGCGCCTCGCTCTTTGCGTCGGCCGCTGCTTCGCTTTCAGCTCGATAAAAGAGTGCGTAATCGCCGATTGAAGTGGCGCCGCTTATCGCTGAGCTGTCAAAAGCGTCAACCGCAGCTTGATAGTTTTGCGCTGAGTAATAAAGATAACCACGCAGAAATCGGGCCAGCGCACCGCTGCGCGTTCGACCGTAGCGCGATTCGATTCGAGTCAAATCCTCGACTGATGGCCGCCCCGAAGCCGCCCGAATCAATTGTCGAAGCTGATCGACGCCCGCATCCTGGTCGCTCGAATTACGCTGACACGAAGCGGTCATCGGTGTGACGATAGTGAGAGTCAGCAGAGGCATCATCGCAAGAGCGATGCTTCTATGAAGACTGGTCAAGCGGCGACGGAGTGAAGTGAACATGGAGACTCCTCGGGTCGTTGGATGCGCGAGATCAGTCTCGCGATGGGGCTGACAGATTATTGTCGAAGCGTGCGAAAAAAATCAATGAGGTAAAGAAGGGAGCAGTAAATTGTGAATCGCGGTTACGGTTCACAATTTACGACCATCAGGTTCTTGCTGCTACGGAAGGTCCCGGGCAATCCGAGCCCAGCTTGGATGGATCACCTTCGGCCAATGTGCTGACTAGTTCATCGTAGAAGTAGTCGAATTTCGCGGCCACGCCCGGGGTAACGCGCTTCTCATACATCTGCCTGCTTCGGTCGATGTCCTCTTTCAGCCGGTCGTACAAATCGTTGCTGCGCCTTCCGTCTCCGACCTTCTGCTCATTGTAAAGCTTGATCTCGCTGACCAGCAGGCGCGCGAAGCGACGCGCATCGTTATGTGCCTTCTCTTCGTCGCCGGGAATTGCAGCGGACTCGGGCGCATGTTCGGGCTGCGTAGTCGCAACAACAGTACTCTCTGCGGCGGGCCTGAAATAAGCCGGCGGTGCGGCAACTGGCGACGATGGCATCGGTTGTGGTTGCGGTTCCGCATGGAATCGTGTTTGCGGAGTAGACACTGTAGCGGAGTCCTGAACCGCGCCCGGGCTGAACATTGGAGGTGTGGCTGGTGCAGGCGCTGGTGCTGAGGAAGCCGGTTGCTTCGAAGGTTGCGGGGTCTCAGACATTCGCGCTCGAAGCGACACAAGTTCTACCACGAGACCAGCGCTGTGAGACAGCAACTCAATCGCCTCGACGTTCGTGGCTACTTCGCCGCTGTCGGCGGAGTCGGCGTAGACTACCGCTGCCGTTTTACCGCGAACTCTCAACGGAACCGCAAGCACTCGCTGAGGCTGAACTTTTCCAAGCCGGCTCAAGAGACTTTGGTTTTCAGATTGATGTTCGGGCGAGCCATAGAAAGTCTGTTGCGAGCTAAACGCTGCGCGCAGTACGGTGTCGGATTGCAACGGTATCGACATTCCTCTTATTGGACCGCTTCCATCATCCAATCCCCGCGCCGCCCACGCCACGGCGTTTCCACCCTTAATTACAAATAGCACCACACGCGGCGCGAAGTTTGCGGCGCGTCCCACCAATGCGTTCAAGACTTCTGCCTGAGTTCGCTGCTCATCAAGCTCGACGACCGAATCTCTCAAGAGCGCTATGTCGGCTCCGAGTCGCGCGCTTTCGGCAGCGGCATGATCTATTCGCGCGTTGACTTCAGCAACGATCTGCGCGAATGGGTCATCCTCGCCCGGTTGCGAAGTAGCTGCTTCCGCGCGCTCCAGCAAGCCGTTGAATGATTCATTTACTTCGCGCTGCAACCGGCTGATGTCTTGCTCCAGCAAGCTCACTCGAGCTCGCACC
>Ga0075426_10001179_pt1 | contig 18411 bp, 18 predicted proteins | sample SoiMethybrSBSTD5_FD_75304 | JGI IMG/M metagenome (GOLD analysis project Ga0075426, IMG submission 75304) | Bulk soil microbial communities from a Populus tree surrounding site in Tennessee, USA - Soil MetaG P. TD hybrid SBSTD5 | ecosystem: Environmental > Terrestrial > Soil > Tree plantation...
CAGATGCGGTGAAGCCGATCCGATCGTGAGGGCGCCGACCAGTACGCCGATCGCCAGCCCTCGCCGCGAGCGCCACCATCCGGCGACCAACTTGATGCCTGGCGGGTACACGCCGGCCAACGCCGCTCCGGTGACAGCCCGCAACGCGAGCGCTCCGGATGCCGTGTGCACTCGCTCGGCGATCAGCACGGTCGCGATGCCGGCGATCATAGCGCTCCAACCGGCGAACCGCTCGGCGCGCCAGCGGTCGCTGAGCATGAACACCGAGGCGACCAGCGTGCCCGCAACGAATCCGAGCTGCACCGCCATCGTGAACCACGGGCCGCTCGCTGCGGGTAGATGCCATTCGCGGATCATCGCCGGTGCTGCCACCGTCGCGCTGAACCATGGCGACATACCGAGAACGAGACATACCGCCAGAATGGCGAGCTGTGATCGCGCCGACGCCTCGTCAGGCGCCTTCACGCGGCGCCGACCATCGCGCGACCCGCGGCCTCGCGGTCCAGAGCGACATCCCGCGCGTGACCCTCGAACATCACGATGAGCCGATCCGCCAGCGCGATGACCTCATCCAGATCGCTCGAGTAAATGACAACCGCAGCACCAGAGTCGCGCGCAGCTACGAGTTGCGAGTGCACGGCGGCCGTGGCCGCGATGTCCAGGCCGCGCGTCGGGTTCTCGACGAGCACCGCGTTAGGCTTCGATGCGAGCTCGCGGCCCAGCACGAGCTTCTGCTGATTTCCACCCGAAAGCGCGCCGACCATCGTCTCAGTGGAGGGCGCGCGCACGTCGTACTCCGTTAGGATCGCCGCCGCACGCGCTCTGATGCGCGGCCACGGCAGCCGCCCGCGCGCGGATCCGGCGTCGCGCAAGGCGAGATTCTCCGCGATATCGAAATCGAGAATCAGTGCGTCGCGCTGCCGATCTTCCGGAACGAATCCGACCGTGGGCGGCGTCTCGACGCGCCCCGTCGCCGCCTCGAGACGCCCAGCGAGACAGAGGAGCAGCTCGTGTTGCCCGGCGCCGTCGACGCCCGCGATGCCAAGCACCTCCCCCGACCGCACGTCGAGATTCACGCCCCGCGCGCGCATCACCCCGCGCGTGTCGAACACGCTGACATCTCGAGCTGAAAGGACGACAGCGCCCGGCTCCGTACGTCCGGCACGCATCTCCGTCGGAGGCGCACCGCCGAGCATCGCCCCGGCCAACGTGATGCTATCCACGTCGTCGACCGACTCGGCCAGGACGGTGCGGCCTTGGCGCAGCACCGTGACATCGTCGGCGACGGCGAGTGCCTCGGGCAACTTGTGGGTGATGAGCACGACAGTGCCACCGGAGTCGGCGAAGCGGCGCAGCATCGCCAGCAGATCGCCTGCTTCACGAGGGGCGAGCACCGCCGTGGGCTCGTCGAGAATCAACGTGCGCGCGCCGCGGGCCAGGGCTTTCACGATTTCCAACCGCTGCTGCGCGCTGACGGACAGATCGGCCGCGCGGGCATCGGGGTCGAGCGCGAAACCCACGAGATCAGCGATTTCTCGCACGCGTGCCCGGACGCGCTCGACCCGGTACGCGCCATGACCGCCCAGCGCCACGTTCTCGGCAACCGTCAACGCGGGAATGGAGCTGAAGTGTTGGTGCACCATGCCGATGCCTAACCCAATCGCGGCGGCGGGCGACGGTATGTTGACGGGTTCCCCATGCACGCGAATCGTGCCCTGATCCGGTCGGACGAGTCCAAAGGCGATGCGCATCAGCGTGGTCTTGCCCGCACCGTTTTCGCCCAGGAGAGCGTGCACGGTTCGATCGCGCGCCACGAGCGATGCGTCAATGAGTGCGCGCACCGATCCGAAGCGGCGGGCTATGTTCTCGAGTGCGAGCGCAGCGCTGCTCGTCGTCACAGGCCCGTGGGTGCGTGCACGAACGACCACGGGATTCCGAACTTGGCGCTCACATCCGCGGCGAGCGCCTGGACGCCGAGTGTCTCCGTTGCATAGTGGCCCGCGTAGATCAGGACGATGCCCAATTCTTCGGCGTCGACTGCGGTCCAATGGGGCCCTTCGCCAACGATCAGTGTGTCCACGTTACGAAGTGCGGCCTCGGCGAGCGTCTCCTGGGACGCGCCGGCACCGGTGCAGATGGCCCATCGCCTGGTCACGCGGTTTTTCTCGCACGATGTGTGGCGAACAGACCCGCCACAGCGATGCGCGAAGGTCGTCACGCGTGCGATCACCTCCGCCGTCGGCGTGTTCGATTCGCCACCCACTCCGATGTCGATCGCATGGTGCCGCGCGAAGCCGGATGTTGGCGTTAGGCCGAGCTCCCGGGCCAGGAGTACATTGTTGCCGAGCGTGGGGTGCGCGTCGAGCGGGAGGTGCGCCGAATAGAGCGCCAAACGTCCGGTAATGAGCGCATCCACTCGGCGCAGTGCGGGGCCGCGCAATGGCCTCACGCCGCCCCAGAAGAGGCCATGATGCACCAGGAGGAGATTGGCTCCGGCGGCGACGGCATCACGGATCGTTCGCTCGCGCGCATCGACTGCCGCGGCGATTCTCGTGATGTTCTCGTCGCTATCGACCTGAACGCCGTTCACCGCGTTGGGATAGTCCTGAATTTCGGTGATGCGCAGGCAGTCATCCAAATACTGCGCGATCTCCGCGAGCGCGGGCATGCTCAGCGCGCGCCTGTCGAGTCGACGAACTCGATGCGAGGCGGGTGCAACCGCCCGTCAAGAATCGCTTGGCGCGTCGAGTCGAGGCGCGCTTGGAGTGCGGGCGTGATGAGCGACTCGAGTGCCGGATTGATGACGAGCTTGGTCACGTCCGAACCTGTCCCCAAGTAGAGGATGCCCGGCTTGAACGTCCGTGCCTTCACTTGCCGCGCGACCGTTAGGAACGCGTGTGGCAGATCGATCACGACGCTCGCGATGACGACGCCCGGCGCCACACTGCTCTGGTCCGAATTCGCTCCAAAAACATAGATGCCTTTCGATTCCTTCGCGGCCTGGAAAATACCCAAACCGGCGGCATCGGCATTCTGGAAGATGAAATCGGCGCCACGTTGGATCTGCGCCAGCGCCTGCTCCTTGCCGGCGCTCGCGTCATCCCAATTTCCGATGTAGGACGTGAGGACAGTAACGTGTGGATCGACCGCGTGCACGCCGGCGGTGAATGCCAGGAAACTGCTCTTCACGGGAGGAAGGTCGGTGCCGCCAATGACGCCGACGATGCGCGAGCGCGAAAGGGTTCCGGCGATGATCCCGGCCAAGTACGACGGCTCTTCAAATCCGAATATCATCGGCGCGACGTTCGGCCCCGACCGATTGCCGGACGTGGTGATATAAATGGTGTGCGGATACTCGGGTCCAACCCTCGATGCGGCGTCCTGGAATTCGAAGCCGTGGCCGAACACCAGATTGTATCCCTGCGCGCCGTAGGCGCGAAAGTTCTCCTCAAAGTCGGCGGGAGTCTTTACTTGGATATGGCTTATATGTGCGGCCATACTGTCGCGAATGCGCAAGAGGCCTTGATAGGCCCCAGCGTTCCATGCATGGTCGGAAATCGGGCCTGGTGTGAGCAGCGCAACCTTGAACGCCGTCGAATCGGCGGGCTTACCGGAAGCGGCGCTGCTGCCGCAGGCTGTAAGTGCGCAAATGTGGAAGAATGTGGAGAACAGTCGCACACGCCTGTGTACAGCTGGCATAAGATCTTGATGTGTATGGCTTTGTAAAGGTGCAAAAAACGACGAAGGCGACAACCGAATGTGGGTTGTCGCCTTCAAAAGTACTATGACGGTGCCTGACTGCAGAGTAGAGCGTTAGCGCCCGAAGGCTAGAGAGGGCGTTTCCGCTTCCTCGGGCTCGACGTGCTCCTTGGCATCGGTGATTCGAACAGTGCCGTTGATCCGTCCGCCTTCGACGACGGCGATTGCGCGGGTGTTGATGTCGCCGTTGATGAGAGAGGTGCTCTGCACTTCGAGGCGCTCGCTGGCGTTGATCGTCCCTTCGACCTTGCCTCCGACGACGGCTTCGCGCGTCGTGATGTCTCCGCGCACTTCGCCTTGGCGGCCGATCAGCACCTGGCGCCCGGCGTGAATCGAACCTTCGACGCGTCCCTCGACGCGAATGACGCCCTCGGTCTCGATGTCGCCGTCGATGCTCGTGCCTGCGGCGATGATGGACAGAGAAGAGCCACCGCCTGGCCCGGGGCTTCGCGTTTCATCTGCGGGGCGCGCGTCCTTATTGAAGATCGCCATTCGATGGTCCTTGTTTCATGAGCGACATGGGGTCGACGCTCGAGCCGTTGTGATGCACTTCGAAGTGAAGGTGCGCGGGAACGGAACTGGTTGGGCTGCCTAACACACCGAGCACGGCGCCGGCCGCGACGTGACTCTTCTGTGTCACCCGCGGGTTGCGCACACCGGCGTACGTGGTTTCATAGCCGTCGCGGTGTGTGATCCGAACCGTGGCGGTGCCCGACGAATCGACACTCACCTCGACGACCGAACCCGCACCCGAGGCACGAACCTCTGTTCCCGCTGGCGCATCGATGTCCATGCCGTGCGTTGATGACGTGGTGTCGTCGCGTGCGACGATGGTACCAGCGACAGCAAGCGGCCACTGACTCGGAATCGAGCTGATCGACGTGTCGGCTGCAGGGGCAGCGCCGGCAGCGCCGGCAGCGCTTGCGGCATCGGCGGCTTGCGGTGGCGAGGCGCCGAGCATGTGTTGAACCTGTTGGAATCTGCCCTCGAGCGCTGTGAGCGCCGTTTGAAGCGTGTCGAGGCGGGTGACATCGTGCTGGAGTGTTTGGACGCGACGGGTCAATCCTGGGACACGTGCGGCTTGGGCGGCCAGGAAAAACCAGCTGAGCACGACGATTACGAGAGTGGTCCCGGCCGCGTAGGCGCCGGTGCGGAGGAGGCGTACCTGGCGTTGCGTGAGGATGATTGTGCGATTCGCCAGCCCACTTTCTCTCTGGACCTGGATGATCATCGACCCAGCGTGCGGCGTGTAGATATTGCCGTACCCGCGTCCAGACAGTTTTTCGCTGGGCTCTTTCGTCACATCGCGTCTCGTCTGCTTCCTAGAATGAGATCGAGCAGTCGATCAAGATCGTCGGCGGAATAGAAGACGATCTCGATGGCGCCGCGTCCCGAGTCGCGTTGTGTAATGGACACGTCGGTCTGGAGGTGTCGACGGAGCTCTTCGCCGGCGCGTCGAACCGCCGGGGGTGTTTCACTCTTCGCCGACCCCCGGCGTGCACGTGGCCGAGGGCGGGAGGTTTGGCCGGCGCGGGCGCGCTCCTCGACATCGCGCACGGTCAAGCCGTGGGCGACGATTTCGTTGGCGAGAGTGGTGAGCTGCCGCTCGTCGGATATGGCTAGGAGGGCCCGAGCGTGTCCGAGGGTGATGTGACCGTCTTGGAGGATGCGGCGGACCGACTCGGGCAAAGCTAATAGCCGCAGTATGTTAGCTACGGTCGTCCGATCTTTTCCGACGAGGTCGGCTATCTGCTGTTGCGTTAATGTAAAGTCACTGATCAGACGCTGATAGCCTTGAGCCTCTTCGATCGGGTTCAGGTTTGATCGCTGGAGGTTCTCGACCAGTGCCAGGGTCAGGAGCATTTGGTCGTCGATCTCTTTCACGACGGCTGGGATTTCGTCCCAGCCGATTCTTGCTGCCGCACGTAGGCGTCGCTCGCCGGCGATCAATTCGTAGCCGTCGCCGTTAGGCCGAGGGCGTACGACAATGGGTTGGAGCAGTCCGTTCGCTCTGAGGCTCGCCTCGAGCTCCGCGAGCTCGTTGGGTTTGAACTCGACTCGTGGTTGGTACGGATTCGGGTGGATACGCGCGACTGCGATTCGTTGGAGGGCCTGGCGAGCCGCGGCGTCCGTAGCATTCGCGTTCGGGCGGGTTGCGAGCAGCGCTTCGAGCCCTCGACCCAGTCGTCGTGGCTTTTCAGTGGACATGTTGGGGATGTGGTAGAATGGCGTCGAACGCAATCATGTCAGCCTCGGGATTTTTCTTGAAAGCGATGGGCTCATCCGGGGCGGAGCGGGGACGACGGGCTCCGCCCCTCACTCAGTCAGCTCTGGCGACGTCCGATGCCGGTGGCTTTGCGAGCAGGGCAGCCGGGGTGAAGTCGCCGCTGCGGCGGTACCGTTCGAGCAGCTCGCGAGCGACGCTCACATACGCCTGTGCGCCGGCAGAGGCGACGTCGTACAGGATGATGGGTTTGCCAAAGCTTGGCGCTTCGGCGAGCCGGACGTTCCGGGGAATGACGGCGTCGAACACCTTGGGTCCAAAGTATTCGCGCGCGTCAGCAGCAACCTGGCGCGAAAGGTTTAGCCTCGCGTCGTACATGGTCAACAGCACACCGTCGATGGCCAGATCCGCGTTCACTCCGCGCTGGATCATGTGCACGGTATTCAGCAGTTGCGAGAGACCCTCGAGAGCATAGTACTCGCACTGAACCGGTATCAGAATCGCATCCGCCGCCGCCAGCATGTTGACGGTGAGAAGTCCGAGTGATGGCGGACAGTCGATGAGAATGAAGTCGTAGCGTGAGCGGACGGATGCAATCGCCTCGCGCATTGACAGCTCCCTCCTCGGACTATCGACCAGCTCGACCTCAGCTCCTGCGAGATCCGGTGTTGCCGGGGCGACGTCGAGGTGCGCGAACTGGATGCTCCTGAGAATGACCTCTGCAAGGGAGCATTCGCCAATGAGCGCGTTATACACGGTTCGCGGTACCCGCTCGCCGTCGAGCCCAACGCCGCTGGTCGCGTTGCCCTGAGGATCGCCGTCGACGAGCAGCGTTCGCTGTTCTGCGACAGCAAGGCTCGCGGCGAGATTGACGGCCGTGGTCGTCTTCCCCACGCCACCCTTTTGATTGGCAATCGCGATGACCCTAGCCACCAGTCGCTTCCGTCCATCTGAGGGTCGGAGACAATCTTTCGCGCGCCGCCAATATAATCAGTGACTGTCCAGCGGAAGACATCTTCTTGTTTCACGTGAAACATTCGACCGCGAATCAACCCAATGTTTCACGTGAAACATGCGCAAGCAGTGGCCGTTTTCTCGCGCCAGTTATGCGTCAGTAACGTTGCAGTATAGCGCACAAGCACCATCTACTGAGGTAAATAGCGCCATCTGCCGACAACTTCGACAGCCACCGTCTCGCTGCCAGGGCTGATCGGCGTGGAGGCTGCCGCCCCTACCGCCATCCGCTGACCGAACTGAATAGGCCGCGCGCCAGCCTGCGACGTCAGATCGACCAGCTCGCCTAACCGACCGCCCGCACCCCGCGCCATCGCCTCCGCATCTCCGCGCGCATGCTGGACCGCGAGGGCTAACGCAGCGCGCCGCGCCTCATCCTCGTTGGACGACGAAAAATCCAACGAGTTGATCGCGTTGGCGCCGTGGCCCAGGGCGGCATCGATGACGGCGCCGAGCCGATCGACATGCTGCACATCCACGCGCACGGTGTTCGAGACGGTATAGCCGATGATCCGCGGCGTGCGCTCGTCCGCGGTCGTCGGCGCGCTCTCCGGATACACGCTGTACTCGACTGTCGAGATCTGCTGATCGCTTATGCCTAACGACTTGAGCGCGTCGATCACGGCCCGCTGTTTCTGCGCGTTCTCCGCGCTCGCCCGCGCGGCAGTGGCGGCTTCCGTCTGAACACCGATCGACAGGGTCGCCCGGTCCGGCGTGATCCGCGCCTCCCCATGCCCGGTCGCGGTGATCGTCGGCCCTCCAGCGGTTGTTCTGTCCCCAGCACCGGTGTCCTGCGCGCGCACCGGACACGCCATCGCAATCGCCAGCAGCACGGCAACGACTCTCATCGCATCCTCCCGTGATGAGCTCGGTTGTCAGGCGGAATGCCTGTTAAGTAGCAAAAAGAGAATAAGTCGGGTCAGTCGTCGGACGCGGTCGCCGCGACGTCGCGCGCGTCGCCCGCCGTCCCCCGCGAGAGCGGACGCTTCGTCACCTCCAGCACCAGGTTCTGGAGGTCGCTCGGACTGATCCCGGGAATACGCGCGGCCTGCGCCAGCGTCGACGGGCGAATCATGCCCAGCTTCTGGCGCGCCTCGAACGACAGCGACCGCATCACGTCGTACGCGATGTCGGCGCCTAACGCAAAGTCGCCCATGCGCTGCAGCCGCGCTGCTTGCACCCGCTCCCGTTCGAAGTAGCCAGCGTACTTGAGCTCCAACTCGGCCGACGCTACCGCCTCCGGCGACAGGTCGCCGCGGATGCCCGTCGACCGCATCAATGCATCGAGCGAGATACCATGTCGCTTCGCCAACTCGGCCACGCGAACCGCGTGCGCGAGTGGCGCGCTCCCCGCCGCGCGGAGCAGCGGATCCACCACACCCGGCTCGGCGCTCGTGTCGCGCGCCAGCGCAAGGGTTCGATCCTCGTCCTCCAGCCGGCGCTCGACCGCGCCAATCTCGCGCTTCGAGAGCATGCCCAGCGCGATCGCGCGAGGCGACAACCGGCGCAGCGCGTTGTCCTGTCGGACCGTTAGGCGAAACTCGGAACGCGACGTGAACAGCCGATACGGCTCGTCGACGCCGCGGGTCACCAGGTCGTCGATGAGGACGCCGATGTAAGATGTCTCGCGGCCAAGGACGAACGGCCCCTCGCCGCGCGCGCCGAGTGCCGCGTTGATGCCGGCCACGACGCCTTGCGCCGCGGCCTCCTCGTAGCCGGTCGTACCGTTGATTTGGCCAGCCAGGTACACGCCGCCAAGCGCCTTGAGCTGCAACGCCGAGTCGAGCTGCACCGGCGGATAGTAGTCGTACTCGATCGCATATCCGGCGCGCGTCATGCGCGCGTGCTCGAGCCCAGGGACCGCATGCAAGAATTGCAGTTGAACGTCGGCCGGCAACGATGTCGACAGGCCGTTGACGTACAGCTCCGCCGTATCGTGTCCTTCCGGCTCTAGAAAAACTTGATGTCGCTCGACGTCGGGGAACTTTACAATCTTGTCCTCGACGCTCGGGCAATATCGCGGGCCGCGTGACGCGATCGCTCCACCATACATGGCCGACCGACCGATGTTCTCGCTGATGATCCGCTTTACCTCAGCGCCGGCATGCGTGATCCAGCACGGCAATTGAGCTGGATGCCTGGTCTCGGTTGCGGTCCGACGCGGCGTGGTCCAAAAATGCGACCAAGAGAAGTCGAACGCGTCGACTTCGCTGTCTTGCCTCAGCAACCGAGAGAGATCCACTGAGCGTCCATCGACGCGCGGAGGCGTACCCGTCTTGAATCGCGCGACCTCGAGGCCGAGCTCCTCGAGCTGCTGCGCGAGATGGATGGCCGGTGCATCTCCCGCGCGGCCGCCGGCGAGCTTCGTGTCGGTGCCAATGTGGATGCGGCCGCGCAAAAACGTCCCCGCGGTGATGACGACGCTACGCGCGGTGAAACGGCGGCCTTCGAGTGTCTCGACGCCTAACACGCGGCGCGAGTCCGCGTCGATCGACAGTCGCGCGACGGTGCCTTGAATCGTGTGCAGCGTCGGATGCTCCTCGAGCAGCGATCGCACCGCGCGTCGATAGAGTCCTCGATCGCACTGCGCCCGCGGCGCCCACACAGCGGGCCCCTTGCTCCGGTTGAGCATGCGGAACTGCAGCATCGCGAGGTCCGTCGCGCGACTCATGATGCCGCCGAGTGCGTCGACCTCTCGCGCCACCGTTCCCTTCGCAATGCCGCCGATTGCGGGATTGCACGACATCTGCCCGATCGTTTCGAGCGCCGCGGTGATGAGTCCGACCTTCGCGCCGAGTCGCGCTGCGGCGACCGCCGCTTCGGTGCCTGCGTGACCGGCGCCGACGACGATGACGTCGAGATCCAGCTCCGCTCTTTGTGTGGAAGAGGCCGAGTGCGCGCTCATGCGCGAAAGCTAATCGGCTCGTGCATCGGTGTAGCCTTGTCGAGTGGACAGGCCGGTGACGTCGCGACAAACTTTGGCTATGCCACTTCCACTCCCATCGGACGCACCCACGATGCTCATTCGCAGGGAGGCGTTCGAGCGTTCAGGCCTGGTGCGCAGCACCATCGATGAGCGCTTCGCGCTCACGCCCGACGAGTTTCGCGTCGAAGGCGACATCGTCGCCATCGGGCCGCTTCATGAGGACGACGCGATCGTCACGCTGAGCGAACAGCTCGAAGCGTCCGGGTTGGTTTACTTCGACGATTTCGTCGAAATGAGCGGCAACTGGCCGGCGTGGTTAGGCGTCTGGGTGACGGCGCGACGAGCACGCTGACAGCACGTCACGTCTTCACGTTGTGACGCCTCTGCTCCTGCGTCTCCGGTTGCGGTGAGAGGGAGCCGTTGCGGAGCAGTCCTTCCCAGTTGCACGCATAGCACCAGCTCGTGCGGAACCACGGCATGAGCAGATTCCATCCGCGGGACTGTATGCGCAGCGTCGGCGTGTCGCAATTCGGACAGCGATCGCCGTCCGGGAGCAGGCAGAGGAAGAAAATGGTCGCCGCGACGATGCGTAGGACGACAAACGCGATGAAGACGATCCCAAAAACCAACGCATCCGACATGGGGCGCACCTCGTAATGCACCATATACGGAGTGCCGGCTGAGCGCGCAAGCGCGCGAATGTCTGGGCGGCGCCGGTACTCGAACGGCTAGGACGGCAGCTCGAGTTGCTTCGCGATCGTCGTCCAGCGCTCGACGTAGGCTACGCCGTTTTCCAGGCGTTCGATTACTACCTCAGCGTCCATGGCAATGGGCGTTCCGTCGAGGCTCGTGGCGGTCGCAATCTGACGTCGACCTTCGACCTCGAAAGCGATCTCTCCCTCCTGCGAACCATCGATTGGCCGAGTGACGCGAGCGAGATGCCCCTGGAGCAGGTATCGCTCATCGGGAACATCTCGCGCGGCACTCGGCACTGCCCAACCGGCTATGACGGCGACCATGCCGGCGCCACCTGCCACGGCAGCAGCCGCGGCAATTGCGACGAGCCCGCCTGGACGAAGCGACGTGTATTTGGCGAGGGGATACCCGACGATTCCGAACAGCACGGCGGCGGTACCAAGCGTCGGAAGGTTCAGGTATTTGACCCAGCGGCCACGACGCTGCGCACGGTCGATACCGGCGATCATGCTGACCACGCCGAGTACCAAACCGACGATGAAGAACGAGAGGAAGAGTGAGCTCATGAATGCCATAAATTACGAACGGTAACTGGTGCGCCGGTACTGGCGTAATGCTGGCTCATTCGGCATGGGGACCAAGTCCGACAAGGTCGAGCAGCGCAAGGGCGTTGGTAGAGGTCGCGAGGCCCGGACGGAGTCGATAATCGAAGTGCAGCACCGGTGTCCCGCCCGCGTAGTCGATCGAATCGGCAAACGATACACAGCGCGCTGCACTCTGAATTGGCTCCGCGGAAGCAAGGGACAGGTCGTGGGATGTCACGGCTCCGATTGCACCGGCCTTGAGAAGATGTTCGAGGACAATGCGGGCGGCAACGCGTCGCTCCGAGGAGTTGGTGCCGTGCAGCATCTCGTCGAACAGATAGAGGACGGGTGGTTGTCCTGGCACTTCCGTGCGTGCCGCATCGACGACACCCTTGAGGCGACGAAGCTCAGCCATGAAGAGGGAAACGCCGTTGGTGAGCGAGTCTTCGATGCGAATGCTCGCCTGCACGCGCAGGGTGTGCGAGCGGTAGCGGGACGCGCACACCGGTCCGCCGGCCTGCGCGAGCACGCAGTTGACGCCGATGGCGCGCAGCAGCGTGCTCTTGCCCGACATGTTCGATCCGGTGATGAGGAGGAACGTGTCCGGCGGGCCGACCGTGACGTCGTTGGCGACGCGTTGGGCATCGGCAATGAGCGGGTGTCCGAGGTCCGCGGCCTCGAGCGTCACGGGCGCATCGTCGTGTGTCACGGGGAAGGCCCAGGACGGCTGGTCATGGGCGAGCGTCGAGAGGGCGGTGAGAGCTTCGAACTCGCCGAGAGTAAGGAACCAACCACGGACGTGTCGGCCGGCGGATCGCTTCCAGTTGTCGAAGGCCCCGCCGACATGGAAGTCCCATAAGAACAACCAGTCGAGAGCGAAGTGGAGCATTGGCGATTGGCGGACCTCGGCCCACGTCGCGATGCGCTCCACGCGGCCAAGCGCCACCGCCGCGCCGGGCGCTTCGCGGAGCATGTCGACCAGGTTCGTGAGGCGCGGCGTGTCGAACCTCGCCCCAGCGATGACGGCGAGCATGGCGCGGTGTCCGCCTAACGCAGCGAACGAGATGCCTGGAATCGCGCTGCTGTCCGTGGCCCTGCGCCGAACAGCCACTCGGAACAGACGCGCCACCAGGACGACGGCGAGCCACCACGGATTGGCGAGAATGGAAGCCGCTTGCAGGACTATCGCGGCGATGATCAAGCCGGTGAGTGTCTGTCCGACCCATAGCAACGCGCGTCGGTCGGCGAGCGAGCCTTCGGTCTCGCACCAGACGAAGAATCGCTCGAGCGCCGCGGGATCGAGCTCGCCGACGCCAATCGCGAGGACGCCGAGTTCGACGCGGACATCATCTCGACCAGCGAGCTCCCGAACGGCGAGCTGGCGCGCGGTGATGGTGTTTGCCGACGGCGGCGGGCCAAGCAGCCAGGTTCGGAGCGTTGGGCGGCCGGGAGCCGAGGATGCGACGTCGAGCAGTTGGAGCAGACTCGATGGCCCGGTAATCGCCAAGTCGTATGCATACGGATGGTTTGTCGCGTCGGCCGAGTCGTGAGGTACAGGAAGGGCAGTCCATTCGCGCGCCATTCGATGGATGGCACGCTGGTGATAGAGGCGACGATGCTCGAGAGCCGTGAACTCGGCTCGCTTCTGCCGGTGTCGGCGGACGAGCAGCGCGAACGCGGCGACCGTGACGACGGCCATGGCCAACGACGCCCATGGGAGCGGCGCCGCGGGCGTCACGGCCCACGCACACGCGAGCAGGAACAGGGCAAACGCGGTTAGGCGAAAGCGTCCGATACGGCGCGCCGCGGCGGCGACGATGGCACCTTGCTTCGCGCTCTCTGCTGCGCACTCGCGGTGCCAGTCGGCGGGCGATGCGGACGGTTTTGCGTTAGGCGCGGCCGTCACGGTCGTGCCGCTGGACGGTGCACCGCAGCGTCGAGGAACTCCATCGCCCGTGCCTCCGCGTAGTAGACGGGCCGCCAGGGCGCGACGCCCGAGATGAATCCAACGTGTCCACCCTTGTCCACGAACTCGATCTGCAGTGCGGAGTTCGTTCGCGCAATCGTGCGCGCCTCATCGAGTACGGACGGAGGGAGAAACGGATCATCGACTGCATTGAGCAGAAGCGTCGGAACACGGATGTGGTCGAGCCATCGGATGGAGCTCGATTGCTCGTAATAGTCGCGTGCGTCGCGAAACCCGTGGATGGGAGCGGTGACGGCATCGTCGAAATCCCAGAGCGTGGACGAACGCGCGACCGCGACCGGGTCGAGGCGGCCGGGAAATCGGGCGGCCTTTCCTAACGCCTTCTTGCGCAGGCTCCTCAAAAAATAGGACTGGTAGAGCCTCGAGAATCCGCGCTGCAGGTGCATCGACCCGCGAGCGAGGTCGAACGGCACGGAGACGGCGACAGCACCGGCGATCTGCAGTGGCGTGCACTCGCCCTGCTCCCCCAGCCACTTGAGCAGTACGTTGCCACCCAGGGAGACGCCCGTTAGGACGATCGGTTGATTCGGTTGGGCCGCGATCAGTTCGCGGAGCACGAAATCGAGGTCGCCGGTTTCGCCGGAGTGATAAGAGCGAAGCAGTCGGTTGGGCTCACCGCCGCACGATCGGAATAACGGAACGTCGGCGGCCCATCCTCGACTGCGTGCGGCGGCGAGGAGGCCGCGCGCGTAGTGAGAGTTCGATGAGCCCTCGAGGCCGTGCAGAATGACCAACCGTGGCTGTCCCGTTGGTGCATCGAGTCGGTCGATGTTCAGGAAGTCGCCGTCCGGCGTCTCCCATCGCTCGCGTCGCGTGTCAACGTGTTGTCGCAACCGGATCATCTTGCCCCACAGCGTGCGGAGGTGGGCACCCGGGATCCACCACGCGGCGCGATACCGGAGGGGAGCGCTCACGCGGCTGAGCGCGACGTTTCGACCATATAGATTTCGTGCACGCACATATTCTCGCTCCCCGACGGCCACGCATGGAAGTCCAGATCTTCGGTACACGCAAGTGCGCGGACACACGAAAGGCGCAACGGTTCTTTTCGGAGCGCCGTGTGCGGGCGCATTTCGTGAACCTCGCGGAGCGGCCGGCATCGCGGGGTGAGCTTACGCGATTCGTGCAACGATTCGGCGTGTCGGCGTTGGTCGATGTCGAGTCGCCGCGTTACACGGCTCTCGGACTCCGCGCGGCACGGCTGTCCGATGAACGGTTGTTGGCACTGCTGGTCGACGAACCACTTCTGCTGCGAACGCCGTTGGTTCGATTCCAGCACCGACTCTCCGTGGGGCTCGCCGAAGCCGAGTGGGCGTCGTGGATAGGCAGCTCGTGATCGATCGTTCGCACACGGAATGACCCAGCTGTCGATGGCCCAGGTCGGGATCACGTTCGGAGCTGAGCAGCTGCTCTCCGACGTGACCTTCACGGTGGACGCCGGCGAGCGGTGGGGCGTCATCGGCCGCAATGGTTCCGGGAAAACGAGTCTGTTCCGGCTGATCATGGGAACCATGCAGCCGTCGACGGGCGCCGTCAGCCGGGCGAGCGGACTGCGCCTAGCGCTCCTCGAGCAGCTGCGCGACTTCGGCGATGCGCGCACCGTGTGGGATGCGGTGGCCGCGCCGTTCCAACCACTCATCGCGCTGGAGCGTTCGTTAGGCGAACAAGCCGACCGTATCGGCGCTCTCGGCGATCGCGTGACCGCGGCCGACCTCGACGCGTACGCACACGACCTCGAGCGATTCGAGCATCACGGCGGCTATACGTATTCGTCGCGCGTCGACGCGGTGCTGCACGGACTGGGTTTCGATCCGGAGACGGCGCGCCTACAGCGGGTCGAGACGCTGAGTGGCGGCGAGCGCGGGCGGGTCGCGTTGGCCCAGCAACTGGTAACGCCGGCCGATGTCCTGTTGCTCGACGAGCCGACGAATCACCTCGATCTCGAGACCTCGTCGTGGCTCGAGGCGTACTTGCGAGACACGGGCGAAACGGTGCTGGTCATCAGCCACGATCGCGCATTTCTCGACGGCGTCGTGGATCACGTGTTGCATTTGGAAGATGGCCGCGCGTTCGCCTACACGGGCAACTATCGCGCGTTCGTACGGCAGCGTGACGAGCGCCGGCTCACGCAACAGCGTGCGTACACGCAGCAGCAGCGCGTCATCGCCGGCGAAGAGGACTACATTCGCCGGAACATCGCGGGCCAGAACAGCCGTCAAGCGAAAGGACGGCGCACGCGTCTCGAGCGCATGCCGAGGTTGAGCCCACCGCCGAGCGAAGAAGACGTGATGGCGTTCCGTCTGTCTGCCGGCGAGCGCGGGGGCGATCAAGTCGTGGTCGCCGACCGGGCGGTCGTGTCGCAGGGCGGCCGCACGCTCATCGAAGATTTCTCGGCGACGGTGCGTCGCGGCGATGTCGTCGGTCTCGTGGGCGCCAACGGCGCCGGCAAGTCCTCGCTGCTGCGCGCCGCCCTCGGCGAGCTGCCGCTCCAGAGCGGAACGATCCGGTTAGGCGGATCGATTACCGCGGCTTATTATCGGCAGGAGCTCTCGCAGGTGCCGCCGGGTGAATCGCTGCTGAACGTGATCGCGGCGCTCCGCCCACTCTGGGGCCGCGGCGCGCTTCTCAGCCATCTCGCGCGGTTCGGGTTCAGCGGTGATACCGTGCAGCGAAGCACCGACACGTTGTCGGGCGGCGAACGCGCGCGGCTGGCGCTCGCCATGCTGATGCTCGCGCACGCAAATCTGATCTTACTCGACGAGCCAACCAATCATCTCGATGTCGAGTCGATCGAAGCGCTCGAGGACGCGATATCGGCGTACGACGGCACAATCGTTCTCGTGAGTCACGATCGTGCACTACTGCGAAGCCTCGCGACGCGCGTGTGGTCGCTCGAGGATCGCCGGATCAGTGACTTCGACGGCGGCTTCGCCGACTGGGAGCAGTGGGCCAAGGAGCGTAACCGGACGGCCGCGCGAGCAAAAGCTGAAGCGACACGGCCAACACCTGAGGAGCGCGGCGAGGCCGCTGCGCGAGAACAGCGTCGCGTCGAAGCGCGGTCGAGTCGCGCGGCGCGCCGCGCCCTCGAAGCCGCCGAAGCGGACGTCATCCGGTTCGATGCGCGCGTCGCCTCGCTCACCGCGCTGCTCGAAGATCCCGCGCTCTACGATTCTCCAACGGGTATCGAGCGCGCTCGAGAGTTGAGCGCCGAGCTCGATTCCGCAAAGCGCGACCTGGATGCAGCGGTGGGCAGGTGGGAAGAAATTGCGAACGACGGCTGACACGCGGCGTCAGAACTCGCCAATGAAGCCGATCTCCGGCTCGAGGTGGTAGCCGAACTTCTCCTGCACATGTTCCTGCGCGGTGGCGATGACGGCGCGCACGTCCGCCGCAGTCGCGTGGCCGACATTGACGACGATGTTCGCGTGGATCGTCGAGATCTGCGCATCGCCATGGCGGAAACCTTTGAGCCCGCACTGATCGATGAGCCGGCCGGCGCCGACGCCCTCGATTTTCTTGAAGATCGATCCGGCGCTGGGAAACCAGTCCAGCCACGGGTGGCGGGCGCCTCGCCAACTCAGATTTTCTTCCATCACGCGACGCATCGTTGCCGGATCGCCAGGCGACAACTTGAGCGTCGCGGTGAGCACGATGTCGCGTCGATGGTGAAAGATCGTGTCGTCGTACCCGAATTGGACGTAGGACGCGTCGACGGAACGGCGCGAGCCATCTTCCGCGAGAATCTCGCAGGAATCGAACACCTCGGCGAGAAACATCGTTCGTGAGCGCTCGGGCGCCGGCGAGAGAAAGTGCAGGTTCTGCCATACCGCGCCGCCTAACGAACTGGGAATCCCGACGTAGTGCTCGAGACCAGACCAGCCGTGCCGTACCGCGTCCATGATCAGGTCCCGCATGATCGTGCCGCTTTCGGCGCACACACGCCCGTCATCGAACCATCGGCTGTGCGATGCCGTATTCCGGATGACGAGTCCGCGAAATCCGCCATCGCCGACCAGGATGTTGGCGCCGAGTCCGAGCACGAACCACGCAATACCGGTCTCCCGCGCGATGCTCACAGCGAGCGCCAGCTCATCAGCGCTCTGCACGTCGACGAAGAGATCGGCAGGTCCACCGATTTTGAACGTCGTGTAGGGCGCGAGCGCGACATCGCTGCGGACGCGCGCAGGTCCCAGGCATGAGGCCAGGCGCGCGGCGGCATCGGCGTACGATGTGGTATGGGCGGGGGTCATCGTGAGAACCAAGAAATCAGCGGGAGAGACGGATCGCCAGTCTCACTCAGGTGTACGCGATCCATGCTCGGCTTATGATCCGGCCGATGCGGGTGAGCTGAGCTGACCAAGCAAACGCTGCACGTCGGAAAGCGTTCCGCCTGCCGCGCACAGCGCGACCAGTGCGCGATGCACGAGACCCGCAACCTCCTCGCTCGCCGTGGACAGATCTGCGGCGGAACAGCTCGTAATCGCTCGGGCTGCTTCTTCGCCTAACTCGCGAAGGCGGGATCGCGCCGCGTCCGGCGCGTCCACGTCACCGCTCTCGGTGTGCGTGAAGCACGATGACGCTCCGGTGTGGCAGACCGGTCCCGATCGCGCGACGCGAGCCAAGAGCGCATCGCCATCGCAATCGCACTCGAGGGACACGACGCGCTGGCGGTTGCCGGTGTGCGGCCGCCACCGCCCATCCCGCCTGGTGTGACACTGGAGATCGCCGGACGCCAACGTCTGCACGATCGACTCACGATCGGCGCGCGCGACCATCAGCACATCGCCGGTCCTCGCGTCCTGCGCCACGACCGTCACAAAGCCGGCATCCGTGGAAAAATCCAGTTGCGAAAGGTCGAACATGATCGCTCCGCGCGCAGCGCGCCTGATCTTTGCCTAACGTACGAAGGAAGCGCCCGGCGGGCGAGTCATTCTTGCGAAGGGAACTGGTCGGCCAAGATGCGTGCATCGAGCCCACCCGTGGTGAGCGCCCAACCCACGATCGCGGCCGAGACCCCGCACTCCTCGAGATCGCGCAGCTCGGACAGGGTCGTAATACCGCCAGCCGCGATCACGGGATTGACCGACAGCTCGGTCACGTCTTCCATGAGAAACAGATCGGTCCCGCGCATCTGCCGCTCGCGCTGTGCCACAGTCACGATCACCGCCGCAAGCGGTAACTCGTTCCAATCCTCGAGCACGCTCAGTACGTCGCGCGGCAC
>Ga0075426_10001180_pt1 | contig 18393 bp, 17 predicted proteins | sample SoiMethybrSBSTD5_FD_75304 | JGI IMG/M metagenome (GOLD analysis project Ga0075426, IMG submission 75304) | Bulk soil microbial communities from a Populus tree surrounding site in Tennessee, USA - Soil MetaG P. TD hybrid SBSTD5 | ecosystem: Environmental > Terrestrial > Soil > Tree plantation...
GCCCGCGCGCGTGCTCATGCAGGACTTCACGGGAGTCCCGGCGGTGGTCGATCTCGCCGCGATGCGCGACGCGATCGTGCAGATGGGTGGCGACCCAAAAAAGGTCAACCCACTGTTGCCGGCCGAGCTGGTGATCGATCACTCCGTCATCGTGGACGAGTTCGGCACCCCCACCGCCTTCCACACGAACGCCGAGCTCGAGTTCCAACGGAATCGCGAACGCTACGCGCTGCTGCGGTGGGCACAGAAGACGTTTGCGGGATTCAAAGTGGTGCCTCCAGACACCGGGATCGTGCATCAGGTGAATCTCGAGTATCTCGCCCGCGTCGTCTTCACGACTGAAGGGAAGACGCCGCTGGCGTACCCCGACACACTCGTCGGGACCGACTCGCACACGACGATGGTGAACGGGTTGGGTGTGTTGGGCTGGGGTGTGGGCGGCATCGAGGCCGAGGCGGCGATGCTCGGCCAGTCCGTCTCGATGTTGATCCCGCAGGTCGTGGGCTTCCGGCTCACGGGCCGCTTGGCCGAGGGCGCCACCGCCACCGACCTGGTGCTCACGGTCACACAGATGCTCCGCAAGAAGGGCGTCGTCGGGAAATTCGTGGAGTTCTACGGGCCGGGCGTGGCCGCCCTGACCCTCGCCGACCGTGCGACGATCGGCAACATGGCCCCCGAGTACGGCGCGACGGTGGGCATCTTCCCCGTGGACCAGGAGACGTTGCGCTACCTCGAGTTCACCGGGCGTCCGGCCGACCGCGTGCAGCTTGTCGAGGCGTATATGAAGGAGCAGGGACTGTTCCACACCGCGAGCTCGCCCGAGCCCGTGTACAGCGACACCCTCGAGCTGAATCTGGCGACCGTCGAGCCCAGCCTTGCGGGTCCGCGGCGACCGCAGGACCGTGTCGCCCTGCGCGAAGTGGGCCAGAACTTCCTCGAAGCGCTGCCCACGCTCATGAAGTCGACCTCGCCGATCGCGCCGCCATCGAACGCGGTGCGCTGGGAGAATGAAGGCGGTCACGCCGCCACCGCCGTGGAAGCGCCGCCGCAGCGCAAGACGCACGTCAACTTGAAGCTCGACGACGTCGAGCATCAGTTGCGCCACGGCTCCGTCGTGATCGCTGCGATCACGAGCTGCACCAACACGTCGAACCCGTCGGTCATGATCGCGGCGGCCCTGGTCGCGAAGAAGGCCGTGGAGCGCGGACTCGACACCAAGCCCTGGGTGAAGACGAGTCTCGCGCCCGGCTCCAAGGTGGTCACCGACTACCTGAATCAGGCGAAGTTGATGAAGCCGCTCGAGCAGCTGCGGTTCCACCTGGTCGGATACGGTTGCACGACGTGCATCGGTAACTCCGGGCCCCTCCCGGAGGCGGTCTCAGCGGCAGTGACCGAGGGAGAGCTGGTGGTCTGCTCTGTCCTGTCGGGGAACCGCAACTTCGAGGGTCGCATCCAGCAGGAAGTGCGGGCCAATTATCTCGCCTCGCCGCCGCTGGTCGTCGCGTACGCGCTCGCGGGCCGGATCGATATCGAGTTCCACACCGAGCCGCTCGGCACCGGCAAGGACGGGAAGCCCGTCTTCCTGCGCGACATCTGGCCCTCGAACAAGGAAGTGGATGAAGTCATCCGCACCTCGATCAAGTCGGCGATGTTTCAGAAGACCTACGCCGAAGTGTTCAAGGGGGACGAGCGCTGGCAGGGACTCCCTGTCCCCGAGGGCGATCGCTTCGCCTGGGAGCCCGACTCGACCTACATCCGGCGCGCGCCGTACTTCGACGGGATGCCGGCGCAGCCGAAGCCGATCGCGGACATCCGGGGCGCGCGCGTGCTATGCCTGCTGGCCGACAGCATCACCACCGACCACATCTCGCCCGCCGGATCGATTCGCAAGACGCTTCCCGCCGGGCAGTATCTCATCGCCAAAGGCGTCGAGCCGGTGGATTTCAACTCGTACGGCGCGCGGCGCGGCAACCACGAAGTGATGGTGCGCGGCACGTTCGCCAACGTGCGTCTGAAGAACCAGCTCGCGCCGGGGACGGAAGGGCCGTTCACGGCACACCTCCCCGGCGGCGAGCCGCTGACGATCTTCGACGCTTCGGTGAAATACCAGGCCGAGGGCACGCCGCTCATTGTGCTGGCCGGCAAGGAGTACGGCTCGGGATCGTCACGCGATTGGGCCGCGAAAGGCCCGCGCCTCCTTGGCGTGCGCGCGGTGATCGCGCAGAGTTACGAGCGGATTCATCGCTCGAACCTCGTCGGGATGGGGATCCTGCCGCTGCAGTTCGCGCCCGATCAGTCAGCGGCGTCGCTGGGCCTCACCGGCAAGGAGCGCTACGACATCGCGGGGCTCGCCGAGCTGCCCAAGCAGGTGTCGGTCAAGGCGACCGCCGACGACGGCAAGGTGACGGAGTTCCGCACCACGCTCCGCATCGACACGCCGCAGGAGCAGCAATACTACCGGCACGGCGGGATTCTCGAGTACGTGCTGCGGCAGCTCGCCGGGAGGTAGCGGTCAGAGCCCCGCTCGTCGTGCTGCTCGCGCTCGCGAGCGCTTGCGGCCCCCCCCAGCCCGGCGCCGCGGTGTGGGTCACCACCGGCGACCAGCGTAAACTCCTCCAGCACGAACCCGACGTCGCCTTTTCGAAACGCAGCCCGGCCGCGCTGCCGACGATCGTCGTGGACGATACGGCCTTGTATCAGGAGATGGTGGGGTTCGGCGCGGCCATTACCGACGCGGCGGCCCTGAACATCAATCGGTTGCCGCCGGAGCGCCGCGAAGCGCTGCTGCGCGACCTCTTCGACCCGGACAGCGGCATCGGCTTGAGCTTCACCCGCCTCACGATCGGCGCCTCGGACTTCTCGACGCATCAATACAGCCTCGACGATATGCGCCCCGGCCAGCGCGATCCGGGACTCACGCGGTTCTCCATCGAGCCGAATCGAGCCGACGTGCTCCCCGTCGTGCAACGGGCGCTGGCGATCAACCCGCAGCTCAAGATCATGGCGTCTCCCTGGAGCGCGCCGGGCTGGATGAAGACGAGCGGCAGTCTACTCAAGGGTACGCTGTGGCCCAACGCCTACGGCCTGTTCGCGAAGTACCTGGCCCGATACGTCGACGCCTATGACTCGCTGGGCGTGCCGATCTACGCGCTCACGGTGCAGAACGAGCCCCACTTCGAGCCCGCGAACTATCCCGGGATGCGCCTCGATCCGCCCGATCGTGCGCGTTTCATCGGGCATGACTTGGGGCCCCTCCTCGCGCGACGGCCGAAGGCGCCGCTGATCCTCGACTGGGACCACAACTGGGATGAGCCGACCTCGCCGCTCCGCGTGCTGGGCGACAGCGTCGCGCGGCGTTACATCGCCGGCGTCGCCTGGCATTGCTACAACGGCGACGTGTCCGCGCAGGGCCAGGTGCACGACTCGTTCCCCGCCAAGGACGCCTATTTCACGGAATGTTCTGGCGGCGACTGGTCGCCGAAATTCGCCGACAATCTCGTTTGGAACGTGCGCACCCTGATCATCGGCGCGACGCGGAACTGGGCGCGGGGCGTGCTGCTGTGGAACCTGGCGCTGGACGAGCTGCACGGCCCGTACATCGGAGGCTGCGGGAACTGTCGCGGCGTCGTCACGATCAACTCCCTGTCCGGCGCCGTGACGCGTAACGTCGAGTACTACGCGTTGGCGCACGCCAGCCGGTTCGTTCGGCCTGGCGCGCGCCGCATCGGGTCGACGTCCGGCGTTGCGGGACTCGAAGACGTCGCCTTCCGGAATCCGGACAGCTCGACGGTGCTGATCGTGGTGAACACGGCGGCCGAGGAGCGCCGCTTCGTGGTGCGGTCGGGAGTGAGATCGCTGGTGTACGCGCTACCGGCGGGCGCGGTGGCGACGCTGCACTGGCTCAGTGCCAGGTGATGCCGAGGCCGAGCTGGAGCAGGTTCTGTTTGACGCTCGGCAGGGTCAAGAGACCGCGTTGCACGTCGCCGGGCGCACCCCAGTTGAAGTTGGCGACCGACGTCAACGAGGTGTGCGGACCCACCGCGAAGTCGTAACCCGCACCGACCACGAATCCCACTCCGATCGCGGCGTTCGTCGCACTCTTCTCCTGGTAGTAGGCGATCCCCAGGCCGGCCCTCAGGAACAGGCCACTCGCGGGCGCGGGATAGTAGTAGGCGGTGGCGGAGGTGTTGCCGGCCACCTTGGTCGTCGTCGAGCTCCTGACCCACAGATCCGTCTCGCCGCCCAGCAGCAGATGGCCGTTGATCGTGCCACCCAACTTCACGAACCCGCTCAATGCGTTCGAGCGGGGGCCGTTGGTGCAGCCGCTGCACGAGAGCTGCAGCGAGCCGAAGCCGAGGCCGGCTCCCACCCAAAACCCGTTGCGCGTCCGCACCTGCTGCGCTGAAGCGGCGGACGTGGCGACGGCGATCAGCAACAGCATGGCACGCATCGTGCCTCCTCCTCGTTAATCGGGGGCCTTACGGGCGTGAAGGTGGGTTCATGCGACGTTCGCCAGGCCTTCGCCGCCGCGTTGCAACATTGTCGCCAACCCGATTCGGAGCAACTATGATGGTCGTCAAGAATGTGGGCCCGACGGACTCCGGCCTGCGCGCCCTGCTCGGCGTCTTCCTGCTGGGCATTTCCGCCAACTTCAACGGTCGCCCGCTGCTCGCGCTGGGCGCGGGCATGATCGCGCTGATTCTCATCGGCACGGCGCTGTTTCGTGTATGCCCGCTCTATACGCTACTGGGCATCAACACCTGCACGCGAGACAGGCAAACGCGCTGAGCTTCCCTCAGCGGATCGGGATCGCCGTCCCGTGACAGGCGGTGCAGACCTCGGGGTTCTTGCGCCGCATGCGATTGGCGTCGAATCCCGGTCCGTGCGGATTGAAGCGCCGCCCCCCAGTCGCCGAGTGGCAGGTGAGACAGTCCCGCTCGGTGTGGCAGGCGACGCACGATTCGAGACCCTGTCGCGCCGCCTGCCCATGCCCGACCAGGAAGAACCGCTTGGCGTCGTGAAAGCCCGTGCGCAGTACGCCGCTCGCGACGAGGCCGGCCTGCGCGTGGCACGCCGTGCAGAAGCTGCTGACGCTGTGACAATCACTGCATGACGTCTCGCGAGCGTACGCCGCCGCGGGGTGGCGGCTGAGGAATCCCGCGGGATGATATCCGGGTCCCGCCGCCGCGACCGGCCGATGGCAATCGAGGCATTCGGTGCGGACGTGGCACCCGGCGCAGCGCGCCCCGGCCGCGGCGGCGGCGGGGCCGTGACGGTCCGCGAAGTTGCCACCGTGCGATGCCGGTGCGGCGCGCGCCGCGATCGCCGTCGAGCGTGGATCGGACGCGAGCGCGGCGATCGCACGCGGCGGCGCAGCGCCTGCGTGACACTGATAGCAGAACTCGCGAGCGTGACAGGTGGCGCAGCTCGCGGCGACCGTGCTCCGTGCCGCGGCTCTGTGCCCGTCGGCGCCAGCAAATCGAGGGTCGGCATGCGAGGGTGGCGCTGGGAACCGTGCGACGTCTTCGCGCGTGAGCCGCGTCGCCTCCGCGAGCGCGACGTGACACTGCGCGCACGCGGAGTCCGGCGCAGCGAGATGGGCCGTGCGGATCCCGTGACAGTCGAGGCAGCGTTCGGGCGCGGCGGGCCGGACCGCCATTCGCGGTGCCCCGGCCTCGGCGTGGCACGCCGCACAAGCCGGGGCTTTTGCTCCGGCGGAGGCCGCGTGGCGCACGTGATCGAACCGCAGGTTGCTGACGCGGGGTTTGCGCGGCGGGCTCCACGACACGGCCTTCTCGATCGTCCCGTCGTGGCAGGTGGCGCAGGTGACGGCCTCCGGCCACAGCGACACATCCCGTTGAACGGCTCCCACGTGACACGACGTGCACGAGGGGAACAGGGACTTGTGCTTCAGGTGGTCGAAGCCCGCGTCCTGGGCGTCCAACCGCGATGCGGCGAGGAGCAGTATGAGGACCACGCAGGTGCGTGCCATCAGCGGGCGGCCCTCCCCCCCGGCATCCGGCGCACGGCCGGCGGCAGGCCCCCCAGCTCGTCACCCCGGCCAAACGTCACCACGGCGCGGAGTGTCACACGCCACTGGCCCCAGTCGAACGCCGCGGCATCGGGACGCCGGTGATCCTCGACATACCGCATGGCGCCGAGTGCGACGCGCAGACGCGGCCGTGGGTCCGCCTCGGCTTCCACGCCGTAGACCTTCAGCACGGACTCGGCGTAGCGGAATTCGAGGGGGCGGTCGAGCGTCGCCGCGTGCATTGTGACGCGCCACGTCGCGACCGGCGCGTATGTCAGGCTGCCACTGGCGCCTGCCGATGCCGCTCCCGGGCCGTACTCGCGCTCATAGCCGCCGTCGAGCGTCCAGGCCGGTGTGGGCCACGCCGTGAAGCCGACCTCGCTGCGCCACCCCGATCCCACGACGTCGACGAGCGGTGTCGCGGTCTCCGTATTCTCGAAGTGGTACCATTCGCCGCGCGCCCGGAGCTGCACCTGCGGCATGGCACGCACCGCGACTTGCGCTTGCGTCGCGTGGTAGGGGACGGGACTGAAGGCCCCCCAGATCGTCCACAGCTCGAAGTGCGGCCGATAGCGGCGTGCGCCAACCGAGGCGCTCACGACGCGCCGCGCATACGCCAACGAAACCTCGGCGCTCCCCCACCACCCAGCCGCCAAATCGTAGTCGGCGCCGCCTGTAATGCTCCAACTTGGCGTCGGCCGGATCGCGCCGGCGAGCCCGATGCGCTCTGAGACGAAGTAATTCGATCGCGGGTCCACCTCGCGCTGGTAGTCCGCCCGCAGGTCGGCCGCGGCGGAGGTCCAGCCGGCGCCGAAACCGGCCACGAGTTGCCGCTGACGGGGTTGGAAGTCGTCGAGGGGTTTGAGTGCGGGGCTGGTGACCGGCAGCGCGACGCCGCGCGCTAGACCCCAACCGGCGTACCCGGTCGCCTCGAGCCCGCGCCGCGCGTCCCGCAGCGTGACGGAAGCGCCGTCGAAACCTGTGGCCCCGAGGCGAGAAAACATGAGTTGACGTCCGGCGCGCGCGGTGACCCGCTCGGCGGCGTACTCGACGTAGCCAGCGAGCAGCTGGAGCGCTGGATCGGTTCCGGGCCACGCGTCGACGTTGCCGAGGTCCAGTCCAGCGCGAGCAGTCGCGTGCGCGCTCAACCCACGAACGCCGAACCCCCAGAGCGTGACGTCCGCAGTGGCCACGAGGGGTCCCCCGCGCCGAACGGGGCCAGGCCGGAAGTACGTGCAATAGGGCGCCCCGCCGGCGCAGGAGACGGCGAAGCCATCGGTCGTCTCCGGGCCGCCGCTGGGGCCCGTAACCGTGTCGCTCACCGGCACGCTGTCGAGCTGCACGCCGCGGAAACCCACCGCCTGCACGCGTGTGTCGAGCCGCACGCGATAGCCCTGTGCACTCACGCGAGCGGCCGCGAGCACCGAGGCGAGCAGGACCAGGCGCATCGCGCTCACGAGCCCGCCTTGCGCAAGTGCGCGCGGTACGCATCAGGAGTCGACTGCAAGTGACAGAGGGTGCACTCGCGACTTACGTAATGGCTGCGCTGCGGTTCGTGACAGGTGAGACACAAGGCGCGGTCGGGCACGAGACGCGCGACCGTCTCCTCGCGGTGGCACGCATCGCAGGCGACGTGGGGCTCGATCGGCGGCTGGTGCGCCGCTCGTGGGTCGGAGCCCGCGTGGCACGCGGCGCAGTCGCGCGCGGCGGTGTGGTGATCCTCATGGCACGACCGACACGCCGCCACCGCTGCCTCCGGGTCGAGCGTCACCGCCGTCGTGTGGCAACTAACGCAAGGCAGTCCGCTGTGCGCGGCGTGCGCGAAGGCCACGGACCGCTCCTTGGGGGGCCGGTCGCGAACGGTCACTTGCACCGTTGCTGCGTGGCTGGCCTGGAGCTCATCCGGCGAGTGACAGGTCGTGCAGGTGCTCGTGGCGGGCGCCTGGTGGTGACAGATCTGGCAGCCGCGGGGCGGAGCGAACGTCAGGCGTGCGTGCTCGCGCGAGGATGTGTGACAGGTTATGCAGGCAAGTTGCTTGTGGCGATCGTGCGGGAAGGTATCGGGCGGCGTGGTGACCGCCCGCCACGGCGGATCGTCAAAAGGGGGGGCGTCGCCCTTCACCTTCATGTGCATGGACACCCGCCGCAGCGCTTTCGTCGTATCGAACCCCTCCGGCAGGTGGAGCCGCCCGCCGGTGCGCCGGTTGACCTGCGCGTGGCATCCGCCGCAATCGCTGGCATCGACCGCCGCGGCGTGCGGTTGATGGCATAGGGTGCACTGCTGCGCGACCTTCTCGTGGCGCAGACCGGTATGGAACGGCTCGGCGCGCCAGTCCGCGTGGCACCCTGCGGAGGCGCAGCTCTTGATGGCGTCGGCGGGCCGCGTCTGCTGGTGGGGATTGTGGCACATGCCGCACGTCTGGCGGTGCGGATCGCGCGCGGGATCGAAGTCCGCGAGTTTGGCCCGCATCTCGTGGCAGCCGAGGCACTCGTGGGCTCCGGGGCGCAGCGTCCCCGCCGCCGAGTCGCGGGTCGCGAGCAAGGGCACGTCGGCAGTGAACTGGTGGCACGCGATGCAGTGCATGCCACTCTGCCCCGCCATCTTGCCGAGCTTGATCTCTTGATTGACGTGACACCTGGCCTGCCCGCACGTCGAGTCCACAGGCACGAAGCGATGCACCTCGAGGCCGTGGCAGGTGGTGCACTGGACGTCGCGCAGGGCGCTCGAGTCCGATTCGAGATGCACGCGGTGCCCCGCGGTCGTGGCGATGCGGCGCCACTTGTCTTTCTGTTTATCTCCTTGGATGTGACAGGCCGCGCAGACGCGGGTCGGCACCTTGGCGTGCATCTGAATCTTCTCGGGCCGGTCCGCCACCCACAGGTACAGCTGCCGCGCGCTCGCGAACAGGGACTGCTGATGGCAATTGTGGCAGCTGAGCGAGTCGTGCTTGGAGCCCGTGAACCGCTGGAACGGGCCCTTCATGATGTGACAGCCCGTGCAGAAGGCGTTGTCGTGCTGCATGTAGTTCCAGCTGACGGTGCCGAAGCCCGCGGCGCCCAGCACCACTACCGCCGCGCCGACTCCAAGACCGACCTTGACCTGTCGGGGTCGCGCGACGACCCAGGCGACGATGGCCGCGCGACGCCGCCACAGCAGGACGGCGACGTAGGCGGCAACGCCGAGGCCGACGAAGAATCCGCCGATCTGGAACCACTGGGGGAGATTAAAGAAGAAGCGCAATACTGCGGCCACGCCGCCCGGCAGGGGCGGCGGGCCGATAGCGGTCTGCTGGAGCAGCAGTGTCGTGATCAGATAGCCCGGGGACACCCCGCTGATTATTGCCCCCCGCGCAGCCGCACACCAGGCGGCAGCGGCCCCGACACCCGCATGTACTGCGCTGGCGGGGCGGGCAGGCTGTACGTCGTGTGCAGCGCGGCGATCGACGACGAGAGCAGCGCCTTGAGCAAGAAGGGATTGTGTACGCCGTTCCCCGAGGCCATGTGGGTGGAGAACGTGTTGCCCAGGAGTTTGCCGCTCAAGAAATAGGGGCGGTCGTCGGTCGCCGCGAGCGCGGCATTCCAGAGCGTCCCCTTCGCCACCGACGTGACGTTGTTGCGGAAGTTGATCGGCGCCGAATCGGCCGCTGTGGCTCCGGGCCGCTGCGCGCGTGCCACCAGCTGCGGAATCAACCCGCCGTCGGTCGAATCGATGATGCCATTGGCGTTCGCATCCACCCAGATCTGGTCGAGGTAATTGTTCAGATCGTTCTTCAGGGTCTGGTAGGCGAACTTGGCGACCGCCGGGCCCCCGATGTGGCAGTTGCTGTTCGAGCAGGCAACGAAGCTGTGAACGGTATCGGGCGCCACCGCACCGGCGCACGGCATCGGGATGCCGTTGGCATCGGGGCACGGGATGGCGTCGAAGGTGTGCCCGACGCTCTGGAATGAGAACGCCCCGGTGAGCTTGTCGGTCACCGTGGTCCGAACCACGTGACACGTCGCGCACAGCCGCGGATTGGCCGATGTGCCGTGGCTGCTCGCCATCTGTGACGTGTCGTACGCAAAGTCGGGCGGGAGCCATCCGACGTTTTCGCCAAGCACGAGCAATCCTTGGGCCCCGTGGGCGCCGCGCGACGTGCCCGTCCCCGTGGCGACCGACCACGGTGGCACGCCGCTGCGCGAGTGGCACGTCACGCACAGCTGATCGCGCGTCGGGGTCGAGAGCGGGGCGCGCAGCTGCGCCTCGTTCGGCGAGCCGTGGGGATTGTGACACGTCACGCACCCGATGCGCTCCGGCGTGGTGCTGCCCTTCTCGATGTAGTTCGCGGTCTCGCCGAACTTGATCGCCATCGCGGCACGGCCTTCGTGGCACGGCTGGCAGCTCACGTTGGTCGCCGCGGCGGCAAAGCCAGGCCCCGAGCCGTGCGCCGATTGCTTCCACTGCTCGACGAACGGATTGTGCACGCCCGTGTGGCAGGCGCTGCACGAGCTGACGACGCCGGTATCGACGTGCACGGACGCCAGCGGATGATTCGCCGCAATGTCCGGGTTCTCGACGTGCGTGAAGCCGGCGCCGTGACAACTCTCGCACTGCACGTCGTGGTACGCGGAGTCGGGGACGACCGCATAGCCGGCCGGGTGACCGGCGGCGTTGCCGAGCTGCGACACGGTGTGGCAGTTGCTGCAGGAACCAGTCGCGTGACCCGAGCCTTGCAGATCACTCCAGGCCTGCGCGTGCTTGGTGGTCTTCCACTGACCCTGGACGCCCACGTGGCAGTTGCCGCAGGTCGTCTGCTTGGTATTCACGGTGAAGTAGCCGAGGAAGCCGTTCACACTATCGGGAGGAGGATTGAACGGCTGGCGGTCGCGGTAGACGATCTTATCGGTCGTACAACCGCTCAGTGCGATTACGGCGACGATGGCACGTAGCCAGTGGCTCTGCTTCATTGCGCCCTCCCCATTTGCATGGGAGATAGCGCCCCGCGATTAAAGGCTACGTGAAGGAAGTGTGAAGGGAGCTAGGCCTGTTGTGACATCATCCGGGCTTCACACTGCCTTCACGCCGCAACCGATACGCTTCACAAACACTCGGCTCGGAGGTCGCGATGCGTGGGCAGGGAGTCACCATCTTCATCATCTTCTTCGGCATAGCAACCCTCGATGCGCTGAACCACGGCCATTGGCTTCGCATCGCCTTCTGGTTGGCGATGGGGGCGGGCTTCGTCGCGCTCGACTGGTGGGGGAGCCGGAGGCGCGATCATGTCTCCTAAGCGCCAGTTCACGAGGGCAGAGACGCTGAAGATCGGGACGCGGGTCGGCATCGACTGGAAGTTGGTCGACGTCGAGCAGCTACGCCGCGGGCTCGAGGTGGAGCTCGAGCACGGGGCCCGCGATCCACAGACCAACGTGACCAACGACGATCTCGACGTCACCGCGAAGATCGCGTGGGCCCATCTCAAGGAGATCGGCGACTACTACACCCGGCTCGACGCGATGGAAGCGGGCGCCGTCGCGGCGCCGCCGTCATGTAGCTGTTCGCTGCCGTAGGAGCCAGCCGACGGCACCAAGCCCTCCTTCGTCGGTGCCCGCACGCTAACGGGCGCGACGAGCAACGACGTCGGCAGGTCGTTGAGCAGGCGCTCCGTCACGCTGCCGAGCAGGATGCGCTGCGCCCAACCCTTCCCGTGCGACCCGACGACCAGCACGTCCGCAGCCCAATCCGTGGCCTCGCGCAGCAGCGTCTCAACGACCATCCCGTGCCTGACGATCTTCTCCACCGGCGTCGGTACGAGCGGCCAGATCTCGCGCTGCAGCAAGTCTTGCGACAGGCCATAGTAGCTGATCGGATCCATCGGCGGGACGTCCGGCAGACTCGGCAGCGGCTCGAGCACACTGAGTACGCGGAGCTGCGCACCCACCAGCTGCGCGAAACGCTTCGCGAGCTCGATCGTGGGACGGGCCGCCTCCGAGAGGTCGACCGCGACCAGGACACGCCGCAGCGCGGTCGGTGCGCCCGTCGCGATCAACACCGGGATCTCCGTGGTGCGGACCACGTTGAGACTCGTGCTGCCACCGAGCCACCGCTCCAGCGCGGAATGATGCTTACCACCCAAGACCAGCAGGCCGGCCCCGCGCTCGCGCGCGGCGTCCTGAACCACGACGGCCGAGTGGCCGAGGCGCACATCCAGGTCCTCGAGCAACTCCGGTGCGACGGTGTCGCGGAGCGCCTCGACGACGCGGTGGCGCGCCACCGCGAGCTGGAGGCGCTGCGTTTCTTGCACCTGTTTCGGATCGCCCACCGCGGTGAACGGCGCCCAGGCATCGGGCGTCGCGTGCACGAGGTAGCAGTTCTCGTCCGCGGCGCGCGCGACGCGGTAGCCGAGTTTGGCCGCGCCTGCTGATTCGGACGCGCCATCTACGCCGACGACGATGGGTCCCCAGGTCATACGAACTCCTCCCTCAATGGTCTGACCGTTCGCGAGCCATGACCAAAACGTTATCGGGGAGCATGTGGACGACGGATGAAGACGGGGTGAAGGAGCCTTCAGGTCGTCAGTGGGGGGTCAACGTGAAGACGGACAATGCGATGGACAGCACGAACAGCCCGATGATGATCCACTCGAGGATTTCCATGCGCTGCGTGGCCGCGCGGTCTGTCATCTTGCCATAGATCCCGTCGATCGTTTGCAACTTGCGCGAGATGCTGGCGTCCCATTCGGCGAGATGGAAGCGGCGCGACGCCAGCGCATACACGCGCGCCAGGAACTGATCGCCCACGAGCTTCAGCGCGTTCGTCACCTGCTCGAACAGGATCGCGGCGTCGAGCTGGAGCCGCGCCAGGCTGCGGAGATCGGGGCCGGCGTTGCGCAGCCGCGCCGGCCGCGCGAGGAGGCTCTCATAGGCACGCTCGAGGGTGTCGTCCAGCTGTTGGTCGAGGAATCGCATCTCGAGGAGCTGCGTGTTCGCAAACTCGATCACGTCGCGCACGTCCTCACCCTCGGGATCGAACAGGACGGCCGCGTCCGTGTCGATGATCGTGGCGTCGTTGGGCCCGAAGGAAAGGCGCAGCGCCGTCGCGTCCGCGACCTCCTGCTGCGACAACGGATGGCGCGCCGCGCGGAGCACCTGCGCCACGGTTTGGGCGTGCGTCGTCCAAAGCGTGCTCGCCTCGCACGGCGCCGCGAAGGCCTCGATATGGAACACGGAATAATCTTCGACGAAATCGGCGACGCGCGGCCGGATCGCGGCATCGGCCAGGAGCGACAGCAACGCCTCCACGTGGCTGCGGGAATCGGCGAGGAGTCCCTCGTTTCCCCACAGCTCCTCGGCGAGCGCCGGCAAGCCGTCCAGGGGACCGACGATCGGGATCTCGTAGCTCACGGACACGGCACCGAAGTCGTACAGCACGACCTCGACCGTCGGGGATGCACGATAGGCGCCGATGGCGCGAGGGCCCCCGGCCCGGGTCACGCGCAGCGGGGCGGGACGGTACTCGAATGATGCCGGGGCGCGCCGCTTGTGCTTGATCGCCTGCCGCTCGGCGCCGGCGAGCAGCTGACGCTCGGCGTCGTCCAGGTCGATGGCCTGTGCCACTTCGTACGCGAAGAAGGCATGACACATGCCCTGCGCGATTACCAGATCCGCAGCCGACATGAAGGAAAGTTACCTGCTGGCGGGGCCGCGGGATGTGCGTCACCTTTGTGCGCCATGGTCGACAAGGCGACAACGCTGGTGGCCAAAGCGAGTTACGACCGGTGCTGCCGGTCCGCCGACTTTTTGCCCGCCTTCTATCGCAACTTCCTCGCCGCGTGCCCGAAGGCCGAGCCCCTGTTCGCGCAGACCGACTTCACCCGACAGAACAAGCTGCTCCAGCACGCCGTGGGGCTGCTCTTGACGTTCCCCAACCAACCGATCAGCGAGCCCACCCTCCTCAGTCGGCTCGCGGAGCGCCACAGCCGGCGCGATCTGGACATCGATCCCGTTTTCTACGGCCCGTTCGTCGAGAGTCTACTGGAGACGGTGAGTGAATTCGACGGCGAGTTCTCTCCGGTCATCGAAGCTGCGTGGCGGCAAACGGTCGCACCGGGCGTGGAGTACATGAAGTCGAAGCACTGAGATCGATTTCGAAGCGCGTGCCGCCGGCGTCGCTCGCCGCGTGCGCGCTCCCGTCATGCAACCGGGCGATCGCGGCCACCAGAGCCAGGCCGAGGCCCGGCCCCGCCCCGCCGCCAGCCTCGCGCGTCCGTGCCGGATCGACGCGATAAAACGGCTCGAAGAGATGCTTCAGATCCTCGGCCGCGATTTCGGGCCCCGAGTTCTCGACGACCAACCGGACCCCCCCCGGCGTCGCGGCCTCGACCCGAACGCCGATGCGCCCCCCGATCGGCGTGTAGCGCACGGCATTGTCGAGCAGATGGTCCACCAGCCGTGTCACGAGCGACGGGTCGATGGAAACCAGATGTCCCACCGGCGACGACCGCTCGACCGTGAGATCCTTCTGCTCGATCCGCCGGTGCAGGGCGTCCAGGACACCGGTCACCAGGGAGTCGACGTCGGTGGCCACGCGATCGGGGGCCAGGAGGCGCGCATCGGCGCGCGTGATGAGGAGCAGGTCCTCGCTCAACGTCGTGAGCTGCTCGATTTCCTCGAGCGCGCTCCGCAACACGAGCTGGTACTCGCGCGGCGAGCGGACGGCGCGCAGCGCCACCTCGATCTGCCCGCGCAATGCCGTCAGCGGCGTACGTAGCTCGTGGCTCACATCGGACGTGAGTCGCCACAGATTGAGCGTGCCGGCTTCCGAAGTCTTCACGCCGGCTTGCCGTCCGGCGTCTGGAGGCGGAAGCCGACGCCGCGCACCGTCTCGATCAGGTCGACGCCCGAGGCCTGCCGCAGCTTGCGCCGCAGGTTGCCGACGTGCACGTCCACGACGTTGCTCTCCGGATCGAAGTGCATGTCCCACACCTTCTCGAGCAGCTCCGTCCGGCGCACCACTTCCTCGGCGTGCATCAGAAAATGCTGGAGCAGGTGAAACTCCTTCGGCGTCAGCTCGAGGCTCTTTCCCTGGATCCGGACCTTGTGCTTCAAGCGGTCCAGCTCCACGGGACCGTAGTGCAGCAACTCCGTCCGTGCCGCCCCGCCCCGCCGCACCAGCGCGCGGACGCGCGCGATCAGCTCGTCGAACTTGAAGGGCTTGGTCAGGTAGTCGTCGGCGCCCGCGTCGAGCCCGCGCACCACGTCTTCGGTGGTGTCGCGCGCCGTGAGCATCAGGATCGGCGTCGCGCGCCCTTCGCGGCGCAGCTCCGCCGCGACCTGCAGCCCCGTTTTCCTGGGAAGCATGACGTCGAGCACGAGCAAGTCGTAATCGTAGACATGGGCCATCATCGTCGCCTGGTCGCCGTCGGGGGCGACGTCCACGACGTAGCCCTCCTCCCGCAGGCCCTGCTCGATGAACCCCGCGACCTTCCGGTCGTCTTCCACCACGAGAATCTTCATGAAGGGGATGCTAGGGTTGGAGTACTGAACCGATTCTAAAGGCCATCTGAAGAAACCTTCATAGGCAACGACAGCACGAACGTGGCGCCTCCGCCGGGCGTGTCCTCGACCGTCAAGTGGCCTCCCAGGACTTCCGCAAGACGCCGCGACACGGGGAGACCGAGCCCCGTTCCCATGCCGGAGTGGGGGTCGAACCGCTCGAACGGCTCGAAGATCCGCTCCCGCAGATCGACGGGGACACCGGGACCACGATCCACGACGCGCACTAGGAGGTTCGGCGGCGCGATCTCCGCTTGGATGGTGACGGGCTGACCTTCCGGCCCGTGGCGGACGGCGTTCACGAGGAGGTTCACGAGAATCTGGTTGAAGCGGACGGGATCCGTCCGAACAGTTCCCGGTGCACCCGTGGTGACGATCTCGATGCGAATCCGCTTGCCTTCCGCCGCCGGCTCGACGCCGCTGATCGCGCGCTCCAGCTCCGGAACGATGTCGATCTCGCGCCATACCGGCTTGACCCTACCCGCGTCGAGGCGCGTCAGGTCGAGAAAGTTGTTGAGCAGCGTGATCGTCCGCTCGGCGCCCTCATACACCTCCTGGGCCGCCTGCGCCATCGCCTCGGGCGATTTCTTCTTCACGAGGCGCTCGGCCCAGCCGTAGACGCCGGTGAGCGCGTTGCGCAGCTCGTGATTCATCATCGCGAAGAAGAGGTCGCGTTGACGCTGCATCGCCTGCACCTGGTCGAGGAGCTGCGCGCTCTCCACCGCTCCCGCCGCCTGCGCCGCCAAAAGGACCGCGATGGCCTCGTCCTCCGCGTCGAACTCCTCTCCTCCGATCTTCTCGGTGAGGTACAGGTTCCCAAAGACTCCAGCGCGCCCGCGCACCGGAACGCCGAGGAACGACTTCATGGAGGGATGGTGCGCGGGAAAACCGGAGCGCTTTGGATGGTGGTTGATATCCGCGCTCCGAATCGGCTTCGCTTCGGCGATCACGTGGCCGAGGAGGCCGCGGCCCGTCGGGAGGCTCCCGATGCGGCGGCGGGCTTCCGCGTCGAGGCCGGACGTGACGAACTGGACGAGGGTCGTGCGATCGGGGCCCAGGACACCCAACGCGGCATAGCGCGCCCCGACCACTTCCCGAGCGGCGTCCACGACCTCCTGCAGCACGTCATCGATCGAGTGATGGGCGTAGATCGCCAGGCCGGCGGCGAGGAGACGCTCGAACCGGTCGCGGACGCGTGTGGCTTCGTTGGTCCGAGACATGTCCCGAAAGATCAATCCCTTCGCCGGAAATACAACTATCCTTCACGGAGAAGTGTCCAAGGTTGGAGTAGAACCGTCATCCCCTGCACAGCGAGAAACTCATGCGCTTCCTCCGCCACACCTCTCTGGCCGCATCTGTCCTGATCGTCGCGGCCTGTGCCGCGAACCAAACCCCCGTCCCGGTCGTCGGGCACGCCGACGACCTCGCGACGCTCGCCGGCGAGTGGACTGGTGAGTACTCGAGCACGGAGTCGGGCCGCAGCGGCAGCATCAGCTTCACGCTGCGCGCCGCCGCCGACTCCGCCTTCGGCGACGTGGTCATGATCCCCGTCGGATGGGGACGGCCGCTCACGCCCTGGCGTGGCGACGCCGCCCCAATGGCCGCGCAACGTCCCATGACCGAGGTGCTGACCATCAACTTCGTGCGCGTCGAAGCAGGCCGCGTGAACGGCACGCTCGCTCCATACGCGGATCCACAGACGGGGGAACGGCTCCTCACGACGTTTGTCGGAGACGTGAAGGGCAACAGCATTACGGGGACCTACCTCACCCGGCTCGCGTCCGGAGCCACGCAGACGGGTCGCTGGACCGCGCAGCGGAAGTAGCGACTACAGTTTGGCGGTGGCGACGGCCCCCACGATGTCGGTTTGGGAGATCACACCGACGAGAGCACCGTCGAACTCCACAAACAGGCGCGGCACATTGAGGTAGAGCATCTCCTGAGCGGCGTTGCGCACGTCCAGGTCGGCATCGATCGTCGTGGGCCACGGTGTCATGATCTCGAGCACCAGGCTCTTTTCGAACAGGCGCTCGCGCACCTCGGGCGTCTCGCACGTGCTCTCCGCCCGCAATACATCCCGCGTACTCACGATGCCCACGGCGCGGCCGTAGCGATCGAGCACCGGCAGCGCCGACACCTGCGCCTCGGTCAAGGCGTCCACCGCGTCGGCGACCGTCGCGTCGGCGCTGATCGTCTTGAGGTTCGTCTGCATCAGCTCGACGACTTTCATAGAGCCTCCTTTAGCGAGCCAAGAACATCCCCACGGCGCCCTTCGTCGCGTCCGCGAACGCATGACTGACAAAGGGATAGGTTCCTGCTTCGACCAGGTGCGCCTCGAAAATCGCGCCACCACCTACCGGGACCGTGACCGTCTGCACGCCCTCCAACGGATGGGCGAGCGACCCGTCGAGAAAGACGCGATCGAAGATCGCGCCCACCACGTGAAACGCTGAAAACCGGTTCGGACCCGCGTTCACGACGTACATGCGCAGCGGCTCGCCGACACGCACCTGAACGGGATGATGGGCGTACTCGGCCGCGCGACCGTTGAACACCACATAGTCCGGCGCCAGACCCAGCAGCTTGTCCCAGTCGATGATCCGCGTGGAATCGGGGAGCGTCTTGGTATAGAACTCGCTCTGCACGAACACGAATTCCTTCGCGGCCGGCCGACCTTCACGCGGATCGACGATGATCGCGCCGTACATGCCGTTCGCGATATGCAGCGCCACCGGTGCGGTTCCGCAGTGATACATGAACGCTCCCGGCACACGCGCGACGAACCGGTAATGGAGGGAGTCGTGCGGCATGAGATTCACGTACGCCCGGCT
>Ga0075426_10001181_pt1 | contig 18382 bp, 18 predicted proteins | sample SoiMethybrSBSTD5_FD_75304 | JGI IMG/M metagenome (GOLD analysis project Ga0075426, IMG submission 75304) | Bulk soil microbial communities from a Populus tree surrounding site in Tennessee, USA - Soil MetaG P. TD hybrid SBSTD5 | ecosystem: Environmental > Terrestrial > Soil > Tree plantation...
GCTGCGACCACGTGTAGAGGGTGCCGAAGTAGACGGAGGTCGCGCCGACGATCCCGCACGGCCGGTGGCCGGCCGCGAGCAGAAGCGCGCAGTCCTGGCCGCTCAGGTTCGTGAGCGCCGGCCCGGTCGGCGTGCGCAGGCCGGGTGCGCGCACGGCGGTGCCGATCGCCTGGAATTCGATCAGGTCGCTGCCCCACTCGTAGCGCGCCGCGCTCACGCGCAGCCCGACGACGGCGTCGGCGCCCGCCAGCTCGGCCTCGGTCTGGAGCCGCTGAAGCGCACGCCGGCGGCAGTCGTTGTAGGCGTCGCTCAGCACGGTCAGCTCCTGCGACGTGCTGTACCAGCCGCCGCCCATGAACTGCCAGCCGACGTGGTAAACGGACGATCCCAGCACCTGCGTGATCGGCTCGAGGCCGGCGCGGCGGACGAGCGCGAACTCGGGTACCGAGAGGTCGGAGGTGAACGTCTTCCCGGCCTCCGCGCCGAGCGTCCGCAGCCGCTCCTCGGCGGTCGCGGGGATCCCGCCGGCGGCGATCCGCTCGATATCCGCGCGCTGGCGCTGCTCGCGCTGGTCGCGCTCGTCCCGGCCCTCCTTCGGGCCGCCGCGGTTGAAGAAGCCCACCGTTAGCCGTCCAGCAGACGCTCGAGGGCGACCCGGCCCCGCTCGCTCTGGCGGGCCTGCTCGCTCAGGTCACGGCTGAGCGCCTCGATCCACGCGTCCAGGTCGAGCGGCTCCGACTTGATCACGATGCCGCGCACCTCGCTACACCGGGACGTGCGCAGCGAGCCGTCGTCGCGCTCGAGGTCGTACCGGGTCTCGGCCATGGTGACCGAGATGCGGCGCACGCGCTTCTCGCGCGAGAAGAGCCCGCCGCGGCGCTCGACGCGGACGCTGCCGGGGAGCGCCCCCTCGAGCTTCACGGCCAGCGCCTCGACGAACGCGGCCAGGTCGGTGGCGTCGGCGCGCAGGCTGGCCGCGACCAGCTCGAAGCCGGGGTCTTCCATCAGCCCAGGACTCTATCGCTGTGCAATGCGGGCAACCGTTCGTTCGACCCGTTCGGGCGGAGGCGGTGTGAGCGGCCGCCTCCGCCCGGTGGGTCTTCAGAAGGTCCGCATCGAGACCAGCGTACGCCCATGCGGCCGCCCGATCCGTGCGCGGCGTCAAGCCACGCGCGTGACGGGCATCACGGAGCGATCAGTAGATCGGCGCCGGGGTGACCCAGGACTTGGTCGCGCCCGCGAGCAGCGGGAGGCCGAGGTTGTGCTCGAACGCGGCGGTCAGGCTGTAGTGGCTGTAGAACGTGTTCGTCGCCCCGGCGGTGATGCGGGCGGAGACGAGGATCGTCACCACCTGGCAGGTCGACTTCTTCGCGTTGTATACGGACGGGTCGGAGCAGTCGATGCCCCAGTTGCCCTTGGTCTGCACGGACTGCTCGTTCGACTCGTCCCAGGTGACGACGACCAGGGTCTTGCCGGCCTGATAGCTGGGGGTGGCGGCGATCGCGTTCACGACCTTCTGGATGTAGGCGTCGCCGATCGCGATCCGCTGCGCCTTCGTCTGCCCGGTCACCGTCTCGCACGGACCGCTCATCCAGTGCATGTCGTGGCAGTCGTCCGGCGCGATCCAGGAGAAGTTGGGCAGGTTGTCGGCGGCGATGTCGTTCCACAGGTTCGGGTCGGCGGGGACGTCGTACCTCGCGCACGAGCCGTCGCCGCCACTGGCTGTGGAGCCGAGGTCGGTGAACCAGAAGGCCGGGTTGTGGCCGTTACGGTAGTACGGCACCGCGCTCGTGTTGTTCGCGCAGTTCCCCGGCATCGACTGGTTGTAGTCCCTCCACGTCATCCCGGCCGCGCCCAGCTGGTGGAAGATGTTGTCGGCGTTCGAGGAGCAGGCCAGGCAGGTGTTGAACGTGCCGCTCATCACCGCCAGGTAGTTCGGGAAGCTCGGGTGGGTCTCGCCGGCCGCGTTCGTCTCGTTGCGGCAGTCGGTGGCCAGCATGTGGGTGAACGGCGCGTCGGTGGCGGCCTGCCAGGCGGCGACCGTCAGGTTCTCGTCCATGATCACGACGATGTGCTGGTAGGGCGAGGTGCTGCTCGCGACCGTCCCGCAGGGGCCGCCCCCGCCGCCGCCACCACCGGGCGTCGTGACCGACGCCGCGGTGGACTTGCTGGAGGTGTTGCCGGCGGCGTCGAACGCGTCGACGGTGTAGGAGTAGGTCGTGCTCGGCTGCAGGCCGGAGTCGTGGAAGGTCGTCGTCGTCCCGCCAACCGTCTGCACCTTCGTGCCGTCGCGGAAGACGTCGTACCCGGTCACGCCGACGTTGTCGGTCGAGGCCGACCAGGTCACGGTCGCGGCGGTCGAGCTGTCAGCCGACGCCTTGACGTTCCCCGGGACGGTCGGCGCGCTGCCGTCGGTGCCGGTCGAGCCCGCCGCGAGGACGAGGTTGTCGATGTCGAACGTCGCGCCCGCGGCCGGTGACGACTCGGCCACGTTCACGGTCAGCGAGTCGCCGGCCTTCGCCGCCGTGTAGGAGACGGTCGGGAACGCCTGCCACGTCGAGGTGGCTGTGATGCACTGCTGCGCCGACCCGACGGTGGTCGACCCGGTGGCCGGCACCTCCTTCAGCTTCAGGCACACGGTCCCGCCCGTGATCGAGTGCACCGTGCCGTCGAGGGTGTAGGCAGCCCCGGCGACGAGGTTCTTCACAGGCTTCGAGGGCGTGTAGGCGTACGCCTGCGTTCCGGCCGTGGACGCCGAGACGCGCGCGGCATGGCCGCCGCCGATGCCGGTGACGAGCGAGAGCGTGCCGCCGCTGGCCGCCCAGCCTGTGAGCGAACCAGAGCCGCTGCCCTCGAACGTCCCGTTGGTGAGCAGGTTCGTGGCGGCGGGCACCGTCGCCGCGAACGCGAGGACGGCTGCCGTCACAAGGGCCGCGACCGGAACGATTCTCCACTTCCACCCCACCATGCCTGGCGCGAGAGTCTACCTCGACTAGACATGTTCCGGGCGCCCGGCTAGATTCCGGGTGCCCTGGACGGCAGGTGGGAGCAGCGGACATGAGACGGCGCGCATGGATCCTGGCGATGGTGGCTGGCCTGGCGGTGGCCGGCGGCCGCGCGGGCGCGGCGCACGCGACCGATCCCTCGACGGGCGACCCGGTGATCGCCGCCGTCGGCGACATGGCCTGCGCGCCCGCCGACCCCAACTTCAACGGCGGCGCCGGCACCGCGTCCAACTGCGGCGAGGCCGCCGACAGCGCCCAGATGCAGACCGACCCGACCATCGACATGCTGCTCGGTCTCGGCGACTACCAGTACGGATGCGGCACCCCCGCCGAGTTCGCGCAGAGCTACGGGCCGACGTGGGGGTTCTTCAACAACATCATCGATCCCACGGCCGGGAATCACGAGTACTCAACCAAGACCAACTCGGCCGACGGCACGCCCTGCCCCGATCCGAACGACGCCGGCCAGGACTACTTCGCCTACTTCGGCGCGCCCGCCCGGCCCGCCACCGCCGGCGAGTACTCGTTCGACATCGGCCAGTGGCACCTGATCTCGCTGAACGCCAACTGCTCGAAGACGAACGTCGGCGGCTGCGCGGCGACGAGCCCGCAGACCAAGTGGCTCCAGAGCGACCTGGCGGCGAACACGCAGCCGTGCACGCTGGCCTACTGGCACCAGCCGCGGTGGACGGCCAACGGCACCAACGCGTCGGCGTACGCGCCCTGGTGGAGCGTCCTCTACGCGGCGCACGTCGACGTCGTGCTGGACGGCCACATCCACACCTACGCCCGGTTCGCCCAGCTCGACCCGAGCGGCAACAACGACCCGGCGAACGGCGTTCGCGAGGTGATCGTCGGCACCGGCGGCGAGTCGCTGGTCTCGGCCTCCCCCAGCGCGACGCCGGCGCCGCTCGTGAACTACCGCGGCTTCGGCTACCTGCGGATGGTGCTGCATCCGACGGGCTACGACGCCCAGTTCATCGCCGCGAACGGCGCCGTGAAGGACACGTTCTCTGGAACCTGCCACGGTTCGAGCCCGCCGCCGGCGGCCCTGCAGGTCACCCAGACGGCGCCGGCATCCGTGCAGGCCGATGCGAGCACTTCGTACACCGTCACGGTGACCAACCCGGGGAGCACGGACCAGACGAACGTCGCGGTCACCGACAACCCGCCGCCGAACGCGGAGTCGGTCTCGGCCACGCCATCGAGCGGGAGCTGCTCCGGCCAGGGGCCGATCACGTGCAGCCTGGGCACGATCCCGGCGGGCGGATCGGCCACCGTCACCGTGAATGCCACCCCGATCCTGCCGCCGACCGCGGTGAACGTCGCGGCCGCCCAGTCCGACCAGGCCTCCCAGGTGACCACCAGCAAGGTCGTGAACGTGACCGCCGCCCCGAACACGAGCTACGTCGGCGTCACCAACACGGGGTTCAGCGCGGCGTCGCCCGCGCTGACGCTCGGCAGCACCCTGCAGTGGAGCTTCGTCGGCCCCGGCTCGCACAGCGCGACCGACAAGACGAGCGGGCTCGGGATGTTCCCCGACACCGGGCTCGTCGCCCCGGTCGCGTTCCGGCAGGCGACCTTCCCCGCGGGCGGCGCCTACACCTTCACCGACACGGCCACCTCCAGGACGATCAAGCTGACCGTGCCGATGACGGCGAAGCCGGCGACCGGGTCGACGACGACAGCGTTCACCCTGACCTGGGCCGCCGCGCCGCCGCCGGCCGGCTATTCCGAGGACGTCCAGGTGATGCGGCCCGGCACGACCACGTGGGCGTCGCTCTTCAAGGCGACGACGGCCACCTCCGGGACGTTCGTCCCCAACAAGGGCACCGGGACGTACAAGTTCCGCTGCCGCTTCCGGCGCACGAACGGCACCGGCGCGTCCGCCTACACGGCGGCCGTGAGCGTCAAGGTCAGCTGAATAAAAGGGTCTGATCCCGTGTATTCACGGTGCGATCAGGCCGGCGCGGATCGCGTAGCGGGTCAGGTCGACCCGGTTTCGCAGGCCCAGCTTGTGGCGCAGGTTCTCGCGGTGGCGCTCGACCGTGCGCGGGCTGATCACGAGCATCTCGGCGATCTCGCGCGACGTGTGGCCATCGGCGATCAGCGCCAGGATCTGCGACTCGCGCCCGGTCAGGACCGCGCTCGACTCGTCGTCGGCGAGCGCCCGCCCGAGCAGCGACCGCTCGACCGCCGGGTAGACGAACGGCTCCCCCCGCATCGCGGCGCGGCAGGCAGTGATGAGGTCGTGGTCGGCGACCGACTTCAGGACGTAGCCGCTCGCGCCGGCCCGGATCGCCTCCAGGAAGTACTGCTCGCTGTCGTGCATCGAGAGGATCAGCGTGCGCAGGCGCGGGCGCAGGCGGGACAGCTCCTGTGCCGCCTGGATGCCCGTCATCCCCGGCATCGTGATGTCGAGGACGGCCAGGTCGACGTCCTCGTGCACCGCCCGCCGCACCGCCTCCGCGCCGTCGCCGACCTCGGCCACGACCCGCATGTCCGGCTCGGACTCGAGCACGAGCCGCAGGCCGCGACGCACCACGGCGTGGTCGTCGGCCAGGAGGATGCCGATCCGCCGGGTGGCGACGGACATGCCTACGCCTCCACGACCGCGGACGGGATGCTGAGCTCGACCTCGACGCCGCCCTCGTCGCTCACGCCGAGCACCAGCCGCCCGCCGATCATCAAGGCCCGCTCGCGCATGCCGCGGACGCCGCCCCCGGACCGCGGGAGCTCGCCGAGGCCGCGCCCGTCGTCGGCGACCCGCAGGTAGACGGCGTCGTCCTCCGCGCTCAGGCGCACCCGGGCGCGGGTGCAGCCGGAGTGGCGGACGGCGTTCGTCAGCGCCTCCTGCGCGATCCGGTACACGGCCAGCTCGGCGTCGGGGCCGAGCGGCGGCAGGTCGGGCGCGACCTCGAGCGCCACCTCGATCTCGGCCCGCCGGGCGACCGACGTCGCGAGCGACTCGAGCGCGCTTCGAAGGCCCAGATCGTCGAGGGCGGCCGGGCGCAGCTCGTAGCTGATCCGGCGCAGCTCCTCGAGACTTTCCCGGGCCAGCTCCTGGGCGTCGGCGAGGGTGTCGGCCCACTCGTCGGTGACGTGGCCCTGGAGCCGCTTCAGCTCGAGCACGACGGCGGTCAGGTTCTGGCCGATCTGGTCGTGCAGCTCCTGGGCGATGCGGCGCCGTTCGGCCTCCTGCGCCGAGAGCACCCGGCGCATGCTGGCCCGGCGCTCGTCCTCCAGCCGCTCCAGCGTGGCGTTGAACGCCGTGATCACCTGCGCCACCTCGGGCGTGCCGCCGGCGTCGAGCCGCCGCCCCGGCTGGAGCACGTCGGCGCTGCGCATGAGGCCCATGAGGCGGTCGAGCGGCGCCATGCTGAAGCGCAGCAGCAGCGCGTTCGAGGCCAGCATCAGGACGAGGCCGGCCAGCAGGATCGCGAACTGCCCCCTGGTGGGCTCCGGGCTGACGCTGACCGGCGTCAGCACCAGCAGCAGGAACGCGGTGACGAGGATCCCCACGTTCACGACGAGGACGCGGGCGTAGAGGCCGAGGTCGGGCGCGCCGAGCCGCGGCCGGCGAGTCCTGCCCGGCCGGGCCAGACCGTGGTCGTCCCGCGTGGCTGCGCTCACTGGGCTCGAGGGAGTGTACTCCGGCGTGCCTGGGTGAAACCACCCAACTTGGCTCTGGAGGCCGGTTTGCGGCCTCCAGTGGGGGTATCTTGGACGCCTCGCAGCCCCTGCCACGACGACGCGAGGAGGCTCGCATGGACATGCTGACCGAGACGATCGAGGAGGCCCGCAGACTGCTCGTCCAGGGTGACGACAAGCGCGCCGCGGGACTGCTGACGACGGCGGCCGGGGAGTGCAATGACGAGCGCCGGGCGGCGATGATCCGCTCGCTCGCGATCCAGGGCCGGGAGCGCTCGGGCAGGTTCGGCAAGCGCCGCTGGGACGAGGCGATCCGCCTGGCCGACGAGCAACTCACTGCGGCTACCCCCTAGGCTCGCCGGGGCCGCGTCCGCCACAGGAACCAGATCAGTCCGGCTGTTAGCCCGACGGCCGCGGCCACGGCGGCGGCGAGCCCGGTGTTGCGCCCCGAGCCGCCGCCCGAGGACGATGACGACGCCGGCGGCGCGGCCACGAGCGCGATGTTGTGCCGCGCCGCCAGGGCGCGCACGGCCTTCGACGCGGCCGTGACGACGTCGGCCGGGCTGCTCCCGCGGGGCGGTGGCAGCCGCCGCAGCACGGCCTCGTCCGGGCCGCTGCGCGTGTTCACCACGACGTGCTCGACGCCGCCGCGCCGGACCAGCCGCGCCCCCTGGGCGAGGCCGTAGCCGGACGGCATCACCACCAGCACCCGATCGCGCCAGATGCTCGAGAGCTCCGAGCTCAGGAAGCGGGCGTACACCGACGGCTTGCCGAACAGCGTCGGGATCGAGCCGAGATCGCGCGGCGACTGGATGACGGCGACGCGAATCTTGTAGCCCTGCTGGTTGGCCGACTTGACGAGCCCGTTCAACTCGCGCTGGAGCGGGGGCGGCGCCTGGTCGTAGGGGAAGAACACCGGCTGGTAGACGAGCACGTCGCTGGCGGGGTCGCCGTCGCCCATCGCCGCCGGCGGTCGCACGGCCGCGAGCACCGCGGCCACGGCGACCAGGGCCAGCACAACCGCGGCCGTCCGGCGGCCGATCATCCCGGACGGCACCCGCGGAGGCAGCTCGCGCACGCTCCCCAGCGTACCGGCCGTCACACCACCGAGTTGCCGAGCAGGATGACCACGGCGACCGCGGCCAGGCCGGCGACAAACGCCGCGAACGCGGCGAGCAGGATCAGTGCGGGCGAGCGCGGCGTCACGTCACCCCTCCGCATGGTCGACGACGATCACGGTGAACGGCTGGCCGCCCGGCGGCTCCACCTGGAAGCTGACGCCCCAGTGGCCGACCATGACGAGCGCGGGCGTCGTGCGCACGTAGGTGCCCGGCGACCGCTCCGGCATCGTGTAGGCCTGGGTGCCCATCTCCATGTCGAGCATCGCGAACTGGAGCACCACCCGGGCGCCGGTCACCGGCTTGCCGTTCTGGGACAGCCCGAGGGTGAACGTGCTGGGCTGGGCGGCCCGGTTGGGGTCGACGTGCACGTGCAGCGTGTACGGGCCGTGGTGGATCACGCGGTCGACCGACCCGGGGCCGACGTGCGCGCTGGCCTGACCGACCTCGGCGAGCGCCTTCGCCGGCGGCGGCAGGCTCGAGAGCACCATCGCCGCGAGCACGGTGGCCGACACGAGCGCGACCTCGGTGCGCACGGTGCGGCCCAGGAGCCGCGCGCCCGACTCCCCCAGGCCGCGGTCGTTCCGCTCCCGCGCGGCGGCCAGCCGCGGCGCCGTGCGCGCGTAGTTGATGCCGCCGGCCACGAGGGCGCAGGCGAGCAGCGCCACCTTGATCAGGATCGCCTGGCCGTAGCTCGTCCCCCAGAGCGACGACAGCGTCGGCAGATGGATGATCGAGGCGGCGACGCCGCTCGCGATCACGAGCAGGACGCAGGCGAGCGCGGTGCGGGAGAACCGGGGGACGACCAGCCCGAGCACGTCGACGCGCGCCCCGGCGGGCGTGCGCACCCCCACGATCACGAGCCCCACCAGGCCGCCCAGCCAGACGGCGGCGGCGGTGACGTGCGTCCAGTCGAGCACCAGCGAGAGCGCGGCCGGCGACGTCTGCGCCGCGTGCCCGGCGAGGCCGGGGACGGCGGTCGCCGCCCCCGCCGCCATCACCGCCCCCGAGAGCGCCAGCAGTGCCGCCACCGAACGCTGCTCGCGACGGCCGTCGTCGACCCACAGGAGCCCCCAAGCGGCGATCGCAAAGAGCACGAGCACCGCCTCGAGATCGGTGAACGACCGGCCCAGGTTGGAGTCGCGAATCACCGGCAGGGTGCTGCCGAAGTCGATGAAGCGGCGCTGCGCGAAGTCCGCCGTCGCCACGAGGAGGTAGAGCGGGATCGCCACCAGCGCGACCGCGAGGGACACCGTCGTGGCCACGGAGAGCGATCGGAGCGGCGCGCCGGCGATCGCGGCGGCGGGACGGGCAATGATCGCCCGCAGCGAGAAAAGGCCGACGGCGAGCATCACACTCAGGAAGACGAGCCAACGGGTGACGATCAACTGCGGCGTCGTCGCCGTCTCCGACAGCGACGGGATGACGAACTGCGGCGCCGGGCCGGGGTTCGGCCCGACCGCGAACGTGAACGCTCCACGGACGGGATGGCCGTCGGCGGAGATCACCCGCCAGTAGACCAGATACCAGCCCTCGGGCACATGCCGGATGGACACCTCGATCGTGTCCGGGTCGGAGGGCAGCGCCTGCGGGGACCCGGTCGCCTGCTGCTCGCCGCGGGCGTTCGTCACCGAGATCACGGCGAACTTCGGTGCGACCGCCTCGTCGAATGTGAGGCTGACCCGGGCCGGCGACGACGGGACGGTGCCGCTGGCCTGGGGATCGGTGCGCAGGAGCGCGGCGTGCGCCCACGCCGCCTGCGGCAGCACCAGCGCACACGCCGCCGCCGCGGCCAGGGCGAGCCCGGTCCGGCGCACCCGCGAGGTCACGTGAGCGGCCTCCGCCCCGCCACGAGGCCCATGACGCCGAGCAGCACGCCGACGGCGCCGACCACCAGCGCGGCGGTGACGAGCAGCGTGCTCGGGCCGCCGCTCAGCGACGAGCCCTGGACGACGGGGCTGGGCGTGTCGGACGACTCCGGGCCGTTCCAGTCGACGACGGTGCCGTCGGAGTACGTCTGCCGCACCTGGAAGACGTAGTCCTTCGACCCACCGGTCAGCGTCGCCTGGAAGCGGAACACGGCGTCGTCGTCCGTGGGCACGCGCCCACCTGTCCACAGGACCGTGACGGGCGCCGAGCCGCCACCGTGGGCGACCTCCTTGCGCGTCCAGCCCGGCTCGGGCTCGAAGGAGTCGATCGCGACCCCATCGGGGACGATGAGCTCGATCCGGGTCGTGGTCGCGTTCTCCTTCTCGGTGGGGACGGCGAGCGTGAATTGCTGCAGGACGCCCGTCTTCGCGACGGGCGGGCTGATCGCGGCGTGCCCGAACGCGGCCGGCGCCCACACGAGCACGGCTGCGAGGACGAGGCCGGCCGCCGCGGCGCGCGCGCCGTGACGGGCTCTTGGTGCGAACATCGTGCTCCCTTCCCGGGGCGGGGCCCCGAGGGACTCGATCTCCTACGCGGGACAGGGAGCCCGGGGCGGCCCACGGGTCAGGTTCGCGCCGCACGTGCGGGCGGCGGACAGGACGGCCGTCGCCGGCAGCGGGCGCGGGAGCGCCGCGGCCGGGCGGGAGCGGCGGGCGAGCGCCCGCCGCGCCGCAACGCGGCGCAGGGCGGCGAGCACGTGGTCGACGGCCGTGACCAGCGCCGCCACGATCAGGGAGAGCCCGACGAGGATCGGGGCGGCATCGGCATGTACCGGCCCGCGGATGCAGCGCAGGCCCATCCAGCCCAGGCCCTCGTGGTAGTGGATGCACGACTCGACGAGCGCGAACCCGAGGTTGGTGGCGAGGCCGAGGGCGACCGCGCGGGCGGCGATCCGCGAGGGCCGCAGCGGTGCCGGCGCCGCCCAGCGGGCCAGGTCGAGCGCGCAGCGCTCGCGCACGCCGATCGCGACCAGCCAGGCGCCCACCACGGCGATCGCCGCCGACCCGGTCAGCGCGACCGCAGCGATCCATATGGGGTCGGCGCCGCCACCGCTGCCCGCCAGCTGCCGGGCGACCGCATCGCCGGCGAGGGCGTAGGCGATCTGGCGCGAGATCGCGATCACGAGGATCGCGGCCAGCGTCCAGATGGCGAACCGGGCCCGGCTCATCCGGTCACCTTGAGCGTGAACGGCGCCGTCAGGATCTGGCCGTGCACCTTGCACTGCAGGAACAGGCGCCAGGTGCCGGTCTCCGGCAGGAGCACGCCGACGTGCATCACCCCCGGCTTCGTCGAGCTGCCGGTGATCGACGTCGGCCCGCCGATGCTGGCGCAGCCGGCCTGGTTCGGCGCGCAGATGTGGGTGTGGAAGTAGGCCAGGTCGCTCTCGTGGAAGAAGATCGCATGGCCCATGGCCCCGAACCAGGGCGTGAACTCGGCGGGATGCCCGGCGGCGTCCCGCACGCTGACGTCGATCAGGGCGGCCTGCGCCAGGTGCAGCTTCGGCAGGCGCTCGATCGTGAACGTCCAGCCGCCGGTGGTGACGACCGGCTTGTACGGGGGCAGCGCGATCGGGTGATAGGCGCCGCCGACGTGGATCGTCTGGAAGAGCTGGAAGTTCGTGTAGCCCGGCCCCTTCGTCTGCGGGTACACGTCGACCAGCACCCGGTACGGCCCCGGATGCGGGAAGACCACCCGCTCGCTGATCTTGCCGTCGGGGCCGATCGGCGGGTGGCGGTGGATGATCGACGAGAGGTCGTCGCGGACGATGATGAGGTGGACGCCGGTGTGCGGGCCCGGGCCCGTGCGGTAGTGGACGAGCGGCGCCCCGGAGGGCTGGGTGACGGTGAACGAGACCGTCACGGGCTGGCCCGCGTGGACGCTGCCGGCGGGCTGGAAGCCCTCCAGGTGGTAGACCTTCGCCGCCTGGATCACCGGCGCGCTGGGCGAGCCGCCGCCCCCGCCGCAGCCCGCGGCGAGCACCGCCAGCGCGGCCAGCACGAACGCCCGCCTCACGCCGTCGCCGCTTTCCCGCCCGCGAAGACGTAGAAGTGGTGTGGCGGCACATAGCGGCCGATCTCGACCACGATCTCGGCGTGGCGCCGAAGCGGCACCGCCCGCGGCGACCCGGCGACCCGGCGGCCGCCGACGTACACCCGCACGGGAGCCTTCGAGCGGAACCCGCACACGCGGTGCCGCCCGAGCGGCTGCCCCCAGACGGCGAAGAGGTCGCGCAGCCGCAGGCCGCGGCCGGGGCGATAGCGGACGACGCCGGTGGGGTCGGTCGTCCGCACGGGGTAGGAGCAACGGCCTCCGCGCACGACGGCGCCGTCCGCGCTGCGGGGCCGGGCGACCCCGATCCCCGGGGGCAGGATCAGGACGCGGCCGCGCGCGAAGATCTCGACGTGCGCGTCCTGCCGGCGTCCGGCGGCCGTCGTGCAGCGCAGCCCGGCGATAGGCGCTCCGCGGTCGGCGCGGGCGCCGGTGGACAGCTCGAACGCGGGCCCGCGCCCGATCGGCGTGGCCACCGGCGCGGCCTGGTGCGCCGGCGCGGCGCCGCCGAGCAGCGCAGCGGCGACCAGCCGCAGCAGTGCGGCGATCGCGGTCATCCTGATATGTGCGCCGATGGCGGCACGGGTCGCATGAAGTCTCTCCCACCTGCGGCCGAAGCGCTCGCGGCCGCGCCGGATCCCCTAGGACACGGCGGCGAGGGGCGGCGCGCGGCCCGGATGGCCGCGACCACTCGGTGCGGAGAGCGGCGCGGAGGCCGGTCGCGCGGCGGCGGCCGGCGCCGCATGGGCGAGCCGGGCAACCGCCGCCGCGATCGCCTCGGCCAGGGTCGCGCCGGCCGAGCCCAGCAGCCGCTCGACGGCGACGACGAGCGCGGCGGCGGCGAGCGCGAAGAGCACGTGGAGCGCGACGGGCGCGGGCGTCCCGCCGTGCGCGGCGACCCCGGCGAGCAGGAGGCCGACGTGCGCGCCGGCCTGGCAGACGAGCAGGACGGCGACGAGCGCCGACGCGCCGGGCGCCGTCTCGAGGTCGAGCCGGGCGGCGAGCAGGTCGCCGCGGCGGACGCGCGCGGCGTGCGCGGCGCGAGAGACGGCCGAGGCCAGGAGCGCCCCGACGCCGAGCGCAGCGAGGGCCGATCCCGCGAGCGCGAACAGGAGCGGGCGGCCGGCGCCGAGCGCGGCCGGGCCCTCGTGCGCCGAGGCGGCGCAGACCGCGGAGAGGCCGGTGACCGCCAGGGCCCGAGCGAGCCAGTTCACGCGCATCCGAAGCAGTATGCCAAACTACTCGTCCGCTTCCGTGGGGCGGTTCCGGCGGATGCCGATGCCGATCAGCGCGATCGCGGCGAGCGCCGCCACGACCAGGCCACCGGCGAGGCCGATCGAAGCGAACGACGTGCCCGAGCCGGACGACGCCGACCCGGGCGGCTGCACCTTCGCGATCGGGCCCTCGATGGGATGGCCGGCCGCGGCCGAGATCGCCTTGACCGCGGTCACGCCGGCCGCCGTCAGGGTGTCCGGATCGTTCGTGCCCGGCGGCTGGAGCGGCTTCACGGCCCGCGCGAGCGGCCCGATCGGCCGCGGAATGAAGCGCTTGCGGTCGTGCGAGAGCCGCCCGCCGGGGGCGACGCCGAAGCCCTGCGGCATCACGACCGCGAGCGCGCCGAGGTAGCCGGCCGAGCGCAGCTCGGCGTCGAGGAACTTGGCGTAGAGCTGCGGCTTCGCGTAGAGCTCCGGGTTCGCGCCGAGGTCGCGGCGCGACTGGATCACCGCCACCCGGATCGTGTAGCCGGCCTTCTTCGCCGCGGCGACGGCACCGAGCAGCTCCGCCTTCGCGTCCGCCGACGGCGGCGCGTAGGGGAAGAACGCCGGCTGAAAGAGGAGCACGTCGCTGGCCGGATCGCCGTCCGCCAGGGCCGGGGCTGCCGTCGCCGCGCAGGCCGCACCGGCGAGCGAGACCGCGAGCAGCGCGCAGGCGAGCACCCTGTGGGCCATCGGGCGGAAGGGTAGTGTCCATCCGTGGTGCACCCCTGGCAGTTCGTGTTCGACCCGGCGTGGATCGTGGGGCTCGTCGTCATCGCCGTCGACTACGTGGTCGTGGTGCGGGCGTACGAGCGCCGGGGCCGGCCGGTGCCCACGTGGCGGAGGTGGGCGTTCGCAGCCGCGATCACGGTCACGGCGCTGGCGCTGTTCTCGCCGATCGAGCACCTGGCGCTGCACTCGATGCTGAGCTTCCACCTGCTCCAGAACGTCATGCTGGGCGACTGGGCGCCGCCGCTCTTCCTGCTCGCCCTGAGCGTCGCGATGGCCCGCGACCTGTCCCGGCGGCGCTGGGTGGCCGTGCTCGCCAACCCGCCCGTCGCGCTCGCGATCTGGCTCGTGGTCTGGTACGCGACCCATATCCCGGCCTTCTACGACTACGCCCTCCGGCACGAGTGGGCGCTCGGGTTCGAGCATCTCGCCTTCCTGATCTCGGGCCTCATCTTCTGGTGGCCTGAAATCGTTTCCGGCTACCTGTCCCCCGTGGGCAAGGTCTCCTACCTGGCGATCGCGTTCCTCGCCATCAGCCCGCTCAGCCTCTTCATCTACCTGGCCAACTCACCGCTCTACAGCTTCTACGAGCACACCCCGAAGCTGGGCGGGATCAGCGCCCTCGCCGACCAGCAAATCGCGGGCGTCGCGATGGCGATCGAGTCGAACGTCGTCCTCCTGACCGTGATCGCGTTCGCGCTGATGCGGCTGCTCGCGGATGAGCCCGCGCCGGACGGCCCCGCCGACGTCGTGTAGCGGCTCAGGGCGCCGGGGTCAGCGAGGAGATCGCCGACGCGACGGCCGCCGGCCGGAACGGCGGCAGGTAGCCGTACCGCTCCCGGCCGTTCCGGTCGATGACGTAGAGCGCGATCGTGTGGACGACGCTGCCGGCGACCCGGATGGTCGTCTTCCCCGTCTGGACTGCCTGACCGTGGCTCAGGCGCACGCCGATGTGGTACGCCCTCCACACCGGCGCGAGCGTCGCCCTGGTGCCCAGCAGCCAGCGCCACGGCTGCGTCCAGCCCGCCTGGCGGACGAACTTCGCCACCGACGCGCGGGTGTCGGCCGGGTTCACGCTGATCACGACGAGCTCGGGTCGCCGGTCCGCCGGCAGCCGCTCCTGCACGGCGGCCAGCTGGGCGCCCTCGATCGGGCACAGGTTGGTGCAGCGGGAGTCGAGGAAGGTGAGCAGCACGGTGTGCCCGTGAAGCGAGGCGAGGCTGGTCATCCGCCCGTCCTGGTCGGGCAGCCGCACGGCCGGCGCCGGGGTGCTCGGGAGCGTCCAGCGCAGGCCCGAGGGGCCTGACCCGTTCGCCCCGGACGCCGCGGCGCCGTTCGAGTCCGGCGAGATCGCCAGGAGCACCCCGAGCGCGATGCCGGCGACGACGAGCGCGAGCACGGCCGCCTCGATCGCCGCCCGCCTCCTCGGCGGGCCGCCAACGGACTGGGGGGACGCGCCGGCCACTCTCTCAATCTAGCGCCGCGTGGTAGAAGTGACGTGCATCGTGGGGGACCGCAGCCCGTCCCGGACGGCGTCGATCGCAGGTCGGTCGGCGCTCCTCGCCGTCGCCCTCGCCCTCGTGGCGCCGGCGACCGCGTCCGCGCACACGGGCGGGCGCATCGCCACCGACTTCGAGGCCCGCGTGATCGGCCTCGCCCCGCGCACCGCCGGCGTCCGCGCCCGGGTGCTCGGTGGCGACCTGAAGCTCGAGCTGACCGTCTCGGGCGGCCACGAGGTCGTCGTCCTGGGCCTCGAGGGCGAGCCGTTCCTGCGCTTCTCGGCGGACGGCGTCGCGGCCAACGCCGCCTCGCCGACGGCCTGGTCGACCGGGGTCGTCGGGAGCTCCGATGCCGTGAAGTCCGCGTCCGGCCCGGCCTGGCGCCGGGTTTCGTCGGGGCACACCTACGCCTGGCACGAGAGCCGCTTGCGCCCGCGCCCGTCGGTGTCGGACGGGAGCGCAACGCCCCGGCGGGTGGCGCAGTGGTCGATCCCGCTGCTCGTCGACGGGCGGCGAGCGCGCCTGGCCGGGTGGGAGTGGTACGCGATCGGCCCGCCCCCGTGGCCGTGGCTGGCGGCGCTGCTGGTGCCGCTCGCCGCCGCGATCGCCGCGGTGCGGTACGGCCGCCGCCCGCTCCACCGCGGGCTCGCCGCTGCGCTGGTCCCGGTCACCGTCGCCGCCTGGCTGGCCGGCTGGATCGGGATCCTGCTCGACGGCGGAACGTCGCCGCTCGTGCTCGCCCTCGCGGCGGCGTACGCGGCCGTCACGATCCTGCTCGTCGCCGCCGCCCTGGCCGCGGCGTCCGGGGACGCGCGGATGGCGGTCGCCGGCATCGTCGGCGCGCTGGCCGCCGTCTTCACTCTGCCGGAGATCGAGGCGTTCACGCGCGGGTTCGTCCTCTCCGCGCTGCCGGCAACGGCCGCCCGGGCGGCCGCGATCGTCTCGTTCACGGCCGGCCTCGCCCTCGTCACCGCGGCCGTCCCGGCCATGGCGGACATCCTCCGCGACGACCCGCTCCGCCGCCGGCTCCTGGCGGGGACGCCGGAGGACGGCTAGATTACTCGCGTGGCACCGACTTCCAACAGTTGACCGGCGCGCGGCGCACCGCGCGCCGCACCAACCCCGCCGTCGACCGTTCAGGAGTCGCCCGTGTCCACCCAGCCCCGCATCGCAATCCGCCGCCTCGCCGCTGCCCGCGTCATCTCGGTGACCGGCACGGAGGCTGCCTGGATCGCGCTGATGGTGGCCATCTACGCGTCGACACACTCGACCGCGTGGATGTCCGCCGCGCTCTTCGCCGCGATCGGGGCAGAGGGCGTGGCCACCTCGCTCATGGGCACGCTCGGCGACCGCTTCGACCGCCGCCGCGTGATGCTCGCATCGGAGCTGGCTGCGGCGGTCGTGGCGATCGCCATGGCGATCACGGGAAGCCCGCTGGGGCTGGTCCTCCTCGCGCTGATGAGCGCCGTCGCCCAGTCGCCGTACATGTCGGCGTCGACCGCCGCGGTGCCCAACCTGGTCGAGCCGCGCGACGTCGCCTGGGCGAACAGCACGATCTCGATCGGGCGCAACGCCGGCGCCCTGCTCGGCCCGATGCTGGGCGGCGCGATCGCCGGCTTCGCCTCGCCGTCGGCCGTCTTCGCCGGCAACGCCGCCTGCTTCGCGCTGTCGGCCGCCCTGATCTGGTCGGTGCGCGGCACGTTCGCCGACCCCGACCGGGCTGACGCCGAGGCGCATGCGGGCATCCGGGCCGGGTTCCGGTTCGTCATGGCCGACCCGGTCCTGCGCCTGATCCTGCTCGCCTGGGTGGTGCTGCTTTTCCTGCTCGGCCCGATCCTGGTGGCCGAGCTGCCGCTGGCCCGCTCGTTCGGCGTCGGCTCGGTCGGCTACGGCTTCCTGGCAGCCTGCTGGGGCGGCGGCGCCATCGCCGGGTCCTTTCTCGGCCGCCGTTTGGCCGAGCGCAACGAGCGCGCGACCATGGTCGTCGGCTGCGCGTTCATCGGCGCGGGGTTCGCAGCGGTCGCCGTGGCACCGGCGTTCGCGTTCGCGCTCATGGGCATGGCGACCGCCGGCCTGGCCGACGGCGCGGTGATGGTCTCCGAGCAGGGCATCCTGCAGCGGCGCACGCCCGACGCCGTCCGCTCGCGAGCGACGGCGGCGACCGAGGCGGCGGCGATGAGCGCGTTCGCGCTCTCGTTCCCGACGGCCGGCTTCATGCTGCACCTGATCGGCGTGCGCGGGGTCTACGTGCTCGCGGCGGCCGGCTGCGCCGTGGCGACGCTCGTCCTGGTCTCGGCGATGCGCGAGCTGGCGGGCGCCGAGCCCGCGGCCGCCGAGGAGCCGGTCGGGGAGCTGGGCGAAGCGGCTTAGGCGGCCTGCGCGTCGTCGCGCGCGGCGGCCAGGAACGCGGTGACCTCGGCGGCCGGCACGGGCCGGGAGAAGAGATAGCCCTGGCCGACGTCGCAGCCGACGGTGCGCATGTGCGCGAGCTGGCCCTCCGTCTCGATGCCCTCTGCGACCGCGACCAGGCCGAGCGCGTGAGCGAGCGCGACGACATTCGCCGTGATCGCCGTGTCCTTGGCGTCGCGCTCGACGCCCTGCACGAACGAGCGGTCGACCTTGATCATGTCGACCGAGAAGTGGCGCAGGTGGGCCAGCGAGGAGAAGCCGGTGCCGAAGTCGTCGATGGCGATGCGGACGCCGGCGTCGTGCAGCTGCTGCAGCTCGACGCGGGCGCGGTCGGCGGCGGCGCCAGGCATGATGGCCGTCTCGGTCACCTCGAGCCCGAGGTTGCGCGCCGGCAGGCCGGCGGAGCGCAGCGCCCGGCCGACGGCGTCCTGCACGCCGCCCATGGTGAGCTGCTTGGGGGAGACGTTGACCCAGGTGACGAAGTCGGGGCCGACGACGCCATCGCGCAGCCAACCGGCGGTGACGCCGCAGGCCTCGCGCAGGACGAGGTCGCCCAGCGCCGCGATCAGGCCGGACGCCTCGGCGACGGGGATGAACACGTCCGGGCCGACCGGGCCCCGGGTCGGCGACGTCCATCGCACGAGCGCCTCGACGCCGACGATCTCGCCACCCGAGAGCGAGATCTCGGGCTGGTAATGGACGGTGAGCTCGTCCCGGGCGAGCGCGTAGCGCAGCTC
>Ga0075426_10001183_pt1 | contig 18370 bp, 17 predicted proteins | sample SoiMethybrSBSTD5_FD_75304 | JGI IMG/M metagenome (GOLD analysis project Ga0075426, IMG submission 75304) | Bulk soil microbial communities from a Populus tree surrounding site in Tennessee, USA - Soil MetaG P. TD hybrid SBSTD5 | ecosystem: Environmental > Terrestrial > Soil > Tree plantation...
GCTTGCGCAGCACCTCGCCGAGCGCCTCGAGCTCCGCAGCCGTGTAGACCGCCCCGGTCGGATTCGACGGGCTGTTGATCCAGATGAGCCGGCTCTTCGGCGTGATCGCCTTCTCGAGCTGCTCGGGCGTGATCTTGAATCCCTGCTCGATGCCGGCGTGCAGGAAGACGGGAGTGGCCTCGGCCATCATCGCCATGTCCGGGTACGACACCCAGAACGGCGCCGGAATGATCGCTTCGTCGCCGCGGTTGAGCAGCGCGAGGCAAAGGTTGAACGACGTCTGCTTGCCGCCCACAGAGACGAGGATCTGCTTCTCGGCGTAGTCGAGGCGGTTCTCGCGCTTGAACTTGCCGATGATCGCCTTCTTGAGCGACGGCGTGCCGCCGGCGGCGGTGTACTTGGTGAAGCCCTTCTGGATCGCGGCGATCGCGGCGTCCTTGATGAACTGCGGCGTGTCGAAATCGGGCTCGCCCGCGCCCATCGAGATCACGTCGCGGCCCTCCGCCTTGAGCTTCGCCGCCTTGGCCGTGACGGCCAGGGTGGGCGAGGGCTTGATGGCGTTCAGGCGCTGGGCGATGTCGATCGGCATGACGGCTCCGGGGATCCGCAGGACGTGGATCAAGGCTCATTTTACTTGGTAAAATTATCGGTTTCCCTGATTTTTTCGCGCGCCGCACCCATGCAAGTCGTCACGTTTCCGTCGAGCCCGTTTCGCCTGCACCAGCAGTTCGCGCCGGCGGGCGACCAGCCGCAGGCGATCGAGAAGCTCATCGAGGGCCTCGACGACGGGCTTTCGTACCAGACGCTTCTCGGCGTCACGGGATCGGGGAAGACGTACACCATGGCGAACGTCATCGCGCGCACGGGGCGCCCGACGCTGGTGATCGCGCCCAACAAGACCCTCGCCGCGCAGCTCTACTCGGAGTTCCGCGAGTTCTTCCCCGAAAACGCGGTCGAGTACTTCGTCTCGTACTACGACTACTACCAGCCGGAAGCGTACGTGCCGTCGCGCGACCTCTACATCGAGAAGGACTCCTCGATCAACGAGCACATCGAGCAGATGCGCCTCTCCGCGACCAAGAGCCTGCTCGAGCGCAAGGACGTCGTGATCGTCGCCACCGTGTCGTGCATCTACGGCATCGGCGATCCGAGCGACTACCAGGACATGCGGCTGCTCCTGCGCGAGCGCGATCCGGTGCCGCAGCGCGATCTCCTCGCGCGGCTCGCCGGCATGCAGTACACGCGCAACGACATCGACTTCAGGCGCGGTGTGTTTCGCGTGCGCGGCGACACGATCGACATTTTCCCGGCGGAGAACAGCGAGCAGGCGCTGCGCGTCGCGCTCTTCGACGACGTGATCGAGTCGCTCACGCTCTTCGATCCGCTCACCGGGGAGCTCCTGCACCGCATCCCGCGCTTCACCGTCTACGCGAAGAGCCACTACGTGACGCCGCGCTCGACGGTGTTGCGCGCGATCGAGGCGATCAAGGCGGAGCTGCGCGAGCGCCTCGACTTCTTCCAGCAGCAGGGCAAGCTCCTCGAGCTCCAGCGCCTGCAGCAGCGCACGCAGTTCGACCTCGAGATGCTGAACGAGCTCGGCTTCTGCAAGGGGATCGAGAACTACTCGCGCCATCTGTCGGGACGCGCGGCGGGCGAGCCGCCGCCCACGCTCATCGACTACCTGTCGAGCGAGGCGCTCATCGTGATCGACGAGAGCCACGTGACCGTCCCGCAGATCGGCGGGATGTACAACGGCGACCGCTCGCGCAAGGAAGTGCTGGTCGAGTACGGCTTTCGCCTGCCGTCGGCGCTCGACAACCGGCCGCTCAAGTTCCAGGAGTTCGAGCGCCAGGTGCGCCAGGCGATCTTCGTCTCCGCGACGCCCGCGGACTACGAGCGCGCGCATGCTTCGCAGGTGGTCGAGCAGGTCGTGCGCCCGACGGGCCTGGTCGATCCGGACGTGATCCTGCGGCCTGCGTCATCGCAGGTGGACGATCTGCTGTCGGAGGTGAACAAGCGTGTGCAGGTAAACGAGCGCGTGCTGGTCACCACGCTCACCAAGCGCATGGCCGAGGACCTCACCGACTATCTCGCCGAGCACGGCGTGAAAGTGCGCTACCTGCACTCGGACATCGACACGGTCGAGCGCGTCGAGATCATCCGCGACCTGCGCAAGGGCGTCTTCGACGTGCTCGTGGGCATCAACCTGCTGCGCGAGGGGCTCGACCTGCCGGAGGTGTCGCTCGTCGCCGTGCTCGACGCGGACAAGGAAGGATTCCTGCGCTCCGCCCGGTCGCTCATCCAGACGATCGGACGGGCCGCGCGCCACATCAACGGCACGGCGATCCTCTACGCCGACAACATGACCGACTCGATGAAGGCGGCGGTCGGAGAGACGGAGCGCCGTCGCGCGAAGCAGGTCGCCTTCAATCTCGCGCACGGCATCGAGCCGAAGAGCGTGTCGAAGCGCATCAAGGATCTCATCGAGGGCGCCTACGATCCGGACGAGTCGAGGGAGATCCGCAGGGCGGCAGAGGCGGAAGCGAAGTACGACACGCTCTCCGAGAAGCAGCTCGACCAGCGCATCCGCAAGCTCGAGAAGGAGATGCTCGAGGCGGCGAAGAACCTCGAGTTCGAGCGCGCCGCGAGCCTTCGCGACGAGCTCAAGGCCGCGCGCGATCGCATGATGGCGGTCGGCGGCGAGGGCTAGGGATCGCGATGGTCCGCGTCCTCATCGTCTGCACCGGCAACATCTGCCGTTCGCCGACCGCGGAGGGCGTGATGCGCGAGCTCGCGCGCAAGCGCGGCCTCGACGGGCGCGTGAAGATCGAGTCGGCCGGCACGCACGACTATCACCTCGGCGAGGCGCCGGACCCGCGCACGCAGGAGCACGCGGCGAGGCGCGGCTACGACCTGAGCGGGCAACGCGCCTCGCAGGTGAGCGAAGCGGACTTCCACGCGTTCGACTACATCCTCGCGATGGATCGCGGGCACCTGCGCATGCTGCGATCGATGGCGCCCGGCGACGCGAAGGCGAAGCTCGGCCTGTTCCTCGAGGCGAGCGGGAAGTGGAAGGGCGAGGACGTGCCCGATCCGTACTACGGCGGCACGGCCGGATTCGAACAGGTGCTCGACATGGTCGAGGAGGCGGCCGAGCGCTGGCTCGACCTGATCGAGGCCGAGATCGATCCCTCCGCCTTCAGGCTGCAGCGCTCGCGCTGAGCGCCGTTACTTCTTCTTCGGCGGCGACTTTCCGGGAAGCGCGGAGCTCACGTCGTACGCGTCGGGATTCGTCGGGATGATGTTTCCCTTCTCGTCGCGCAGCTCCATCGTTTTCGTCGAATAGGTCGTCGGCTTCTTCGCCTCGGCCCCGGTCTTCTTCGGCGCGGCCTTCTTCGGGACCGCTTTCTTCGCGGCCGTCGCCTTCTCCGGCGCCTTCTTGTCCGGCGCAGCCTTCTTCTTGTCCGCGGCCTTGGGCGCCGGCTTCGTCGCGTCGGCCGCGGGCGGCGTCTGCGCCTGGGCGAACGACGACGCTGCCGCAAGAATCGCGGCCGCGCCAAGCACGGCCATCCATCGCATCGTCTGCATGATCACCATCCTCCCTTCGCGATCCATTGCTCGAGCATGGGCAGGCGGTCGACTCCCCAGAACGGCTCGCCGTCCACGACGAAGAAGGGTGAGCCGAACACGCCCGCCGCGATCGCCGCGTCGACCTCGCGCTTGGCGCGCTCCTTCAACGCGGGATCTTCCAGCGCCTTGGCGAGCGCATCCGTGTCGAGCCCGGCCGATTTCGCGACGTCGAGCACCGTAGCGGGCGCGCTGATGTCCTTGCCGTCGGCGAAATACGCGCTGTAAAGCGCCTTCGCAAGCGCGCGCGCCTTCGCCGGATCACGGTCGTGCGCCCAGTAGAAGGCGCGCATCGCCGCGACCGTGCCGATCGGAAACTTCTCCGGATACGTGAACGCGACGCCGTGCATGCGCGCCGAGCGGGCGAAGTCGCGCTTCGAGTAATCGCCCTTCATCGGGATCTCGACGAGCGGCGCGCTGCCGGTGAGCTTGAAGACCGGCCCAAGCAGGAACGGCCGCCACGTCATGCGGCGGCCGATGCGCTTTTCGACGCCCTCGACCAGGCGGCTCGCGATGTAGCCGTAGGGCGAGGAGAACTCGAAGTAGAAGTCGACCGGCGCGGAGCCCGGGGCGCTCATTGCGGGCCCGTGGGATCCGTCGGCTGCCCCGAGTCCTTGGTCTCGACCAGCATCAGCGGCTCGGAGGCGTTCGCGCCGCCGCGACGGCGGCGCGGCTTCGTGCGGCGCGGCAGCTCGTCTTCCTGCGCGGGCGCCGGCGGTATTTCGGCGCTCGTCTCGACCAACTGCAGCGGCGGTTCCTCGCGAAGCTTTTCCTCGCGCTCGTGCTTGCGATGGCGTTGCGGGCGGTGTGCCTCGTCGCCGCCGTCGCCGTGCTCGCTCACCTCGTGGAAGACGACGTGTTCGAGCGGTTTGACCGCCGGCGCCGGGATGATCGACGCAGCGATCGACGGCTCGATCGACGGCTCGATCGCGGCGTGCAGGCGCGGTTGCGCCGCGGCCTGCGGCGCGCGCGCGGTCTCGAGCTCGGCGGCCTGTCGCTCGACCGCCTCGGCCGGCGAGGCTTGCTCGCTGCGCGGCTCGCGTGGCTCGCGCGGCGGACGATCGCCACGCTCCGGGCGTTCTCCGCGCTCCGCGCGTTCGCCGCCGCGGCCACGTCCGCGGCGCCGGCGGCGTCCGTGTCCGTCGCCTTCCTCGGTGCGCGGCGCTGCCGACTCGAGCACGGGCTGTCCCTCCGCCCGCGGTTGCACTTCGGCCTGCGGTGCTTCCTGCTCGGGCTGCGGACGCGGCTGGCGTTGCTGCTGTCCATCGCGGCGTCCACCGTCCTCGCGGCGTTGCTCGCCGCGGCCGTCGCGGCGCTGCTCGCCGGAGCGCTGCTTGTCCTGCCGCTGCTGCGGCTGCTGCTCGCCGCCGCGGCTCTCCTGGCGGCCGCGCGACTCGTCACGGGCGCGTTCGCCACCGCGTTGCTGTTGCTCGCCGCGCGGCTGCTGTGCGCGTTCGTCGCGTCCTTCCTGGCGTTCGCGGCCACGCTCGCGGTCGCGCCCACGGTCACGGCCGCGGTCGTCCCGATCGCGCCGTGCGCCATCGCGACCGCGCTGGCCGTCACGCGTGCCGCGCTCTTCGAGCACGGGTGTCGGCGCCGGCGCGGGCGCGGCGGGTGGCGATTCGGCCGCGGGCTTGCGCAGCCATCCGAACAGGCGATCCAGCAGCCCGCCGCGATCCTCCTGTGGATGCGCGGGCGCACGTGCCGGCGCCGAGGGAGCCGGCGCGCGCCGCGGCGCGGCCTCCGCGTGCTGCAGCGACACCGGCGCCGGTTGCGCCGGCGTGATGCCCTTCACCAGCGGCTCGGGACGCGAGGGCCGCGCTTCGGGCGCATGCGTCGGCAATCCCACCGGTTCCTCGGCGGGGATGCTCACCATCTCGTAGCTCGGGATCTGCGCGTCGAGCTGCGGTGCGTCGTGGCGCAGGCGGTCGACGAGGTAGTTCGGCGTCTCGAGCTTCGGATTCGGGATGAGGAGCACGTTGACCTTGAGGCGCGTCTCGATCTTGAAGATCTCGCTGCGCTTCTCGTTGAGGAGATAGGTCGCGACGTCCACGGGCACCTGCGCGTGGATCGCGGCGGTGTTCTCCTTCATCGCTTCTTCCTGGAGGATGCGCAGCACGTGCAGCGCCGTGGAGGCGGTATCGCGGATGTAACCCGTGCCGTGGCAGCGCGGGCAGGGCGTGTGCGTGGTCTCCTCGAGCGAGGGCTGCAGCCGCTGGCGCGAAAGCTCGAGCAGGCCGAAGCGCGAGATCTTGCCGATCTGCACGCGCGCGCGATCGTGCCGGAGCGCGTCGCGCAGCCGGTTCTCCACCTCGCGCTGGTTCTTCGCGCTCTCCATGTCGATGAAGTCGATCACGATGAGGCCGCCCAGGTCGCGAAGCCGCAGCTGGCGCGCGACCTCGTCGGCGGCTTCCACGTTCGTGTTGAACGCCGTCTGCTCGATGTCGTGGCCGCGCGTGGCGCGCGCGCTGTTCACGTCGATCGAGACGAGCGCCTCGGTATGGTCGATGACGATGGCGCCGCCCGACGGCAGGGTCACGTCGCGGCGGTAGGCGCTTTCGATCTGGTGCTCGATCTGGAAGCGCGAGAACAGCGGGATGTCGTCGCGGTAGAGCTTCACCTTGTTCACGTTCGCCGGCATCACGGTGCTCATGAACGAGAGCGCCTGGTCGTGGATCGCCTCGGTGTCCACGAGGATTTCGCCGATGTCGGGCTGGAAGAGGTCGCGGATGGCGCGTACGACGAGGCTCGACTCGAGGTAGATGAGGCACGGGCCCTTCTCCTCCTCGGCCGCCTTCTCGATCGCGCCCCAGAGCTGCAGCAGGTAATTCAAGTCCCACTGCATCTCCTCGAGCGAGCGGCCGATGCCGGCGGTGCGCGCGATGAGGCTCATGCCGTCGGGGACCTGCAGCTGGTCCATCACCTCGCGCAGCTCGTTGCGGTCCTCGCCTTCGATCCTGCGCGACACCCCGCCGCCGCGCGGATTGTTCGGCATCAGCACGAGATAGCGGCCGGCGAGCGAGATGTAGGTCGTGAGCGCCGCGCCCTTGTTGCCGCGCTCGTCCTTGTCCACCTGGACGATGAGCTCGGAGCCGGACTTGAGGTGCGTGGCCATCTTCGAGCGGCCGAACTCGCCGCCGTCGTTGACCATGTACTGCTTGGCGATTTCCTTGAAGGGGAGGAACCCGTGGCGCTCGGCGCCGTAGTCGACGAACACCGCCTCCAGCGAGGGCTCTACGCGGGTGATGACCCCTTTGTAGATGTTGCTCTTGCGTTGCTCTTTACCGGCGGTTTCGATGTCGAGGTCGACGAGTTTCTGGCCATCGACGATCGCGACCCGGAGTTCCTCCGCCTGGGTCGCGTTGAACAGCATGCGTTTCATTATTGCTTTCTCCCGCGCTCTAACACGGAAGACGGGACCTCGCTCCGCGGGGTCCCCGGAAGACGAGTCAGGTCAGAAGTCGATTCTGTGGTGCATCACGGAATGTGAGCGAGAGGGACGAGTTCTGTTCTTCGTCTGTGCGGCTGCGGCCCCGGGCGCCTCCACCGAAGGAGGCGATTCCCATCGCGGGCGCAACGCGCGGAATTCGTATGCGTCGAGCGCGTGTGATTCGTTTACCATCGCTGCTTGGTCTGGCAGGCGAGCGACGTTGACCTGCGCGGATGCCTTTCGCGGCATCCCGTGCGTCCCCTCGGGGACGGTCGATTTCTTCGAAATCAACTAGATATAGTATACGTGGCTTCCAGGTACGCAGCAAAACCTGGGACCGACTCCATGTCGAAAGAATCGCTGGCGCCCAGTCACCGGGGTCCGCCCCAGGTGCGCTGGATCGATGTGGCCGAGGAAGAAGCCGGCCAACGCATCGACAATTACCTCGCCGCGCGCCTCAAGGGCGTGCCCAAGAGCCTGATCTACCGCATCCTGCGAAGCGGAGAGGTGCGCGTGAACAGCCGGCGCGTCGCGCCGAGCGACCGCGTGGCCGCGGGCGATCGCATTCGCATCCCGCCGGTGCGCGTGGCCGAGCGCGAGGAGCGCACGCCCGCTCCGCGCCTGAATCTCGCCGCGCTCTTCGAGGACGAGGCGCTCCTCGCGATCGACAAGCCCGCCGGCCTCGCCGTGCACGGCGGCAGCGGCGTGGCGCACGGCGTGATCGAGTCGCTGCGCGCCATGCGTCCCGAGGCGCGCTTCCTCGAGCTCGTGCATCGCCTCGACCGCGAGACCTCGGGCGTCCTGCTGCTCGCGAAGAAGCGCGCCGCCCTCACGGAGCTGCATCGGATGTTGCGCGACCGCGAGATGGACAAGCGCTATGTCGCCGCGGTGGCGGGGCGCTTGCGCAACGAGCGCCAGCGCGTGCGCCTCGCGCTCGCGCAACGGCGCACCGCCGCGGGCAAGCACGTCTCGGTGTCGGAGGACGGCCAGCAGGCCGAGACGATGCTGCGGCGCCTTGCGCGCGGCGAGCGCTTCAGCCTCCTCGAGGCCGAGCTCCTCACCGGCCGCACGCACCAGATCCGCGTGCACCTCGCGCACCTGGGCCATCCGGTGCTCGGCGACGAGAAGTACGGCGATTTCGCGCTCAACCGGGAGCTGCGCAAGCTCGGCTTGAAGCGCATGTTCCTGCACGCCGCGCGTCTCGCCTTCGCGCATCCGCTGAGCGGCGCGGCCATCGAGATCGCCGCACCCCTGCCGCCGGAGCTCGCGTCCTTCGCCGCGGCGCACATCGGGAGCGCGGCGTGAGCTACGAGCTCGTCATTTTCGACTGGGACGGCACTCTCATGGATTCGACGCGCGTGATCGCCGAGAGCCTGCAGGCCGCCTGCCGCGACGCCGGCATCGCGGTGCCCGCGGAAAGCGAGGCGCGCTTCGTGATCGGGCTGGGGCTGGCCGACACCTTCAGCCATGTGGCGCCCGGGCTCGACGACGAGGGCCGGCGCCGCGTCTCCGAGCGCTATCGCCACCACTTCCTCGCGCGCGAGCACGAGGCGCCGCTCTATGGGGGCGTGCGCGAGATGCTCGCCGACCTGCGCGGACGCGGCCGCCGGCTCGCGGTCGCCACCGGCAAGGCGAGGCGCGGCCTGGATCGCGCGATCGACGCGACCGGACTGCACGGCGTATTCGAGGCGACGCGCTGCGCCGACGAAGGATTCGCGAAGCCGCACCCGGATATGCTGCTCATGCTGATGGACATCACCGGAGTCGAACCGCGCCACACGCTCATGGTGGGCGACACCACGCACGACCTGGAGCTCGCCGCGAACGCGGGAGTCGAGGCGGTCGCGGTCTCCTACGGCGCGCATCCCGCCGGTCTCCTCGCCACGCGCCCGGCGGCCGCGCGCTGCGCGAGCGTGACCGAGCTTCATCGATGGCTCGCGTCGAACGCCTGATCTGCGAGTCGGCGGCGCTGGAGGAGAGCGGGCGCGGCGTGCGCTTCGAGCTCCATCCACAGGCGCCGGGCGCGCAGACCGGGTTCGCCATCCGCTCGGGGGGCGCGGTGCGCGCCTACGTGAACCGCTGTCCCCACATGGGCACCGAGCTCGACTGGCAAGCGGGAGAGTTCTTCGATATCGCTCGGCTATACTTGGTCTGCTCCACGCACGGTGCGATGTTCGAGCCAGGCACCGGATATTGCGTTGCGGGGCCGTGCCGCGGCGCCTCGCTCGAGCGTGTTGAAGTCCGGGAACGCGATGGGCGTGTCGTGCTGGCCGGCGATGCGCCAACGGAGATGGGAGATCCGGACGCGCCATGACTGATTCGGTTCCACCGAACTGGGAGCGCGCAACACTCGAGAAGATCGCGCTGCGCGCGCTCGAGGAGCAGCGGCGCGCGCGCCAGTGGAACGCGCTTTTCAAGCTCCTCTGGTTCATCCTCGCCTTCCTGATCCTGTCGGCATGGCTGGGATGGATCGGCAAGCCCGACAAGGACTCGCCCGCATCCTCGGGCACGCGTCACACGGCGCTCGTCGACCTCGAGGGCTTCATCGCTCCCGAAGGCAAGGCCTCCGCGGACAAGATCATCAAGGCGCTCAACCGCGCGTTCAAGGACGGCGGCACGCAGGGCGTCGTGCTGCGCATCAACAGCCCGGGCGGCAGCCCCGTGCAGGCGGGCTACATCAACGACGAGATCCGCAGGCTGCGCGCGAAGTATCCGGGCACGCCGATCTACGCGGTGGTGCAGGACCTGTGCGCCTCCGGCGGCTACTACATCGCGGTGGCGACCGACAGGATCTACGTCGACAAGGCGAGCATCGTCGGCTCCATCGGCGCGATCATGGGCGGCTTCGGCTTCGTCGGCGCGATGGAGAAGCTCGGCATCGAACGCCGCGCCTACGCCGCGGGCGAGAACAAGGACTTCCTCGACCCGTTCGTGCCCGAGGTGCCGGCGCAGCGCGAGCACGCGAAGCAGATGCTCGAGGACATCCACCAGCAGTTCATCCGCGTCGTGCGCCAGGGCCGCGGCGCGCGGCTGAAGGAAACTCCCGAGATGTTCTCGGGCCTCGTGTGGACGGGCGAGAAGAGCGTCGAGCTGGGGCTCGCCGACGGCCTGGGCGGCCTGGACTACGTCGCACGCGAGGTGATCAAGGCGGAGAAGGTCGTCGATTTCTCGCCGCGGGAAAACGTCTTCGACCAGCTCACCGAGCGCTTCGGCATGACCGCGGGCGAGACGTTCGCGCGCGCGTTTGCGCAGACGCTCGCGCGCCCGCAGCTCGGGGTGCGCTAGCGTGACCACCGTGGCCTCGGAGCCGCGCTTCGATTTCGACCTCATCCGCGAGGCGTTCGACAGCACCGTCGTCGGCCTCGTGGTGATCACTCCGGAAGGCGTGTTCCGCCAGGTCAACCGCGCCTTCTGCGAGATGACCGGGTATACGCGCGAGGAGCTGGAAGGCCAGTCGTTCCGCGCCATCACGCATCCGGAAGACGTCGCGCGCGACGAGGAGCACCTGCGCGAAGCCCGCGCCGGCGCGGAGCTGCCGGTGTCGATCGAGAAACGCTTCGTGCACAAGAGCGGGCGCGAGGTGTGGGCGCGGCGCAGCGCCGCCACGGTGCGCGATGCCGCCGGCCAGATGCGCTACATCGTGGGCGCGTTCGTCGATCTCACCGAGCAGCGGCAGATGGATCGGACGCTGCGCCAGATGAACGCCTTCCTCACCGCGATCGTGGACAACTCGCCGGTGGCCATCTACACCACGGACTTCGACGGCGTCATCACGTTCTGGAATCCCGCCGCCGAGCGCATCTTCGGCTACACGCGCGCGGAGGCGATCGGGCATTTCGCGCCGTTCGTGCAGGAAGAAAAGCGCGAGGAAGCGGCGCAGGTGCGCAGGCGCCTCCTCGAAGGAGAGGTGCTGAACGAGCTGGAGCTCGTGCGCCGCCGCCGCGACGGAAGCTTCGTCACGATCCACGGGGCGGGCGCGCCGCTGCGCGACGAGAACGACCGGATCACGGGACTCCTTTTCGCGTGCATCGACGTCACCTCCGCGAAGCGCGACGCCGCCGAGCTCGAGCGCCACCTGCATTTCACGCGCGCGCTGATCGATGCGATCCCGAATCCGGTCTACTTCAAGGACCGCGAGGGGCGCTACCAGGTCTACAACCGCGCGTGGGCGGAGCTCTTCGGCGGCGGCAAGAACTGGATCGGCAAGACCGTGTTCGACATGTTCGACACGCCGCTCGCGCTGCAGCACCAGGAGCGCGAACGCACTCTCATGGAGCGGCCGGCGTCGACGACCTACGAGGCCCTGGTGCCGCTCGCGACCGGCGACAAGCGCCAGATGCTCTACAGCAAGGTGAGCTTCGTCGACCAGCGCGGCGAAGTGGCCGGCCTCATCGGCGTCATCACTGACGTGACGCACTACAAGGAGACGGAGCGCGCGCTCGAGGCGAGCGAAGCGCGTTTCCGCGTCCTCACGGAGAGCTCGATCGACCTCATCTCGGTCGTCGACGAGCACGGCATCATCGCCTACCAGAGCGCGGCGTTGCGCCGGCTGCTGGGCTACGATCCCGCCGAGACCGTCGGGCGCAACCTCTTCGACATGATCCATCCCGACGACGCCGAGCACGCGCGCGCCGCCTTCGCGCGCATCGCGGAGACCGGACAGCTCACCGAGGCGCTCGAATTCCGCCTGCGCCACCGCGCCGGCGACTGGCGCACGTTCGAGTCGCTCGGCACCAATTGCCTCGCCAACCCGCACATCCGCGGCGTGGTCTTCAACTCGCGCGACATCACCGACCGCAAGGTGATCCAGCAGCGCATCCAGCACCTCGCCTACCACGACAACCTCACCGGGCTTCCCAACCGGGGACTGCTCCAGGACCGGCTCGCGCGCTCCATCGCGCGCGCCGAGCGCTCGGGAAAGAAGGTCGCCGTCCTCTTCATCGACCTCGACAACTTCAAGAACATCAACGACACGCTCGGCCACGACGTCGGCGACGAGCTCCTGCGGCAGGTGTCGCGGCGCCTCTCGGAATGCGTGCGCCTCGAGGACACGATCGCGCGCCAGGGCGGCGACGAGTTCATCGTGCTGCTCGACAGCCTCGAGGACGGCCGCGGCGCCTCGGTCGTGGCGCAGAAGGTCCTCAACTCGCTGCGCAAGCCCCTCACCCTCGGCGGCACCGACCAGCACGTCTCCGGCTCGATCGGCATCGCGCTCTATCCCGATGACGGCCGCGACGCGCAGACGCTGATGAAGAACGCCGACACGGCGATGTTCCACGGCAAGGGGCTCGGCAAGAACACGTACCAGTACTTCACGGCGCAGATGAACATCGCCGTGAAGCGGCGCATGACGCTGGAATCGGCGCTGCGGCGCGCGGTGCTGCAGCAGGACTTCGTGCTGCATTACCAGCCGCAGGTCAATCTCGAGACGGGCGAGATCCTCGCCGTCGAGGCGCTGGTACGCTGGAAGACCGAGGACAGCGGCATCGTCATGCCCGGCGACTTCATTCCCCTCGCCGAGGAGACCGGCCTCATCAACGACATCGGCGAATGGGTGCTGCGCGAGGGCTGCCGCCAGGCGAAGGAGTGGCGCGGGCGCGGGCTGCCCCCGATCCGCATGGCGATCAACCTCTCGGCGCGGCAATTCTCGGACAAGGCGTTCCTGGACATGGTGACGCGCGTGGTCACGGACACGGGCCACGATCCGTCGTATCTCGAGCTCGAGATCACCGAAACGCAGGTGATGCGCCAGACCGAGGGCATGATCCAGCTCCTCAACCGGCTCTCGGAGATGGGCATCCACCTCGCCATCGACGATTTCGGCACGGGCTATTCGAGCCTGTCGTACCTGAAGCGCCTGCCGATCCAGAAGCTCAAGATCGACCAGTCGTTCATCCGCGACATCACCGTCGATCCCAACGACACGGCGATCGTCGTGGCGATCATCAGCATGGCGAAGAGCCTCGAGCTCGAGACCATCGCCGAGGGCGTGGAGACGCCGGGCCAGCTCGCGCTGCTGCGCTCCAAGGGCTGCCGCCTCGGGCAGGGGTTCTACTTCTCCCCGCCGCTGTCCTCCGAGGAGCTCTATCCGCTGCTGAAGACGACCCGCGTCGCGACCGCGAAGGCGAGCTAGGCGAGCAACAGGAAAATCGCGGGGCGCTTGCCGATCGTGGCGGGGCGGGCGCGCCAGTCCGCGATCGCCGCCATGCGGATCCATTCGCGCGGCGAGGTGAGCTCGGCGGCGACCGCGAGGCGCGTGCGCGGCGCGCACACCTGCGCGAGCGTACCGAGCAGCGCGTCGTTGCGATACGGCGTCTCGATGAAGATCTGCGTTTCGCGGTGGCGCGCGGAGTGTTTTTCGAGCGCCGATATCGCGTCGCGGCGCGCGGACGCCTCGGCGGGAAGGTAGCCCACGAAGCGGAAGCGCTGTCCTTCGAGGCCGCTGGCGGCGAGCGCCAGCACGATGGAGGAGGGACCGGAGAGCGGCACCACGCCGATGCCGGCGGCGTGAGCGGCGGCGACGAGCGCGGCGCCCGGATCCGCGACACCGGGGAGCCCGGCCTCCGAAAGCAATCCCGCATCCGTGCCCTGCGCAATGGGCTCCAGCAGCCGCGGGATCTCGCGCGGGCTCGTGTGCTCGTCGAGCTCGAGCATCGCGATCTCGCGCAACTCCCGTGGATGCCCGCAGGCGGCGAGGAATTTGCGCGCCGGCTTCGGGCTTTCGACGATGAAGAGCGAGAGCGCGCGGATGCGCGCGAGCGCCGCAGCGGGCAGCACGTCCTCGGGCGCGCTGTCTTCCGAGAGCCATGCGGGGATGAGGAAGAGTCGCCCGGGCGTCACGGAATCGCGATGCCCTCGGCGCGCAGCATCTCGGCGAGCGCGATCAGCGGCAATCCGACGAGCGCGGTCGGGTCGTCGCCGCCCACGCGCGCCACGAGCGCGACGCCGAGGCCCTCGATCTTGGCGCTGCCGGCGCAATCGAGCGCGTCTTCGCGCTCGAGGTAGCGGTCGATGTCGGCATCGCGCAGCGCTCGGTAAACCACCGGAGTCGTCACGACGCGCTCGTGGATGCGTGCGCTGCCCGCGTGGAGAAGGCATAACGCCGTGTGGAAGAGCACGGTCTTGCCGCTGAGCCGCCGCAGCTGGCCGCGCGCCGCCTCGCGCGAGCCGGGCTTGCCGATCGCCTCGCCGTCGAGGTCGGCAACCTGGTCGGACCCGATAATGAGGGATTCGGGAAATCGCGGCCGCGCCGCCTCGGCCTTCGCGCGAGCGAGTCGCGCCGCGGTGGCCTGCGGTTTCTCGCCGGGGAGCGCATGCTCGTCGATCTCCGGCGCCCAGGTGGTGAAGGCGAGGCCGAAGCGCGCGAGGAGCGCGCGCCGGTATGGCGAGCCCGATGCAAGTGTGATAGAATATCTAGGCAAATCAGTTTATTACAACTTGACGTTAAAGTGAAATCTAGGAATGGTGAGCGAGCCCGCTATCCATCCTGAACGCCTCAGCGCGAAGCCGACCGTGTTCGAGGGAACGATCGCCGTGGACGGGCTGCCACGGCTGCGCGAGGTCGTCGCGCGCTCCGCCGGAGAGCTGCGTTACACGGTGACGGCGCGTCTGGATGCTCAAGGTCGGAAGGTGGTGTCGTGTATAATTGAGGGCTTCGTTTTTCTCACGTGCCAGACGAGTCTCGAAGAATTCCGGCACGGCGTTTCCATCGACGACCGGCTGGTTCTCGTCGAGAATGAGGCGCAGCTTCCGCCGATCGAAGAGGAAAACGACGCGGAAGATTACATGGTCGCGGATGGCCCGCTCGCCGTCCTGGACCTCGTCGAGGACGCGGTCCTGCTCGCCCTTCCCATGGTGCCACGCAAGCCCGGCCTGGAGGAGGCGCAGAGCGGACGTCCGCGGCGCGAGGGCGGCGGCTCGCCGTTCGCCGCGCTGGCGAGCCTGAGGAAGCGACCGCAATAGATGCGCAACTAGGAGAGATTCATGGCCGTTCAGCAGAACAAGAAGTCGCCGTCCAAGCGCGGCATGCATCGCGCGCACGATCACCTCGGCAAGCCGCCGCTCGCCGTCGAGCCCACCACGGGCGAGACGCACCTGCGCCACCACGTGTCGCCGACGGGCTTCTATCGCGGCAAGAAGGTCATCCAGACCAAGGAATAAGGCGATTCCCGCGCGTCGCGTCATCGCCGTCGACGCCATGGGAGGGGACCACGGTCCGCGCGTGACCGTGCCCGCCTCGATCGATTTCCTCTCCGTCCGTCCGGACGTCGACCTGCTGCTCGTTGGCCAGCCCGAGCCGCTCGCGCGCGAGCTCGCGCGCCAGGCGCGTCCCGAGCGGCTCGACGTCGTCGACGCGCCCGAGGTCGTCGGCATGGACGAGGACGTTCGCAGCGCCATTCGCAACAAGAAACGCTCCTCCATGCGCGTCGCGATCGACCTGGTGAAGGAAGGCCGCGCCCAGGCCTGCGTCAGCGCGGGAAACACGGGCGCCCTCATGGGCACCGCGAAATTCGTGCTGAAGACGCTCCCGGGAATCGACCGCCCGGCGATCTGCGCGGTGCTGCCGACGCGCACGGGCCAGGTGTACATGCTCGACCTGGGCGCGAACGCCGATTGCACCCCGGAGCACCTGCTGCAGTTCGCGATCATGGGCGCGACGCTCGTGCGCAGCCTCGAAGGCAAGGCGAGACCGACCGTGGGACTGCTCAACATCGGCTCCGAGGAGATCAAGGGCAACGAGGTGGTGAAGAAGGCGGGAGAGCTGCTGCGCGCGAGCCCGCTCAACTTCCACGGCAACGTCGAGGGCGACGACATCTACAAGGGCACCACCGACGTGATCGTCTGCGACGGCTTCGTCGGCAACGTCGCGCTCAAGACCTCCGAAGGGCTCGCGAAGATGCTCGGCGATTTCCTCAAGGAGGAATACACGCGCGGCGTGTTCTCGAAGGTGGCCGCCGCGATCTCGTGGCCGGTGATCCGGCGCTTCCGCGAGCGCGTCGACCACCGGCGCTACAACGGCGCGGCGCTCGTCGGCTTGCGAGGCGTCGTGGTGAAGAGCCACGGCTCCGCCGACCGGCTCGCCTTCGCCACCGCGCTCGCGCGCGCCGACTCCGAAGTGCGCCACGGGCTGCTGGAACGCATCGGCGAGGAGATCGCGCGCCTCAACGCGGCGACGCCCTCGGCCGCGACGCCATGAGCGCCGCGCCGCGGGGCTTCTCGCGCATCACGGGCACGGGCAGCTACCTGCCCGCGCGCCTCGTCACCAACCGCGACCTCGAGTCGATGGTGGACACGACCGACCAGTGGATCGTCGAGCGCACCGGCATTCGCGAGCGCCACATCGCCGCGGAGGACGAATTCACGAGCGATCTCGCGGCGCACGCGTGCCGCGCGGCGCTGGCGGCGGCCGGCCGCACGCCCGCGGACGTCGACCTGGTCGTCGTCGCGACATCCACTCCGGACATGGTGTTTCCCTCGAGCGCCTGCCTGCTGCAGGCGAAGCTCGGCATCCGCCGCGGCGCCGCCTTCGACGTGCAGGCGGTGTGCTCCGGCTTCGTGTATGCGCTCGGCACCGCGGACCTCTTCGTGCGCTCCGGTCAACACCGCTGCGCGCTCGTGGTCGGCGCGGAAGTCTTCTCCCGCATCCTTGACTGGAAGGACCGGTCGACGTGCGTCCTCTTCGGCGACGGCGCGGGGGCCGTGGTGCTCGAGGGCGCGTCGCAGCCCGGAATCTTCTCGAGCCACCTGCACGCCGACGGCAACTACGCGCAGATCCTGCGAACCCCGGGACACGTGTCGCGCGGCGCGGTGCAGGGCGATCCGACCCTCAAGATGGACGGCGGCGCCGTGTTCAAGCTCGCCGTGCGCGTCCTGGAGGAGAACGCGCACGAGACGCTCGCCGCCAATGCGATGTCGATCGACGATGTCGACATCTACATTCCGCACCAGGCGAACGTGCGCATCGTGAGCCACGTGGCGAAGAAGCTCGGCCTTCCGGACTCGAAATGCATCGTCACGGTCGATCGCCACGCCAACACATCGGCCGCGTCCATCCCGCTCGCGCTCGACGCGGCGGTGCGCGACGGGCGCGTGCGTCCCGGTCATCGCGTCTTGATGCAGGGCGTCGGCGGCGGATTCACGTGGGGCTCCGTCCTCGTGCGGTATTGAGATGAATTCACTCGCGATCGTCTTTCCCGGACAGGGCTCGCAATCGGTCGGCATGATGAACGGCTTCGCCGACCGCGCCGTCGTCGAGAAGACTTTTCGCGAGGCGAGCGCGATCGTCGGCGCCGACTTCTGGTCGATGGTGAAGGACGGCCCCGCCGAGGCGCTCAACCAGACGGTGAACACGCAGCCGGTGATGCTCATCGCGGGAGTCGCGTGCTGGCGCGCGTGGCGCGAGGCGGGCGGGCCGATGCCCGCATGGCTCGCGGGCCACAGCCTCGGCGAATACAGCGCGCTCGTCGCCGCGGAGTCGCTCGCCTTCGAGGACGCGCTGCCGCTCGTGCGCTTTCGCGCGCAGGCGATGCAGGAGGCGGTCCCCGAGGGCACCGGCGGCATCGCCGCCATCCTCGGGCTCGAGGGCGACTCGCTCGCGGCCGTTTGCGCCGAGGCGGCGCAGGGCGAGGTGCTCGAGCCCGCGAACCTGAATTCGCCGGGGCAGGTCGTGATCGCCGGCCACCGCGCCGCGGTCGAGCGCGGCATGGCGATCGCCAAGCAAAAGGGCGCGAAGCGCGCCGTGATGCTGCCGATGAGCGCGCCGTCGCATTGCAGCCTGATGAAGCCCGCCGCCGATCGGCTCGCGCAAAGGCTCGAGAAGATCGAGGTGCGCAAGCCCATGGTTCCCGTCGTGCACAACCGTTTCGTCCAGGCGTTCGACGATCCGGCGCGCATCCGCCAGGCGCTCGTCGAGCAGCTCTACAACCCGGTGCGCTGGATCGAGACGGTCGAGCTGCTCGCCGCGAAGGGCGCGACGCGCATCGTCGAATGCGGCCCGGGGAAGGTGCTCGCGGGCCTGGGCAAGCGCATCGCCCCGGCGGTCGAGTTCATCGCGCTGCAGGATTGCGCCGCGCTCGCCGCGGCCATCGGTTGAAGGGACGCACCAATGCTCAAGGGACAAGTGGCCATCGTGACCGGCGCCTCGCGCGGCATCGGCGAATGCATCGCGAGAACGCTGGCGCAGGCGAACGCGGTGGTCGTCGGCACCTCCACGAGCGACAAGGGCGCCGAGGGCATCGCGAAGATGCTCGCGGAGGCGGGCGCCAAGGGCGCCGGGCGCGTCCTCGACGTGCGCGACGCCGCGGCGTGCTCGGC
>Ga0075426_10001185_pt1 | contig 18365 bp, 13 predicted proteins | sample SoiMethybrSBSTD5_FD_75304 | JGI IMG/M metagenome (GOLD analysis project Ga0075426, IMG submission 75304) | Bulk soil microbial communities from a Populus tree surrounding site in Tennessee, USA - Soil MetaG P. TD hybrid SBSTD5 | ecosystem: Environmental > Terrestrial > Soil > Tree plantation...
GGATCGACGCCGAAGGTGGTCACCCAGGCTTCGAGCTCGTGCCAGGTGGAGTCGCTGTGGAAGTTGAGCGGGATGCCGCTGTCGGTGCCGATGAGGAGGATGGCTCCCCACTGTCGGAGCTGCTCAAACCTGCGGCGCAGAGTCGGCTAGCGGTCGGGGACCATCTGGAAGTAGGCGAAGCGGTCGATGTGGGCGAGGGAGGCGCGGATCTGCCCATGATCAGCCACCTCTCGCTGGCAGACCTCGATCAGGCTTGGTCTACAGCCTGTGCCAGCAAAGCAGGGCGGCTCGCGGCTTGGCCCAACAAGCGCGAGCGTCGCAGCGAAGAGACTCATGAAGCTCGGAGACCACGTTTCTCTGATGTTGGCGCCCCCGCTCAGCCGCCGACGCGCGGCGGCTCTGGGAGGAAAGGGTTGACGATCGTGAGGTCTCCGACCCGCTGGCCGTGATTCAGGTCTTCGGTCCAAAGCCGATCGCAGCGCTGGAGACGGGCTGCTTCCAGGACCAGCGCATCCCAAAGCGAGACTTTGAGAGTCGATGCCAGACGGATACCCGAGAGGAGGAGATCACCGGTGTTCTCCACCACTCGCCAAGTGAGGTACTGTTCGATGATGGCGAGGGCTTGGCCGGACTCAGCGGCCGTGGCATCTTTCGCGTCACGACTACGAAGAACTCCTGTAAGACCTGCACGCTCAGCACCCCCTCCCCAGAGCGCCACAGATCCGCGATCAGGTCCCGCGCGATGCCGTGCTTGCTGCCTGAATCGCGGTCTTCGGCGTAGACCAGGATGTTGGCGTCAACGAACGCGGGCACGCTCGTGGAGCTCGTCTCTGGAAGGGAGGGGCCCACCCCCTAAGTGTGCACCCCGCTCAAGCCGGCGGAGAGCGGCTCGCTTCGCGGTTTCATACGCCTCGTCCTCGGCCACCAGGCGGGATAGCTCTTCACGCAGCAGAGCCGAAACAGAACGATTGCGGCGCGCTGCCAGCACCCGCGCCTTGTGAATGAGATCGTCGTCTAGCGTCAATGTGATATTCCGTTGCATCGGCTTCCACCTGGGCACACGCATTTCACGTGCTGCACCTGTCGTACGTGATGCTAAGCCGTGCTCGTGCTGAGGTCAAGGGGCTCGCGACCCGCCCTCACTTGTAGCGCACGCCGTGCTTGATCACCAGGCCGACGTCCTGGAGCAGGTCGATGTGGTGCAGGACGTCGCCGCGGACGGCGATGATGTCGGCGAATTTGCCCGGCGCCACGGTGCCCACGTCCTTGTCCACCTTCATGAAGACCGCGGGCCAGTAGGTGGCGGCGCGGATGGCGTCCATGGGATCGACGCCGAAGGTGGTCACCCAGGCTTCGAGCTCGTGCCAGGTGGAGTCGCTGTGGAAGTTGCGCGGGATGCCGCTGTCGGTGCCGATGAGGAGGATGGCCCCCGATTGCCGGAGCTGCTCGAATTTGCGGCGCAGAGTTGGCCAGCGGCCGGGGACCATCTGGAAGTAGGACCGGAAATTCCTCTTCGGGTCCGTCTGAGAGAGACAGGACGCTTCGGGATAGGCGTGATGCATGGACAAACTGTCTTTCGTGCTCTCGATCTTGGCTGGGGCTGGCCCAATAGTCGCTGACTGGACCAGCAGGACATGCGCGAGTCCGCCATCGCGCAGGTTTGGGCGGCTGACATCCGCCGATCAACTCCGAATCGAAAGCCTGGACTATGTTAAGCTCTTCTATGAATTCCGGAGATCCAGGCCTACACCTTGCGTATCTTGCATACGGTGACGGAGATCCCTTGAGTCCCGCAGGACGGCGATTGGCAGTTTTTTTCCTGGGGTTTCTAAACCTTGGGGCTCTGTCCTGCCGGCGCGAGGCTTCCCCCGGGCGCTTGCTAGCGGCGCTCACATCGGCCACCCCCGGTCAAGTGGCCGTGATCGCGGCTCTGGGATCAAGGCGTCTCATCGCGCCTCGATTGACCGGCGGCTTCGCGTATGCGCCTGTCGAAACCACCTCACTCCGTTTCTCCAGCGACGAACGTAAGGCTCTCTACAAGGCCGAGAAGGCTCTCCGAAAAGAGCCGTCTCTGCATGCCGCCGGGGTCCTTTACCTTCTGCTCGGCCGAGTCCGGGAGGCGGTGAGCAGCCTTGAACGCGCCGCCGAAGAGAAGCCAGGGAACGCCGCGGTTCTCACCGACCTCGCCGCAGCCTACCTCGTCCGAGCGGAATCACTCGACCAGCCCGTGGACCTCATCGGCGCCCTGGACGCCGCCGAGCGGGCCGTCGAGGGGAACCCCGCATGCCGCGAGGCGCTCTTCAATCGCGCGCTTGCGCGCCAGCGGCTCTCGCTCACCAACCAGGCGGTTGAGGCCTGGAGGGAATACCTCGGCCGGGAAAAGGATCCGGGCTGGTCAGGGGAAGCGAGATCGGCTCTCGCGCGACTCCAGGCTTCGACTCCCAGCGAACTCTGGCCTGAAGCGAGAGGGCGGCTCCAGCAGGCAGCCCAGAAAGGGGATCAGAAGACGGTCGCGGCTCTGGTCGCACGCTTCCCGCAGGAGGTCCGCACGTTCGCGGAAGAAGAACTCTTGGACTCTTGGGCAGACCATAGCCGCCGGGGAGATCTCTTTCCTGCCGGGGCCGACCTCGCGACAGCGCGGGCAATCGGCCATGGTCTCGTGCAGCTTTCCGGCGAGTCTCTCTTCGCCGATGCGGTTGCGGACCTTGACCGGGCGCTCGCCGACGATCCCGACCGGCTGCTTTCGATCGTCGAGGGGCTGGCCGCCTATCGGGAAGGGCTCCGGCTGGTCAAAGCCCGAAAGTTCGGGCTGGCCGAGGCGCCGCTTGAGAGCGCCCGCCAGTCCCTACGGCGGGCCGCGAGCCCCTTCGAGGCGTTGGCGAGCTTCCTTCTGGTCCGCTGCGCTTACCAGCGATCGGATTACGCCGAGGTCCAGAGTCGGGCACGGGAGATGCTCCGCCGCGTGGATGCCGCGAGGTACCCGACCCTGGCGGCGCGTGTTCGCTGGGTCCTCGGAACGGCCCAGATGGGACTCGCCCGGCCCGCCGAGGCCCTCGCCTCCTATCGGTTCGCCCTCACGCAGTTCGAGAGGACCGGGGAGACCGTGAATCAGGCCGCCGTCCATTCCCTGCTCGCCAGCGCCTTCAACGAGCTTGGCGACGGCCGCTCAGCCTGGCAGCACCGAGCCCGCGCGCTCTACGGCCTCGCCGATCACCGGAATCCGGAACGCCTGCGAATTGCCCTGACCAATGTGGCGTTCGCGGCGCTGGAGGCGGGTTCTGCGCGGGCGGCGCGCCTGGTGCAGACCGAGGCCGTGAACATCGCGCGCGATCAGAACGATTCCGAACGGCTGGCGAATGCCCTGCTCAACCGGGCTTCGATCCTGGACCGGAGCGGGCTGGCCGACCCGGAGGGCGACTTGAGCGCTGCGCGGCACTACTGTGAGCGGATCGAAGATCCGTCGATCCGGCAGAGTATCCTGGCCGACCTGCTCGCTGTGGAGGGCCGCCGTCTTAGCCGCAAAAATCCGGCCCAAGCGCTTACGGCGCTGGACAAGTCGTTGGAGATGTATCAGGCGGCCGACCGGCTCCTGATGCTCCCGGAGGTGCTCGGTACCCGCGCCGTGGCTTTACAGGCGTTGGGCCAAGTTTCCGGCGCGGAGCGCGATCTGCGGAGCGCGATCGAGATGCTGGAAGAGGAGCGCGGCTCGATGGCCGAGGGCGAGCAGCGGGCCAGCTTCATCGAGCGTGCTGGCGCCGTCTTCGACGCCATGGTACTTCTGCAGACGGTTCACGGCCACGCGGAGCTCGCCCTCGAGTACTCTGAGCGCCGCCGGGCTCGACTGCTCCTCGACTGGCTCTCGGCTCTCCCCAAGGACATCGATCCCCAGCGTTTCCGGCTCGGGACCTGGACGCATCCGCATGCTCTGCGGGAGCTGCGCCAGCGGATGCCGCAGGGCGTCGCTGTGATCGCCTACGAGGTGTTGCCCGACCGCCTCCTCCTTTGGGTGGTACGCGCCGAAACCGTCGATCAGCGGCAAGTGAGCATACCGGCTGCGCGCCTCGCAGAGCAGGTCGATCGGCTCGAACAGACGGTCACCGGGCCGGAAAGCGACCTCCGGGAGGCCGCAGCAGCCCTCCATGACGCCCTCATCGCGCCGGTTGCCGGCCTCCTCCGCGAAGGCGAGACGGTGGTCTTCATCCCCGAAAGCCCGCTCTATTCCGTCCCCTTCGGCCTCCTTTTCGACCGTCGGCGCGAACGTTACCTGATCGAGGACCGCCCCTTCGCCGTGGCGCCCAGTCTGGGCCTCTTCACCGAGCTCGCGGCAAGCACCGGCGCCGAGGATCTTTCGCGAGCCGGAATCCTGGTCCTCGCGAACCCCGCCTTCGACCGCTCCCTCGTCCAGCTCTCGCGACTGCCCGGCTCCGAAGAGGAAGCGCGATCGATCCATGACCTCTATCCGGAAGCTCGGATCGTCATCGGGGAGGCGGCGGGGCGTGAGGCTCTGCTGGAAGGGCTGAGCCGCTACCGGATCCTGCACTTCGGCGGCCATGCTTTGGCCAACTCTGGGAAACCGCTGCTCTCGAGCCTGGTGCTCGCACCGCGCCCCGACCGGGAGGACACCGGCGTGCTCTACGCACGGGAGATCATCGGTCCTCGCGACAGCAAGACCGACCTCGTGGTCCTCTCGGCCTGCCGCTCGGCAGGAGGCGCGGCACCGCCCGGCGAGGGCGTCGCCGGCCTGCTCTGGCCGTTCTTCTCACGCGGCGTCTCAATGGTGATCGCGAGCACACATGAGGTGGAGGACCGCGAGACCGCGAGCCTCTTGGGCGTGTTCTATCACCACCTCGCCACGGGAGAGCCGCCGGCCACGGCGCTACGCAGCGCCCAGCTCCAGGCGCTCACCTCCAGCCGCCATGCAGAGCACCCTTCCTTCGCCTGGGCCGCCTTCCAACTCTACGGTGCCGTCCACGGCACAGAACCCTCACCGAAAGGAATAAGGAAATGAGCGTCACAGTTCGCCTGATTTTTTGGGGGTTGATCGGATTCGTACCCAATCCGGGGGGACATGATGGTTTGACCGCGCTCCTCGTCGACCCTAAGCACGCACAGCCCCTGGAAACCAAGCCGGAGTGTGCGGTCCCGCCCCACTTTTCTGTTGTCTACCTTCTCGAAGGTCAATGCGAAGGGGCCTGCGAGCGGATACCGGACCACCAACTAGGCAATGCCCTTTTGATGGGATTCCGACAACCGCTTCAAAATGGGGAACCCCTTCCTCTGTTCTGGCTTCTGGAGCAGGAAGATCTCACCATCACGGGCGGCGACGACGACAGGATGAAATTTCGGAGCCCCTTCTTCTTCCTGCGCTTCCTGCAAAAAAGGAGTGCGCCGAGGAGTGAGCGGCAGGCATCGTATTTCACCTGGGTCCAGAGCATGGACACGCTCACAGGGGGTCATGGTGAGGTCAAGCCCGCCTGCCTGAATCCTGGGATCACACGGCAGGACGGCGACAATCTAGAACAGTTAAAAGAGGAGGAGCGGTGTCCGATCCACGCGCGCCTCAAGGTCCGCAGCGGGCGGGCGAGCGCCTGTCACCTCCTCCATCTCCTCCCGCCATCGGACGCCGGTGACGGCCAGCGAGCCGATGACGGCAAACGGGACGTGCAGATCTTCGACTACACGGTTCCGGGCCAGCCGAACCCACTTCACAAAGCAACAGCCGACGCCATGCTAGTCCAGCTCAAGGCGGAAGGGGACAATGTGGTCCTTCTCTCCCAGGGGTTCCCGGAACGGCATGATCCGTCTCTTTCCGAGACTCCTCCCAATGATCCTCCTCTACCGATGGCCTGGGCGCGTCTGAGGCCGGATTCCCACGGCAAGCTGACGCTCGTGGTCGCTAACTTTCCACCGCGGACAGGCGCCGCCGAGGACGCCCATGACCACACGAAATGCGCTCCATCACATTCCGACATCCTCTTCCGTCTTCTCGCCACGCAGCCAAAGCTCCCGGCCACGCGGAGCGCCAGTACGGAAACTCAAAAGACGATGCCCGGTTCCTGTGAGCCGGAAGCGGTCGAGCTCGCGCACATTTTGTCCAGCGCCTCTCACGGCGAGTTCCCTCACGCCGCCACCGCGTGCGATCCCAGAGGCTTCCACTGACAACCGCCGCGAGGAGTCACCATGAGAAGAATATGGCTGTATCTTTTTATCGCCGCTCTCCTCTGTCCGAGCCGAGCCTGGTGCGGAAGCGGCACCTACAACCCGGTCGCCGGCAATCCGGCTGAGCTGCAGTTGAAGGTCAACATCGAGTTCGTCGACAAGCCCGAAGAGTGGAAGCCTCTCTTCAATGCAGCGTCGCGCCTCCTTTTCGATGCGACCGAGAAGCAGGTCAAGATCTCCAAAGTCACGTTTTACAACGACTGCCAACAGGTGGCGGACGACTCCGACATCCGCATCTTCCAGGGCCCGTCGAGTGCGTCCACCTTTCCGGACGGACTGGGAAACAGGGGATACGCCATTTTCCTTTCGCCGCTCCACAAGACGGTCAACACTGACAGTTTTCGTGGGGAGCTCGGTCTCGTGCACGAGCTCGGACACTACGTCTTTGCGCTCCTCGACGAGTATAGGGACCAGAACGGAAAGATAAAACCCAGCGCGACTTGCGTCAAACCCGCAACTCCGCTCAAGAATGCGAGCATCATGGACGGTGGATCGGGGATCGCAGAGAAAAACAAGAGGACTGAATTCTGCGTCGTATCGACGCATAACACGGGAATGACGGAACAGGACAAAGGACGGATGATCAAGGGCACACTCTTCGAAAACAAGGATGACTGGACCTGGATTCATGCCTGGATGCTCTTCAGACACAAAACGACTCTTGCGCCTCCAACCGGCCCCCCCATATCGGATCCAAGTGGCTTCGGAGACGATCCCGTCTTCGAGGTGAAGGAGTGCAAGGGCGGTCTTCGGGCGACCGTGGGCATCGACAAATCCGGGAGCATGTCCGCCTCCCCGGCAATGCGGCACAAAGACATGAACGGCGTCGAGGCGCCTGCGCCGAAGGCCGAAAACGCTCCCATTAAAGCCGTGAAAAAGGGAGCCGATACCTTTCTTCGTCTTCTCCGCGAGGAGGACATCGCTGGGATCGTGGAAGTCGGAGGGGAAGTCGATCGGGTTCCCATGCGCGAGATGAGCATCGACAACAAATTCAAGTCCCTCGCCGCACTTCCTCAGATCCGCGCGGGCGGCCAAGCGGGCTGGATCGAGCTTCTGAAGGAGACCTTCAAGCAGGTCACAGAAGAAACAGATGGGACCGAAGGTGCCGCTCCTTCCGGGAACGAGGTCATCGTCCTGCTCTCCGACGGGAGACCCGGCCCGGAAACGAGCGGAGCAGCTGAGGTCTCCGCGGATCTGCTCTCTTCCATCAAACGCCGCGGCGCGGTTGTATACGCCGTCGGCGTCGACAACGAGGAGGCTGCCGGCTTGCGGCAGGCCGTCTCGGAAACCGGCGGGAACTACCTCTTCGCCAGGACTGTCACCCAGATGAACGCCGCCGCCATGACGCTCTCGGCACAGGTCAAGAGCCGCGGGATCATCGACGCTCGCGAGGGACGGATCGGAGCCGGAGAGACCACGGTCTTCCGAGTTCTAGTGGACCCTGCGACAAAGGAGAAAGAAGCCTACTTTCTGCTGACCTGGAGCGGATCAGGGGCAGGGCTCGCGATGCGGCTCACGGACCCGGAGGGTACGGTGGTCACTGCACAAAATAATCAGGGGACCGCCGAGACAGACAGCTTTGGAACAGGGTTGAAGCGGTATTGGGTGCAGCATCCGCAGTTCGGCGAATGGGAGATCACCCTCTCCAATCCGGGCCCCTCCTCCCGCGATTTCGCTTTCCAGATCCACTCGCTGGCGAGAAATGTGACGGTCGCGGCCCATGCGGAGCAAGGGGTTGTCACCTACCCCGACCCTCTGGTCCTCAAGGCGGCCATCACCACGGATCATCCGGTTGCCGGAGTGAAAGTCACCGCCGAGGTCGAAGGCCCGGATGGAAAGCCGGTTCCGATCTCCCTCTTCGACGACGGAGACTTGGAGCATCGAGACGAGAGGGCCGGAGACGGCCTCTACTCGAACGTGGTTCCTTACAAGAGCAACGGCACCTACAATGTCGATGTCTATTTCGACTCGGAAGGCGGATTCACAGTATCTCCAGGTGAACAAGGAGAAGTCTTCACCTCCAAACCGGTCGACCGATTCAAACGACAGGCGCGGTTCTCCGTCGTGGTACAGGGTGCTCCGGAATAGTGCCGTTTCCTGGAGGAGCCGCGACCCGAGGCTCGAGCGGGTATCGCGGCGAGTGATGACCTGCCCTCACTTGTAGCGTACGCCGTGCTTGATCACCAGGCCGACGTCCTGGAGCAGGTCGATGTGATGCAGGACGTCGCCGCGGACGGCGATGATGTCGGCGAATTTGCCTGGCGCGACCGTGCCCACGTCTTTGTCGACCTTCATGAAGACCGCGGGCCAGTAAGTGGCGGCGCGGATGGCGTCCATGGGATCGACGCCGAAGGTGGTCACCCAGGCTTCGAGCTCGTGCCAGGTGGAGTCGCTGTGGAAGTTGAGCGGGATGCCGCTGTCGGTGCCGACGAGGAGGATGGCCCCTGATTGCCGGAGCTGCTCGAATTTGCGGCGCAGGGTCGGCCAGCGGCCGGGGACCATCTGGAAGTAGGCGAGGCGGTCGACGTGGGCAAGGGAGGCGCGGATGTCGTCCACGACCTCCTTGGGGAGCCCCGCCTGCCAGCGCGGGTCGTCGATGCGCTCGGGGAAGTCGTCGCGGGTGGTGCGGTAGAGGAGGAGCGGCGAGATGGTCGGCGTCCAGAAGAGGGTGTTGGCGCGGCCTTTCATCAGGTCGAAGATGTCGGGCGGGTACTCGGGAGCGGTGCAGAGCCCGGTATGCTCGAAGCAGTCGACGCCGGCCTGGATGCCACGGCGGATCTCCTCGACGCGGTGCGAGTGGGCGACGACCGGCAGCTTGCGCTTGTGCGCTTCGTCGACCACGGCTTTCACCTCGTCCAGGGTCATCTGGTCCTGGTCGATCAGCTTGATGACGTCCACCCCGGCATCGGCCAGGCGCTTGACCTTGGCGCGGGCGTCGTCGGCGCCGTGGATTCCCCAGCGGTAGCGCTCGGTGCCGGGGTACGGCTCGTGCTGCAGGAAGGGGCCGGAGACGTAGAGCGTCGGCCCGGGGATCTCGCCCTTGCGGATGGCGTCGCGGACGCCGAGGATGTCGTCGAGCGGCGCCCCGAGGTCGCGGGCGCTGGTGACCCCGGCCATCAGGAGCTGGCGCGCCGCCGCCGGCATGATGGTCGAGCGGAAGAGCGGCGGATAGGTCTTGTCCCAGTGGTCGTAGTCGGCGTGGCCGACGATCATCAGGTGGACGTGCATGTCCCAGAGCCCGGGAAGCACGCTCATTCCTTCCGTCGAGATGACCTCGGCGCCGGCGGGGATCGTCACCTCCCCAACGCGGCCGACGGTCTGGATGCGGTCGCCATCGATGACGATGACGCTGTTGTCGAGCGGGCGGCCGCCGTAGCCGTCGATCAGCCGGCCCCCCACCAGCGCCTTGAGCGGGCCGGCGAGGGCCGGCGCCGCGAGGAGCGGGAGGAGGGAGATGACGAGAGCCGCGGCGCGAGCCGCCCGGCGGGGCGACGGACGTCGGTTTTCCATGGCGTCGGGTTCTCCTGGCGGGAGTATGTCAAATAGGATGGCGTCCGCGATCGCGGTTCGCCGGCGACGCTCTCGAAAGGAGCTTGCGATGGTGCTGTGTCTGCCTGTGCTTGCCATGCTCTCGCTCACCCTTGCCGCTGCACCCGCTTCCCCGGCGCCGCACCCTGAGACCGCCGATGAGGCGCGCGCCATCGACGCCGAGCTGGTGGCCTGCGGCACGCGCCATTCCCTCTCCTCGTGGAGTGACCCGAAGCGCGGGATCGGCTGCGGCCGCGACGCCATCGTCCGCCGCTTCGAGGCGATTGCACAGCGGTCGGGCGGACGGCTGAAGGTGGTGGTGGACAAGTACCAGACCAGCGCGCCGCGGACCGGCAATGTGGCGGTTCCGATGGAGAACGTCTATGCGGTCCTCGCGGGCACCGATCCGGTGCTCAGGAAGACCGCGTTCGTGGTCTCCGGCCACATGGACTCCATGCCCTCCGACATCATGGATCCGAAGGCCGACGCGCCCGGAGCCGACGACGACGCCTCCGGGGTGACGGTGTCGATCCTCTCCGCGGAGGCGCTCACTGCCCGGCCTGGAGGATTCCGCGCCACGCTCGTCTTCGCCGCCGTGGCCGGCGAGGAGCAGGGGCTCCTCGGTTCCAAGCGCATGAAGGAGTGGCTCGCCGAGCAGGGCTATCAGGTGGGCGGCATGATGACGGACGACATCGTGGGCGCCACCAACGGGTCGCCGGACCGCCGGCCGCGCCTGTTCAGCGAGGGCGGGCCGGACGGCGTCGACTCGCCCGGCCGCCAGATGGCCCGCCTGGCCGAAGAGCTGGTGGGCCGCGAACGGGTGCGTCTGATCTTCCGCCGCGACCGCTTCGGCCGCGGCGGCGACCACATGCCCTTCGCCGAGGCGAGCCTCCCCGCCGTCCGCTTCACCGAGCCGCTGGAGGACTACCACCACGAGCACCAGACACCGCGGGTCGAAAACGGCGTGCAGTACGGCGACCTCCCGCAGTTCCTCGACTTCCCGTTCATCGTCGACGTCGCAGCGGTCAACCAGCGCCTCCTCGCCGAGCTGGCCGCGGCGCCGGCGCCGCCCAAGTCGGTGGTCCTCTCCGGCGCCGTCACCCCGTCGGCCAAGATCGCCATCGAGGTCGGTGAGGACGCGGAGCGCAAGGGATTCGAAATCCTCCATCGCGAGACCACGGACGCCCGTTGGAGCGTCCTCCGCACGGTCGAGGCCCCCGGCGAGGTCGTGCTCCAGGGCACGAGCACGGACAACGAATACTTCGCCGTGCGCAGCCTCGGCAAGAACGGTGCGCGGAGTCTCGCCGTGCCCGCACTGCCGGCACCGCGTCCGCCGCTCGGGAGCGTTCCCCCGGCGGCGGCCACGCCGCCGAAGCAGCCGTGAGGCCCTCACCCCCCTCGCGGTCTACCCCGCGGGGTAGGACGCGCGCGGATGCAGCAGGCGGGTGAGCAGGGCGGTGGGGGAAAAGCCCTCCGGCCGCAGGTCGGTCTCCGCGTGGCGTTCGCCCAGCAGGACCTCGCGGGCGCGCAGGCGGCCGAGCTCGATGACTTCCCGGAGGACGGGCCAGCGGCTCTCGGTGAAGGAGGCGGCCAGGCGATGGCGCGGCCGGATGACGATGGTGCGGTCGCTGTAAGAGGCGGGCACCACGTGCTCGCTGTCCCGCGGGCTGCGGTAGAGCCCGCCTTCGCTCTCCCCTTTCATGGTCACCAGGATCACGGCATCGCAGCCTTCCGCGAACGCTCTCTCATAGGGGAGGTTGTCGGTCAGGCCGCCGTCGCCGTAGAGCTCGCCGTCGAGGCGCGGCGCGTGGGTGTAGAAGGGAGGTAGGTAGTTGGAAGCCAGGCAGAGGAGGAACGGATCGTCGACCGCGCGGGCATCGAACAGCCTGGGCTGGAGATCGCGCAGGCGAGTGACGCCGATGAGGAGGGGCAGCGCCCCCGGGGCGCGCAGCCGCTCGACGCCGACGTAGCGCGCGAAGGTGCGGCGGTGCATTTCGGTAAAGCGGTAGGGCGAGTGCTCGCGCAGCAGGTTGCTCAGATCGAAGTAGGGCATGCGCCAGAAGGCGCGCCAGTAGCGGCGCAGGCGGTGCACGGTGCCGGTGGCCAATGCGGCGCCGTTCCAGGCTCCACCGGAAACTGCGACGACGAGGCTCGTGCGGACGCCGAGCTCGCCGAGCGTCTCCAGGACCCCCACCTGGAACGCGCAACGGGCCGAGCCGCCGGACAGCACGACGCCGACGCGGGAGGCCGCGCGCAGCCGAGCGAGCGCGCCTTCGGGCTCGGTAGCGAGACCTGTCTGACTCTCGTTCGCCGCGACCATTGTCGCCACTTCCTGAGGCGAAGGATAGCAAGTTGGATGCCTGGAGAGTGCTACCATCGCATGGTGCAGCACCTGGACGATCAGATCGTACGGCTCGCCAAGCCGATCCCAGGGATCGCGGCTCTCGCCGTCTTCGGCTCGCGAGCCCGGGACGCGGCCCGGGCTGACAGCGACCTCGACGTAGCCGTCTTGCCGGAAGTCACCGATCCGCGCGAACGCCGACGCCTTATTGCAAGCCTGGCAGTAGCGCTCGCCGGTCTCGCGCCCGATGGCCGGGTGGATGTCGTCATGCTCGACGAAGCGCCCGAGCTGCTCCGACAGCGGGTCTTGGAGACCGGCCGCCTTCTGATCTGCCGCGATTCCATGGCCTGGAAGGAGCTGCGGGTGCGCACGATGCGCGAGCACGGAGACCGGGAGTGGGTGCGGGACATGATGAGCGAGGCCCAACGCCGCCGCCTCGCGGAGGGGAGGCCGAGTGGTCGATCGCCACGCGCTCTCGACTCGCTTAGACGCCTTGGAAAGCTATCTCGGTGAGCTGCGTTCGTTCCGAGAGCTCAATCGCGAGGACTTCATCCGTGAGCCCGCATCGCATCATCTCGCGGAGAGATTCCTGCACCTGACGATCCCCGGACAGGCGCCAACTACATGACGATCCTGCAAAGCCGGCGGGGGCTCGACGCGGCGCTGTGCTGAGACGACGGAAGGAGTTACAAGGGAGCCTGGAAAATTTGCGGCAGGCAGACAGATCCAATGGCCCGTGCGCCGGCGCGGGGCGCACGGGACGGGGGAGTTGGCGGCTTGAGCGGAGGCCTGGAGGGCCCTCGCTCATGCGGCGCGAGGCGGCGCCTCATCTCGCAGACGGAAAGGAGCTCAGTAGTGGTCTTCTCTCCGGGCTCCGCCGCCACCGCCGCCGCCCGTGCGCGGGCGCGCCTCGTTGACGTTGAGCTTCCGGCCCATCAGGTCGCGTCCGTTCCAGCCGTTGATCGCCGCCTCCGCCTCATCCCGTTCGGGCATCTCGAGAAACCCGAAGCCCTTGGACTGCCCCGTCATCTTGTCTTTGATGATGGTGCAGGATGTCACCGTGCCGTACTGCTCGAACGACTGCTTCAACTGGTCTTCGCTCACTCGGTACGGCAGGTTCCCTACGTACAGATTCATCAGTCGTCTCCTTTGCGCACATGGGTTTTGACGACCCCGATGTTGTGCAAAAGCCTTGCCGGGTCACCCCGGCGGGGCTCCGGTCTCAGCCGATCGACGGATAGAGCTGGCGGTAGCTGTCTGCGAGCACGAGGATCCTTTTCACGTAATCGCGCGACTCATCGAGGTTGAGCGTCTCGACGAACGCGTCGAGCTCCGCCCGGGGACCCGCCTCCTCCCAGAGCCTCCGGATGCGGTTGGGACCGCCGTTGTAGCCGGCCAGGGCGAGCTCGACGTTGCCGCCGAAGCCGCTCAGGAGCTGGCGGAAATAGGCCGATCCGAGAGCGATGCTGTAGTCCGGGTCGTAGAGGCCGGCGGCCGGCGACGGGAGGCCGAGGCGAGACCTCATCTCCCGGGCCGTCGAGGGCATGAGCTGCATGAGGCCGCGCGCGCCCACCGGGCTGGTGGCGCGGGGATCGAAGCCGCTCTCCTGGCGGATGATGCCGGCGACCAGCGCCGGGGGCACGCCGTTGGCCTGCGCCGCGCTGCGGATGGTGCCGGCGAATTCCAGCGGATAGTAGGCGCGCAGGACCTCCTCCGGAACGGTGGACTGCCGGGGGCCGCCCAGGGCCGGGAACGCTTCGCGGAGCAGGGCGATGGCGTTGCGGCGGTTGCCTTCCTGCCGTCCCATCACCAGGGCGCGCAGGGCGAGGAGGTCGCGGGGATTCGCCTTCGCCGCCACGAGGTCCATTTCGCGGGCGGCGAGCTTGTCGAGACCGATGTCGGTCATCAGCTTGGCGCGCCGCAGCGCGGGGTCCGCCGGCCACGGGCCGGAGGAGCGCGCCAGCTCGATGGCGGCGGACACCGGCGGCACGCCCAGCCGCTCCGCCGCCTGCCGGCGGTAGAAGTCGCCGGTGTCCGAGGCGGCGACCAGGTCGCGGTAGAGCGTATGGGCGCGCGCGGTGTCGCCCATCCGCTCCAGGGCGCGGGCCTGCCAGTAGGCGCCGCGCTGCGCGTCGCCCTGGCCCGGATAGATGGCTCCCAGCTCCTGCCAGAACGCGACGGCGTCGGCGAAGTCGCCGCGCTGGAAGGAGGACCAGCCGCGCTCCCAGAGGTCGCGGATGCCGGTGGTGTCCGCGAGGTCGAGGCGGCGCAGGATGCGCAGCGCGTCCATCGCCTGGCTGAACAGGCCGGCTTGCAGGAAGTCGCGATAGAGGAGCTTGATCTCCTTGGCGGAGACCTGCGCTTCGGCTCCCAGGCTCACCACGTTCGCGAGATGGCGGTGCGACGCCTCCAGCATCGACCGGCGCTGGGCGCGGTCGCGGCCGGAGGAGGCGATCTCGGCAGACGCCACCGCGCGCTCCCACTCCAGGGAGGCCTTCTCCGCGGGGACTTGCGAGTCGAGAGAGGAAAGCACGGAGAGCGCGTCGCCGCCGCGGCGCGACTCGGTGAGCGCGCGCGCCTTGATCACGTGCCACTCGGTGTCCCGCTGCTCCGCGGGCACCTTGTCGAGCGTGTCGAGCGCGGCGGTGAGACGTTCGACGTTCAGGAAGGAGCGAGCGCGCTGCTTCACCTCGCCGTTCGACAGGACGCGGCTCCAGTCGAGCGATCCGTCGATGGCGCGGAACGTCGAGGTCACGTCGAGGGCGCCGGCGTCCAGAGGCGCCTCCACCAGCAGGCGGCGGGCGGCCTCGCGCCGCACCGCCGGGTCGTTGAGCCGCTGGCCGATCCGCCAGGCGAGGTTTTCCAGCTCCACCCCGGTCGCGCCGCCGATCTTCTCGCGGCGTGCGCCGTCGATCAGAGCGAGCGTCACGCGCTCGTCGCCGGCCGCGTCCGCCAACCGGGCGGCTTCCCGGTACGCCTCGGCGCGCAGCGGCGTGCGCGGAAAATCGCCGAGCAGACGGTCGAGCGACGCGCGGGCGAGATCGGTCTCGCCATTGTTCCGTGCCGTCTCGGCGACCAGCCGGAGCCGCCAATCCTCGAGCGGCCCCCCGGGCTCGGACACCTCGCTCAGCAACCGCTCCGCCAGGCGCGAGTCGCCGGCTTCCCAGGCGTAGAAGCCGCCGAGGAGACGGCAGCGGACCGCCTCGGCGGGTAATTTGCGGCCGATGTCGTCCAAAAGTTGGCGCGCGGATTGCAGGTTTCCCGAGCGCAGGGCCTGGGCGGCCTGGGCGTAAGGGGTGGCCGGTAGGGAGGAGACGGGAGTGGAGAGAGGGTGAAGGGGGGATGGGGTGGCCGCCTGGAGTCCTTCCTTCGAGCTGACCTGGAGCAGGATGTAGAGGACTGCGAGGACCGACAGAGACAGAACGACGACAACGAGGCGAAAGCCTGAGATCTTCACCGCACCTCCAGAGGCGAGCGAGTTGAAAACGGTCGGCGACGAGGCGGTCCCTCCGAGGGGCCTGCCCGCGCCGGGTGCGTGCTTTCAAACCCGGGAACAACGCGCGTAGCGGTTTCATTCCCGCCCCGTCCATTTTGCAAAAAATTCCCTGAGGCTCCCGATTGTGCGTGATCGCAAAGCTCCCGCCGGCTGTCTCCGCGCCCTCCTGGTCCTGGTCGCCCTGGCGGTGGTCGCCCTTCTCTTCCCCGTTTTCTACTCGGGCGCCACGCCGAAAGTTCATGTCGAGCCCAAGCTCAAGGGGATCGGGCGCCGGACGCCGATCGCGGTGAAGATCGAGTCGCCGCAGCGCGTCTCCAAGGTGAAGGTGGAGGTGGTGCAGGGGATGGACGTCAAGCCGGTCAAGGAGGAGAGCTTCGCACCGCGCTCCGTGTGGGCCTTCGCCTCCGCGCCGCCGATCGACCTGACGGTGGACGTAGGGCGCGAGACGGTGCAAGGGCTGCGCACGGGCGAGGCCACGGTGCGGGTGACCGCCGAGCGGGCGGGGTCGCTCCTGCGCCAGCCGGACCCGGTGGTCGCCGAGGTCAAGCTGCCCGTCCGCCTGGCGCCGCCGTCGCTCCAGATCCAGTCGACGTTCCACTACGTCAACCAGGGCGGCTGCGAGGCCGTCGTCTACCGGGTGAGCGAGGGCGCGGTCGGGGACGGCGTCCAGTCCGGGGCCTGGTTCTTCCCCGGCTTCCCCCTGCCCGGCCCCGACCAGCAGCGGCGCTTCGCCCTCTTCGCCGTGCCCTACGACACGGGCGACGCCTCCAAGGTCCGCCTGGTGGCCGCGGACGACGTCGGCAACCGCGCCGAGGTGGCCGTGATCGACAAATTCACTCCGCGGCCGATCCACACCGAGACCCTCCCGGTGGACGACGCCTACATGAACCGGGTGGTGCCTGAGATCATGGCGCAGTCGCCGGAGGTGGCAGACCAGGGGGATCTCCTCAAGAACTACATCGAGATCAACCGCAACCTGCGGAAGAAGAACGCCCAGACCCTGAAAGACCTGGCCGCGAAGTCGGCCCGGCAGTTCCTGTGGACGCAGCCGTTCCAGCCCTGGATCAACTCGAAGATCACCGCCGCCTTCGCCGACCGCCGCACCTACACCTACCAGGGCAAGCCGATCGACCAGGAGGACCACCTGGGCTTCGATCAGGCCGCCACCGAGCACGCGTCCGTGACCGCCTCGAACAGCGGCAAGGTGCTGCTCGCCCGCTTCTTCGGGATCTATGGCAACGCGGTGGTGATCGACCACGGCTACGGGCTGATGAGCCTCTACGGCCACATGTCGTCCGTCGGCGTGAAAGAGGGCCAGGACGTGCAGCGCGGCCAGGAGATCGGCCGGTCCGGCAAGACCGGCCTGGCGGGCGGCGACCACCTCCATTTCACCATCCTGCTCCAGGGTCTCCCGGTGACCCCTGTCGAGTGGTGGGACCCGCATTGGATCCAGGACCGCATCGCCCGCAAGCTCGGCGACGCGATGCCCTACAAGCCGTAAAGGCCGGAAAGTGAGGAGCCGGCACGGGTGTTCAAGTCTCTCAAACCTCGGTGGCTCGAACGATGGATCGAGTCATCCCAACAGCCCGTAGAGGCGCATCCTCGTCTTCAACGTAGTGAGGGACATGTCGAGGAGGCGGCTCGCTTCGCTGATATTGCCGCCCGCCTGCTCCACCGCCGCTCATCCCTACGCAGATCCTGCGGGGCGAGCAGGTGGTGTACTACTCGCCGGCGCGCCTGGAGAGGTTTGGGCTGCCCTAGCCGAGTTCTCGGCGGAGGCGGGAGAGCTCTTCCTCGGCGGTCGCCAAATCGGCCGCGAGCTCCTCGGTGCGACGGAAAGCACGACCGGTGGCGGTCTCCACGAGGCGGATACCTTGTTCCTCCATCCGCAGCGTCACACCGGTCGTGTGGCTCACCAGCGAGCCGTCCGGCTCCAGGGCGGCGCGCCGGTAGCGGCCCTGCACGAGGCGAAAGCCGTGGAGGTGGGCGCTCGACGCGTCTCCGAGAGGATCGTAGAGGAAATACTCCTCGACTCCGAGACGCGCGTACTGGGTCTTTTTCTGCTCGTGGTCCCTGCTGCTGGTGCTATCCGACGTCACCTCGATGACGAGACAGGGAGCCTCGCCTTCCTCCCAGAGCTTGAAGATCCGGCGACGCGGCTTCTTGGGCACTCCCTGGACGACCATGAGATCCGGGCAGAGCACTGCCGCCGGGTCCCCCTGTCTGAAATAGAGGAAGAGATTGCCGCCGACGTACACGTCCGCCGCGTCGACGAAACGCCTCTTGAAGGCCTCGATCAAGTAGATGATCTCATCGCGGTGGATCTCGGTCTCACCCATCGGCTGGCTGTCGGATTCCGGGTAGAACGTCTCGTCGTGGCGGAGGGGGATCGCGTGCATCGAGCCTTCCTTTCTCCGCGATGATGGTAGCATCTCCACGCTACAGCCCGTAGAGGCGCATCCGCGCCTTCAAGGTGGTACGGGACATCTCGAGGAGGCGGCTCGCTTCGCTGATATTGCCGCCCGTCTGCTCCAGCGCCGCCGTGATCAGCCGCCTGTCGTACTCTTCGCGTGCGGCTTGAAAGCGGTTGGGACCTTCGTCTGCCGCGGGAGCCGCCGGTAGAGGCGGCGGCTCGGGAGCGGCGGTCTCCCTGGCCGGGTCGACTGCGATCCTCTGCAGCGCGAGCGCGCCTCCCCGCGGCACGCTCCAATTGCGGACGAGGTACTGGCGCGCCGCAAGCAGCTCCGCTTCGCTGAGCTGGCGGACCCGGACGGCGGCCAG
>Ga0075426_10001186_pt1 | contig 18358 bp, 16 predicted proteins | sample SoiMethybrSBSTD5_FD_75304 | JGI IMG/M metagenome (GOLD analysis project Ga0075426, IMG submission 75304) | Bulk soil microbial communities from a Populus tree surrounding site in Tennessee, USA - Soil MetaG P. TD hybrid SBSTD5 | ecosystem: Environmental > Terrestrial > Soil > Tree plantation...
GGCTTGCAGCGCCCGAGCGCGTCGTCGTTCGCCTCGTCCCGCTGCATACAGCTTAAGTGCATTCCTTCGCGCAGCGCCTCCGGACCCAGGAACGGCTCGCGCGCGTTGGTGGACGTGATGACGATGTCGACGCCGCGGACGGCGTCGGCCTGCGAGTCGACGGGAACGATCTCGACATCCACGACGCCGCTCATCTCGGACGCGAACTTCTCCCGATTCGCGCGGGTGGGGCTGTAGACTTTGATCTGCTTGATCCTGCGCGCCTCGCACACCGCCATCACCTGCGCGCCGGCCTGCCAGCCGGAGCCGATCAGCCCGACCCGGCTCGCATCCGCGCGCGCGAGCAGTTTCGTGGCGACGCCGTTCGCGCCGCCGACGCGCATGCGCTGGAGCGCGCCGTCGTTCATGATCGCCAGCAGCTCGCCGTTCGTCGAGCTGAATAAAAGCACGAGTCCGAGCCAGCGCCCGCCCGGCATCGTCGGCAGCTTCTCGCGCCGCATGCCGCCGCCGGCGCTGCGCCACGCGACAATGTCCGAAGAGAATCGCAGCGCGGCGGTGCCGAAATGCGGCGTGGCGCCGCTCATCGTCTTCAAGTAGTGCGCCGTCGGCGCTTCCGCCGCCCGCTCCGCCGAGGTCGGCACGTGAATATCGGAGCGCGGCGCGGCGACCGCTTTGCCCTCGCCGAGCTCGCGGTAAAGGATCTCGAGCGCCTCCATGCACGTCTTCATGCTGAGCAGCTGCTCGACATCGCGGTTATCTAAAAAAAGAGGCATAGCGTCTCCGTAGCGCTTTGCGGCTTGATTCAAAACGGCAGTAAATATCTTTCACTTGGGCTTTGTCAACGCAACGGAAATCGGCGGCCGGGCGCAAAAAAGGCCCGGGCTCTTTTTGAGCTCCGGGCCTTTTCATTTTAAATCCGGCAGCGACCTACAGTACCATCGGCGCGGGAGGACTTTAGTGTCGGACTGCAAGACCCGACCCCAAAACTCCCCCAATCACCGGTAACCCCTTAACTCCATGCACCTGTTCCAAAGCCTCTGCGAATCGTCGCGGTCGGCCATGCTCGTCCCGACCGCGTCCATCTCGTTCGCGAGATCGACAAACCCCGTGCGCGGCTCCGTCTCGCACTCGGCGCTGTCCTTTTTAAATTGCGCCGCCGTCGTGCCTTCCGGCCATCTGAGCTGATGCTTGTATGCGCCGCAGGCGGCGAGGAGGAAGCAGAGGAGAAGCCGTTTCATCTTCCGTACGGCTAACGCAGGATCGGGGACAGGTATCGCACTCGCACATCGCGGCGCCGCGTTGCGCACCAGCGTCGGGTCAGTCGCCGCGCCATTCTTCGTCGAAATATTCGAACGGGTCGAAGTCGAGCACGACGCCCTTCCCCTGCTCGCGCAGCTTGTCGTGCATGAGGCCGCCGATCGCCGCGGCGCCGACTCCCCAGGTGGCGGAGTTTTTGAAATAGGTAATCTCGGTATCTCGAGTTCGCCCCTTTCTTTCGCCGCGAATGACCTGCCCCGCGTCGACGATCTTGTCCGCGATCACCGGACGGTCGAGCGACATCTCCCAGAAGACCGCAGTTTTGTCGAGCTCCTCCTGACCCCACGCGTTCGTCATCAAAACATCGGCGCGCTCGAGCGTCGTGTTGTCGATCTCGCGCCGCATTTGTTGCACATGGCCGCGCTTCAAGAGCCCGATGTTGCTCGACACGATCGATGTGACGTGCTGCCCCGGCCTGAGCCAGCTGCCGTCGAACACCGGGACGTTGGAATTGGTCGCGCAGAGGATCACGTCGGCCGATTCGACAACCTCTTTCGGGTCCTCGACGGCGCTCACTTCGATCCCCATGACGCCGGACATCTCGCGCGCGAACGCTTCGCGGTTGGCCGCCGTCGGACTGTAAACGCGCGCTTTTTTGACCGTCGGGCGGATGCATCCGAGGGCCAAGAGATGATGCTTCGCCTGATCGCCGGCGCCGAACACGCCGGCGGTCCGGCAATCCTTGCGCGCCAGGAGATCGGTGCCGATCATGGAGGCGCAGGCGGTCGGCATCGCGACCACGCTGTTGGCGTCCGGCAGCTCTTTCGGATGCATCTCGCCGACGAGGATGAGCTTGAGCGCCGCTGTCACCGGATCGTAAATCACCAGCACGGGGCGGCCCCGCCGCGGATAGCGCTGCTTGTCGCCGAAGATGCGCACGTGCTCGGCGTGCGTCATAATCCCCGTGGCGCCGTAAGCCGGCGCGCCGCCCTGATGGAGCGTGATGCGCACGTTCGCGGGACTGTGCGTACGCCTGCGCAGCTCGCCGACGAGCGGATCGCCGGCCCAGTTGCGAAAGGCCTCCATCATCGCTCTCACGGCATCCGCCATGGCGAGAAGGCCCCGGTGGTCTTCGGGTCGAGCCAAGATAGCTTTTGCGTTCCGTTCCATGCTGTCCCTCGCTTCGCCGGATGGCGATCATAGACTTCGGCGCGGATTTTTCAAGGACGAGCGCGACGATAGCCCGCTTTTCCGCTACCATTTTGCTGCCCGACGGGGATAAAAGAGGACCCAGAGCCCGCAACGGGCGACAGGAGATTGCGCAGATGAAGAATCGTTGGTTCGCCATGGGCCTGCTTGTATATCTCCTTTTGTCCGCTGCAAGCTTGCACGCGGCGGCGCCGCAGCTTCCCAGAGTCGTCACCGTCTTCGCCAGTTTCAGCGAGAAGGAGGGAGCGATTTTCGTCGCTGAAGATCAAGGGATGTTCCGTAAACATGGGCTGGATGTAAAACATGTCTATGTCTCCAGCGGCGCGCTGGCGATTTCCGCTCTCGTGTCGGGCGATGCGCAGTTTTACACGGGTTCTCCCACGGGGGCGACCCTCGGCGCGGTCGCAGGCGGATTGGACGCGGTCTTCGTTGCCGGCCTGATCAACAAACTCAACGGCGCCTTCGCGGTGGAACCGTCGATCAAGACCCCGGCCGATTTGAAAAACAAAACTCTCGGCGTGCAGAGCATCGGCGGAGGCGTGTGGGTGCTGACGATGCTGGCGCTCAATCATTGGGGGCTCGATCCTAAACGGGACAATATCAGGTTCCGGGTGCTGGGGGATTTTACCGTGCTGTCGCAGGCGCTCGGCTCCCACGTCATCGACGGTACCTACTTGACGTATGCCTTCGCCGCGAAAATGGAGCGCCAGGGATTTCGCATTCTCGCCGACTTATCGAAGCTGCCGGTGCCGTATCAGAACACCGGCGTCATCGCCCGGCGCAGCTTTATCAACGCATCGCCGGAGGTCGTGGAGCGCTTTCTCGGCGCGTTGACGGAGGGCGTGGCCTTCGCCCTTGATCCCGCCAACAAGGCCGCGGTGATGAAGAGCCTCGCGCGAGGGCTGCGCTTGCCGCGCACCGAAGACGCGCTGGAGGGCTACGAGGGCATGCTGACGCTCTACCAGCGGCGGCTCACGCCCACCACCGAGGGCATACGCAACGCCATTCAAGTAATCGGCGCCACAAACGAGAAAATTCGCGCTTTGAAGGCGGAAGACCTGGTTGACGATAGATTCGTCAAATAAGCGCTTGGGTTCATAAGCATTCGGGAGCGCCCTGGGGAAAAAAACCGGCCTGTCCCCTTCCATTAATTTTTCATAATTTTCCGCCATACCACTTGTCAAAAGCTTCACTCGGTGCTTTTGCACTAGCTAAGAGTCGAGTTTTACCAGGCCGGCTCGTCATCGTCTCACCGCTCTATCCCGACCCGATATAACCCGACCTCAAAACAAATTGCGCGAATCAAACCATTTAACGGACGTGGTTTCTGGCGTATGCGCTGCTCATCGTAAGGTAAGGCAATGAGGGGGGAGTAAAGCATGAACCACAGATTGATTTCTGTCGCCGCGCTTACCGCAGTGACGGTCATGGCCTTGCAGATGCAAAAACACGCGGTGCACTCGGCAACATCCGGATCTCCGCTCGCTGCGCCGGCTGAATTTACCGCTTCGACCGAAAAAACATTCGATCAGTTGATGGGCGACGCGATCAGTGTGATGCACAAGGGGATGCACGCCGCGCCTAGCGGCGACGCCGACCGCGACTTCGTCACGATGATGATTCCCCATCACCAGGGGGCGATCGACATGGCGAAAACGGTTTTGCTCTACGGCAGAGACGAGCAAATCAAGCGTCTCGCGCAGGAAATCATCGCCGACCAACAGAACGAAATAGAGCTGATGCGGCTCTGGCTCAAACGGCATGGTGCGGCATTGCAAGATCGAACTCCGAAGCTGAGCTCGGATGCGGGAGGGATGACGCATGACCATTAAAAAAAATACGAAGGCTAAACTCATCGGCGCATTAGCGTTTTTCTGTTTGGCGCCGTCCGTATTTGCCCAGCAAGCGCCCTGGGGGCGGGCAAACATCGCCGTCTCCAGCCGCGATCGGGTTTACGCCGCGGACCAGACCTCGAACACGGTTTCGGTGATCGACCCCTCGGCCAACAAGCTGCTCGGCGTGATCCGGCTCGGCGATCCGGTGCCCGGCGCTTTGAGCGCTGTCTACAAAGGTCAGCTCCTCGTTCACGGCCTCGGCTACTCGCCCGACTCCAAGACGCTCGCCGTCGTGTCGGTCGGCTCGAATTCAGTCACGCTGATCGACACGGCGACGAATAAGGTCAAGGGCACCGTGTATGTTGGGCGATCGCCGCACGAGGCGTTCTTCACCCCCGATGGGCGCGAACTGTGGGTCACCGTCCGGGGCGAGGACTACGTGTCGGTCATCGACCCTATGAAAATGAAAGAAACGCGACGCGTTCAATTGGCGAACGGTCCGGGAATGACCATGTTCGGTCCCGACGGCCGCTATGCCTTCGTCTGCTCGAGCTTCACTCCCGAACTTGCGGTGATCGAGACGGCATCACACAAAGTCATCCAGCGCCTGCCGCAGGCCAGTCCCTTCTGCCCCAACATCGCCGTGAGTCCGGAAAGCGACGAAGTTTGGATAACGCTGAAAGACATAGGCAAAGTGCAGGTGTTCAAGGCCAAACCTCCGTTCGAACAGATTGCGCTGCTGGACACCGGACCGATTACGAACCACGTGAATTTTGCGAACAACGGCAACGGTAAATTCGCCTACATCACCATCGGCGGCACGAACGAAGTGAAGGCGTACCGCCGCGGCGCCAAACCGGAGCTCGTGGCCACCATTCCCGTGGGAGATCTACCGCACGGCATCTGGCTGTCCGGGGACGGAACCCGAGTGTATGTGGCTTTGGAAAACGGCCAACACGCCGTCGCAATCGACACCTTTAGCAACAAGGTGATCGCCAACATTCCAATCGGACAGACGACGCAAGCTCTCGTCTATGTGCCCAATGCAGTTCCAAGCGGCGACGGCACCGCCAACCTTACTCCGCTGGGGGTGGCGGGTCAGACGGTGCATATCGCGCTGGCGCCGCCATCCGGAGCGGCTTCCACCGGGCGCGCTTCGGTTGCAGTCAACTCGCTCGGAGTGATCGACTTGCTGGAGATCGCCGTCGCCGGTCTCCAGCCGGGCGAGGAGTATCAGCTGTTTATCGTCGATTCGCTGACCAAACCCCAGAGCCGGATTCCGCTCGCCAAGTTCAAGACCTGGCCCAACGGCGCGGCTGTCGCGCAAGCGATCGGCCCCCTGCGGACAGTCGTGGGGGCAACTGAGGACCCTGCCGGTAAACAGTCCGAGCAGCGTTATCTGGTTGTGACGGCCACCGGCAGCGATCAACCGGTGCTGCAACAACGAACTCCGTGACGTGGTGAATCACAATTGAATATTCAGGCATCAATCCGGTTACTGTTTCCGTGAAGAGAAGAAAGGAGAACAAGCATGAGCGCTTCAGGAACGTTTCTTGCCGATATCAAGGAAATTCGACGCCAGGCGCGGCAACATCTGAGTGAAGGCGCGGTCACGCAGAACTATGAGGGCAAAGTGGAGGACGCGATCGCCCTCTTAAACCATGCTGTAGCCACCGAGATTGTGTGCATCCTGCGATATAAGTTCCACGCCGTTTGCGCCACCGGCCTGGCCAGCGAGGCAGTCAAAGCGGAGTTCGCACAGCACGCCAAGGAAGAAGAGCTACATCTGGATCTCCTGGCCGAGCGGATAAATCAACTCGGCGGCAAGCCGAACCTCAACCCCGACGGTGTTATCTCCCGCGCAGCCTCGGAGTATGTCGAGGGTACGAACCTGGTCGACATGATCAAAGAAAATCTGATTGCCGAGCGCATCGCCATCGAGACATACCGAGATATGGTGCGCCATTTTGGCAACAAGGATGTGACCACGCGCGTGTTGCTCGAGCGAATTCTGGCGCAGGAGGAAGAGCACGCGAACGACATGCACGACCTCCTCGTCACTCATGAAGGCCGGCCGATGCTCGAAAAGTAGTGCGCCGTCCGAGCCACGACCGCCGCGGCCAAGTCTTGAACTTTGACTTTTACTTTTCGCGCGCCAGCTGTGCCGTGCGCCGCGCGGCGCGATGAATTTTTCCGAAAAAAAAGGCCCGGGCTCTTTTTGAGCTCGGGCCTTTGTATTTTAAATCCGGCAGCGACCTACTCTCCCGTACGGCGGCTGCCGCACAGGTCTATCGGCGCGGTAGGGCTGCGGGATCGGACAAACGGTCCAGCGAGAAAATTCAATTCCGAGACTTGAGCCGATTCGGAGAGACTCGGGAACACAAATCTAGCGCTACCGGCGGCGCTTTTCCATGGCGGAGGTATCCTACTATGGGAGGGGCCGGTTGCCAGCGGTGATTATATTAATATGGTTGCTTTTATTCTTCAGTGTTGACAGTTCATCTATATCGGCAGTAGTTTCTCAAGCTCACCAGAGGGGATGATTCTAGAGTCGGTTGCTAGTGCCAGCCTCACTCTGGAAGCCCATAGGAGAAAAAGCAATGCCCCAGATCATCTCGGTTCACTCGTATCGAGGCGGGACGGGCAAATCGAATACTACAGCCAATATTGCCGCGCTGTTTGCCGGCAACGGGCGTCGTGTCGGCGTCGTCGATACAGACATCCAATCGCCGGGAATTCATATTTTGTTCGGCTTGGACGAATCCGAGATGCGCCATTCCCTGAACGATTATTTGTGGGGCGCATGTCACATCAAGGAAACCGCCCATGACGTGACATCACGGCTCGGAGCGCAGAGCGCGGGCCAGGTGTTTCTGATCCCTTCGAGCATGAAAGCCGGAGATATCGCGCGCGTGCTGCGGGAGGGTTACGACGTCGGAGTGCTGAGAGACGGCTTCCAGGAGTTGATCAAGGCGCTCAGGCTGGATGTCCTACTGATCGATACGCATCCGGGACTCAATGAGGAGACGCTTCTCTCGATTGCTATTTCCGACACGTTACTGATCGTTCTGCGGCCCGACCAGCAGGACTATCAGGGAACCAGCGTCACAGTGGAAATAGCCCGCAAGCTCGATGTGCCTCGTCTTCTGTTGATAGTCAACAAGGTCCCCTCGGTTTTCGACATTGCCGACGTAAGAGCGCGCGTCGAACAGACCTACCACTGCGATGTCGCCGCGGTGTTGCCCCAATCCGACGAAATGATGGCTCTTGCCAGCGCCGGCATCTTTGTCGCGCGTTATCCCCAACACCCGATTACCGCCGCGCTCAAAGAAGTCGTGAACAAATTAGTCGCGTGAATACAATATGCCCGGAGATGAGCTGTTCACGCGCGACGAAGCGTTGGGCGGGCTTCCCGCCCGGCGCGCGGCAACCCTGCTGTTTCTGATCGAGAACCGGAGCGCACACCTCGAGGCGCGATCGCGGCTTGAGGCGGAAGAGTTTTCCACGGAAAAAGCGGCCGAGGAGCTGGATCTCGCGTTCATCGAAGCCTTCGCTCTCAGCCGCGAGCCACCGTTGCGCGTGACCATTCAAGATCTGGAGCGTCACGCCGCGAAATGGGCGCATCTCATTCCGGACAATCCGCGCCTGCGGGCGGCCATAGCGCATTTGCTATGCGAGAAGTATTCCTTCACTTCCCGAGACGTGCCAGGGATACGTTCGGCGCTGGGGCTCGATCAGCCCGCTGTGCAGCGGGCTTATCAAGGACTTTACGCTGGATCCGTTGATGCGATCTTCGCCCCGCGCGTCACAGTGATCGAGCGGCTGCGCTGGGTTTCCACGGCGATTAGTAAACGCTTGGACTTGCTGCCGCCCTTCTGGACGACGTTTCTGCTTGTCACCACCCTCAGCCTGCCCCAGGCTGTGCTCGCCTTACCTATCGCCACGTCCGGCCTTGGGGCCCTAGCTGGAGTCGCACTGCTACTCTTCTTTGGTCTTATCAACGTCCTGACGATGGCGTGCATGGCCGAAGCTTTCGCTCGCAACGGCTCGATCCAGTATGGCGGCGCTTTCACCGGTCGTGTCGTGTCCGACTACGTGGGCGCGGCCGGCTCGCGGCTCCTTATTTCGGCGACTGCGACACGCTTGTTCATCGGACTTTTGGCTTGTTACTACGGGCTGTCGGTCACGATGGCGGGTCTGACCGCGATACGTCCGAGCGTGTGGGCGGTACTGTTGTTCTTGCTCGCGCTCTATTTGCTGGCCGGCAAATCGCTTAATTTCTCGACTGCACTTTCTGCTTCTTTGGGTGCCATCAGCATTAGCCTGATCTTCGTTATCGCTCTGGCATCGCTCGGCCACGTCCAACGGGCGAATCTTTCCTATGTCAACGTGCCTTTCCTCTTCGGACGCCCTTTCGAGCGCGGGATTTTGCAAGTTGTCTTCGGCATCGTGATCCAGTCCTACCTTGGCCATTCCTACCTTACGCAATGCGCTAAAGTCGTTCTTCCTCGAGATCCCGGCGGCCGCTCCCTCATATGGGGAACGGCAGCCGCGAGCGGCGCAATTACCCTCCTGCTATGCGGTTGGATACTCGTGATCAACGGCGCGCTGGCGCCGTCGCTGTTGGCCGGCCAGTCCGGCACTGTCCTGGCGCCGCTGGCGAACCACATCGGTTCCAACCTTAGCATCCCTGGTTTTCTTTTGGTTATTCTGCTCCTGGGTTTGGCATTCATTCGGCAGTCAACGGTACTCTTTAATTTAGCCCGCGAGCTCATACCTACGCGCCCGCAAGCGACGGTTGTGCTGCCGCGCCGCCGGGCGAGTCTCCTATTTGTAAAGCGCGGCAGATCGAGCGAAGGCCCATCTTTAGGCTTGACTTACCTTGGATTGAGCGAGGGTCAGCCGCTGTTTCGTCTGGATATCCAACTCGACGGCGATGTCCAGCGCTTTGAAATGACCGTCGACAAGAATTGGGATGCTTCGGCGCTGCTGGAACGCATGCCCGAGCTGCGGCCGTACGGAATCAACATCGCGTTGCAAGTAGCGGATGCCCACCCGGATAGCGCGCGGGTGCGGGTCACCTCGACGATGAACCTAAAGTATGACGGGGAATGGGTTGGGACGGGGCTTCATATAGCCGATGTCGGCACGTTGAGAGATCCCTTGCGGCAACTCATCAACTGGATAAACCGGCAAGGAGAGGTGACGCTGGCGGAAGTTACAAAGTATGTGGGGGGAAACGAGTGGGTCGCCCAACTGGCGGTTGATGAGTTGAGCGAGACGGGCTTTGTGCAGCGATTAGAAGCGGCGGATAATCCACGTTACCGGATTCACGTGGCGGCCAGACGAGGCAGACAGCTCCCGCATGAGATCTGGCGGTCTCTAGACGATACGGCGACCGCGCTCCAAAGATCGCGGCCGATTACGCCGAAGCTGGGATTTCATCCCATGGCGCTCTGGTTTCGACAAGCGATGATGAATCCAGTAGCGGGGTTTTTTCTGTCGATAAGCCCCATCATTATGGTTTTCGCGGTGACGGAGTGGTTGGTCCTCACGGGCACAAGTTCATTTACGGGTATTCTTTCTGTCTGCGGACTGCTCGCCAATTCTTTGGTTGGCGGCGTATTCCCGGTTCTCCTGCTCGTCTCCAGTCGACGCAAGGGGGATCTCGTGCCCAAGGTGGTGATCAAGCTCCTGGGCCATCCGGTCGTCTTGGCTGCAATTTATTCGCTTTTTGTAGGCACCCTGCTCCTCCACGCTACCGTTATCTGGGTGAACCCTGCGGAACGCGCTGCGGCATTTCTGATCGCTCTGCTCGCCCTTGTCGCGACGGCTGCAATGGCGCGGCAGGGCGCTTTCAGCCCCCGGATTGTCGTGGAGCTCAAAGAAGAGACGCGGCAGCGAGACAAGAAGCGAGCTGTGTTCGCTGTCACCGCCAACGGCGAACCGGCCGTGGCGGAAGTACAGATGAGCTATGCCGCTCGAGAAGAAAAACAGCGCAACGCTGCCGGTGAAGTGCCGGCGTTCGATGATTTACGCTCAGTTACATTTCATTTGCCGGCTACCGGCGCCCGCGAGCTGAAGGTGTGGGCGCACACTGTAACACCCGACGGCTCATCTCAAAGCCTGCCGGCAATCATGGAGCTCCAGTGCGGAGGCGAGGCTAAACGGTTTGACCTTAAACTCTCCGGCGGGAAGGCCCTGGTGCCGATCACCGGGGATGCGTGCCGACTACAAATTGCATTCGCCGAAGCGCCGTCCGCGTGAAACGTGTTGCCGCGAGGGAATCATCATCACCTCAGCCGCAGCTCTTTCGCTTTCTTGCGCAGCTCCTGGAAATATTCGGTGTCCGTAATCTCCGACACCTGGCGCACCTTTTTGGCCTGATCGATTTCGATGCTCAGAACTTGTATCTGTTGCTTCAGCTGTTCCTCGCGCGCCGCGATCTCGCGCGCCATGCGCTCAAAAACTCTGGCGAGTTGCCCTAACTCATCGGGACGCTTGCTGACATCGCCCAACATTTCGATTGCAAATTGACCCGCCTCGACAGCGGCGGCCGCGCGAGTGACGTCACCGACGTCTCGCAAATAAGAAACCTCCTGGTCGCGGAGTCGTTTCTTTTCCAAGCAGGCGCCGAGCCTGGCGCGCAAAAGCACCGGATCAAAGGGCTTGGGTAAATAATCCTCCGCGCCGCGCTCGATGCATCGCACAACGCTCGCGATCTCGTCGAGGGCTGAAATCATAATAACGGGAAGGTCGCGCCATCTGCCGTCTTCTTTTAATTTAAGGAGCACCTCGCATCCATCCATCTCCGGCATCATCACATCGAGCAGCACGAGATCGATTGCCTGCGTGCCGAGCAGTGTCAAAGCTTCATTGCCGCTGCCGGCGACGCATACGTTATAGCCTTCGTGTTGAAGACGGCGGGAAAGCATGTCTCGATTGCTTTCATTATCGTCGACAACGAGGATACGGCCCTGCGGCGTTGGATGAGATGGTGAGGAGGACCGCGCATCGAGTCTCGATTCACGAAAAAGGCTCTCGGCGGGGGCGGCAGCCGTCTTTGAACCATGGGTGGCGGCCTTGTCGGCCGTGGTCGGCCGTTCGAAGAAGTCATTGATAAAGCCGAGCAGCTGCTTGCCGGCTTTGTGAATTTTTTGCAGGTCGGCGGTAAACGCTTCAAGGCCGCGATCGCCCGCCTCTTCCATCAACATCTCGCTGTACCCGATGATGTGGTTCAACGGGGTCCGCAAGGTATGGCGCACATTGGCGGGAGAAAGGTCTTCGTTCTCCTTGTGCTCGGTTATCATCTGCTCTTTCCCGGGCGCTGTCTTGTCGCTCATGATGGCGTCGCCTTGGCGAGGATATCCTCAATCTTCCCCAGCAAGCGCTGAAAGTCGACTGGCTTGGTATCGTAGTCGTCGCATCCCGCCTCAATCGCTTTTTCTCGGTCTCCCACCATCGCATGGGCGGTAAGCGCGATGATAGGAATGGATCGAGTCGCGGGCGTCTGCTTAAGGCGGCGCGCCGCTTCCCAGCCATCCAACACGGGCAAACTCATGTCCATCAAGATCACGTCGGGAGCCTCCAATCCTGCCATCGACACGCCTTGTTCGCCATCCACGGCGATGGCGACTTGATAACCGCGCCGTTCAAGGCGGCGCGACAGCATGTCGCGGTTGATCTCATTATCCTCTACCAGAAGGATCTTCGGCATCCAGAGCTCCCCCTTGCGGTTCGGGCTTTCCAGCTTCTCTCACGGCTTCGTGCCCCGGCTGAGGAGAGACTGGATTTTGCCGATCAACCCCTCAAAGTCAATGGGCTTCAGCTCGAATGCGTCGCATCCCGCGGCGACCGCTTTCTCTCGGCTTTTGTCCTTGGGATCGGCGGTGAGGACGATGATCGGGATGTCTTTCGTCTCCGGCTGGTTCTTCAAACGGCGGGTCGCCTCGCAGCCGTCCAGCCCCGGAAGATTGAGATCCATTACGATGATCTCGGGCTGCAATGTTTTCGCCCATTCGACGCACTCCGCGCCGTTCATCGAGATCGTGACTTCGAATCCGCGCCTGGTCAGGCGCCGCTGCAGCATCATCAGGTTTTCCGCGTTGTCCTCGACGCAAAGAACTCTGCTCATCGTACTCTCTCCTCTCCGCCCGGTGGGCGAACAGCTGGGTCTTCGGCCTTCGGAATCTGCTTTTTAGCGGAGCGTCTGGCGGCAATGGAAGCTACCACCAGGTCGCGAACCTGGCCTATCAGCTCCTCGCGGCCGTAGGCCCCTTTTTGAAGGACCTTTGCCACGGAACCATTCAAGCGCTGCCGATCCTCTGCGCTCAGCTCTTTCGCCGTAACGACGATGACCGGGATTGCACGCCAATCTTCGCGCTTGCGAATTTCCTCCAAAAATTCAAACCCGTCCATTTCGGGCATCATTAAATCCAGCAGAATCAGCTCGGGCTTTTTCTGATTCATTCGTTCCAGCGCCACCCGTCCGTTCTCGGCTTCGATGACCGTCCAATCCTCTTTTTCCAGCCGGCGCCGCAGCATATCGCGCATGACCCCATCGTCTTCAACCACCAGGAGCGGGCACGGCGGCCGCGCGCACTCGTATTTTTCTAAAATCGCCGCAAACCGGTCCCAATCAATGGGTTTGTTTAAATACTCGGCTGCGCCGAGAGCATAGCCCATTTGTTTCTCGTCCATGATCGTCAGCATGACCACCGGGATTTCAGACAAAGCGGGGTCGGCTTTCAACTCCGTCAAAACCGCCCATCCGTCCATGCCCGGCATCAACACGTCCAGCGTAATCACCGCGGGATGCAGCTCTTTGGCGAGGCGAATTCCTTCCTCGCCGTTTCTGGCCGCGACCATATTCAGCCCTTCTTTACTAAGAAACCGCTGCACGAGGTCGTGCACCGTCGGGTCATCGTCGATAACCAGCACCGTGGGCGTCCCTTCGGACACCGGCGCTCCGGTCGGAGCCGTTTCTTCGGTGGGAAGCGGGGGCCGAACATCCGCTTCAGCAACCGTGGCCGGAAGTCTAACCGTAAACGTGGAGCCCTGGCCGGGTGTACTGTCCACCGTGATTTCGCCGCCCATCATGTGGCAAAAGGTCCGGCTGATGGCGAGGCCCAGCCCTGTCCCGCCGTATTTCCGCGTGGTGGAGGTATCAGCCTGGGTGAAGGCCTGAAACAGTTTGCTGGTCTGGTCAGGACTCATCCCGATGCCGGTATCGGAGACTCTAAAACTGACCCACTCGTTGCCGTTCACGCTCTCTCGGTCGACCCGAAGCGTAATCGTGCCGCGCGCGGTGAATTTCGAAGCGTTGCTCAGCAGATTGAATAGCATCTGGCGGAGTTTGGTTATATCGCTGCGCATTTGTCCGAGGCCGTCGGCATATTGGAGCTGCAAAGTGTTGGCGTTTTTTTCGATGAGCGGCTTGACCGTGGCGATTACCTCTTTGATCGTCGGAACGATTTCGAAGTTCTCCAGGTAAAGGTCCATCTTGCCGGCTTCGATCTTCGACAGGTCGAGGATATTGCTGATCAACGACATCAGATGCTTGCCTGCGCCGTTGATTTTTTGCAGATCGGGGATGAAGGTCTTTTGATCCAGATCCGTCGCTTCTTCCTCGAGCATCTCGCTGTAGCCGATGATGGCGTTGAGCGGCGTGCGCAGCTCATGCGACATGTTGGCCAGGAATTCCGATTTATGCTGATTGGCTTCAGCGAGTTGGCGGCCCTTGTCCCCGATCTCGCGGAACAGTCTCGCGTTTTGAATCGCTAGAACCGACTGTGTGGCGAACGTCTGAAGGAGATTCACGATTTCCGCCGAGAAACTTCCCGCTTGCCGCCGATAAACGGACAGGCCGCCCATGACGCGCTCCTCACGAAGGAGTGGAATGGCGAGAACCGACCGGTAACCGAGTTCTCGAAGAAGACTTCGCGCTCGACGCGCGCTGTTCTCTTCTTCGAGAATGTCGGCAACTTCGACCGGCGCGCGGGTTGCCGCCGCTTTCCCGACCGTGCCCGTGCCGAAGTGGATTGGATTTAGGCGCAGCGACTGCGCCAGCTGCTCTTCCATCTGATGACTGGCGCGGAGGTTAAATTTTTCCTCGGCTTCGTCGTATTCGTAAATGGCCCCCGCATCCGCCCCGCTGAGCTTGACCGCATGGGAGACAACGCTCGTCAGAACCGTTGGAAGATCAAGGGTGGAGCTGACCGCACGGCCCACTTCGCCCAGAGCCTGGAGCTCATTGAGCGCGTCGGTGAGCTTCTTGGTGCGCTCATCCACCCGCTGCTCGAGAGTTCGATTGTATTCCTCTAACTTTTCCTTGCTTTCGCGCAGCTCCCCGACGAGTCCCTTGATCGATCCGCGCATGACATTTAAATCCCGCGCGAGCGATCCTATTTCGTCCTGGCTGGCCGTATCGATGGGAGCTTCCAAATTTCCGGCGGCGATCAAGCCGGTCGAACTTTGGAGTTTTAGTAAAGGGCTGGCGATATAGCGTCGAGTGATGACAAGGGAAGTTAAGGAAATCGCCGCAATGATCAAAACCGTCAGAGCGATGATGCCGAGAACGCTTAAAATTAATTCTTTCCTGACGTTCTCGCGCGAGACGGCGAGCTGAATCGTGCCGATTTTCTTTCCCTGGTACAGGATATCGGAGCTCTTAACGAGGAATTGGGAGGAGGATAGCTGAAAATCAGAAAAGTCCTTTCCCTTGAATTGCTCGCTGCTCCTGCGCGCGACGGTCTGATCTTCCGAGAGGACCTTCACGAATACAAAGGAGGTGTCCAAGAGCAAAGCTTCGGCAAAGCTATCGACGACTTGGTTGTCCAGATTCCAGATCGGTATGCTCAAACTGACCTGCGCGAGCTTTACGGCGTTGTCCAGGCTGTTTCTCAGGTCGGCGTCGAGTCTCCTGACATTGATGAAGATGACGATGCTGGCAAAAACCATTAAGAGCACCGTCACCACGCCGATAAGCGCGTAGGTAAACCGTTTGCTGACGCTTTTGCTTTTAGAGGGGAAAATGCTCGACGGGGTGGCTTCCACTGGCAAAATTCCAATCCGGGCTGATCTAGATGCGCCCGCTATTTTTCGAGTTAGCGGTCATTCTAATTGCGCCGGCTCCATATGATACTTTGCCAGTATTTCTTGAATGACTCCGCGCTTATGCAGGGTTTGAAATGTCTGGTTGAATTGATCGACAAGCTTTTTGTCCGTAAATTTTTGCGAGAATCCGATGTAATACTTTAAGCTCTGTTGACGGCCCAAATAGCGGATGTTTTTTATGCCGAGTTTGCGCATCATGTCGTTGCCGACATCCTTGTTGGAGAAAACGGCGTCCACGCGGCCCAGCGAAAGCTTTTTAAACGCCGACTCGTCATCCGGCGTCATGTCGATGGTTAAGTCTTTGATTTCGGCCTTGATCTTTTCAAGCGCCGTCGCTGTATTGGAAGGGCCGAAGACGCCGACCGTGTAGCCTCTGACATCGGAGTTTTGCTTAAACTTGAGCGGGTTGTTGTCCCGGACAAAAAAGCCGTATTCGGTGTTGAGTATCGGAGGCGAGAAATAGAATATTTTGGCCCGCTCTTCGTTCCAACCGATCACGAACAGGCCTTGCGCCGTGCCGTTCGCGACCTCGTCCTGAGCGCGTCTCCAAGGCAGCAAGTGCATCGGGCAATTGATTTTCATCTCGCCGCATATTCTTCTAATGATGTCCGCCGCCGGACCGGATACCACTCCGTTGACCTCGTAATTGAACGGTGCGAAATCCTGAGTGTTGAACTTAAGCTCCGCTTCGCCCGCGAATCCGACGCCGAGAAAAACCGCGCTCAACGCCGCGGCGAGATAGAAGGCTTCTTTTACTTTCATGCCATCTCTTCCGTTTTCAGGCAGCGGTTGATGAGGCGGACAAATTACTCAACGGTGACCGCGTTTTTGAGAAGAGCGTCCGGTATTTTTAAGTTGAGCGCCCGGCTCGTGGTTTTGTTGATCATCAGCAAGGGCTTTTTCGCCGCCTGAACGGGCATGTCTTTAAGTTTCGTTCCCTGCTGATTGCGATGGACGATCATGGCGGCGGCTTTGCCCAATTCCTCATAATCGGGAACCACACCCATGAGGGCGCCTTTTTCGATAAAGGTGCCGATCGACGCGATACTCTTGATTTTTGCCGCTCTCAGCTCGGATCCGATCAGCGGCGCGCTGGAGACGAGAAAGCTATCCGGAGGCAGATAAATCGCGTCCACTGCGATGGACTTATCTCGAAGCTTCTGCAGGTTTTCCTGCAACATCTCCTGCGCCGGGGGTGAGCGCAGGTCGACGACTTCAAACCGAGACTGCTTAGCGACCTCGGCGATCTTGTCCCTGACCAGCATCGAATTCTTTTCGCGCGGGTTGAATAAGAAGCCCAGGCGCTTGAACGGAAAGATTTTTAAAGCCGTTTGTATCTGCAGCGGCAGCGGGATCTCATTCGTGACGCCGGCGATGTTCCCTCCGGATGATTCCGCGCTCTGTACAAGCCCGGCGCCTACCGGATCGGCGACAATATTAAAGATCTGAGGGACTTTGTCCGGGACGATGCTTTTCGCCGCTGAGGCGACGGTGGTCCCATAGACGTAGAGGTAATCGGTGTTGTTAATATTAGGAATGACCTCTTCTCTGAGCAATCGCCCCAACTCGGTTCTGTCTTGTCCCGCGTTCACGACGGTGTATTGAACCGAATAACCCAATTCTTTGAGGCCCTGTTGAAACGCCTTTTCGGCCTCCGTTTGACCGCGCCAGAGGACCATCGTGATCTTTAGGTCTTTGGCGGCGGCCAAAGCTGAGTGATGGAGAGGCACTAAGACGATCGAGCAAAAAGAAAAGAGAATGAGGAGCAGCCGATTCATCTATCTCCTCCCGAGGCCACCGTTAAAAGGTGGCCAGACACTAGTCTAGTGGCCTGTTCGGTGTCAAGAGAAACGCCGGACCTTAAAAAACTCGGCCGCTCAAGAAACTATGTAGGTTATATCACCACATTAGCCACTTGTAAGCTCGTCTCCTCCAAACAAAAAAGGCGCGGGCTCTTTTCGAGCTCCGGGCATTTTAAGATGCACGCTAACTGCCTGTAGAAATGCTCTCGTGGAGTCAGGCGTCTTCGTCGGCGGCGATCCGCTGGAGGTACCGGAGACGGGAACCACGATAAAAATCCGGGAGGCCGCCTCGGCCTACGGAAACATCAGGGCTGCCGTCGAACGCAGAGGCAATCCCGTCGGCTCGATGGATCTGCTCATCCCGGTGCACGCGATCAGCCTCGAAGTCCCGCTGGTGACGAACAACGTAAAAGAGTTCCGCCGGATTCCCGCGCTGCGAGTCGAGAATTGGGTATGAGATAAATTGAATCTTGTGTCGAAACAAAAAGGCCCGGGCTCTCTATAAAACCAGCGACCTACTCCCTAAAAACTACTTTCGGCCTTGTCTGGCTGCATAAGCTTCAGGATCACTTCGGCGCAGTCTGAAGCCGTAATGAGCTTTTGCCAGTTCGGCAGAGCGCTTCCCGCCCGGTCGGTAATGATTATATAGTTGTCGGCAACCATCCAAAGCGATTCTCTCAACGGCCCGCTTCGCAGCTCCGGCTCCTGCACTAATTTTTTATAGAGCGCCTCGCTGAGGACCTGCGGAGTAAGAGTGACCTTGGGACGGCTGCGCATGCTCCAGCCTACGATCGACAGGATCTGTTCGATTCCGTTCAGGTAGCCCAATACGAATTCCTGGCGTGCCGCGCCGTTATAGCTCATCCACTCTTTGCCGGTGAGCTCCAGCGGAGCGGCTTTGATCGAGCGCGCATCGAAAAAGGTAAGGCAGAGCAATGCCAGGCAAACGAAGGTAATTTTTTTCACCTTCATGGGAACCCCCCATTTTCAGAATTCGGGGGCAGACATTGTCACCGGGCCTCTCCTGCGTCAACGTCATTGGGGTCACGGAATATTCGTTATCATGTGACCCCTTGAGGCGGAATTATTTGACCGGAATTATCAGGAGGCAACCAAAAAGAAAGAAGCTCGACTTCATTT
>Ga0075426_10001187_pt1 | contig 18357 bp, 11 predicted proteins | sample SoiMethybrSBSTD5_FD_75304 | JGI IMG/M metagenome (GOLD analysis project Ga0075426, IMG submission 75304) | Bulk soil microbial communities from a Populus tree surrounding site in Tennessee, USA - Soil MetaG P. TD hybrid SBSTD5 | ecosystem: Environmental > Terrestrial > Soil > Tree plantation...
ACTGCCAGCCGGCTAGTCCCCAAGAACGCTCTTAGCGTCAAAAAACCGGAAGCATCGTTAAGATCGCGGAGGCGGGATTCGCTCTCACCCTTGGGCGCAATCACGGCAACTGGTTTGCCGCCCTCATCCACTTCGATAAATCCATGGCCGACGGTGCCCATCTGATGGGACTCAAACGCCGCAACGACGACCCAAAGCTTTTTTCTTTCCCACCAATCGTCGCCGTCGAGAAAGGCGACGATTTCGCCGCGGCATTCAGAAATGCCGGCGTTGAAGGCGGAAGCCTGCCCGCCGTTTTCCTTGCGCAGTAGCCGCACATGCGGTTCAAACTTGCGCACAATTTCCGGCGTGCGGTCCGTCGAACCGTCGTCTACTACAAGGATCTCGCGGTCTGAGGCGGAGAAGTCCTGTTCGAGCACGCTGACAAGCGCTTCTTCGATGAAGCGCTCGTGGTTGTAGGTGTCAATCAGTACGCTGACAAACGGTTTTCCCAAGTCACCGGCTCAACTTTTGGTGGCGGCAGCGGCTTTGGCTTTTGCATGGATCGCCACCACGGTCTTTTCGGAGGAAGAAGCCATCCACTCCTTGCGCTTCCTCCGAGCATCATCAAACAGACGCAGATGATGATAGCCCAAGACCAGTGCCGCGCAAGCTCTCATATAGCTGTAGATCCGGTGCCGACGCGTCATGATCTCGCCGTATGTCCAGGGATAGCCCAAAAGGTGACGGAAATATTTAAAGCGGCCAGGCGCCCGGAGCGCAAATCCATCTTGCGCTTGCGCCTTCTTCCATTGGGCCAAGTAGGCGCGCAGATCGGCCGAGCGGAGGTCGTGGCCGTGCCTTAGCAGCCATTTTTGAATTTCAGCGAGCAGTGCAGCGCGCATGGCCATGCGGTGCTGAACTTGTTCGCGTGAAGGTTTCGCCGCCGCCGTTTGAAAGAGATTCGTTGCGTGCAGCCGGTATTTTCCCAGGTAATCCTCGACGGCCACAATCGGCGCAACAAAAATGACTAGCGCGGTCAGGAACGCATCCGCCTGGGAACGCAGAGTTTCCGGCACCGGCAGAAGTCTCTCCAGCGCCGAGCGCCGAAACGCCAGGCACGAGGTGCTGGCCATGGGGTATTGCAAAAGGGCGCTGCGGCCCTCCGGAACGCGCCCCGAAACTGAAATGAAGTAACGGTCAGCCTCGGTTTCGTTCGTGCCGTCCCACCAATAAAGGCGGTGATAGGCCATTCCGGCCGCCGGATTTTCTTCGAAGACTTCGCGAAGACGCGTCAGCTTGTTCGGCAGCCATACGTCGTCTGCATCCAGCAACGCGACGACTTCGCCGCGCGCGTTCTCGAAGCCGTGATTGAAAGCGGAAGCTTGTCCGCCATTGGATTTGTACAAGTAGCGAATCGCATTCCCGAATTTCCGCAAGCGCACTGCCGTGTCGTCGGTCGAACCGTCGTCCACGACGAGAATCTCACGCTCCGACGCTGGACAATCCTGGGCCAGCACGCTCGCCACCGCTTCCTCCACGTAGTGGCCGTAGTTATAAGCATCAATCAGGACACTGAAATACGGCGCCTTCATGAGCTCTTTCCAAGCAGCGGCAACGTCTTGCGATGCAAACGGCGCAAATTCTTCGCGTGTAGCCCAAGCTTGTGTCGAACGGGCCGAGTAAGCCCAAGGAAAGAGAACCAGGCCCGTTCAATTCCGCCGTGAAGAAAAACTCGCGCTGCTTGCCGCGCATATCGCTTCAAAGTCGACCAGTGCCGCAAGCGATTCGTGTTCATCCTGTCATTGCCTAGGACTTCCGTGGCGTCGGCAATCGTCCGCAGATGTCTCCATCCGCCGGCCAATTCGTAATTCCGCTCAGCTTCCGCCCCGCAAAAAACTCCCAGCCTGCCTTGCGCGTGATAGCCATAATCATGGTTCTGATGCACTGCGAGGATGGAGGCGGACACGTCAATAACTGGGTGATTTGCGGCGAGCGCCTTCCACACCAGCCAGTTGTCCCAGAAGACTCGGCCAACTACGAACGGTGGCACGTCCGCGGCGTAAATGCCGCGCGAAAAAACAAAATAATCAATCCACTCCGGCCCGCGCCGGCGCCCTTCTCGCAGAACTTGCGCGCGCAGCCGCGCCCCCCAATCCCCTCTGCTGGAATCCGTCGCGAAGTCTACGGGCAGGGCGACTTCGATATCCCACCGGCGCCCCACCATCAAAAACTGCGAATGAGCCGCGCGCACGCGCTTTAGGGCATCGCGAAAATCCTGCATCAGCAGAATGTCGCAGTTGATGTAGCAGAGCAGATCGTGCCGAGCGATGGCCTGCGCTCGCGAGAATAGAAAATCCAGCCGCTTTGTACCGAACTCGTTTCTCGCGGCGTGCCGCTCGTGATGCAGCCTCAATTCCTCGGCGACTTCCGCCGCGCCATCTTCATTTCCAAACAAAACCACTTCCACATCCGGATGCAGTAGTATCCAGCTCTTCAGCGCATTTTTCTGTGTGATTCCGTCATGTCCGCGGAAGGGTTTCGCCGTAGTGAAAAACGTGAGCATTTCGTCCCTTGCGTTTGCTTGCCTACATTTGCCCGCTGCGGTTGCCTCTTGCTCGACCTGCTGCCTCGTGTAATCCCGTCCTCGTGTCTTTCGGCCTGGCCCGTCTGTTTCCGTCTAATTCCGCCTATTTCAACTGCTCCCGTTGTGACGCGATGATTTCTTCCAGGATTGTGTCCAGCCCGCGCGTGATCTTCCACTGGGGATAGTGTTTCTTGAATTTCTCCAGGTTCGAGATGTAGCACATGTGATCGCCCTTTCGGGCTTCTTCCACATAACGCCACGTCAGTTTCTTCCCGCTCATTTGCTCGATGCGCTCGATGGCTTCGATCATCGAAATGCTGTTCTCGCGGCCACCGCCAAGGTTATAGACTTCGCCGGGTCGTGGATTCGCTGCAAACTCTTCAATGGCCCGCACCACGTCATGGCTGTGGATGTTGTCGCGCACTTGCTTGCCTTTGTAGCCAAACACGGAGTACGTCCCGCCGCTCAGGGTAACTTTCACGAGATACGACAAGAATCCGTGAAGCTCCACGCCGGAATGCGCGGGCCCGGTCAAGCAGCCTCCGCGAAAGACTCCCACATTCATCTTGAAATAGCGTCCATACTCCTGTGCAACGAGATCGGCGGCGGCTTTGGACGCCCCGAAGAGCGAGTGCAGCGTGCGATCGATCCTGCAGTTCTCACTAATACCGTCATAATCTTCGGGGCGTGCGTAGTCGTATCGCTTCTCGAGTTCCTTTAACTGAATTTCGTTTGGCGCGTCGCCATACACTTTGTTCGTGCTCATAAACACAAACACCGCGTCCTGCGAATGCTGCCTCGTGGCTTCCAGTAAATTCACCGTTCCCAGGGCGTTCACTTCGAAATCTAACAATGGAATGTCCCGGGCTTTGTCGTGCGATGGCTGCGCCGCGCAATGCACGATCAAGCCGAAGCGCTGCGCCCGAAACAGTTCTCCGATCGCGGCGCGGTCCCGAATATCCAGCGCGACATGCGTGAAGCGCTTTGTTGCGCGCTTCAACCTTTCCAGGTTCCAGAGCGTGTCTCCGGCCGGGCCAAAGAATTCGCGGCGCATGTTGTTGTCCACGCCGGTCACTTCGTGGCCCTGCCGGTCAAAATGTTCTACTGCTTCCGAGCCGATCAAACCGCTGCTTCCTGTAACGAGTACCCTCACGTTGCGAATCTCTTTTCCCAATTCTCCATCACGCGGAGAACTAGAAGGCTCTTCCGCAAGTGAGAATAGCAGCACTTCGCGGTTTTCTTAACGCCACCAAGAGATTTTCGCTCGGCGAGCGAAGCCGATTCCTCCTTCTGATTCCGCTTAGCGAATTTTCGAGATTCCCCTTACTTTTGCCCAAGCAGGCTTAGAAATTCTTCCGCGCGCTCGATTGGAAGTGCGACCAGGTTTGCGTCGTATGTTTCCAGGTTGCACGGAATCGGCAGCAGCGCGCCTTTGGCGGCAATCGCGAACCATTGATAATCCATGCGAACCAGGAATTGCAGAATCTCCCGCGCCGCATAGCCCCACGGTTTCGTTCGAATGTCTTGCACTTCCACGAGCATCGCTGGCCGAGAGTCGCGATTCAGAAGCTTCATGGCCCCGTGGAGAACTGAAAGCTCTGCGCCTTCGGCATCCAATTTCAAGAAATCCACTTTAGAGATATCCAGTTCGGAGAGGATGTCGTCCAAACGGCGAACCTTCACGCGAACGGTGCTTACTGGTTCGGGTGTCGCAGGTGGCCTCAGACTGTTGCACCCGTCGTTGAACCGGTCCACTACGTAGAGTTCGGCTTCGCCCGGATCTTCGCCTGCGGCGCACGGGATCAATTCCACATTGGAGGATCGGTTGAGCCGAAAATGCTTTTCCAGCCGAACGAGTTCCCGAGGCGAAGGCTCGACGGCAACAACGCGGCCATGCCATCCCACGCATTTTGAGGCCAGCAAGGTGTAGAGCCCATGATGCGCACCGACATCAACCACGGTCATGTCTCGCCGCAAGAGTCTTTTGACGAATCTTCTCTCCATGGTTTCGAATTCGCCGAAGAGAAGTTTCTGATCCAGGAAGTTTTCCTCGGCCAGCCACCACACGCCGCATGGCAGCCGCAAGGGAATGGGCATTCTGGGAAAAATGCGCCGCGCGCGATTCGCCAGTGTGATGTATTTGCTGCGCATGGGGCTCGCCAGGAATCGCCGAGTCCGCTGAAGTAAGGCCGTGCTCGGTGGGAGATTCTTTGCCCACGGATCTTCGGTATCCTGAGGTTCGAGAACTAGCCGGAATCCCGCAACGTCAATGGACGCGTAGGAAGCCAGTAAGACTGTGCGGCGCTGCGTGTGTTCACGAGTCTCGCGGAAATCGTCGTGGTCGGGTAGAGGCGTGACGCGATAGACTTTTGCAAAGCCCGCGCGGTAAAGCATTTTTACCAAGCTGCTCTCACTTGGGTAACACCCTATCTCTGTGAGGCTTTGGTCGTCTTGCCTCGGCTCCTGACGCAGAAGCAAGGAGCAGCGATCTTCGGGCATGCACATACTTTCGAGCACCAGACATTTTTCGGTAATGGCGCGAAGGCTTCGAATGGCTTGGAGTGGATTTTCCAGGTGATAGAGCAGGCCGAAACAAAGCACAAGATCAAACTGCCCTAGTTGGGAAATCTCGCGAGCTTCCACGTCTGCTCGCTCAAAGGGAATTCCGGGAAAGCGCCTGCGCGCTTCCTCGATGTTTTCCGCGCGCGCATCAAACCCGCAGGTGTACAAACCACATTCCCCAAGCGTTTGGGAGAAGAAGCCAACGCCGCAACCCACGTCCACCGCAGTGGAAAGGCCCAGAGCGGGCTTCAATCGTTTCACGATTCGCCGGAGCGTTTGCTCGCGGGCTTCAATGAGGGCGCGGTACTCCTTTCGGTCAAACGGCGTTAGGTTAATGGTGATCTCTGTGGTGGGGCTGATCGATTGCGCCTGTGAAGGACTCGATTCGAGAGGTGCGCTAGGTTGCATGGCGGTCTCCTTGCCGCATTCTCCGGCCAGCATGCCTTCGAGAGTGAAGAGGACGTTCTCTCTTGCGAAAGGGGCTGCGTCGCCGGCTCCTTGAAGCCAGCTTCCTGCGCCAGTTGCCAATTCATTTGGCGCCGGGAGCAGAGTGCTGACTACAGAAAGTGCAGGGATAGTAACTAACCGAGTTTCCTTATGCAAGGAAATTATTTATCAGTATATGAGATGCGGATGGCAACGTGGCTTCTTACCCTGGCTGTTTTTTAAAAACTCGCTTGGAACTTGCGTCGCGAAAGCACCCACCTGGAGAGATGCGGTGTAATGCAAAAGCTGTAGTCATCTATGGGTTTTTGTAGAGGTGTCAATATGTGATTCTGTATTCCGAATAAAGCCGTAATGACGATACCCGTAAGTCAAATATATTCATGCGATTACAGATTTATCTCAATGGCACGTAAATTGCCATCATCAAAGCCGTAGCCTGCCTAGCCTGCTTAAAGGGAGCTCAATTCCAGGGCATTGAGCTCGGGTACTCGTTGGGCTTGGGGAGATCCTCAGTAACGTTCGAAGTAAATCCTGCGAGGCGTCTAGTCAGGTGAAATTGAGGTTTCGTTCTGAGCTTGTTCCTGGCGGGAATGGTTTGTTCCGACGCTAGAGGCGGTAATGGATCTCGACAGGCACTTAGAAGAGAGCGCGTTTAACCGCGTGGGGGAGATAAAAACAAATGAAAAAGCTGACGTACTTCTTGTTGCTCGGAGTTGTGCTGTTAACTTTGGGAAGCGGTAACGCATTTGGTCAGGCCGCCGTCAGCGCTGCCCTTCAGGGCACCGTGGCAGATCAGTCTGATGCTGCCGTCAAAGGTGCCAAGGTGGCGATTACAAGCAGCGAACAGGGCTGGACTCGCAGTGCAGAAACCAATGACACGGGTTTTTACAGGTTCGAGCTGCTGCCCGCCGGCATTTACACCATCAAAGTGAATGCACCTGGTTTCAGTACCGCCGAGGCGAAGGATGTTGTATTGCAGGTTGGCGCAACGACAACACAGAACTTCACTCTCAAGCCTGGCGCGGTGTCCGAGGTCATAGAAGTCACCAGCGCCGTCCCTCTGGTGGACTTACAGAAAACCGACGTCAGCACGAACATCACCCCACAACAGGTCCAGGAATTGCCGCTGATCGGCCGTGATATCGCCGACCTTGCGTATCTCTCGCCGGGTGTGAAATCGGCGGACTCCTACGACCCCACCAAGAACCGCTATTCGATCTTGTCCGTGAACGGTCAGGGCGGCCGCAACGTCAATGTGACAGTCAATGGCGTAGACAATAAAGACAACACTGTGGGTGGGCCCGTCATGCAACTTCCTGCCGAGGCCGTGCAGGAGTTCCAAGTTTCTACCCAGCGCTTCTCAGCAGTCAATGGCCGGTCCGAAGGCGCTGCCATTAACGTGATTACAAAGCCCGGATCGAACAGCTACCATGGTTCGGCATTTGGGTTTTTCCGCGATCGCGCACTCAATGCGGCTCAGAAGCTTCCTAACCCATCGAACACGGCTAACCCGTTTAGTTATTTAACTCCGCCGTATTCGCGTCAGTGGTTTGGCGGTTCCGTCGGCGGGCCAATCAAGAAAGATAAGCTGTTCGCGTTTTTCGCCATCGAGCGCCAGCGCGAGCACACCTCGATCGCCGAGGCGCCAGAGGCGCTTACGCAGCTTAACCTGGTGACTTCACTGGGAGCGCAGCCAGCAGCGACGGTCCCGACTCCGTTCTTTGAGAACCGCATTGCCGGACGCATGGATTGGACCATCAACAGCAAACACAGCGTCTATCTGGCGGTCGCTACGCAGGCCAACAACAGCCTCAACGACCAGAGCAACGGCAACTTCGATTTGACGGAAGGTAACTTCACCAAGAATCACCTGCAAATTGCTAACCTCACGCTGAACTCTGCCTTCTCGTCTACCCTTCTCAACCAATTCACTGTTGGCTGGCAGTATTGGAACAACTTGATTGACAGCAATACGCGGACCCCGCTCATCACTTTCCCGCTTGGCCAGAACACCGTGCAATTCGGCACCAACGGCAACGTTCCGCAGGAGTCCATCCAGCGCAAGTGGCAGTTTAAGGACGACGTTAGCAAGACAGTCGGCAAGCACACGTTCAAGACCGGATTCGACTACATCTTCACTCCATTTATGGGTGGTTTTTTCGAGTTCAATCCGACCTTGGAGATCGACTTTGGCGTAACGCCAAGCTGTATTCTCGGTGTCGGCGCAGATGCTGGGAAAGCGGGTTGCGGCCCGGCTACGTGGCCGAACGGGTTTTCAAGTCCGGGGCTGATAACCGGCAACAATGCTGGGGTGGGGATGAGTATCGCGGTTGGCGATCCGAAGTTCATCATCACGGATGCGAAGCAGCTCGGACTGTACTTCCAGGACGACTGGAAAGTTACTCGGCGCTTCACGTTAAACCTTGGGCTTCGTTGGGACAAGGATTACGATTTCATCGGTGGATCCGATATTGCCAACAGCCGCACCTTCCAGGAGCTCCAGGCGGCCGCCCCTTTCAGCCCTCTCGCGGCGTCTCTGGTGGCCAAGAAAGCGAGCGATTACGACAAGAACTTCAGCCCTCGTGTAGGACTCGCCTATGATCTGACCGGCCACGGGAACCATGTCCTCCGCGCCGGTTACGGAATGTACTACGGCAATACTTTCCAGAACATCCCCTTGTTCATGGAGCAGCAGAGCAACCCGACCATTTTTCAGACGGCGTTCTCCATCAGCGGCAGCGACCCCGTGCCGGGCACGGCCATTCCATTAAACCAATGGCGTTGCTGCGGGCCTCCTAACGGGGATCCGCTGCCAACCATTCCGTCTCCGTCCCACGACCTGAACCCCGGCTCCATCGGCCGGATCATGGATCCGAACTATCGCAACCCTGTTACCGAGGAGTGGAACGGCGGATATACCTGGTCGATCACCTCGAAGACAGTGATCGAGACGGAATACGTTCACGTGCTCAGCTTGCACGAGAATAAGACGGTCAATCTTGATCCCAGAATCCCTGTTACTCCCAACAACATCACGACTCTGACGCGCAACGGGCAACCGGGCGGCTTTTTCCGGCCGCTCGATGCCGCGTTTACTTCAGCGGGCGTGCCCGTATTGGGCAGTGTTCGTGACGAGAAATCGATCGGGCGTTCGCGCTACGATGCCATGAACATCAGCTATCGCCAGCGTGGATTCCATAAGGTCGATCTAATTGCGAATTACACTTTGGCTCGTGCCGTGGGCTATGATCAAGATGGCGGTTCGTTCCGTTACTACGCGCGTGACCCACAGAATCCCCTCTCGCCGTTTGAGTTCGGGCCAGCCACTAACGACGAGCGGCACCACGTCACCATTGCGGGCACCGTAAACCTGCCCTGGCGAATGGAGTTTTCTCCGATCCTGCAGGCAGGTTCGGCCCGGCCCTACAATGCGACCTCCTCGAACAATATGCTGAACTTGAGCAGCGGCAGCGCCTTAGGCGCTCTGATTGTAACTAACAGCAATCCGAATGATCTTCTCTCCGCTACGAAGTTGACGCCTCTAGTCGATTCTGTGAGCGGGAAACCCAGCTTAGGCCTAGCAGAAGCTGTCTGCTACTACTCAAGTAACTGCCACGTTGGCTCCTACAACTCCTTGCGCGGCGACCCATACTTCAATATGGACGTCCGCCTCGCCAAGAACATCAAGCTGGGTGAGGGGCGCAACCTGCAGCTCGCTTGGCAGGCGTTCAACCTTTTCAACCATGCCAATTACGGCAACAACTTCGATAACGTGGTCCAGAGCACCACGTTCGCTAGGGCGATCGGGTTCATCAATCCCACGAGCAGCTTGCTGCCCCGGGCGTTCACAGCCGAGTTCGGCGCTCGCTTCACGTTCTAAGAGGCGCAAAGCTACGTGCTGACAAGGGCTGGCCTTTGCGGGCCAGCCCTCTTTCTTTTGTGGGATCGCTGGGACGCAGGGACTGATTGAAAATTTTCGATTGGGCAATAGTGCCGCTTTCGCTAATTGTTTTCCCCTGGAAATTGGAGGATGCTGGTGCGAACGACGAGGCGAACAGCGCCTCGATGGATGGATCAGCATGCACTGGTGGATGTTGATTCCGATTGCGGCGGTCATTGGCATTTCCCTCTACGGGCTGTTCCGCTGGGTCTCCGGGGCTCCTGAGCTCGACGCGGAAAACGCAAGAGAGGATTTTCACGCTGAGCAGGATTGGCGGGGCTTGCACCGCTCGGGGATCGACGCGGCCCCGCACCGGCAGCAATGATCGTGTCGCGCCCGCTTCATTTCCCACGGTTTTTTTTGGCGTAAGCCCTCACAAAGAATCCGCCACGTAACCTTCGTAGAGTCAATGGATTAGGTTAAGGTGAGGTAGGCCATTCTCGGTTACCCTAGACGTTAACTGTCCCTTGGGGAGTGCATCGGATGTACTATTGGCGGCTCCCACCCTTTCTCCCAAACTTGCCACAGGCCAAATCCCCGTTTCGGGACATTGCAGGAGGGTGCGATGGGTAAGTTTTCTCGGACTTGGCAACTGGTCAAGCAGAGCTTTGTTATTCTGCGCTCCGACAAGCAGCTCATGCTGTTTCCCATCCTTTCGGCGATCAGTTGCCTGATTGTTACGGCGGTTGTCGCCACAGGCGGGACGCTGCTGATGATGCCTTCGATTGCCACGGCAGCCGCCAATGGCGAACGGTTTCAACCGAACCATTCGCCGATGTTCCTGGTTGGTATGTTCACAATGTACGTGGCCAACTATTTCATCATCGTGTTCTTCAACGTCGCGCTCGTTGGCGTGGCCAACAGCCGCCTGATGGGCGGGAATTGGACGTTCCGCGATGGCATCGAGCTGGCCTGGGCGCGCAAAGGGACGATTTTGCAATGGGCGTTCGTTGCCGCCACAGTGGGCATGATTCTGCGAACTCTGGAAGAGCGGATGGGCTTGCTCGGCCGCCTCGTCATGCGCATTATCGGCATCGCCTGGGCGCTGGCATGCTACTTTGTCGTGCCCGTGCTGGCGTTTGAAGATCTGTCGCCCGTCGCCGCGGTCAAGCGCTCCTCAAAGCTCTTCCGCGATACCTGGGGCGAAAAGGTCATCGGCGGGCTTAGCTTTAGCCTGGTGTCTCTCGTACTGATGCTGCCGGGCTTTGGGCTGTGGTTTGTAGCCATTGTGCTTGGCGGAGTCAAAGGGCTGCTTGCGGGGTTCGCCCTGTTGATCCTTTACATCCTGATGCTTTCGGTGATGATGTCGGCGGTGCAGGGCATTTTCAACGCGGCGCTGTATCGTTACGCCTGCTTCAAGCAGGTGCCTGCGGCGTTCGATGCGGACCTGGTCAAGTCGGCCTGGACCGCAAAGACCTGACAAAACCAGTCACAGACCTAAGAGTAGAGTGGGTTTCGTGGGCCCTCCCGCCAGCTCCCGTTCTACTCGATCGACCTGTAACGCGCGCGGCGCCCGGTACGTCTCATGGCCAAGCGCGTGTGTTGGCTGCTTATCGAAGTGGCCAGGCAAGACGCGGGGAGGCTCTAACCCCTAGAGCATCCTGTCGTCGGCTTGGCCACTATTTTTTTGCAATTCATAACTCCACTGCGCAGCCTGGAAAGCGTACAATCATCATCCAAATACTGGATTTCCTCGGTGGAACCTCGAGATGATTCGTCTTCTCAAAGAAGGAGTTTTTGGTGGCAATGGCAACCTGGCGGCTGCGACGCTGGGTCCGCTGGAATTGGAATTGATGCAGATTTTATGGTCACACGGCGAAAGCAACGTCCGCGAGGTTGTTTTCCGGCTCAATCGATCGCTCGCGTACACCACGGTGATGACCACGCTTGACCGTCTTTATAAAAAGGGTTTTCTCGACCGCCGCATGCCTGATCGCGCTTTTGTTTACTCGCCGCGGTTCTCCCGGGAGGAATGGGAACGCCAGCGGGCAGAAAGCGTTGTCGCCGGATGGCTTGCAGGTTCGCGGCCGTCGCGCGAGCTATTGTTCTCTTCGTTCCTCGACGCCGTCGGGGAACATGACGTCACGCTCCTTGACGAACTGGAGAAGAAGATTCGCAGGAAGCGCCGCGAAATGCGGCGGCGGGAGCGCTCATGAACGCGGCCTACTTGTTTCGAATGGTATGCCTGAGCCTTGCCTCGTTCTTCCTGGTGAACGGCGTTGCGGGTGCGGCAACAACGCTCTTTTCGAGTGCGGCGATTCGAATCGCCGAAGCGATGCGGCCGCGGTCCGCCGCGCGCTTTCTATTTATTCTACGAATGCTTCCCTCGGTTCTCGGGATGACGGTGGTGCTTGGTCTTTGCGTGCCCAGTTACCTTTGGCTCGAACCACAGATTGCTTCGGAACGCGTGGGCTTTGCGTGCCTGCTGCTGGCGGCGCTCGCAGTGGGGGCGTGTTCCCAGTCTCTAGTGCGGACGGCCTGCGCTATCGGTACATCGGCGCGCCTCCGAAAAGAGTGGTTGCATACAGAGAACGAAGCGTTGCCGACGGAGGAAGAATCACAGGCGGTGGTGGATGAAGAGGCCATGGTTGTTGAGAAAAGAGAACCGCTCCTGGCGCTGAGCGGCATCTTCAGCCCGCGCATGGTCATTTCTCGGGGCGTGCTGGCAGAGCTGTCGAGAAAACAAGTGGACCTCGCCGTTCGGCATGAAATAGCGCACCGCGAGTCGCACGACAACCTGAAGCGGCTCTTCCTTGTTCTCAGTCCGGAGTTCTTTCCTTTCGTAGATGGCTTCGCCGCACTTGAAAAGACCTGGGCAAGATTCTCCGAGTGGGCCGCGGACGACGAAGCGGTGCAAGGAGATTCTCAGCGTGCCCTTTCTCTCGCGACAGCTCTTTTGCGAGTTGCCCGAATGGGCGCGCGGCCAAGGCTCTCGGTTCTGCAGACTTCTTTGCTCCCTGAGGATCACGATCTTTCCGCGCGCGTGGATCGTTTGCTGTGCGTGGAGCCCCCTCCCGTTGAGAGGGTTTCCCCTTCAAATTCTCCTGCCATCGCCCGCGGTCTATGCTTTGTCGCTGGCGTCCTGGCATTGGCAAGCATCCCCGCCACTCTCTCCTCCGTGCATCGTCTGTTGGAGCTTTTCCTCCGTTAGGTGAAGCGGCCCTTGATTCTCGGTAGTTGCAGAATGAGGGCCTCAGGCGAACGAGCTACGACCTGTGGTAGTAGACGCTCCCATTCCATAGCCTATCTGTGATCATGATCATTCGCGTATGCCAATTCCCATCGCGGTGCCGGGCTATGCTCGTTCTCGGCGCAATTGTTACCTTGTTTCCGACGACTCTAGGGGCCCAAAACCCTCTCGGTGCTCTTCGTGGAACGGTGCAGGACGCGAGCGGTGGCCGCGTACCTGCTGCGAGAGTTGTGGTTACGGCGGCTAACTCAGCGATCCAACGCGAGGCCAAATCAGACGAACGTGGCGAATTTCTCATCGATGACTTGCCGCCGGGTTCCTATCACGTAACCGTGCAAGCCAAGGGGTTTGCCGACTCAAGTTCGGACGTAAAGATCGCCGTCAGTTCGGTTCGCGAAATCGCAGTTACATTAAGATTGCCGGCATTAAAGCAAGAGACCATCACTCTGGACGGTGGGTTGGAGTCCATAACCACGCAACCCATCGATACAGAAAGCGCGGTGCATCAAACGATCATCACCTCTCAGGACCTCAACACCATTCCTCTTCCCGCTCGTAGCTTCGCCAATATCGCCTATATGGCCCCGGGAACGGAACCTGTCGAACCTTCCGATCCGACCAAAGCCCGCATCACCGCTGTTTCGACGGGCGGCAGTTCCGGCTTGAACAACGATCTTTCCGTGGATGGCGCCGACAATACCGACGATTGGATCGGCGGCTTTCTGCAAAACTATTCTCCCGAGGCGATTCAGGAATTTGCCGTGGCTACTGCGCAGGAAACCGCGGATGTAGGTCGCACCACAGCAACCGCGGTCATCATCTCCACGAAAGCAGGCACCAATGAATGGCATGGAGACGAAGCCTTCTACGAGCGCGACGCCTCGCTGAACGCGCGTTTCCCGATTGACAATCCTGCGCCCAATCCCAAGGAGCCGTTCACCCGTCAAAATTACGTGGGAACGCTTGGAGGCCCCATCGGGCGGGACAAACTTTGGGTCTTCGGTTCTCTGGAATACGTTCACGAAAACGCCAGCATCGCCTACAGCCCGAACAGCCTCACGGAATTCAACGCGCTCTCGCAGCTGGCGCAACAAGGCCTAATCACCGTGAACGGAACAACGGTGAATTCGATTCCCGTTCCAAACAACACGCCGGTCCCTTTCCGCGACTATCTGGGGATGCTGCGCTTGGATTGGATGGAGTCGGACCGTTCGCACTGGTTCTTGCGAACCTCTTTCGACAGCTATACGACGCACAACGCTTTGGTCCAGCAGGCCACACTTCCCTCCACGGGCGCAACCACTCACAACAACTATTTGAGTCTTGCAGTCAGCAATACATTCACTTTCGGCCCATCCTGGGTCGGTTCCTTCCTTTTCAGTGGCAGCGCCCTGCATCTCACGCAATCGCGCAATTCCAGTCTGGGTTTCGCGCTGGCCTTTCCCTTTAGCACGACCGCGAGCACGATTTCCGGTTTTGAAACTTTCGGCGACCAGCAATTTGTCACAGGGATTACAGCTTTTCCGGTCTTGCGGAATCAAGAGAAATACCAGCTTCGATATGACTTGAGTCATGTGGCGGGCGAGCACGCTGTGCGTTTGGGAGTCAACTTCATTCACGAGCCGGTGATGAGCGGCGCGCTAGCGGCAAACCAGGAAACGGTGGTCACGTTTCCGCAAGACCCTACGTTTTATTTGATCAATCAGGCGCAGTTCCAGGCGGACCTCGCTTCTGGAAGGCAGACGGCGGGCCCGAGCGATGGAAGCTTCTCTCAAAATGTTCAGAGGCTTGGCCTCTACGCGCAGGATTCCTGGCGCGCCACGAAACAACTCACCATCAATTATGGGTTGCGCTACGACCCGACCTACGGGCTCTTCATCGCCTCTGGCCGCAATCAAAGCGTGAATCCCGCACTCCCTGGCAATGGGATCATCTCCGGAATACCACATGACTACCGGAAAGCGTTTGCACCGCGGCTAGGCGTGGCCTACGCGCTGGGCGAATCCGGAAAAACCGTTCTACGCAGCGGCGCTGGACTCTATTTTGCTGACCTCGCGCAGAATGGCTGGGTGGAAGCGTTCACTGCCGTCAATCGAGGCAATCTCGCCAATGGCACAAGTCCGCCCTCCCTTATCGATCCAAATTACAAGACTCCTTACGCTTTGCATGCCACCGCCGGAATCCAGCACGCTTTCAATGCCAATTGGACACTGAGTGCCGACTACACGCTGGAAACCGGCATGCGCGGCTACCGCCGCTACGATTACCCGAACGTCTCCATCTTCCGCACGGACAACCGTTCCAGCTACAAAGCGCTCATGTTTCATTTACAGGGAAATCTTGCGAAGCGGCTGAATCTGGTGGCCAACTACACGCTTGCCAGCGCAAAAACATGGGGCTGCCAGATTGGCGAGTTGTTTGATTATGTCAACGGAGTGTGCGACCCGTTCAATCCCTTTGCGCCGGGCGACTACGGACCCTCTGGTGAAGATGTGCGGAATCGCGGCGTGATTATCGGCACAGTGCATGCGCCGGCAGGATTCGAAGTTTCCTGGCTGTTCCAGGCGGAAAGCGCGCGGCCCATTACTTTGATCACGCCTGCCACCGGCAATCGCGCGGTGATCAATGGCGTCGAAACTTCGCTCGATCAATTTCGCGGCACTCCTTACGTGCAGATGGACATGCGCGTCACCCGCCACATCAAGTTTCGAGAGCGCTGGACCGTTTCTCCCTTCGTCGAATTCTTCAATCTCTCCAATCGCAACAATCCCGGGAACAACTACATCCCCGACATCAGCGCGATTCCCACTCCAGTGAACGATCTCGCCAATGTCACCTCGGTTTGCTTGGATCCTCCGGCTTGTGTGCAGAATCGTCCGGTAACCAGCGGCAACCAGTTGCTCTTTCGGGCGGGTGCGTTAGGCGATTTTTTTGGCCCCGGCACCACCGTGGGGATTCCCTTCGCCGCTCAGATTGGGCTCAAACTTACCTTCTAGGAATGAGTCAGACTTCAACCAGTTTCTTTTCGCGCGGACTGCTGAACAGGCCTCAACCGTGTGCTCCCTAATAGCGAACTGTTATGCTTGAGGGGAATCAAATGAGGAATTAGCCCGAACCATGTTTGAGAATCTGACGGAAAAACTGCAACGAGCCTTCAAGAACCTGCGCGGACAGGGCAAGCTCACCGAAGAGCACTTGGAAGCCGCGTTGGCCGAAATCCGCGAAGCCCTCCTCGAAGGCGACGTCAACGTGGGCGTGGCCGACGAGCTCCTCGCCAACATCCGCAAGCAGTCCATCGGCAGCGAAGTGATGCTGCAACTCTCGCCGGACCAGCAGGTCCTCAAAGTGGTGCGCGACGAGTTGACAGCGTTGCTGGGCAAGCACGCGAAGCCGCTCTTCGCGTCGCGGCCGCCCTCGGTGTGGATGATCGTTGGTCTGCAAGGCTCCGGCAAAACAACGACCACGGGAAAACTGGCGAAATGGCTTTCGCAACACGGGCATCGCCCCATCGTGGTTTCCACCGACGTGTACCGCCCTGCCGCGCGCGAACAGTTGACTCAGGTAGCCAAGGCCATTGGCGCTGCGATCTGGCCCGGCGCCGGCACGGACAAGCCGCTCGAAATCGTCAAAGGCGCCATCAAGGAAGCCAAGCTTTCCGCGAGCGACGTCATTCTGGTGGATACCGCGGGCCGCCTCCACATTGACGACGAACTGATGAGCGAGCTGAGCACGCTCAAGAAAGAATTACAGCCCAGCGAAATCCTGTTCGTCGCCGACGCCATGATCGGCCAGGACGCGGTGCGCTCCGCCGGCGAATTTCACAAGCGGCTGGGTCTTACCGGCGTGATTCTAACCAAGCTTGACGGCGACGCGCGTGGCGGCGCGGCGTTGAGCATCGCCAAAGTTTCCGGCGCGCCGGTAAAGTTCGTCGGGCTCGGCGAAAAATATGACGCGCTGGAGGGATTCTATCCGGAGCGCATCGTTTCGCGCGTTTTGGGCATGGGCGACATCCTCTCGCTGATCGAGCGCGCCGAACAAGCGGTCGATCGCAAGGCTGCCGAGGAACTCGAGCGAAAGCTCCGGAAATCCGAATTTACGCTCGAGGATTTCCGTGATCAACTCAAGCAGGTGCGCAAAATGGGCCCGCTGGAGCAAATCGTGGACATGCTGCCGAAAATGGGACCGCTCGCGAATTTACCCAAAGACGCCAGCGTGGACGAAAAAAAGCTTACGCAAGTGGAAGCAATTATCAACTCGATGACTAACGAAGAGCGGCGCGACCACAACGTGATTGACGGAAAGCGGCGCAAACGCATCGCCAAAGGCAGCGGTACCACTGTGCAGGACGTCAATACGGTTCTCAAGCAGTACCTTCAAATGCGCACAATGATGAAGCAATACGGCGGAATGATGGCGCGCAGCAAAATGAAAGGCCTCGGCAAGCTTTCGGGATTGTCGTGAACTAAAAAAACTGTCAGTCGACAGCGCTTTCAAAGATTGGCGGAAAAGAGCACGTCCGCCACTTGCAGCGACAGTTTTTCGGGATCGAGGTCCGCGCGATTGGACAGGATAATGACGGTGAGATGATCGCTGAGAAAGCGCTCGATCACCGTGCGGAAGCCCATTGTGCTTCCCGTATGCCACATGCGCCAGTGGCCATTGTAGGGATCTAAGAACCAACCAAAGCCGTAGGAAACCGGCTTGCCGGGATGGAGATTGTCGTCGTTGGGCTCTCGGGGCCAGTGTGGTTCCGAGCTGTCGTTGAGTTTCACCAGGGTTAGGGCGGGCTTCATTTCTTTTTCGTTGAGCAGAGTGTGATTCCACAGGGCGTCGTCCCATTTGGCGAGATCTTCTAAGTTCGAATAAATGCCGCCGTCACCAAGGGTTGCCGAAGTGGAACTCTGGTCCGTTTCTTTGAGCGCGTCATTTTCCTTGGAGTGCCCGAACGCGCGATTCAGGACTTCGTTTTTTCCTTTTTGGTAAACGATGGTGTGATTCATTTTCAGCGGGGCGAAAATCCGTTCGCGCAGGAATTGTCCGTAGGTTGTTCCCGATGCTTTGGCGACGATCAGACCCAGAACAACATAACCAGAATTGCTGTAGGACCAGCTTGTTTCCGGCGCGAACTTTCCGCTTTTTTCTTTCTTCAGCAGCTCCAAAACTTCGGCGTCTTGAATCTGCTTTTCCGGAGACCAAATCGGGCCATTTGCTTTCTCTGTCCTCTCCATCAAGTCTTCGTAATCGGGCAAGCCGGAGACATGGTTCAGAAGGTTGCGAACGGTGATCGATTTTCCGTAGTCCGGGAAGTCGGGGAAGATTTCTGTCAGCGTCTCGTCGTAGCGGAGTTTGCCGTCGTGCACCAGAAGCATGATGGCCATCGCCGTGAATTGCTTGGTAAAGGAAGCCAGGCGGAAATTCGCGTGCGCGTCGATTCTTGATTTTGTGCGGAGATCGCGCACGCCGTAGCCACGCTCGAAGACGGTTTTGCCATTCTGTCGTACCAACACCACTAGGCCGGGCAAATCCGGGGAGGTCAAGTCGGAGAAAAGGGCATCGATTTTCTTCTCCAATGAACTTTCAGACGATTGTGCCTGCGACTGGCTTGGCGCGCCCAACGCGAGGATAACTAGAGCAAAGCAAAAGAAAATCCGG
>Ga0075426_10001189_pt1 | contig 18352 bp, 15 predicted proteins | sample SoiMethybrSBSTD5_FD_75304 | JGI IMG/M metagenome (GOLD analysis project Ga0075426, IMG submission 75304) | Bulk soil microbial communities from a Populus tree surrounding site in Tennessee, USA - Soil MetaG P. TD hybrid SBSTD5 | ecosystem: Environmental > Terrestrial > Soil > Tree plantation...
TTCGACGAACGCGTAGACCACCGCGACCGCGAAGGCGACGATGGACAGCGCCTGCGAGACCGTCGCAGCCGGGAACTGCCGGTGGTGGGAGGCGAGGGCCGCGAGATAGGCAAGATGGAACAGCACCGTCACCCGGAGCGCCGGCGTCGCCAGCCGCGTCGCGCCGGGGTGGGCGGCGAAGAACACGAAGCCGTAGGCGATGGCCGTCGCCAGGTAGAGAAGCGGCAGCAGCAGGTTGGCGGTGGCGAGGAAGGTGGTCAAGCGGAGTCCTTGCGCTGCTTGTCAGGATGAATCCGGGGGAATGCTAGCACCTCCGTGTCGCCGCCCCTACCTCCCGGGCCCCTTGTCATCCTAAGGGAGCCTCGGCGACCGAAGGATCTGGGTGGGGGGAACGTTCTGCTTTGCCGAGCCGGTTCAGCGCCGCTCCTGGGAGCGCCGGCGTCTCGCCGGCTCTTCGTAGGGTCCTCAGTGCCGCCATAACCGCTTGGCAAGCGGTTAGAGCACGGGGTAAGATGCCGCTGCGCGCCGGGGACCGGCGGTCGAACAGAACGGAGATACTCCCATGTCCACCACCACAGCCCGGAAGCGCGACGAACACAGCGACCTGGCCGATGAGCGTATCGAGCAGAGCTTGCTTTCTGCACCAATTGACGATGAGCCTGAGACGCCGGAGGAGCAGGCCGCGGTCGAAGAGGCATTGCGTGATATCCGCGAGGGGCGAACAGTCTCGCATGAAGAGGTCAAGCGCCGTCTGGGCTTGGGATGAGTCTAGAGATCCGGTGGTCGGCGATTGCCGAGCGGGAGGCTCGGCACCTTGATCCACCGGTGAATCGTCGTATCGTGACGGCTCTTGAAAACTACGCTGCAACAAGCCACGGCAACATAAAGCGCCTCACCGGTTACAATCCGCCGCAATATCGCCTCCGCGTGGGAGATTGGCGCGTACGTTTCACCGTTGACTGGGAAGCGCATGTGCTCTACGTCCTGAGTGTTCGGCCGCGCGGAGGCGCCTACCGATAGAGAGCTCCTGGGAGCGCCGGCGTCTCGCCGGCTCTTCGTAGGTCCTCACCGACAACCCCTCGGCTGCAAAGCAGTGCGCTGGCGAGGCTCCACGTTCGAGTCCCACTCTCATGACGCCACTCTGGTTCCAATACGAGTTCCAATCCGAACACCCGGCGGCTGCGGCAGAAGGCCAAGTCATTGAAGGGACGGCATTTGTCGCATCGGGCATCAGGCAGCGCTCGTGGTGCTCGGTCCTAGCCAGTTCCAATCCAGTTCCAATCGAGCGCTCACTACTGCGGGCCCTCCCAGACCTTGTTATCATATTGAAAAGCCGCCTGCCCAAGCCCTCAGCTGGGCGGACCGTGTGGAGCCGCCCGTGTACTACGCACATTCCGCGCCCTCGCGTGACCGCTGGGAGCCCCTGGCTGAGCACTTGCGCGATGTAGCGAACCGCGCCGGAGCGTTCGCGGGAGTGTTCGGCGCCGGCGATGCGGCCTACCTCGCGGGCCTCCTCCATGACCTCGGGAAGTACAGCGACTCCTTCACGCGGCGGCTGGACGGGCTGGAGCGCGGGCTCGACCACTGGTCCCTCGGCGCTTGGGCGGCCCTGACGCGCTACAAGGGAAATGGCCTGGCGGCGGCTCTCGCCATCCAGGGACACCATGTGGGTCTGCAGCGGGCTGACAGGGACTCGCTCGGCGAGCTGAATCCCGAGGTCCTCGCCACCCGGCATCCGCTGGAGCTGCGGCTGACTGAAAGGGAACTGGTGCCGCTGCTCGAGAGATTTCAGGCCGACGGCCTTGTCCTGCCGCCGCCGCCGTCCTCGGACTATCGCCTCTCGAATCCTCCTGGAGCCGGCATGTTGGACGTGCGGATGCTCTTTTCCGCCCTGGTCGACGCAGACTTCCTGGAGACGGAGGCCCACTTCCGGAGGGGCCTTGACGGGATCAAACAGTATCGGCCCGACGGTCCCGCTCTCCGGGCGGACATAGCCCTTGCTCGCCTGCTCGAGCACCTTGGTGATCTCGCGCGGACCAGCAAGGCCGCCGGCGCGGTGGCAAGCCTCCGCACCGACCTCCTCCAGGGCTGCCTGGATGCCGGCGCCCAACCTCGCGGGACCTTCACGCTCTCGGCTCCCACGGGCTCCGGTAAGACCTTGGCGATGCTCGCCTTCGCCCTTCGCCATGCCCACGAGCACAAGCTGCGGCGCATAGTCATGGCGATTCCCTATCTCAGCATCCTCGAGCAGACCGCCGGGATCTATCGCCGTCTGTTTGCGCCCGCCTTCGGCGACAGCTATGTCCTGGAGCACCACAGTCTCGCGGGGACCCGGCGCGGGCCCGGCGAAGGAAAACATGAGGCCGATCCCCAAACCGAAGCGGAGCGATTGGCTGGCTGGCTCCGGCAGAATTGGGACGCGCCGCTGATCGTCACCACCAGCGTCCAGCTCCTCGAGTCGCTCTTCTCCAACCGGCCCTCCGCGTGCCGAAAGCTCCATCGGCTTGCGGAGAGCGTCATCCTGTTCGACGAGGTCCAGACCCTGCCGCCGAAGCTCGCCGTTCCCACGCTCGCCACCCTCTCCCGCTTGGCGGAGCGGTACGGATCGAGCGTGGTCTTCGCCACGGCCACGCAGCCGGCTTTCGAGTCTCTCCACGAAAGGGTGACGGTCCTGGCACCGCGAGGCTGGCGCCCCCGGGAGATCGTCGACCCGAAGCTGCGCCTCTTCCAACGGGTGCGGCGCGTCGAGGTCGAGTGGGGTCTCGAGCCTGTGCGGTCCTGGGGTTCGCTCGCTGAGGAGCTGGCAACGCAGGGCCAAGCCCTCTGCATCGTCAACCTCAAGCGCCATGCGCTCGCGCTCGCTCAGCTCTTGAAGAACAGAGGCATTCCTGGCCTTCTGCACCTCTCTACGAACATGTGCCCGGCCCACCGCGAGAAGGCGCTCGCCAGAGTCAGGCGCCGGCTCGACGCCGGAGAGCCCTGCCTCTTGATCTCGACACAGTGCGTCGAGGCAGGCGTCGACGTCGACTTTCCCGTCGTCTACCGCGCGCTGGGACCGCTCGAAGCGATCGCACAGGCGGCTGGCCGTTGCAATCGAAACGGAAGGCTCGTGGAAGGCGGCCGCGTCCGGGTCTTCGTGCCGGAGGACGAGCGCTATCCGCCGGGCGGCTACGGGCAGGCGGCGTCGGTGACCCGCGCGCTCCTCAAGGCCCGTGGCTCCGAAGAGATGGACCTTCAGTGCGCGGAGCTGTTCCAGCTCTACTATCGAACCTTCTACGAGCTGACCGGAGCGACCGAGAGCGACCGCGGCAAGGTGAAGGAGCTTTCCGAGTCCATCCGCCGCCAGGACTTCGTAGGCACAGCCGAGCTCTACCGATTGATCGATCAGGACGCCATCAGCGTCCTGATGCCGTTCGACGCCGAGACCCATCGCACCCTCGCCAGCCGCCTGCGAGACGACAGGCGCTTGACCGCGGGCTGGATCCGCGATGCCCGCCCCTACACCGTGAGCCTCTATCGGCCCAAGCTCGAAGACCCCGTCTGGCGCTTCTTGAACCCGGCACCACTGGGCAAGGGGGAGCTCTCGGACGACTGGTTCGTCTACCTGAACGCCGACCACTACGACCGAGAGCTTCTGGGATTCACGGGAGCCGAGGACAGTTGGATCGCGTGAAAGCGAACAAATTACGCAGAAAGGTGTCTCAACGACTGAGCCCCAACTCAAAGGAGGACCTATGAACCCAACCCGGCAGGTGCTCGAAGTCTGGGGTGATTTCGCTTGCTACAGCCGGCCGGAGCTGAAGGTCGAGCGCTTCAGCTACCCCTGCATCACGCCATCCGCGGCTCGCGGAATCTTCGACGCGATCTATGCCAAGCCTGCCGAGTTTCGCTGGCAGGTGAACGAGATCGAGGTCCTCTCCCCGCCCTCGTACATCGCGCTGCGCCGCAATGAGGTCAAGGACAAGGTCAACGTCAGCGCGGTGGCTGACTTCATGGCCGGCAAGCGCGAGCCGGAGCCGATCTGGGCGGATGGCGACAGAGATCTTCTGGGGACTGACGAGAGGGGGCGGACCCAGCGCCAGATGATGGCCCTCAAGAACGTTCGCTACCGCCTCCACGCCGAGATCCTCCCCTGGCCGGAGCATCGCGGCCGGCAGACCGCCCTGGAAGCCCAGTTCCTGCGCCGCGCGGAGCGCGGCAAGTGCTTCTACCAACCGTATTTCGGCTGCCGGGAGTTCCCGGCCTACTTCAAGCTGGCCGAGCCCGGCGCCGAGCCGAGGCCCATCCGGCTCGACCTCGACATCGGGCTAATGCTCTACGACGTCTTCGACTTGAGCCGCCCTGGCGCCGCGCACGATGCGCCATCGGTCAGCCTCTTCCGCGCGGTGCTGCGCGGCGGGGTGCTGCGGGTGCCCGAATACTCCAGCCCCGATGTGCTGAGGGGCGGCGGGGGGACGGCCTGATGCTCGATCATCTCGTCTCCTATGCACGGACCCACGGCTTGGTGGCCGAGCCGGGCTTCGCGCCCAAGACGGCTCGCTGGGCCATTCTCTGCGACCCGGCTGGAGCCTTCCAGGAGGTTTTGGACCTCGCTGATCCTGAGGAGAAGGGGAGTCCCGGCAAGACGTTCCCCCGTTGCCCCGAGCTGTCGCAGCCGGAGATCAAACGCGGCGGCTCAGGTTGCCGGCACTTCCTCGTGGACTCGGCTGACGTCGTGGCTCTCCATGCGGCCGACGCTCCGGACGCTAAGCTCCACGCCAAGCATGCCTACTTCACCGGCCTCCTTCGCCAGGCGGCGGAGGTGATGCCGCGGCTGGCCGGCGTCGCCGCGATGCTCGACGACGAGGCGAGCCAGCAAGCGATTCGGGATCAGTTGCTGGCTCGCAAAGCGAAGCCCACCGACAAGGTGACGTTCGCCATCTTCGGCGAGAGTCCCCTCTATCCCGTCGAGTCGGACGCCTGGCACGACTGGTGGCGCCGGTTCAGGCGGACTCTGGGGACCGATCCCTCCGTGCCGCTCGCGGAGAAAGAGGGCGCTCCCCTGGTGCGCTGCCTGGCGAGCGGCGAGCTCGTCGAGCCGGTCGCGACGCAGCCCAAGATCGCCGGCCTCTCGGACGTCGGCGGCCTGGCGATGGGGGATGTGTTGGCGTCGTTCAAGCAGGAGGCTTTCTGCTCCTACGGGTTTGTTCAAGCCGCGAATGCTCCCGTCTCGGAGCAGATCGGCGCGGAATATCGCGCCGCCCTCAATCATCTTCTCCGTGAGCACAGCCGCAGACTCGTGAGCGCCAAAGTCGTCCACTGGTTCAAGGAGAGAGTTCCTCCCGAAGACGATCCTCTGCGCTGGTTGGCCGGGAGCGACGAGCAGGACGAGCTCAACGCCCAGCAGCGAGCCCGCGAGCTGCTCGATGCCATCCGGACGGGCAAGCGCCCGTCTCTGGCCGGCAACCGCTACTACTCCCTGACTCTTTCCGGAGCTTCGGGCCGCGTGATGATCCGGGATTGGATGGAAGGGCAGTTTGAAGATCTCGTCGAACGCATCGATGCCTGGTTCGCCCATTTGTCCATCGTCCGGCGGGATGGTCGAGGATTGGCTCCGCCGCCGAAATTTTTTGCTGTCCTGGGCGCCTTGGTGCGCGACCTCAAAGAGCTGCCGGCTCCGCTGGAAACAGCGATGTGGCGCGTCGCCGTGCGGCGTGAGCCAATCCCTCGCCAAGCCATGGCCCAGGCCCTGGCACGCATGAAGATCGACATTCTTGGCAACGAAACGTTGAATCACGCCCGCGTGGGACTCCTCAAAGCCTTCCATGTGCGGCAAGGAGATCGCCAGATGCATCCGAACCTGAATGAAGATCATCCCGAGCCGGCCTATCACTGCGGGCGCTTGATGGCAGTCCTCGCCGCCCTGCAGGAGAGCGCTCTCCCCAATGTCGGTGCTGGCGTCGTCCAGCGCTACTATGCGGCGGCCAGCTCCACGCCTGCCCTCGTGCTCGGGCGTCTCGTCCGTACGGCACAGTTCCATCTCAACAAGCTCAAACCGGGGCACGCCTACTGGTATGAGGGGCGGCTCGCCAACATCTGGTCTCGCATCCGTGATCACGTCCCACCGACTCTGTCGCTCGAGGAGCAAAGCCTCTTCGCTCTCGGCTACTACCAGCAGATCGCCTCCGACCGTGCTGGCATCGTGAAGCCTGATTCTCAAGAAACTGAAGTCGCCGCCGGCCCCAAGGAGACTGACCATGACTGAGCCGATCGAGAACCGCTACGAGTTTCTCTTCCTTTTCGACTGCGAGAACGGCAACCCCAACGGCGATCCGGACGCGGGTAACGCGCCACGCCTGGACCCGGAGGACATGCGCGGGTTGGTCTCCGATGTCGCGATCAAGCGCCGCATCCGGAACTACGTCCAGCTCGCCCGCGGCAATCAGATGCCGTATTCCATCTTCGTCGAGCACGCGACCAATCTGAACCGTCCCATCGCCAAGGCGCACGAGGAGACCGGAGGGCTGCCTGATGGAAAGAAAGGCGCCTCCAAGAGCAAGGTCGAGGCCGCCAAGCAGTGGATCTGCCAGAATTTCTTCGACGTCCGCGCCTTTGGCGCCGTCATGAGCACCGGCGCCAACGCCGGCCAGGTGCGCGGTCCGGTCCAGATAGCGTTCGCCCGCTCCGTCGATCCCGTGCTGGCGCTCGATCTCTCGATCACCCGCATGGCCGTCGCGGACGGCAAGGGATCGATCTCGTCCGCCGACATCGCCAAGTGGGAGGCCGACCAGGCGGAGGACACACTCCGCACCATGGGGAGAAAGTCCCTGATCCCGTATGGCCTCTTTATAGGCAAGGGTTTCATCAGCGCTCATCTGGCCCGGGAGACGGGCTTCAACGAGGAGGATCTGGCTCTCCTCTGGGAGGCCCTGCTCAACATGTACGAGCACGACCGTTCCGCGAGCAAGGGCGTCATGACCGTCCATCGTCCGCTCTTCGTCTTCAAGCACGTGGGCACCGATACGGCGGCAGATCAGCGCCGGCGGCAGTCGATGCTCGGCTGCGCGCCTGCCCATGATCTGTTCGATCTGATCATGGTGAGGAAGAAGGCGGGCGTCGAGGCGCCGCGCGCCTTCACCGACTATGACGTGACCGTGAATCGCGAGCATGTCCCCGCAGGAGTCGAAATTGTGGAGATCCTGTAGCTAAGGTGTTCACCGAAGACGACCTCCTGCCCCTGTCGGCCTTGCAGCACTTGCTCTTCTGTGAGCGGCAGGCGGCGCTGATCCACCTCGAGCAGGTGTGGGCGGAGAATCCGCTCACGGTCGAGGGGAAGAGCCTCCATGAGCGGGTGGACAGCCAGGCGGGGGAGTCGCGGGGCGATCTGCGGATCGCTCGCGGGCTCCCTCTGCGCAGCTTTCGCCTCGGGCTGAGCGGCAAGGCGGATGCCGTCGAGCTTCACCGTCTTCCCGATGGCGAGCCGGGAGCGCGGCTGCCCGACGTCCCCGGGGTCTGGCGGCCGTTTCCGGTCGAATACAAGCGGGGCAAGCCCAAGCGCCACCACGCCGACGAAGTCCAGCTCTGCGCCCAGGCTCTCTGTCTCGAAGAGATGCTCGGTACCGCTGTGCCGGCCGGTGCTCTCTTCTACGGCCAGACGCGGCGGCGCCTCGAGATCGTCTTCACGGCGGACTTGCGGCGGGAGACCGAAGAGGCCGCTGCTCGCCTTCATCAGATCATCGACTCGCGGATCACTCCCAAGCCGGTCCGTGAGCCGAAATGCGATCAGTGTTCCCTCCTCGAGATCTGCATGCCGGGCGCACCGAGCGCGTCCGCCCGGCGCTACCTCGACCGCCTGATGCGTCAAGCCACCCAGCCGGAGACCACCGAGCCATGAAGCGCCACCAAAACACGCTCTACGTGACGACGCAGGGCGCCTACCTCGCCAAGGACGGCGAAGCGGTCGCCGTGCAACAGAACAAAGAAACCCTTCTCCGCGTGCCCATCCATACACTCGGCGGCATCGTCTGCTTCGGACAGGTGGGCGCCAGCCCGTTCCTTCTCGGTTTCTGCGGCGAACGCGGAGTTGCCGTCTCTTTTCTTACCGAGAACGGGCGTTTCCTTGCTCGCGTCCAAGGGCCCGTCTCGGGCAACGTGCTGTTGCGCCGCGAGCAGTACCGGCGCGCGGATGACGAGGCCGCCACGGCGGTGATCACGCGCGCCATCCTCGCGGCCAAGATCGCGAACAGCCGCACCGTGATCCAGCGCGCTCTCCGCGACCGGCCGGCCTCGGCAGGCGCGGAGTCGCTACGCCGCGCCGCAGTGATCCTCGGCCAGCAGCTCGACAGCCTGCGCCCCGAGGTCCCGGTGGACGGTCTGCGCGGCATCGAGGGAAACGCCGCCCGCGCCTACTTCGAGGTCTTCGACGAGCTCATCGCCCAGCAGAAGACTGACTTCTTCTTCCGCGAACGCAGCCGCCGGCCGCCGCTCGACAACGTCAACGCGCTCCTTTCCTTTCTCTACACGCTGCTGCGGCACGACTGCGAGTCCGCCTTGGAGTCCGTCGGGCTCGATCCTGCAGTCGGCTTTCTGCACCGCGACCGCCCCGGGCGCCCGAGCCTGGCCCTCGATCTCATGGAAGAATTCCGCGCCGTCCTGGCCGACCGCCTGGCACTCTCGCTGATCAATCTCCAGCAGATCCGCGGCGCAGGCTTCACGCGCGGCGAGACCGGCGGCGTGGTCATGGACGACGCCGCACGGAAAACCGTTCTCGTCGCGTATCAAAAGAGGAAACAGGAAGAGATCGTCCATCCGTTCCTGGGCGAAAAGACGACCATCGGGCTCCTCCCGCACCTGCAAGCCGCGCTTCTGGCTCGACATCTGCGCGCTGATCTCGACGGTTATCCGCCATTTTTCTGGAAATGAGGAAGCCCCGCCATGATGGTCATCGTGAGCTACGACGTTTCCACCACAACCGCCACCGGCAGACGCCGCTTGCGCCGCGTCGCCAAGATCTGTCTCGACTTCGGTCAACGCGTGCAGAACTCCGTGTTCGAGTGCTTGGTCGATGCCACGCAATGGACCGAGCTCCGTCTCCGCCTCCTTGCCGCTTTCGAGGAGACCGAAGACAGCCTTCGCTTCTATTTTCTCGGCAACCATTGGAAAGGCCGCGTCGAGCACTTCGGGATCAAAGCCGTGCTCGATCTCGACGAGCCGTTGGTCGTCTGAATCCTGTGAACCTGGAGGCGCGAACCCCTAGCAGCCATGCCTCCTCCTGTAAGGCTTCGCGGAGAGGAGAAGATGCTGACAGCGCATGCATTCGACTGTCGCAGGTCGAACCGCGGACCGAGCCCGGGCCTTCCTGACCGGGAGGTTCGCGGAAAGCGGCCCTGGAGCACCTGATTTATCAAGGCTTTCCAAGGCCGCCGTCGCCCCCCGCGCGGGGGGCGTGGATTGAAACTGGACATCCGGCGTGGAGGCGATCTTCCGTCGAGTCGCCCCCCGCGCGGGGGGCGTGGATTGAAACCATCAAGGCCGGCACGTTTACGCGGCCCGGTTCGGTCGCCCCCCGCGCGGGGGGCGTGGATTGAAACAGGAACAGTACGACTGGGACAGCCAGGCCCGGCTGGTCGCCCCCCGCGCGGGGGGCGTGGATTGAAACACCTCCGCCCGCATCGACACTTGGAAAGCCGACGTCGCCCCCCGCGCGGGGGGCGTGGATTGAAACGACGCCACGCCGCTCCCTTCGCAGCTCGTCCTCGTCGCCCCCCGCGCGGGGGGCGTGGATTGAAACAACGTTGAGCAGTGCGAGCGCTGCGGGCGCGATGGTCGCCCCCCGCGCGGGGGGCGTGGATTGAAACGGTTCACCTGTGTCGAAAAGTGACAACAGGGGCCTACGTCGCCCCCCGCGCGGGGGGCGTGGATTGAAACAATCTAGACGTCCAGCGGAGCCTCGACAACAACATGTCGCCCCCCGCGCGGGGGGCGTGGATTGAAACGATTTCATGTGTTTTACCTCCTCATTAGTCGACGTCGCCCCCCGCGCGGGGGGCGTGGATTGAAACAAGGGGACGGACGATCGTGTCTCCTGAGCCATCCTCGTCGCCCCCCGCGCGGGGGGCGTGGATTGAAACTCTGTCTCCCTCTTGACATCCCATCTATCCCTGGTCGCCCCCCGCGCGGGGGGCGTGGATTGAAACTCGTCTCGGCCTCTGGTTCGATGGCAGCGGTGGAGTCGCCCCCCGCGCGGGGGGCGTGGATTGAAACCCCGTGGTGGGCGACCTCGACGCCGCGAAGCGCCGTCGCCCCCCGCGCGGGGGGCGTGGATTGAAACAGCGGCTCGCGGCGGAGAAGGGCGAGCTCGCGGGTCGCCCCCCGCGCGGGGGGCGTGGATTGAAACTGGCGCTATGCCCCTCTGGTGTCCGCGTAGCCGCGTCGCCCCCCGCGCGGGGGGCGTGGATTGAAACACAACATCGGGAGTCTGATCGTCTTCTCGGCCGGGTCGCCCCCCGCGCGGGGGGCGTGGATTGAAACTGGAATTCCGCGGGTTTGTCACGAAGCCATTCCTGTCGCCCCCCGCGCGGGGGGCGTGGATTGAAACGTCATCACCTCGACGATGGCGACCGTGCACTGCCGTCGCCCCCCGCGCGGGGGGCGTGGATTGAAACTGGGTGCTGGCGCTCGGAATCCTCTTCAACCTTGGTCGCCCCCCGCGCGGGGGGCGTGGATTGAAACACTGAATTCCGGACCTATCCCGGGTTCAGCCAATGTCGCCCCCCGCGCGGGGGGCGTGGATTGAAACTGGCGATGACCGCTATCATCGTCACCCCGATGCTCGTCGCCCTCCGCGCGGGGGGCGTGGATTGAAACAGCGAGGGCGCCGCCGCCCAGGCGGCCCACGGCCTGTCGCCCTCCGCGCGGGGGGCGTGGATTGAAACACCGAGCCGGGCATCCGCACCGTGACCGACGGCGGTCGCCCTCCGCGCGGGGGGCGTGGATTGAAACTACCGGGACCCTGGCACCAGAGACGGGCGGGCGAGGTCGCCCTCCGCGCGCGGTTTGCCGCTCTGGAGGTCATGACCGGCAAGGTGTTTGCCCGTCACACGAAATGCCGGCGCTGGCGTGAATTCCTCGCTTTCATGAACGAGGTGGTTTGGCACCTCGATGCTGCCGAGCGACGGCGGCGTCGAGCAGGGACATAGGGAGATCGCGAGTGATTCTATCCCGAAGACCGTCCTCTTTGCGTTGCGTTGCAGCGTTGTGATGCAATTTTGCATCGCAACGCAGGAACCATGACCCCGACGGCGGAAGCTCCCCGGCGGGAAGAGGACGTCGCGGACGCCTGCCCGGAGCTTCTCGGCCGCCTCTCGGTAGGCGGTAACGAGGGCGCGGCACCTGAACGGAGCTCGAACCTCGATTTGGGTGGCTCGAACCTCGATTTGAGACGCTCCAGCCTCGAATTGAGACACTCCAGCCTCGAATTGAGACACTCCAACCTCGAATTGAGACACTCCAACCATGAATTGAGACGCTCCAACCGCGAATTGAGTGGCTCAAACCGCGGTTTGAGTGGCTCCAACCGCGAATTGAGTGTCTCTATCCGAGGTTGGAGTGTCTCTATCCTTGGTTTGAGTGGCTCTATCCTTGGTTGGAGTGTCTCTATTCTTGGTTTGAGTGGCTCCAACCGCGGTTTGAATGGCTCCAACCGCGAATTGAGTGTCTCTATCCGAGGTTGGAGTGTCTCTATTCTTGGTTGGAGTGGCTCGAACCGCGAATTGAGTGTCTCTATTCGAGGTTTGAGTGTCTCGAACCTCGGTTTGGGTGGCTCAGATCGAGTGCTGGTTCAGCATTCGCCGAGGGACCGGGAGTTAGCCAGGTATGGGACCATGTGCGAGCCCGTCCCCCATGTGCAGGCCGCATGCCACGGGATCCGCGGGAATGCTAGCATGTCGCCGCCATGGCCAACGTCATCATCCTGGGGATGCAGTGGGGGGACGAAGGGAAGGGCAAGATCGTCGATCTGCTCTGCCCGGCCTTCGATGGCGTGGTGCGCTACCAGGGGGGACACAATGCGGGGCACACGGTGCGCTTCCGCGACCAGCATTTCTCGCTCCACCTGATCCCGTCGGGAATCCTGCATCCCGGCATGCTGTGCGTGCTGGGGAGCGGCATGGTGGTGGCTCCGGACGCCTTCCTCACTGAGCTGGACCGCCTGTACGAGGCCGCCCCGCGCGCGGGGGGCGTGGATTGAAACTAGTCTCCGAAAGTCTCAAATCCGTTTCCCCAGCCATCGCGCCAAGGCATCAGGGCTCTGTCAGCACCAGCGGGATCTGCTGTGCCGAGGCCGGCGTGAGCTGGAGGAGAGCGCGGAACGCGGCGAAGTGCTGGTCTGGCTGCAGCTCGAGGCTGACATAAATCTCGGCGATGAGGTCTCGCCAGCGAAGAAGCTCTCGGCGCAGGCCGTAGCTCGGCTGCACCTCGACCGTGAGATCTACCAGCCGTAGAACTCTTTCATAGGCCAACAGGAGGCCAGGCCGGTCAGCACGCCGAAGCAGGCGGCTAGCCCGGTTCATCTCGTTGCCAATCATCAGGATCTGCTGGTCGCGAGAGAACGACGCCCAGCGTTCGGGGGACAGGGAGGCGTGTTGCGTCATGGGAGTGGCTCACCTTCACCAATCAGAGCGAAGGTGATTTCCCGGACGCGCGCCCGGAGGCCGGAATCCGCGATGAGCATGCTGCGATTTCCCTGGGCGGGGCGGATGTTGATGAGCGACGTATATTCGATGCACTCTTCGGGTCCCCTCCCGGGGTAGTAGTTTGCTCCCCAGAGGTCCGTCTGCCGGCTCCCGGCCTGGAGGAGGATCTGCTCAGCATCCGCGTGCAGCTCGCCTCCGACCGCGGCCATGCGCCTCTCGACATCGACCACAAACTTCACCATGTCCTCGAAGTGGAGCAGGACGAGGCGAGTGAGCTCTGCCGGCTCGATTCTCCGTTCGACGATGACGATGTCGGGGGCGTTCTCGTCCATGCGGCCGTCTTTGGGTCGTGAGAGAGCCGGCCCACGCGCATTCTACAGCGCTCGAACCGGTGAAACCGCCAGGGAAGCCCGATGAACGAAGCGGCGATGCTGACGGTGAAGAGCCGCGGCAGTGCTAGCATGTCGCCGCCATGGCCAACGTCATCATCCTGGGGATGCAGTGGGGGGACGAAGGGAAGGGCAAGATCGTCGATCTGCTCTGCCCGGCCTTCGACGGCGTGGTGCGCTACCAGGGGGGACACAACGCGGGGCACACGGTGCGCTTCCGCGACCAGCATTTCTCGCTTCACCTGATCCCGTCGGGAATCCTTCATCCCGGCATGCTGTGCGTGCTGGGGAGCGGCATGGTGGTGGCGCCGGATGCCTTCCTCATGGAGCTGGACCGCCTGCACGAGGCCGGGGTCGACTCCACTGGACGGCTGTTCGTCTCCAACCGGGCGCACGTGCTGTTGTCGTGCCACGCCCTCCTCGACCAGGCGCGCGAGGAGGCGCGCGGCGCCGGCAAGATCGGCACGACGTCGCGCGGCATCGGCCCGGCCTACGAGAGCAAGGTGTCGCGGTGCGGCCTGCGCATGTGCGACCTCTTCGCTCCCGACCTGGAGGAGCGGCTGCGCGGCCTGGTGGGGAAGATCCAGGGCGAGCTGGCGAGCCTCGGCGCCGCTCCCTGCCCGCAGGCGGATACTTACGTCGACTCGTGCCGGCAGTGGGGCGAGCGCCTGAAGCCGCGGCTGCGCGACGCTGAGCAGCTCCTGAACGGCTGGCTCGCCGACGGCAAGAGCCTGCTCTTCGAAGGCGCCCAGGGCGCCCTTCTCGACGTCGATCACGGCACCTATCCGTTCGTCACCAGCTCGAGCTCCACGGCGGGCGGCGCCTGCACCGGCACGGGAGTGCCGCCGACCCGCATCGACGGCGCCATCGGCGTCCTCAAGGCCTACACGACGCGGGTGGGAGGCGGACCGTTCCCCAGCGAGCTCGGCGGCGAGGTCGGCGAGTTCCTGAGGAAGCGGGGCAATGAGTTCGGCACGACCACCGGCCGCCCGCGCCGCTGCGGCTGGCTCGATACTGTGGTGGCCCGCTACGCCCAGCTCCTGAACGGCGTCGACGCCATCGCCCTCACCAAGCTCGACGTGCTCGACGACTTCGACGAGATCCCGGTGTGCACGGGCTACCGCGTCAACGGCCATGTGCTGCGCGACCTGCCGCCCGACCAGTGGAGCCTGGAGACGGCGGAGCCCGTCCTGCAGATCATGAAGGGCTGGAAGTCCTCCACGGTGGGCATCCTCGACGAGTCCGACCTGCCGCAGCCGGCCCGCGACTACATCGCCTTCATCGAGCAGGAGATCGGCGCTCCCTGCACCATGATCTCGACCGGTCCCCGCCGCGAGGAGACGCTGGTCCACGAGGACGGCGCCATGCAGTGGCTGGCCTCGGGCAAGCTGTCGCAGGTGCTGGCGCAGCGGTAGTGGCCGGTGTGACGGAGTTGTGACACCTGCGCCGGAGATGGGCTTTCGGCCCTGGCGCCCGTCCGGGTCCCGATAGAATCCTCGGCAGCCAGCTCTCGATGGAGGACCGGGATGAGCCCAAGGACGATGCCGAGGATCCTCGTAGTCTGCGCGCTCGGCCTTGCGGGCTTGGCGGCCCTGGCGGGTTGCCGTTCCGGTCCGGAGCCCGGCACCGGCGCCGGATCGACGACCGCCGCGGCTGCCGGCGCGCCCGCGAGCGCGGCGATCCATCTCCTCTTCACCTACGGCTCGGAGAAGGAGGAATGGATCAAGGCGGTCACGGAGCGCTTCAACAGCCAGCGCGCACACATCGCGAACGGCCAGACGATCCAGGTCGAAGCCGTGGCGCAGGGCTCCGGCGAGATGATCGAGGACCTGCTGAGCGGCGCCCGCCAGGCCCATCTGGCGAGCCCGGCTTCGGCGGTCTTCCTCAAGCTCGGCAACGCGCAGTCGCGGGCGCGCAGCGGCAAGGACCTGATCGGTCCGACGCAGAACCTCGTCCTCTCGCCGGTGGTGATCGCGATGTGGAAGCCGATGGCGGAGGCGATCGGCTGGGGCCGGACGCCGGTGGGCTGGAGCAGCGTCCTGGCGCTGGCCCGCGATCCCAAGGGCTGGGCGGCGCACGGCCATCCCGAGTGGGGCGCCTTCAAGCTCGGGCACACGCATCCCGAGACAAGCAACAGCGGCGTGGCGGCCCTCCTCGCCGAGGTCTATGCGGGAGCCGGCAAGGTGGCCGGGCTCACGGCCGAGGACGTCCGCCGGGCGAAGACCGTGAGCACGGTCTCCGGGATCGAGAGCGCCATCGTCCACTATGGGAGCTCCACCGGCTTCTTCGGCAAGCGGCTGTTCACCGACGGGCCGCAATACCTCTCCGCGGCGGTGCTCTACGAGAACATGGTCATCGAGTCGTACGGTCCCCAGTACAAGCTGCCCTTCCCGGTGGTGGCGATCTATCCCAAGGAGGGCACGTTCTGGAGCGATCATCCGGTGGGGATCGTCGAGCGCGAATGGGTGACTCCCGAGCACCGCGAGGCGGCGAAGATCTACATCGACTACCTGCTCGCCCGGCCGCAGCAGGAGGAGGCTCTGCGCTTCGGCTTCCGGCCGGGGGCCGTGGAGGTGCCCCTGGCGGCGCCCGTCGACGCCGCGCACGGGGTCGACCCCCGCGAGCCGCAGACGACTCTCGAAGTGCCCGCGGTCGAAGTCATCGACGCCGTTCTCCGCCTCTGGCACGAGACCAAGAAACGAGCCGACGCCACCTTGGTCCTCGACATCTCGGGAAGCATGAACGAGGACGCCAAGATCGAGAACGCCAAGGCCGGCGCCGCGCAGCTCCTCACCCTGCTCGACGGCGAGGACCGCTTCTCCTTCCTGCCCTTCAACGCCGAGGTCACCTGGGCCGGCGAGGGACTGCGCCTCGCCGACTCCCGGCAGCAGGTGGCGGGCACGATCTCCGGCGTCTTCGCCCACGGCGGCACCGCCCTCTATGATGCCGTGGCGGAGGCGTACGATCACGTGACGGCGCGCCGGGAGAAAGGGCGCATCGCCGCCATCGTCGTGCTGAGCGACGGCGCGGACACCCACAGCCGCCTCAACCTTCCGGCGCTGCTCAGGAAGCTGAGCGCCGCCGGCGAATCGGGGAACGGCGTCCGGGTGTTCACGATCGGCTACGGGCGCGACGCGCAGCGGCGGGTGCTGGAGTCGATCTCCGACGCCACCCAGGCGCGCTACTACACGGGGAATCCGGCCAACATCCGGACCGTGTTCCGCGAAATCTCCACGTTCTTCTGACGGAGAGTCATGAGCGAGACTTCGCCCCCCAGGCTCACCACCGCCGGCAAGCTGGCCGTCTTCCTCTTCGTCGCCGCCTGTCTGTACGGCGCCTATGCCCTCTTCCTCCGCAAGCCGGTTGCGGGCGGCGGCTCCGCCGGCCAGCCGGGCGGCCAGCCGGCGGCGCGCCCGGCCGGGGGCGGGCTGTTCGGCGGCGACGCGCCGGCGGTCGCCATCGGCATCGCCTACGGCACCGAGAAGGAGCGCTGGCTGCAGTGGGCCGCCGCCGAGTACGCCAAGACGTCCGACGGCAAACGGGTCAAAGTGGACCTCATTCCCATGGGCTCGCTCGAAGGCGCGCAGGCCGTGCTGGCCGGCGATCAGCGCATCACAGTGTGGAGCCCGGCCAGCGCGCTCTACAAGGACATCTTCCTGGAGGACTGGCAGGTCAAGCACGGGAACAAGGCCATCGTCCGGGAGGAGAACCTAGCGCTGACGCCGATGGTCGTCGTGCTGTGGGCCGAGCGCTACGGCCCCTTCATCGCGAAATACGGCCAGGTCTCTTTCCGGACCCTCGGACAGGCGCTGGCCGAGCCCTCCGGCTGGCAGGCCATCGCGGGCAAGCCGGAGTGGGGACTGTTCAAGCTCGGCCACACGCATCCGAACCAGTCGAACAGCGGTCTGATGGCCCTGGTGCTGATGGCCTACGACTATCACAACAAGACGCGCGGCCTGACCCTGCAGGACATCCTCGATCCCGGGTTCGCGGCCTGGACGCAGGGGATCGAGCGCGGCGTGAGCGGCCTGGCGAACAGCACCGGCAACCTGATGCGCGAGATGGTCCTCAAAGGCCCGTCCGCCTACGACGCCGTGGCGGTCTACGAGAGCGTGGCGATCGACTATTTGAAGAACGCGGAGGGCCGGTGGGGGGAGCTGCGCATCGCCTATCCGCAGCGCAACCTGTGGAGCGAGAATCCGTACTACATCCTGGATGCTCCGTGGAGCACCAAGGAGCAGCGGGAGGCGGCGGCGAAATTCCTCGATTTCCTGTTGAGCGAGCCGATCCAGCGGGAGTCTCTGGCGCACGGCTTCCGGCCCGGCAATCCGGCGGTGCCGGTGCGTTTCGCCGGCAGCCCGTTCGTGGCCTACGAACGGTTCGGGCTGAAAGTCGACCTGGGGACCGTGTGTGAGCCGCCGCGGGCGGAAGTGATCAACAACCTGCTGGCCGGCTGGCAGCGGTCCCACGGCGCGCCGTGAGGCTCGACTACCTGAAGGCGGCGTTCTGGGCCGGCCTGGACGTCCGCGGCCTCGGCCGCCTCCCGGTCAACGCCCTGGCGGTGCTGGGCTTCGTCATCCTGGGCTTTGGCCATCCGGGGTTCTGGCTGCTGGGAGCGGGCCTGGAGGCGGGATTCCTGGCGGTGCTCGCCACCCATCCCCGGTTCCAGCGTGTGATCGACGCGCAGCGGAATCGCCTCGCGGCGGGCGAAGCTGCCGGTGGCCGGCGGGAGCTCGCGGCCCGCCTGCCGCCTGACGCGCAGCACCGCCTCGCCATTCTCGAGGCCAAGAGCGCCCGCGCGCTCGACGCCGCCCGCGAGGCCCAGGCCGACTCCTACGACCTCGCGAGCCGCCGCGACGCCTTCGAGCACCTCACCTGGATCTACTTGAAGCTCCTGGTGGCCCACAACCAGTTGCAGTCGACGCAGGCCGTCGCCAACGAGCGGGAGCTCAAGAGCAAGATCGCCGACCTCGAGCGCGAGACCGCCGCTGCCGGAGACGCGTCGGCCGCCCTGCGCCAGTCCCAGAGCGCAACTCTCGCCCTGCTGCGGCAGCGCCTGGAGAACCTGGCGCGGTGCGCCAAGACCCTCAAGGAGGTCGACAGCGACCTGGCCCGGATCGAGGCCCAGGTCGACCTCGCCCTGGAGAGCGCCGGCGTGCAGGGCGGCGGCGCCGCCACCGCCGCCACCCTCGAGCTGGCGAGCGAGTCCCTCGCCGAGGGCCTGGACTACGGCGATCTGGGAGGCCAGGTGGCCGCCCTCGACGAGGTCTACGCCGCTCCGCCGCCGAGCCG
>Ga0075426_10001192_pt1 | contig 18326 bp, 17 predicted proteins | sample SoiMethybrSBSTD5_FD_75304 | JGI IMG/M metagenome (GOLD analysis project Ga0075426, IMG submission 75304) | Bulk soil microbial communities from a Populus tree surrounding site in Tennessee, USA - Soil MetaG P. TD hybrid SBSTD5 | ecosystem: Environmental > Terrestrial > Soil > Tree plantation...
ACGCCTTGTCTATTCTACAGGAAAGGATTCAACCCTGAGGAATCCGGGAGGCTCAACGAAGAACGCAGAAGTCGCGAACGGAGTACCAACAAAGTGCCAATCCTGCAAAACTTGTACAAACTCGGCTTTGGCGCATTGGCCGATCCGCGAGGCTGGCTGGAAAGGAGGTTCTTGTTACCTCGAGGCGCGTTTTGCGGCCGAAGGATCGCCACCAATCCTAAGCACGATTGAGCTGCTTAGCTTGCATGCAACGTAGGAAATTTACGGAAGGACAGGAAGCAATTGTAGGGCTCTAGCTGGCAAAACCGTCTTTCTCCGGATACAGCAGTTCCGTGAAGCGCGGATCTTCCTGGAGAAACGCGAAGTCTTCATCATTGCGCGCGTGATAGCGGTTTTCCGGACGCAGCTGAATGGCGACCTTGAGGTTCTCGAGCGCCGAGTCCGCTTCTCCAGTGAGGCAATCGAGCGCCGCCAGCGCGTAATGAATATGATCGGCCTTGGGCGCGGCCTTGCGCGCTTTGTCGAGGCTCTCGCGCGCCTCGTCCCAGCGGCCGATGTTCATCATCGCCACGCCGCGCTGATAATGGTCTTCGGCGCTGCGCGGATTCTGCTCCGCCGAGGGCTTCATGCGCTGCTCGGCGATTTTCAGGTGCATGCGCGCGCGGTCCGCCAGCTCTTTGCTGGGGCCCTTGAGCACTTCTTCGAGTTCTTGCTTCGCTCGTGAGAATTTTTGCTGATGAAAGAGCGCCAAAGCTTCGTCATACGTTTTCAGTTGGGCTTGCACTCGCGGATCAACCAGTTCAACGCCGCCGCGCTGCGGAGGATGAGGTGTTCCTAAATTCTTCTTTTTCATTGACTTGGAGGAACCGTGCCCAGCGCTCTTGGAGTGACGTGCTGAGCCTCCGGAGGCTTTTCGCACTTTTGCCATGTTGCGCATGCTAGCAGAGGCAGTGGCGCTGCGTCAAACGCCGGCTTTTTTACCTTCGAGTACATAGCCATGTGATAAAGCAATGCCGTTCCGGGCCGAGTCGGCGGTTACCGAAGCGCATCATCGTGAAAAATAGGCCGTGGAGATTGTACTGGAATCGCGGAAACTGTCAGTAAGGCATTGAGGGATTGGGACACGGGGCGGGAATACTGGCCTGCCTGCACCGCGTATGCTAAATTTGTGGCCGCATAACTGGTCGACGACAAAGTGCCTTTCATCAATTTTCCTGCGCGCGAAATTAATTGCAAGCTGGTGTACTACGGCCCGGGTCTCGGCGGAAAAACCGCCAATCTCCAGTGGGTTTACGACCACACCGGGCAGAACCAGAAGGGCAAAATGGTGTCTCTGGCCACAGAAACGGACCGCACGCTGTTCTTCGACTTTCTTCCGCTGGACCTGGGGACGGTGCGCGGGTTCAAAACGCGCTTCCATTTATATACCGTGCCCGGCCAGGTGTTTTACGAGGCCAGCCGCAAGCTGATCCTTAAAGGGGCGGACGGCGTGGTTTTTGTCGCGGATTCGCAGGAAGAGCGGCTCGACGCGAATTTCGAGACCATGGAAAATCTGCAGGAGCACCTGAAAGAACACAACCTGAATTTCACAACGATTCCTTACGTGCTGCAGTTGAACAAACGCGATTTGCCGAACGCCATGTCCGTGCCGGAACTGACGAAACAGCTTCGGAAAAAAGGCGAGCCGGTTTTGGAAGGCATAGCGATTCAAGGCGTAGGCGTGTTCGAAACATTGAAGGAAGTCGCCAAGCTCGTTCTCGCCGAACTCAAAAAAGGCGGATGACGAGGCGGAGAAGTCGTAGTCCAATCAAAAGAGCCGAAACACCACTTCGATAGGCACACAGACTGTTACAGGCTGACCGTTTCTCATCGCCGGCTTGAATTTCCATCCCTTAATAGCCTCTATTGCTTTGGCTGTGAGGCCATTACTATCTCCCTGAATGACGGCAATTCTTTTCGCGTTTCCCTGTTCGCCGATCACGACATCAAATTTGACACTCCCTTGAAATCCCGCTCCCCGCGCCGCGTCGGTGTAATCAGGATTCGGACAATGAATGCAAGTGGGCATGGTTACTCCAGCCGCCTTGAACAGATCCTCAGTGCTCTCTTTGGATCCACCAGCCGAGCAGGCCACCAGAACATCTGGAGACGCCGGCCAATCGAGAGGTTTGGCCAGCATATCCCTGAGTTGCTCGTTCAACGGAATATCTACTTTTGAAGAGCCCAGGTGTTTGGCGTCGTTGATCCTATATGCGTCGGCGGAGACAACCGGTTTCTCTTTTGGTGAAGCCACGCTCCCAAAAACAATTACGTTGGCGCCGAGTTGATTTGCGATCCGTCTCGAGACGTCACGATCCGCTAGATCCAGAGGCGAAATTCCACCAGTTAAGAGATAGCTGTGAAGCCTTTTTCGGTCGACGACAGCGGCAACGCCGATTTTTTGGGCAAGGCCGTCGGAAAAACGGTTCGCCAAGTGTTCTCCAATAGCCTTTATCCCACCGGGCCGCGACACAAAATCGATCACGAGTACATGCGGAGAAAAATCCTTCTTTTCGGCTTTCTTAAGTTGTTGTGCGAGATGATCTACGAGTTCATCGACGTTGAATTCCTGAGCGCTTGACCACAAGCAGCAGGCGAGCATAAAAAAGCCAAAACAAGTCAATAAGCGCAAGGGCAAGCTTTGCCAAGAGAAATAGAAATGATTCCCCTTGAAATTCGAATTCCGCCGAGCAAACAAGTGACTCATACGAAGTTGGCGAGGGCGGCGGATTCGGTGTCGAAGGTGGGGATGGCCTCGACCAAGCGCGTGACGGTGAGGGCGTCGCGGACGCGGCCGGGTCCGCAAACCAAGCGGAGTACGCCGCCATCGCGCGCAAGCTGGATGGAGATGCGAACAAGAGTGGAGAGGCCGGAACTGTCAATCTGCGGGGTGCTATTGAGCCCGACGATGACTTTGCGGGTGCCCTTCTTGACCACGGATTGCAAGGCGGCGTAGAGCTGCTCGCTGGGTTCGCCGATGGTGAGGCGGCCGTGAACCTCGAGGATCGCAACTCCTTCGACTTCGCGAACCTTAATCTCCATGGGCGGCCGCTCGATCATGTGAGGTGGGCCTGGGTAAGTATTTCTGAGTTGTATGAAAGCCACGGGTCTAAAGACCCGCCACTACATCCCACGAGCCAGGCCGCACGGCATTATACGCTGGCAGCGGCAGGAAGTGGTAAGTCGTAAGCAAAACGGAGAAGACAATTTTCGACATCTTCCTGAGAGCTGAAGGCTTCGGATGAAGGAAAAAAAGGATTTGGCGCAGGTCAGAGAGCGCCCGGAAGAGCTCGAAGAGTCGGAATCACTCGTAGCGCAGTGCCACGATTGGATCGACACGCATCGCCCGGCGTGCAGGAATCCAGCACGCCAAGAAACCAACTGCTAAGAGCAAGATCACCACCGACACCAAGGCCACAGGATCGTGCGGCGATACGTGCCAAAGTTGGCTGGCAAGCACTCGCGCCGCTGCGATGCTTGCGGCCAGACCGATGGCAATGCCGGGCAAAATGAAACGCGCACCAAAGCGAAAGACCAATCGAAGCACATCACCGGAGCCCGCTCCCAACGCCTTACGCACGCCGATTTCGTGCGTTCGCTGGGCCACCGCGTTGGACACCACGCCGTACACTCCCACAACCGCCAGCGTCAGCCCTAGCGCGGCAAAAACCGCCAGAAGCACGACGCTAAAGCGCGGACCGGAGTACTCCCAATCGTTCAGCAGCGAACTCATGGTGCGCACGTCGGTCACCGGCTGATCGGGATCGAGCGCGTACACCTGTGCGACCACCGTTTTTGCCAGCGCGGCTGGATCGGTGTTGGTTAAAACTTCCAGGAAATCGGCATCACCCGTCATCGTGTAAGGCAAGTAAAGCTCGGGAGCGATTTCGCGCGTCAGCCCGCGATTCACCACGTCATTCGCGACGCCTACAATCTGGAACGCGTCATTTGTAAGATTGAACTCGGTGCGCAAGCGCGGCACGCGAACCGTGCGGCCCAGCGGTTCGCTAGCCGGGAAATAACGGCGCACAAAACTTTGATTGGCGATAGCCAACTGACTCCGGCCGGCAATTTCGTTATTGCTAAAGAAGCGTCCTTCCATTATCGCGATGCCGAACACCTTCATGTAATCCCGGCTCACTTCATGGATAAGGACCGGCCGGGTGTCCACCTGAGTCGCGCTAGGAATGTCCACGGGCGTTTCCATCCCGCCAAAAAAGGGATGCATTCCTATGCTCATGGCCGCGGACTCGACGCCCGGCAGGGCTTCGACGCGACGCAACAACTCATTGAAAAAAGGAACGCGGTGCTGCGCATCCGAATATCGCTGGGGAGAAAGCGGTACGCGAATCGTCAGTAGGCGATCCGTACGAATTCCCAGATTTTGATTCTCAATAGCCATCACCGTCCGCATCATCAACGTGGCCCCAACAACCAGCACGAGTGACAGTGCCACTTCGACGACCACCAGGCCGCCGCTTGCGGATATCCGGCGAAAACCTGTGCCGGCGCTTCGCGCGCTTTCTTTGAGCGCGGTCACTAATTGCGTGCGGCTAGCATGCAGTGCCGGCGCCAATCCGAAGAGCAGCGCGGTGACAAACGACACGCCGAGCGTAAACAGCAGAACCGGCCGGTCAATCGCGACTTTCGCTTCGTCCGGTATCGAGTCGGGAGGCACCATGGAGAGGATGACACGCAAGGCGCCAAAGGCCAGCGCCGCGCCGAGCACGCCTCCAAGCGTGGAAAGCAACACGCTTTCCGTCAGCAATTGACGCACGAGGCGTCCGCGTGTGGCGCCCAGCGAAGCCCGCAGCGCGATTTCGCGTTGCCTGGTAGCCGCGCGAGAGAGCAAGAGGTTGGAGACATTGGCGCAGGCAATGAGCAGCAGCATGCCCACCGCGCCGAAGAGAACCCATAGCACCTCCCGGAGCCCGCTCGGGAAAGTCTCCTTGAAGGAAAGCAAGCCCACACGCCATTTTTCAGGAAAAGCTCCCGGTTCGCGCTGCTTTAGATCGGCAATGATGGGCCGAAGGTCCGTCTCGACTTGCGCTTCGGTGACCCCCGGCTTCAAGCGCCCGAGCAAGTGTGCATAGTGCACGCCTTCCAAGAACTCGCCACGGCGAAACACGATTGGCACGTAAACATCGGCCCCGCGCCACATGAACCGCGGCGGCATGACTCCGATCACAGTGCGCACGGTGTCGTTGAGCCGCATCGAGCGCCCCAGCACGCGGGAGTCGCCGCCAAACTGCTTTATCCAGAATTTGTAGCCCAAGACCGCGACCGCGGGAGCGCCTGGAGCCGAGTCCGCCTCCGTCGGCGTGCGACCGATGAGCGGCGGCACGCCCATCACGTCAAAGGTGTTCATGGTGCAGACGTTGCCTCGAAGACGCTTTGGTTCCCCTTCGCTGGTCCATACGACGTCGCTGATGGTTGAGGCGATCGTGCCTTGAAAAATCGTATTGCGCTCGGCGATCTCCAGGAATTGGTCCACGGTGTAATACAGCCGGAATCGCGATGAGTCGGGAGACCACACCTTCACACTCATTAGATTGTCCACGTCGCGGTAAGGAAACGGATTGAGGACCACGCCGTAGATGACGCTGTACATCGCGGTCGCGGCCATGATGCCCAGCGCCAGCGATAGGATGGCCACGGCACTAAAGCCGGGGCCCTTGCGCAGACTTCGCAAACCGTAGCGGAAGTCCTGCGCGATTTGTTCCAGCCTGATCCAGCCCCAGGCGTCGCGTGCTTCTTCTTTGGTGATTGTTGGATTGCCGAAGATCCGCATCGCCGCGTAGCGGGCTTCTTGCGGGCTCATGCCGGCAGCGATGTTCTCAGCGATCTGCTGTTCGAGATGAAACTGAACTTCGTTGTCTAGTCGCTGAGCCGCCCGTTCACGACGGAACAGAGCTTGTAGCCGCAGCCAGAATCGCCGAGTCCACACCATGACATCACCTTCCGCAACAAACTACTCGTACCGCAAAGCCTCGATAGGATCGACGCGCGACGCGCGGCGCGCGGGAACGTAACATGCGGCAAGACCCGCGAGCAGCAGGAGCAGAGCCGCCGCGCTAGCGATGGCGGGGTTCATGGGACTCACGCCATAAAGCAATCCCTTAAACAGACGAGCGACAGTGAAAGCGATGGCAGCTCCCGGCACAAGACCCATGAACATGAGGCGCACTCCATGCCAGATGACCGTTGCCAGTAAGCTTTCTGGCTTGGCACCGAGTGCCATCCGCACGCCAATCTCCCTTGTCCTAGACGAGACCAGGAGCGAGAGCACACCGTAGAGTCCGATCACGGCAAGCAGGAGACCCATCGCGGCAAACAAGCTGACGAGTGCTGCGGTGAAACGCGGCTCCACGCGCAGAAGGTCTACACGCGCGGTGAGCGTGGATATGTCCGCCGGCAACGTAGGATCGAGCGACGCAATTTCGCTCCGGACGAACTGCTCCACTGCAGCGGACTTCATCGGACTGCGAACGAGGAAAAAGGCGTGCCTATCAGTTCCTTCCGGCTCTGTGGCGAGCGCTGAGAGGCGCTTTCGAGCAACATAATATTCCGGATCCGTTCGCCCCACGCGTCCCGATTCGTTCAGGTACGTCACATCGCCGGCAACTCCAACCACGGTGTACCAAGGTCCCGACGGCAAGGAGAGTTGGAGATGCTGCCCAACGGCGCGCTGGCCCGAAAAGAGCCGATCGGCCAGCTTCTTGCTTACCACCATCACGGGCGTCTGCGAGTTCTGGTCGCCTGGCACAAATGCGCGGCCTTCCAGAATGGGGATGCCGAGCATTTGAAAATAGCCGGGAGTGACGATGCGCCAGCCGACCAAACCGCCTGTTCCTTTGGCAAATGGCGGACGCCCCTCCACGCGAATGTCAAAAAACTGATGAGCGCGTTGCGCGCCTGTCAGAGACAGCGAATCGCAGACAGCGACGGCCATCACACCCGGGAGACTGTGCAAGCGCGTCTCGAGACGCTCAAAGAATTCGGCAGACGCGGGAAATTTCCCGTAGCTTCGGCCCAGCGTAATCTCAGCGGCAACGACGTTCGTCGTTTCCATTCCAAGGCGCACAGCCTCAATATTTCGAAGGGTATCGAGAAACAGCCCCGCACCGATGACGAGCACGATGGACACAGCCACTTGCGTGGCAACCAGCACTCCTCCTAGGCGCGCCCGGCGCGGGCCGAGGGAAGGTCCCGCCAGCAGCGCACGGGCCGGCTGCCCGGTAATAGCCGTTACCAGTCCGCAGATCAGGCCCGCCACTAGCGATGCTCCCAACACAAAAAACAAGACTGGCGTGTCGAGATTGGCCTGGGTGATGCGCGGAATTCGCGCTGGAGCGAGGGCGACGAACCACCGGAGCAGCGCGAAGGCGATCCCCGTGCCCACCATTCCTCCGAAAAGGCCAAGCAGGGTGCTCTCAGAGAGCTGCAAAGCAATGAGCTTGCCGCGGCTGGCCCCGACCGCAGCGCGCACCGCGAGTTCATGCTCCCGTGCCGCACCGCGCGCCAAGAATAGGTTTGCCACGTTCGCAGCCGCCAGAATCAGAAAAGCGAGCGACGCTCCGAAAAGAACCAAAAGGCCAAGCCGTATCGAGCCAACCTGGTCTTCTCGCACGGAAACCAGTCCTAGTTGGATTTCCTTGCGAAACATCGGCGGCGAAGCCCCTCTCCAGCTCTCAAGCGTTGGCGCAAGCTGCGCGCGGGCTTGCGCGATGGTCACGCCGGGTTTCAGCCGCGCATAGGCACGGACAACTCCTGCGACGGGATCGGTTCTCTCGGCGGCGGAAATCGCTTCCGGCAAAATCACGTCGACACGCGCGAGCGTCGGCCACTCGAAATCCTGCGGCAGGACGCCAATGATTCTGGCCGGCTGCCCATCGAGTGACAACGTGCGACCCAGCGCTGTGACGCTGCCGCCAAATCGGCCTTTCCACAATGAGTAGGAAATTAAACAAACCTGCGGGGCGTTGGGTCCGTCTTCTTCAGCGCTGAAATTGCTTCCCAGAATTGGACTGACGCCGAAGGTCGAGAGAAAGGTGGACTCTGCCCGAACGCAGGCCAACCGTGTGGGTTGTTCCTCGCTGAGGTCACATCCGGGCACACCGGGTCTCGTGGACGAAATGGATTCAAAAGGCGAATTGCCGGCACTGAGTTGTATGTAGGAAGAGGTGAACAAGAACGGCCGCGCATCGAACGAGGGGATCCGCATCCCGAAAAACACGAGGCGGTCGGAATCGGGATATGGCAGTGGGCGCAATAAATTGCGTTCGAGCACACTGAAGAGCGAGGCGTTCGCACCGATGCCGAGGGCGAGTGTGAGAACGGCGACGGCGGTGAAGCCGGGGGATTTGCGCAGCATGCGTGCGGCGTAACGAACGTCCTGCGCGGTTTGCTCCAGCCAGGTCCAGCCCCAGGTGTCACGGGTTTCTTCTTTGAGAAACGTAGGATTGCCAAAGGTTCGCATGGCGGCGAAGCGAGCCTCTTGGGGGCTCATGCCGGTGGCGATGTTTTCGGCAATTTGTTGTTCGAGGTGAAATTGGATTTCGTCGTCTAATCGTTGCGTGCTTCGATGGCGGCGGAAGAGAGTTTGCAAGCGGAGCAAGAATCGCCGAGTCCAAAGCATTACATCACCATCCTACGGCGTCTCTACGACAAGGTTGATTGCAGCGGAGAGGCGGCTCCAGTTGGCGGCTTCCTTTTCGAGCTGGGCGCGACCGGCCGCGGTCAACGAATAAAACTTGGCTTGCCTGCCGGTGTCGGTCTCTTTCCACTTGGCCTTGATCCAGACTTTTTGTTCGAGGCGATGCAGAGCCGGGTAGAGCGAGCCTTGCTGGACTTGCAGCACGTCGCGCGAAATCTGTTGAATGCGTTTGGCAATGGCCCAGCCGTGCTTGGGCTCGAGCGCAATGGTTTTGAGAATTAAGAGATCGAGAGTTCCCTGGACGAGGTCGTTCGGTTTTCCCATGCCATGACTATCTACAACAAGAATTGTAGATAGTCAAGGGGTGCTCGCTCGCAGACGCCGTGCCATGACCAGGTGCGGGATAAGTGGGGTTGACATCTTACCCGAGAGGGCGGATAGTTGGGTCAAATGTCTACCCAAGAAGACAAGGAACGGCTGGAACTGCTCCAGGGCACACTGGACCTGCTCATCCTGCGCACGCTGATTTTTGGGCCGCATCACGGCCAAGGTATCGCGCGGGCCATCCAACAGACCTCGGACGAAGAACTTCTCGTCGAGCATGGCGCCCTCTACCCTGCATTGCAACGGCTGGAGGAGCGCGGCTGGATCTCCGCGAAGTGGGGAACTTCCTCCAACAACCGCAAGGCGCGGTTTTATTCCCTCACCGCTGCGGGCCGCAAGCAACTTGGCAAAGAAACGAACAAGTGGAAGCGGCTGGCGGCGGCAATCGGAAGGATTCTGGAGTCGGAAGGGGGCTAGGCCATGTTCCGGCGCAAACGCAAAGCTGGCGACTTTAGCGCGGAAATCGAAGCCCACATTCGGCTGGAGGCCGAACGCCTGCGGGAACAGGGCCTGAGCGAAAAGGACGCACGAGCCGCGGCGCGCCGCGCCTTCGGCAACGTGACACGAGCGCAGGAGCAGTTTTACGAATCCGGCCGCTGGCTTTGGTGGGATTATCTCTGGCGGGACCTTCGCTTCGCTCTTCGCTTGTTGCGCAAATCCCCGGGCTTTTCGTTCGTGGCCGTTGCGACGTTGGCCGTGGCTATTGGTGCCAACTCTGTAGTCTTTAGCGCACTAAATGCCTTTCTGCTCCGCCCGCTCAACGTGCCGCAGTCGGAGAGCCTCTACGGACTGCAGTTTGGCGGAGGGCACCGGGGCGCGCTGTCCTACCCGAACTATGTAGATTTTCGGGACCGCAACCGCAGCTTCGATGGCTTAGCCATGTATCAAATGACCCGAGTGGGGCTGGACACCGGCAGGAATCCGACGCGCGCATGGCTCTATGAAGTGAGCGGGAATTACTTCGACGTATTAAAGATTCAGCCGTATCTCGGGCGCCTCTTCCACTCTTCCGATGAGCATGGAGCGGGCAGCGCACCTTATATCGTGCTCAGCTATGCCTATTGGCACGGCCATTTTCAGGATGACGCAGGCGTAGTAGGCCACAGAGTGGAAGTGAACAAGCGGCCGTACACGATTATCGGCGTGGCTCCGCCGGAGTTTCGCGGAACTTTTCTGCTGCTTTCGCCGGATTTCTTTGTGCCGATGGTCAGCTTCGAGGACGAGAACGACCTGAACCGGCGTGCGGGCCGGTGGATTTTCGAGACCATCGGACATCTGAAGGCAGGGGTGACTCCGGCGCAAGCCGCTGCGGACCTCAGCTCGATAGGCGACTACCTGCAAAAAACGTATGCCAAAGACAACGGCAAGATGAACGTTTCGTTGTCTCGCGCCGGCCTTTATGGGGATACGTTTGGCCGCCCGATCCGGGGATTCGTTGCGGCGTTGATGCTGCTCGCCGCGTTAATCCTGCTGGCCGCTTGCGCCAACCTGGGAAGCTTGTTTGCGGCGCGGGCCGCCGATCGCTCGCGGGAAATAGCGCTGCGCCTCGCGCTGGGATCCAGCCGGTTGCGCATTCTGCGGCAACTGTTCACCGAAGCTCTGGTGATTTCGCTGACCGGAGGCGCCATCGGGATTTTGGGGGGATCACTGCTGTTGCGCAGGCTGATGGTGTGGAATCCCTTTCCGCAATTTCCGACGAATGTGCCCCTGAACCCGGACGCCAGCGTTTATGCCGTGGCCGCACTGTTGGCATTCGTGAGCGGCATCCTCTTTGGAGCTGTGCCAGTCAAACAGGTGCTGCACACGGATCCCTACGAGATCGTGAAGTCCGGATCGGTGACGAAGGCCGGCCGCCGCATTACCTTCCGAGAGGTGTTAGTGGCCGTGCAAATTGCAATTTGCGCGCTGCTGGTCACGTCTTCAATGGTGGCGGTGCGCGGGCTGATGCGCTCGCTGCACAGTAATTTTGGTTTTGAACCGGACGACGTAATCCTTGCGGACACGGATTTGACTATGGCGGGTTATCCCGATAATGCCGTGCCCGCCATGCAAAAACGCATGATCGAGACGATGCAGACGATTCCCGGCGTAACTGCGGTGGGATTGGCGAATTGTCCTCCTTTGGCGGGTTGTGGTGCTTCCAGGGCCGACATCTTTACCGACGCAACTTCGGATCTGAGCCCTTCCAACGTTGCGGCCTCGCCCATGATGTACCAGATATCTCCTGAATTTTTCGCTGCGGCGGGAGCGCCTTTGCTGGCGGGAAGAGGTTTCACCTGGCATGACGATAAGAATGCGCCGCGCGTTGCTGTCATCAACGAAACGTTCGCGCGAAAAATCTTCGGCTCGCAGACGAATGCCCTGGGCCGATACTACAAGTCGTGGAATGGAACGCGCATCCAGGTGGTGGGTATCGTACAAGACGGAAAATACACAAGCCTCACCGAAGAGCCACAGGCGGCGATGTTTTTGCCGATTTTGCAATCGCCCTCAAGTCAAAGCTTTCTCATCGTGCGTTCGGAGAGCGATCCGCGGCAACTGGCAGGGGCCATAAGGAGCAGCGTCCTGGAGCTCGATGCGGGATTGCCGGTTTTTATCCAAACGTGGCCCGAGTCAATGGATTTTTTCCTGTTTGGATCGCGAATGGCCACAGCCTCGCTAGGCGTGCTGGGCGCGCTTGGTGCAATCCTATCCATCACCGGTATTTTCGGAATAGCAGCGTATTCGGTCAGCAAGAGACTGCGGGAATTGGGAATTCGCATGGCCCTGGGTGCGCAATGGAAAGAGGTGTTAGGGGCGGCGCTGGGACGTGCGGTAAAGTTGCTGGCGTTTGGTTCGGCGGCCGGCCTGCTTTTGGGAATTCTGGCCAGCAGAGTGCTGTCTTCGATCGTCTATCAGGCCACTTCGCGCGATCCGCTGGTCTTAACCGGCGTTGTACTGGCGATGGCGCTGCTGGGGCTAGTGGCCACGTGGATTCCCGCGCAACGCGCGTTGTCCATTGATCCTGCGATACTGCTGCGCGAGGAGTGAATTGGCCCTGGCGAGCTAGTTCATTCGAGCGCATTCCGGTCTAAATCCCTCAGAAATCTAAAGCGGGCAGTCCGAGCTCATATGCCGACATGACCGCTTTTGCTGTCGCGCTTGCCCCAAACCAGGAACCTTCGCCCGCTTGGCGGTTACAACCCCAAGAAAGCGCAAAAATGTGCTTGACACGTTCGCTAGTGTTATAGTCTACTATAACAGTGGATGGCCGAGCGAGACTCGCCGAGCTCCGAGGAACGCAAGAATCTGGCCAGAATGCAATAGAAGCATAAGGAGAAGGAAAACATGAGATCCGTTCGTTTTTTGCTGGCATTTGTTCTGATGTTGCTCGCCACCGTGGCTTTCGCGCAGTCGGTCACGCAATGTGACGCACAGTCTGTCGTGCGCTCCGTCGCCGCGTCCGTCACACGGTCGGTCCTGCGATCCGTCGTGCAGTCGGCCGCCCAGTCCGTCGCGCAGTCAGATATGCACAAGTCCGACGTGGTGCAAAAACCATCCGACGCGCAAATGTCGTTCGACCAACTCAAAACTCTGGCGGGTACCTGGCGCGGTTCCATGAAAATCACGCCGTCGGCCCCTAAAATGGACAACGCCAACCTTGAAATCACGCTGCGGGTCACTTCCCGGGGAAACGCCCTCGTTCACGAGATGCAGGAACCAGGGACGCCCCTGGACCCAACAAAGTACGACCATCCGGTAACCATGCTTTACCTGGATGGGGACAAGTTGAATCTGATCCACTACTGTGACGCCGGCAACCGGCCGCACATGGTCGCGCGGCCTTCGGCGGATGGAAAGAAGGTGGAGTTCGATTTCGCCGATCTTTCTGGCGGCAATCAGTACGGACACATGTACCACGCCGTATTCACTATCATCGACGCCGACCATCACATCGAAGACTGGACCTATATGATGCCCGGAGACAAGCCCATGCAGGCGCATGCGGACCTTGTGCGGGTAAAGTAACGGACACCGTTAGGGAGAACTGGAAACCAGGATGGACCGTGAGTGGAATGACAGCCAGCCGATTTACCGCCAACTGCGGGACCGCGTCGTCGCGATGATCCTCGACGGAGTCCTGAAGGAAGGCGACCCGCTGCCGTCGGTGCGCAGCGTGGCGGCGGACTACCGAGTGAACCCACTCACGGTCTTGAAGGGTTATCAGGAGCTGGTGGACGAGGGTCTCGTGGAAAGCAGGCGTGGCTTGGGAATGTTTATTAATGCCGGCGCGCGCAAGCTGCTGCTCGAAGGCGAGCGGCAGAAATTCCTGAGCGAAGAGTGGCCCAGAATTCGCGAAACCATCCAGCGGCTGGGGCTGAAGGAGAGAGAGTTGCTGAACGGCGCGACCAGCAAGCCGTCTTCGGAAAGAGACACACCGTTGAAAACCCGCGAGCCGAAAACTCCCGAGGAGAAGAGCTGAACCATGCCATGCATAGAGGCACGCGGCCTGCGTAAGGCCTTCGGCACGAACATCGCGTTGGATGGGATTGATCTGCTGGTTGAAGAAGGTCGAATCCTCGGACTTGTCGGCCCGAACGGCGCAGGCAAAACCACGGCGCTCAACGCGATTCTTGGACTTACACCCTATCAGGGAGAATTGAGGGTACTCGGACGCGATCCCTGGACTGAGCGCGACCGGCTCATGCGTGATGTTTGCTTCATGGCCGATGTGGCGGTGCTGCCGCGTTGGATTCGAGTCTCGCAAGTCCTCGACTATGTTGCGGGCGTGCATCCCCGATTCGATCGTGCGAAGGCCGAAGGCTTGCTAGCGAAGACCACCATCAAGCGCGCCAGCAAAGTGCGGGAATTGTCAAAGGGCATGGTGACGCAACTGCACCTTGCTTTGGTGATGGCTATCGACGCGCGATTGCTGGTTCTCGACGAGCCGACGCTCGGCCTTGACATCCTGTTTCGCAAGCAGTTCTACGACTCCCTGCTGAATGACTATTACGACCGCAACCGCACCATCGTCGTGGCGACGCACCAGGTCGACGAGATCGAGCATGTGCTGACCGACCTTATGTTCATCGACAGTGGCCGCATTGTCTTCAACAGCAGCATGGAGGAAGTGGGGTCACGCTATTTAGAAGTGATGGTCCATCCGGACAAACTCACCGCAGCACGGGCGCTCAAACCGATCCACGAACGACAAGGGTTTGGCCGCAGCATCCTGCTGTTCGAAGCGGCCGATCGTCAGCAAGTGGCAGCCCTGGGCGAGGTACACGCGCCCAGCATCTCCGACCTCTTCGTCGCAGTGATTGGCAATCAGGCTGGCCACACGCCAGGAGCCGCTCGATGAATACGCAAACGAACGCCATGCCGGACTCTCACGTCAAATCTCAGGCTACGGCGCCCGGAGTTATTCCCGTGACAAAGCAGATCTACTGGGCGCTGCGGCGCGAATTCTGGGAAAACCGCTTTATCTACCTTGCGCCCCTGGGCGTTGCTGCGCTATTCCTGTTCGGCTTCCTAATCCACAGCATGATTCATCCGGCGGGCGGAGTGCGTGGCCTGTCTACCCTCGCCCCGGACAAACAGCACAAAGCGATCATAGAGCCATTCGACATGGCGGCTGGACTGGTGATGGGGGCCTTCATACTCGTCGCGATGTTCTATTGCGTCGAAACGCTGCAAAGAGAGCGCCGCGACCGCAGCATCCTGTTCTGGAAGTCGCTGCCGGTTTCTGATGTCACGACCGTGCTGACGAAGGCGAGCATCCCGTTCTTGTTTCTCCCGCTCATCTCCTGCGCCATCGCCTTTGTCGCCCAGTTCCTCATGCTGCTGGTGAGCAGCGTAATGTTGGCAGGGAGCGGCTTCAGCGTTGCGACCTACTGGGAGCAAGTGTCGTTATTCCAAGGGTCACTGCTGCTTCTTTACCACGTGATGACCGTGCATGTTCTTTGGGGCGCACCCATTTACGGATGGCTGCTGCTGGTGTCCGCCTGGGCGCGTAGGGCTGCGCTGTTGTGGGCAGTGTTGCCACCGCTGGCGATTGGCACACTCGAGAAACTTTTGTTCAACACCACGTATTTCGCTGCCTTCGTGGGACGGTTCTTCACGGGCGGCCCAGAAGGTTCTTACCCGCCAGGCACGATGCCGATGGATCCGGGGACACACCTCACGCCGTTCAGGTTCCTTGGCGCACCCGGTCTGTGGCTCGGTTTGGCCGTGACCGCCGCATTCCTGGCGGCTGCGATCCGAATGCGGCGCCATCGGGACCCGATGTAATTCGCGCCGATCGCTGATTCATTTGCTCGTGCAAGGAGAAAGGAAAAAATGCCGTCAGCCGAAACGAAAGAACAAGTAGCGGAAGCGTCGCCGCGGCGCAAGGCTCGGATTGCTGGCGTCTTTTATCTGCTGACCATCCTTACGGGAGCGTTCGCGGCATTCGTGAGCGGAAAACTCGTTGGGTATAGCGAGGCCGCCAGCCTTGTGGCTAGCGCGTGCTATGCCGCTGTGACGTTTCTCTTCTATGGCTTGTTCAAGCCGGTGGACGCGAGTCTCTCCTTGATCGCGACGGTATTCAGCCTCGCGGGATGTGTTCTCGGGGTTCTTAGCGTCCTTCACGTCGTTCCTTCGTACATCAGTTCAGTCAATCCGCTGGTGCTTTTCGGGGTCTATTGCTTCCTGATCGGCTATCTCATTTTCCAGTCTACCTTCCTGCCTCGAATCCTGGGGGCGCTCATGGCTTTTGGTGGCCTCGGCTGGCTGACTTTTGCGTCACCAGAGCTCGCCGACTATCTGTCTCCTTACAATTTGGCTCCTGGAATCCTCGGCGAAGGAGCACTGACCGTGTGGCTCCTCGTCTTCGGTGTAAACGCTGAGCAATGGAAAGAGCAGGCTGGCGCGGCGGGAGAGTTGTGATGGTAGCGCACCGTGTAGTGATGTCAGGGTGATTCAGGGAGGAACAATGGCCTATTCGCCCACGCTGCTTGTTCATATTCTTGGCGGGACCATAGGATTGCTCTCCGGGACCGCGGCGATGTCTTTTCGCAAAGGCTCCCTGCGGCACGTACTCGCCGGAAGAATCTTCGTCGCGTCAATGCTGACCATGGGCGTCGGCGCGGTCTACTTGGCAATCGTTAAACATCAGCCCAACAACATTGGCGGCGGCATTTTTACGTTCTACCTGATATTAACGGCCTGGCTTACAGCGCGCCGCAAGGACGGAGAAACGAGCAAGCTCGATTGGGCCGCGGTTCTTATTCCTTTGGCGCTCGGCACGCTCAGCTGGATGAATGGTATTCGGGTCGTGCGCAGCGGGGCGAGCTCACAAGACGGAGTCCCCGTAGGAATGATCTTGTTCATGGGTTCCGTGCAGCTCCTCGCCGCTGCGGGGGACGTTCGTATGCTGGTGCGCCGCGGTGTTCTCGGAGCAAGACGCATCCCACGGCACCTCTGGAGGATGTGTTTCGGGCTGTTTATCGCGTCAGGGTCTTTTTTCTTCGGTCCTTCGAACCGGCCCTTGAGACTGCTTTCCAACGTCGGGCTCGGGCAACACCTTCCCCGGGCTTTATTCAGCACGGGCCTGTATTTGGTTCTCACCATACTTCCGCTCGTCTTGCTGATTTTCTGGCTACTCCGAGTACGTTTCAAAAATGCATATGAAAATCGCGCGGCGCTCCTCGAGCAAACACAGCATAGACGAAGAATGGTTGTGGAATAGCCACAGGTGAACATATGACTCGCACGACGAACGCAAGAATTGCCGGATTCACATTCCTCTTCTACATCGCAGCCGGGGTCACCAGCATGGTGCTGTTCGGCCGCGCGACCAGTGGAGAAGGCATTGCGGAGAAGCTCGCGGCCATCGCCCAGCATGCCACGGACGTGCGCCTCACTGTGTTGCTTGGGCTGTTTCAGGCCTTCTCGGCCCTCGTGCTGGCCGTGACGCTCTACGCCATCACCCGCGAGCAGGACGCCGATCTCGCGATGCTCGCCCTGATCTGTCGCGTCTGCGAGGGGTTGATAGGTGGTCTCTCTGTACTAGGCACTCTGTCACTGCTCTGGCTGGCAACGTCCACCGGAGCAACCGCAACGGACAGCGCTGCGGCGCACACGCTCGGTGCCTACCTTCTGAGAGGGGACATGGCTTTTACCGCAACGTTTTTCGCCGTGGGCAGCACGCTTTTTTCCTACCTGTTGCTGCGTGGCCGAATGATCCCGGTGCTACTGGCTTGGCTGGGCGTCGTGGGCTCCGCTCTGCTCGTAGTGGGTCTTCCGCTGCAGCTTGCCGGATTCTTCCGTGGCTTGGGCGCGCAAATCATGTGGTTACCGGTGGCCCTATTTGAGCTGACGCTCGGGCCTTGGCTGCTTATCAAAGGCGTGTCGAATCCCGCTGCGCGATGAAAGCTCTCCAAAATTGCAGGAGGTGGCAAATGTCCCTTGGCGAAACGCAAGTGAAGAGGAACACCACAAGGTCGCCCGGTGCCGCGAACAAACACTTCCTGGATGAGCAAAGGATGGAATTGTAGGGAGAAGCCGAAATGACAGATCGCACTATCGAGTCTTCGCCTCAGCTTTACGCGAGAATCGGCGGAGCGCTGTACCTGATCATCATCGTCATTGGCCTCTTTGGCGAGGTATTTGTCCGCGACAAGCTCATCGTATCGGGCGATGCAACCGCCACAGCGAAGAACATCATGGCGTCCGAGTCGCTTTGGCGGATCCATATCGCGGCGGAATTGTTCCTGCTGACCTGCGCCATTGTTCTGCTCATGATCCTGTTTGTTTTGTTGAGACCGGTTAGCCGGGAGCTTACCTTGCTGGCGCTATTCTTTAATCTCGTATCGATCGGGCTCGAAGCCGCGACCGCGATGTATCTCGTCGTGGCGTTGTTTCCATTGGGGAACGCCGCATACCTCAAAGCATTCTCCCCAGAGCAGCTTTACGCCATGGCCAGCCTTTCGCTCAAGTCGCACGGCTATGGCTTCGGCGTGAGCCTGCTCTTCTTCGCCTGTTTCTGCGTCGTCATCGGCCGTGTAATCTATAAGTCGGGCTTTCTTCCAAAAGTCATTGGTGCTCTCATGCAAATCGCCGGATTGTGCTACCTGACGGACAGCTTTGCACTGATCCTGGCTCCCAACTTCGCAAATCGCTTGTTTCCCGCCATTCTCCTTCCTGCCTTTGTGGGGGAGGCCTCGTTCTGTCTTTGGCTCTTGCTCAAGGGCGTCAATGTTCAACGATGGAAGGAGCAGACCAGCGC
>Ga0075426_10001194_pt1 | contig 18315 bp, 14 predicted proteins | sample SoiMethybrSBSTD5_FD_75304 | JGI IMG/M metagenome (GOLD analysis project Ga0075426, IMG submission 75304) | Bulk soil microbial communities from a Populus tree surrounding site in Tennessee, USA - Soil MetaG P. TD hybrid SBSTD5 | ecosystem: Environmental > Terrestrial > Soil > Tree plantation...
CCAGCCTCTGCACGAGATCCATGTCCCCCAGACCGATGGCCGAGAAGATGTGGTGCCGAGCGCCGCGCTCGATCAAGAGCGCCACCACGTCTCGGGGCACGTTCCTGCCATCGCCCACCGCCCAGCCGATGACGTCCGCCTTGTGTACGTCACCGAAGCCGTGTACATCGCCACCGGCGTCGAGGAGGGCTCGCACGCTCTCGAGGTATCCGCCCCCGGCAGCGAAGTGCAGGGGGTAGGCATTGTCTCCCCTGTCGCGTGCGTTGGGATCGGCGCCGTGCTCGAGGAGCAAGCGCACACAACCGGGGTGGGCGACGGCAAGATGGAGCCCGGTGCTGCCCCCCTCGTCGCGCTCGCGCACGAGCGTCGGCTTCTGCTCGAGCAGAACCTTCAGCTCTGCGAGATCTCCCGCCTGACAGGCAGCGAAGAATGCCTCGCGCGCCGGTGCTCGCCGACGGTCGACCTCGGCCTTCAACGCTCGCCAGCTCGAGAAGCCATGCTCGCGAGCGATGGCGAGCTGGGCCGTCGAGAGTCCGGCTGCCGGGTTCGCGGCCCGCATCTGGCGCAGACGCTCCTTCGCGAGCTTCTTCAGGTAGTCGAGAGATGGGTGCTGCGGAAGCTCTGAGCTCGACATAGACGCCTTCCTTCCATTTTCGCCCGGCGTCCGCGTCTCTCGGGCTGGAAGTCAGGGTCTCTGACGTCGTGATCTTCAGGGTGGGCTCGACCCTTTACGCGGACCGTAGGCCGCCCATGCCGGCCGCGATGAACTCTAGCCCACCCAGAGGTCCGAGCAAAAGGTGCTAAACGCGTCGCCGCCCGGCTAGGGCTTGGGCGCCGTCCGCTCGGCCGCGATCTGCTTCCGGTACGCCTCTTCCTGTGCCCGCACGTGATCCTTGTATCCTTGCGGATCGACGAACGGGTTGGGCGTCTCTCCTTTGCGCAGGCGCGCCGCTTTCCCCGCGAGGTCAAAGAAGGAGCCGTGGGAGCCGAGGAAGACGTCGCAGGGGAGCGCCTTCAGCACCTCGAAGGTGCGGGCGTAGTCGGCGGCGATCCGCGGGTATTTTGGGTTGTCCGTGAGCACGACGCCGGGGTTGATGGTGGCGCTGCCCACGAAGGCGATGTCGTAGGACTTGCCGCCCGCGGTGACTTTCATCGTCCAGGTGGTGCAGCCCGGCGTGTGCCCTGGAGTCAGGTGGGCGGTCAGGGTCGTTCCTCCCAGGCTCACCGTGTCGCCGTCGTGGATGATGCGGTCTGGCTGGACCGGCGGGTAGGCGAGGTCGTCGCCCCAGCGGAAGTCCCCTTTGCCGCCGCGGGCGAGGAGCGGGGCGTCGGCGTCCATGGCGACGAGCTTCGCGCCGGTGAGCCGCTTGAGCGCGGCCAGACCGCCGGCATGGTCGTAATGCGAGTGGGTGTTGAGGAGGATCTTCACATCCTCCATCTTGAACCCCAGCTTCGTCACGCTGTCGCGGATCAACGGCGCGGTTTCCTCGAATCCGCCGTCGAGGAGGATGTGGCCATCCTGCGTGGTGACGAGGAAGGATGTGATGTCGCTCGCGCCGACGTAATAGAGGTTGCCGAGGATGCGGAACGGCTCCACCGGCTGGTTCCAGGAGCGGGAGGTGGCGTCCTTCTGCGCCGGCGCGACGGCGGGCAGAGCAAGGACGAGGAAGATGGGAAGAAGCTTGCGCATGGCGTCATCGATTCTATGGCGGTTCGCGGAGGGGCTACCGGATATAACCGAGCGACTTCAGCGTGTCGAGCTGGCTGGAGTCGAGCGTGCCCTCGCCGGAGCGTGGATACTGCTTCGCGAGGGCGCGGTGCTCCCGGAATTCGCGTTCGAGGAGGCCGGTGTAGAGTTTCACCAGGTCCGGGCGCTCGGCATGCAGGCTGCGGCGGCACAGCGGATCGCTCCACAGGTCGTAGAGCAGCAGACGCGGACCAGACTCGGCTCCCTGGATGCCATGGACCTGGACATCCTGTCCCCGCACATCCTGTGTGATGGCGAGCGAGGCGCCCCAGCGGCCGTCGATCATCTCGACGGCGCCGCTGAGCTGGTGGGTCTTGGGATCGACGTACATCTCGTCCAAGATCACCGAGCGCATCTGCCAGCCGCGCCGGCCCAGGAGGAGCGGTGCGAGCGACTGGCCCTGGAGCGACGGCGGATGCGGCTGGCGGGTGAAATCGAGGATCGTCGGCAGCAGATCGATCAGCGACACCGGCTCGCGGAACCGCTGCCCGGCCTTGATGTGGCCGGGCCAGGTGATCACCAGCGGCACGTGCGTCACGTATGGATTGAGATAGGCCACCCGCGCGAACGGATCGCCGGCCTCGAAATAGCCGAGGCCGGGCCAGTCGCCGTGGTCGGCGGTGACGATGAGCACCGTGTTCTCCCACTCGCCGCTCGCTTTCAGCCGCTCCACCAGCCGGCCGAGCTGCATGTCGGTGAACGCCATGGCCTCGTCGAATGCTCCGCGCACGCCGTCGAAATATGCTTCGCGGTCGACGCCGGCCTTGGTGAACGCCTGCGCTCCGGACCGCACGCCCCAGAAGCGGCCGGCGACGCCCGCGCCGGTGCCGAGCTTGCGCTCCATCTCGTTGAACGCCGCCCGTTCGGCGCGGGAGAAGAAGACTCCGGCGACCGGCGGCTCGGCCTCCCAGGGCCAGTGCACGTCGGTGCTCTGGAAGTGCGCCCAGTACGGCCGGCCGGGATAGGCCTCGCGCCAGTGCCAGAAGTCGCCCTGGAGCTCGGCGGACGACGCGGAGTTGGCGCCGGAGATCGATTCGATCATCTGATCGACGCCGCGCTCGAGGCCGCTCATCGTGCCGCACCACGAGTTGGAGGTGAACACGCCCGTCTGCCAGCCGGCGCGGTGGAGGATCTGCGCCATCGTCTCGGCCCGCGCCGGAAGCGGATCGGACGGCGTCTCGTAGCCGCCCAGGACGGTGTGGTGGAGGCCGGTCATGAAGGACGTCGTCGAGGGCTTGGACCACGTGCTGTTGCTGTGCGCGTTCTCGAACAGCGCGCCCTCCTCGGCTAGGCGCTCCAGGTGCGGCGTCGTGTGCCGGTTGTAGCCGTAGGCGCTCATGTACTCGGCGCCGCCGGCGTCGATGACGTAGAGGATGACGTTCGGCGGTCCGCCGCGCGCGGCAGCACCGCTCAGAGTGGGCGTCGCCCATAGCGCAACGCTCCCCGGCCGGCCGCGCGATGTCCGGGACGGCGGCGACGGCGCCGTCTCCAGGACGAGGCGGACGGTCTGACCTGCCCACCGGGAGAGGTCCACCGAGCGCTGCCCCCAGCGGTCTTTGTCGGCGTAGGTCTCCGTGAACGCGGTCGTCTCGCGGTCACTGGCGCCGGAGATCTTGACCTGGAAGGCGACCGGCGCATCGCCGCGCAGCACACCCAGGCTGAAGTCGAGGCGGCCGCCGGGGGGAATCCTGACCGGCACAGCGAGACGAGCCGGCGCATGCGTGTAGACGGCGCGCCGGTAGACCGCCTCCCGCGCCTCCGTGATCACGCCGGCCGGCTTCTCGGCATAGCGGGCCTCCTTGGGGACGAGCTCGACGGAGAGGATGTCGACCTGCGCCGGTCCGCCCGCGTTGACCATCAAGCCGAGCTGCCGCCAGGCCGGATCGCCTTCCCACCAGCCCGCCCAATCGGCGCGCAGCAGATAGCGGTGCGGCGCGCCGTCGTTGATCAGGTTGGCGGCCTCGCCGCGGTTGAGGAACGGCTCGTATTCGTCGAACCGGTCGCCGTGGTGCTGCCGCAGGTTGAATTGGACGGTCAGACTCTGGACCGGCCCGGTGGCGCGGGCGCGGATCGCGAGCACGGACCAGTCCTGGCGGTTCCACCCCGGCAGGTCGACGTAGACCCCGCCGCGCATCCCTCGGCGCTGTCGGTTCGCCTCCGTCAAGGAGATGCGCAGCGCACCGTCCTCCTGGAGGACGGTGGCCGGCTGCACGGACGGCAACAGCGGCACGACCGGTTTCCACGCCGGCTGCGGGGTATCGAACTGCCAGAGGACCGGAGCGGGGAGATCCTTGGGGACCGCCGAGCCTTCGACCCGGGCCGCGTCGAGATGCTCTTCGAGATGGATGGGCAGCTCGCTGGAGAGCGGTGGCCCGGCGCGGTGGCAGGAAGCTGCAGCCACCACCAGGCCGAGGAGGACAGTCCGCGGTAGGGCCGGCCGAAAAAGAGGGGCGGGCACGAGCGGATGGTAACAGACGGCAACGGCCCATCCTTCCCGAGGCCGAGTGACCGCTACTTCGCTAGATGCTGCTTTGCGGCAGCCACCAGCTTCTGGAGCTGGGAGGCGGTGCTGTCGGTGGTCTCGTGCTGAAACAGCGCAATGGAGAATACGACGGTGCCCTGGGAATCCACGACCGCCAGATTCGGATTGTGACTGCCCCTCGATTGATGGTCTCGCATCCGCTTTGCGGCAGCCTCGGCCTCGGCGCTCGAGGCGACGACGGCGATGATCCGGAACTGCCCGGCACCGCTCTTGCCTGGGCCCTGATAGGTGCAGTTCATGTCTCCGGGTGTGGCGGTCGCCGCGTAGCCCATGATGCTGCTCCACGTCTCGGCTGGCAAGACCTGGCAGGGCGCTGGCGAAGCGCCGGATGCGGTGGAAGCCGTGACGAGCGCCACTCCAAGGACAAGAAGTAGCGTGATTCGCGTGTTCAGGGTGCTCATGATGTGCTCTCCGGTTGAGGCGTGAGAGAGAAAAGGAGAAGAAACGCACTGACTCGCGTTGAGTCAGTTGGGCGTCCGTCGCGGCGAGCGTGGTGGGATGATCTCGCCTGCCCATACTATAGAAAACGGCGAAGCACCGCAACGTGATCCGGATCACCGATTGACCGTCGGCGACTGAGCTCCCCCTCGTCCGCCCGGCCAGGCAGCCCGCCCCGTTGACACCCTGTCCGGTTGGGAATACCGTTGAGAGGAGCTGCATCAAAGAGGACCACCCCTATTTGGCAGAGATTTTCCTGTTCCAAGCAACCAGGGGACCGGGAGCCGTCAGATCCCACAAGTTTCGTCATTCAGAGGAGGAGCAAAAGCATGCGAAGGCGAAGTTTCGTTGTGCGGGCCCTGGGAATCGCCATCCTCGGGGCCGTTGTGGCCGCTCCGATGTACGCCGCAGGTTTCGGTATCTTCGAGCAGGGGACCAAGGCCACGGGCATGGCCGGAGCGTTCACCGCCCAGGCGGACGATCCGTCGGCCCTCTTCTACAACGCCGGCGGCTTGGCGTTCGTGGACAAGCAGGCGTTCTCGCTCGGCGGCACCTACATCCATGCCACCAAGGCCGATCTCAAAGGCGCCGATCCCTACCCGGGCCTGGGCTACCATGCGGAGCAGAAGAAGCTCTCCGCGTTCCCGCCGCACGCCTACTGGGTGCGGCCGATCAACAACGTCTGGAAGATCGGCGTGGGCATCGAGACTCCCTTCGGCCTGACCACCGAGTGGCAGAATCCTGCCGAATTCGCCGGCCGCTTCCTGAGCACCAAGGCGTCGCTCCGCGCCTTCGACGTGAACCCCACGATCGGCTGGCAGGTGACGCCTAACTTCGGCATCGGCGTCGGCGCCATCGCCCGCTTCTCCGACGTCGAGCTGGTGCGCTATGCGGGAGCCGTCAACCCGTTCACCCAGTCGGTGGTCAACATCGGCAAGCTCGATCTCAAGGCCAACTTCAGCGAGGGCTATGGCTGGAACATCGGCATCCTGCACAAGTACAACAACAGCTTCTCCTGGGGTCTCTCCTACCGCAGCAAGATCACCGTCGACTACAAGGGCGACGCCACGCTGGCCTCGATCTCCACTGGCAATCCGGTGTTCGACGCCATCCTCGCGACCAAGCTCCCGTTCAACACCAAGCTGCCGGTCAAGACCGCGATCGACTTCCCCGACATGGCGAGCCTCGGCCTCGCGTTCGCCGTCACGCCGAACGTGCTCGTCGAGACCGACGCCAACCGGACCGGCTGGAGCGCCTTCAAACAGGTGAACATCGACTTCACCGGCGGCCCCACCAACTCCCTGCCCGACACCACGATTCAGCAGCAGTGGAAGGACGTCTACAACTACCGCCTCGGCGTGCGCTGGACGACCAGCCCGTCGGCGCAGTGGCGCTTCGGCTACGTCTACGACCAGACCCCGCAGGTTGAGCAGAGCGTCAATCCGCTCCTCCCCGACGCCAACCGCAACGGCTATTCCATCGGCTATGGCTACACGGGCGGCATCAAGGCCGACTTCGCTCTCATGTACCTGCCCTTCAAGGAGCGCACGCGCAACAAGAGCTTCGCCGGCGAAGGCCCGTTCTTCGGCACGTACAACACCACGGCGTGGCTCTTGGGCGTGACGTTGACTTTCTGATCGAATGCGGAACCCAGAGGAGAACACAACGATGTCCCGCTTGAGAATTCTCGCCGGCGCCCTGGCGCTCGCCCTGCTCCTGCCGCTCACGGCCTTCGCCGTCGACACCGGCTCGGCCGACTTCACCCGCTACGTCGCGATCGGCGACAGCATCACCGCCGGCTTCATGAGCGGCGGCCTGTCCCAGGTCGCGCAGCGCAACAGCTATCCGTTCCTCATCTACCGCCAGGCTACCGGCAAGACCACCGGCTTCGAGCAGCCGCTGGTCTCGCCGCCCGGCATCCCGGCCCAGCTCGAGCTGCGCAGCCTCTCGCCGCTGGTCATCGCGCCGAAGGCCGGGCTCGGCAGCCCGCTCAATCTCAACCTGGCGCGGCCGTACGACAACCTCGCCGTCCCCGGCGCCAACGTCCATAACGTGGTGGCGACCGTCACCGACAACGGCGGCCTGCATGACCTCATCCTGCGCGGGCAGGGCACGGCGCTGCAGCAGGCGGCTTTCCTGCACCCGACCTTCGCGACGGTGTGGATCGGCAACAACGACGCCTTGCGGGCGGCCACCTCCGGCCGCGTCATCGAGGGGGTCACCCTCACCCCGACCGCGTCCTTCGAGGCCGACTACCGCACCATCGCCAACACCCTGGCGGCGGTCGGCGCCAAGCTCGCCTTCGCCACCATCCCGGACGTCACCGCGATCCCGTTCGTCACCACCATCTCCCCCTTCATCACCCTGCCCTCGGGGCAGCAGGTACCGCTGATCGGCCCGAACGGCCTGCTCACGGCGAACGATCACGTCCTGCTCACCGCCCAGGCCGAGCTGGCGGTGGGCAAGGGCATCCCGGCGGCGCTCGGCGGCACCGGCCAGCCGCTGTCCGACGCGGCGGTCCTCGACGCTGGCGAGGCGGCCACCATCACCGCCCGCATCAACGCCTACAACGCGATCATCCGCACCGTGGCCAACGAGAAGAACGCGGCCCTGGTCGACGTCAACGCGGCGTTCGCCGACGCCGCCGTCCACGGCGTGCCGGTCGGCGGCCTCACCTTCACGCCGTCCTTCCTGACCGGCGGCCTGTTCTCCTACGACGGCGTCCATCCGACCGCGTTCGGCTACGCCTACCTCGCCAACCTGTTCATCGCCGCCATCGACGACCACTACAACGCCAGCATCTCGCCGGTCAACCTGCTGCCGTTCGTGTTCGGCACCGCGTCGGCTTCGAAGGGGCTGTTCAATCCCGCCGACATCGGGATGGACGACCCGAGCACGGCGACCCTGACCCCGGAGGCGATCAACAACCTGTTCTGGTCGCTCAACGTGAACATCCCGGCACCCAAGCGCCCCGGCCATCATCACCGGCACTGAGCCGCGGCGTTCCGCGACGGATCCCCAGGGGGGTGGAGGCCTCGGCCTCGCCCCCCTTTTCACTTCATTACGCTTCGCACTTTTAACGAAACGGGATTTCACGTCCCGATGGATTGTCACCTGGCAATTCCTTCCTGTACTCTTGCAGTATTCAGGTGCTCCTATGTGATCGGGCCGCGCGCCCGGGAGGAAACGGATGATTCCCCATCGATTTCTGGTCCCCCACCCCCGGCTGCCGGCGCGCGTTGCCGCGTCGGCGGTCCTCGCCTTGGTCTGCGCTGCGGGCGCAGTCAGGGCGCAAGAGCCCGTCGATCCCTTCGCCAACCCCGGCGCGGTGACCGCGACCCCCGGCCAGTCCGGGCATGGCAGCCGGCGGGACACCTCGGACGCGATCCAGAACCGCTACCGCCAGATCCTCGCCGCCTGGGCGGCCGGCCAGACCGAGAAGGCCGCCATCGACCTCATGGCCCTCGAGAGCTCCGTCGTGCGCGACGACGACTCCGGGTCCAGGAAGCGCATCCTCAAGGCCGAGGAAGCGGTCATCCACGAGATCGGCGCCGCCAACCTGGAGACCCTGGTGCCGGTCGCCATGCTCCATCACGACGTCTACCGCCGCTACCTGCAGCACGGGACCAAGGGGCACGCCTTGCTCCTCATCCACGCCCGCGGCATGGCGCGCGACCTCGCCATCCTGTACAAGGAGCAATCGGGAAGCGAGGGAGCGGCCCTGGTGTCGAGCCGCATCCTGACCAGCCTCGGCGGCATGCTGCAGCAGTATGCGCAGCAGCTCCCGGCGGCCGAGATGTTCTACCAGGCGGTGACGCTCGATCCCCGCAACACCGCGGCCATGATGAGCCTCTGCATCATCTACGAGAAGAATTCGCAGTACGAGACCGCGGTCGAGATGCTGCACAAGATCCTCGCTCTCGACCCCGGCTACAGCGAGGCCCAGCTCCGGCTGGCGCTCAACCAGAAACGCCTCGGCAGGACCGACGAGGCGAGGAAAGGGCTCGAACAGCTCGCCGCCGCCAAGGAGGCCACCTGGGTGACCTCGCTCGCCGCGCAGGAGCTGGCGCGCCTGCTGAGCGAAAAGGGCTCGCTGGCCGGCGCCCAGAAGGTTCTGGAGGCGGCGATCCAGCGCTTCCCCGACGAGGCCCGGCTGTATGTGGAGCTGGCGGCCGTGCTCGACCGCAAGGGCGAAATGCGGGGCGCCCAGGCGGTGATGGCGAAAGTGCTGACTCTGAAGCCGTCGACGCAGGACTCCTCGCGGCTCCTCTACAACACCACGCGGCAGGAGACTTTCGCCGAGGCGCGCCGGTTCCTCGACGAGAACGCCCGTTCCCGCCTGTCGCTGCTCGCCGAGGCGCTCTCGGTGCCCAACCACGCCACCATCGCGGCGGACAAGGTCGGCTCATGAGACGGCTTCTCCTTCGCAACCTCGCATGCCTCGCGGCCGGCGCTCTCCTCCTGGCGCCGGCGGCCGCCCGCGCCGCCGGCGTGCAGATCGAGAGCCCGGTGGAAGGGGCGACCGTCTTTGGCAAGACCGAGGTCAAGGCGCAGGTGTTCGAGGGCGCCGAACCGGTGACCCGGGTCGAGGTCTACGTCAACGGCAAGCTGGTGGGCACCGTCGCCAAGCCGCCCTACACGCTGCTCTTCGAGGCCGGGGACGAGAACATCCAGCGCGAGCTCAAAGTCGTGGCCTATGGCGCCTCGGGCGTCGCCGGCTCGGCCACCCGCGTCTTCAAACCGCTGCAGATCGACGACACGATGGATCTCAAGCTGCAACAGCTCTTCATCACCGTGAACCGCGGCCAGGAGCGCGCCCTCGACCTCGACCAGGGGGACTTCCGGATCGCGGACAACGGCAAGCAGCAGCAGATCGTCACCTTCGGGAAGGGGGAGCTGCCGCTCACCGCGGTGCTCCTCCTCGACACCAGCGAGAGCATGCAGGGCGAGCGCCTGCAGGGCGTGCGGCGGGGAGCGACGGCGTTCCTCCAGGGCATGAAGCCGCTCGACGAGGCGGCGGTGGTGATGTTCTCCGACCGCTTGCTGCAGCTCACGCCGTTCTCGGAAGACAAGTCCGTGCTCGCCCACGCTCTCGCCACCACGCAGGCGGCGGGAGGCACGGCAGTCAACGACTTCCTCTACATGTCGCTCAAGCTGTTGGAGCCGCGCCTGGGCCGGCGGGTGGTGGTCCTTCTCTCGGACGGCGACGACGTGCACAGCGTCGTCCCCATGTCCGAAGTGCTGTGGAAGAGCCGTACAGGCCAGGCGATGATCTACTGGATCCAGCTCGAAGGCGGCGAGAAGCACCACTCCTTCGCCTCCGCCTGGCGCAACGCCAAGGACAACGACAAGGAGTACGACACGCTGGCGAAGGCGGTGCTCGAGAGCGGCGGGCGCATCCAGCGCATCGACAAAGTCGCCGAGATCGAGAGCGCCTTCCGTGGCATCCTCCAGGAGCTGCGCGAGCAGTACGTCATCGGCTACTACCCGACCGACGTGCGCAAGGACGGCCGCTGGCACGACGTCCGCGTCGACGTCCAGCGCTTCGGCGTCCGCGTGCGCACCCGCGACGGCTACGTCGACTTCTGAACCCCTTCTTGCAGGTGGTTTCCCGCTGATCCGGGTCTGGACGACGCAGACCCGGGTCTGCGACCCGCCGGCTCGAGTCGGCGCGACGCCGGCCGCGTCCGGCGTGCCCCAGACCCGGGGCGGAGCCGGTCCGGCCCGGGCCGGCGTCATCCAGACCCGGGGCCGCGTGGCGCCGGACGCGTCCTGCGTCTTCCAGACCGCGTCCTGCGTCATCCCGACCGCGTCCTGCTTGACGCCGACTGCGTCCGGCGCAGCGCCGACCCGGGCCTGCCTGACACCGGCTCGAGCCGGCGTGGCACGGCACTCGAAATCTTCCAGGCCCGGCTCCCCGAGCCCAAGCGTCCATCGCAAATCCATCAGAGAGCAAGCGGCCTCGACTCGATTGTGAGGATTCCTCACAACGGCTCTCATCGTCCGGCACGAGGAATCTGCTCGGTTCAGATCATTCGATCCGCAGAACGACAAGAAGAGCCCAATGAATTACCGCGAGCGATGCCCTCCGGCTCGCTGATCGAGAACGAATTTTGTGAGGATTTCGGCCTGGACAAACCACTCGAGGCGGGAGAAGCTGGTGGTGAGGTTGGTGATTGTTCTTTGACAAACGACGTACCGGGCAGGGAGCACGGCGGGCTTCCTGCCCGGCCTGCCTTTTCTTGCCACTGGCACGCGGCGGCCACAGCGCCAAGGCCGCCGCGGCCAGGCGGCGAGCTGCGCCCAATTCTACGAGGCCAGTTCCTGCAAAACCTCAGGATGCAGTCTGGCGACCCTGATCAGAGTTTTCGCGGCGCCCGAAGGCTCCCGGCGCCCTTGCTCCCAGTCCTGCAGCGTGCGGACTGACACACCCAACAGAGCAGCAAACGATGCTTGCGAAAGCCCCGACATCAGGCGGGCCTCAACGATGCTGGCCAACTCGGGCGTATGCACGCGGCCGCGCAGACCGGCTTTCATTTCGCGAACCGCCTGCAGGTCGGTGCTTTTCCATCCATCGCAGCAAAAGAGTCCGTTTGTGTGACTGCACTCCATCCACTAGCAACTATACCGCCGTTCAGAAGCCCGGCGGTGCCTGAAACCCAGGCACGATCTCTGCCCGCTCGAGCGCGCGGGCGATCTCCAGCAGACGCATCTCGGACCAGCGTGGTCCGACGATCTGGAGGCCGATCGGCAGGCCGTCGTCGTCGAGGCCGGCGGGGATGACCAGTGCGGGCAGGCCGGTCACGTTGCAGAAGACCTGCAGGCGTCCGTGCTCCCAGGAGCTCACAGGCTTGCCGTCGACGTCGACGGGTGCGCCGGTCTCGCGGTGGGTGAAGGCGCTTGTCATGGCTGGGGGGAGGATGAGGCCGTCGAGATCCTCGAAGAAGGTGTGCCACGGCGCGATGAGGCGATCGCGTCGTTCCAGGGCATCGAAGTACCAGGCGAGTGTGCGTTGCTCGTCGCGCAGCTTGGCCCTGGGGTCGAAGATGCCGGTAATCGTCGTCACCAGATCGTTGAATTGCTTGAGCAGGGCCTCCCAGTCGATGTCAGGCAGGCGCTCGTCGACTCTCGCGCCGGCGTCGGAGACCTGCGCCGCCACTCGCTCGACCTGCTGCTGGAGGCTTTTCGCGACCGTGGCGCCGGGCAGCGTCGGGGCAACGGCCAGATGCAGATCCCGGAGCCGGGGTCGACGTCGCCTCACGAGCGGGACGGGCGGCACGTCGCCGTCATGCCCGTCCGGGCCGGCGATGATGGAGAGGGCGAGCTCGAGGTCGCGGAGGTCGCGCGCCATGGGACCGAGGGTGGTCATGATGCGGACCGACCGCGGGGTCCCATCCGGAAAACGAAAGAAACCGGTGAGCGGTACGCGGTGCTCCGTCGTCTTGAGGCCGTAGACCCCGCAGAAGTGCGCCGGCAGACGGATCGAGCCGGCGAGGTCCGAGGCGATCTCGAGCGGCGTCATGCCGGCGGCGAGCGCGGCGGCGGCTCCGCCGCTCGAGCCGCCTGGAGTCCGTTTCGTGTCCCAGGGGTTGCAGGTGCGGCCGAATACCGGATTTGCGGTCTGGACGGGATCGGCCAACCAGGCCGCCACGTTGGTGTGGCCAATGATGATCGCGCCCGCCGCGCGCAGCCGGGCCGCCACCGTTCCGTCCTCGTCCGCGACCCGATCGAGCTCCCTGGTGCCCACGGTCGTTCGCAGGCCGGCCACGTCGTGCGCATCCTTGAGTGTCATCGGGACGCCGTGGAGCGGCCCCCAGATCTCACCGCGCCGGAGGGCCGCATCTGCCGCCGCAGCCAATCTCCGCGCCCGGTCGATGTCGAGCGAGACGACCGCATTGAGCGCCGCATTGTGCTGTTCGATCCGCTCGAGGTGGGCCGCCAAGGCCTCAACGGCGGTGGTCTGCCGCCGTCTCAACCTGCTCGCCAGCACCCGTGCCGGAATGTCACAAGGTCCCAACATCCTGCTGTCTTTCGAGCAGGAAGCATGCCACGGCCACCGCGGTCCAATGAGAGGTGGGCTTAAGCTGCAGAGAAGCCTTCAATCAGGGTAGCCGTGTATTCGACGAACTCCTCAGCTCCCGTCATCAGCGGCTGAACCTGGGAAGCCTCGAAGCGGACGAAGTCGAGGTAATCGCTCTGCTGGCGCCGTGAAAAGAGGTCGTTGTACACCTGCGCGAGGGTTTTCGGAACCTTCCCGGTCATGACGAAATGTTGATTGAAGAGGCTGCGGACCCCGGTGTGCTTGGGAGACGAATAGCCGTGCTGGAACAGCAGAGCCGATACCGCGTAGAAGCAGGCGTAGTAGAGGCGGTTCACGCACGGCTGCCAGCGTTCCGCGCGAGCCAGGATTTGCGCGTCTTCCAGGGTCTCCTGCGCTCGCAGCAAGCGATATCGCACGATGTCCTGGCTCGACTCCGTCACAATGGGACCCCGTCGCGCTCCACGTTCTGGCGGAATGGCATGGCCGCATAGCGGGGACTGTTCCATTCTTCGCGGCTCTGCACTATGGCATTCAGGACTTCTCCCGACTCCCATTCGATCTCGTAGAGCTGGTGGCGGATCGTGTCGGCGCGGGCGTCGCTCACCGGTCCTTCCACCAGGACGAGGAAGTCCCAGTCGGAATCCGGGCCGGCTTCCTGGCGAGACCGGGAGCCATAGAGCTTGACTTCGGCTCCGGGCTCCAAAGCCTGGATCGTCTGTTTGACCTTGTGGAGCAGGCTGGTCTGTTCGAGGTGAGCCATGGAGAGAGAGTAACCCAATCCGGGGATCGTTGCAGCGGGGAATGGTGCCACCCGCCTGGATCGCCAGCTTGGGTCTCGGCACCTGCAACCGCGTTACGCAGCTCTCGCGAAGAGATAGCAACGGCGGCTTGGGTACTCCGCGCCATCATAGGGCTCGCGCTCCGTGGACTCCGTTACGCTCAGGCCAGATGAGCCGAGGGCTGCGATGACTTCGCGGGGTACGAGAAAGCGAAAATCGAGGGAAACCGTGTGACCCCAGAGGTCGTCAAGGTGCAGAGTTTGATCGCCGATGTGAAATGCCAAGAGAAGGACGCCCTCGGGCGCCAAGACTCTCCTGATCTCACTGAAGGCGACGCTGATCTCTGCAGGCTCGAGGTGGATGATCGAGTAGAAGGCAACGATCCCTGCCAAGGATGCGTCGGGGAGATCGAGAGACCGGATGTCGCCAACGCGAAAATCGAGGCCCGGGTTGAGCTCTCTTGCCCACCGGACCATTTCAGGCGAGAGGTCGATACCGAGAATCCGAACGCCTTGATCGTGAAGATAACGCGCGACATGGCCCGGGCCGCAGCCGAGGTCTGCTACCGTGCCGCGGTCACGGACTTCCTCTGCAAAGCGGTTCAACAGGTGGCGATCGAGCGGTTTCTTCGCGAGCTCGTCGTAGAGGTGCTCAACGTATGCGGCCGCAACCGAGTCGTAACTGGCGCGGAGGGAATCTGGGGTCAAATCTCCCCCTGGAGGGTTTCCTTGAGGAATCTCGCCAGCTCGGACGCGTTGTCGATCCGCGGGCAGCGCTCGTGGAAGACGAGACCGATGGTGCGGCCAGGGGAAGGCTCACTGAACGTGAGGTACCGGACCTGGCCGGCGTTCTCCAGGCCGGCGGGCACCGCCATCTCGGGGATCAGCGCGCAACCGTTTCCAGCCGCCACCAGATGCCGCAAGGTCTCGACGCTGGTCGCCTGGGCGGGGAGCACGCTGTCCGCCGTCGCGCCGCACGTCTCCAGTGCCTGTTCGCGCAGGCAGTGGCCGCGCTCCATCACCAGCATCTCTCTGGGCTCGAGCTGGCCGGGGCTCACCTCCGACGCAGTGGCGAGCGGGTGATGGGAGGGGACGGCGAGCAGGAACCGCTCCCGGAGCAAGGGCGTTTCGATCAGGCCCGGCTCGCCGGTGGGCAGACAGAGGACGGCTGCATCGAGCGAACGGTGCCGCAGCATCTGGAGAAGGGTCTCGGTGAGCGCTTCCGTCAGCACCAGCTCGAGCTGCGGATAACGCTCTCGCAGCGCGGACAGGAATCTTGGCGCATAGTAGGGCCCGATCGTGGGGACGAGCCCAAGGCGAAAGCGGCTGGACAGGAGGTCCTTCCGCAGGCCCCACCTCTCGACCTCCGCGAGCTCTTCGAGCACGGAGCGGATGCGCTGCACGACCCGCTGTCCGGCCGGCGTCAGCTCCACATGGCGTGACGTCCGCTCGAAGAGCCTCTCGCCGAACACTTCCTCGACCTTCTTGACCGCGGCGCTCAGAGAGGGCTGCGCAATGGCCAGGTCCTCCGCAGCCTTGCCGAAATGCAGCCTCTCCGCCACGGTGACCACCGCCCGCAGATCGCGGATCGACAAGCTGTCCAGACCATCGATAGGAGATTCTGATCGCATCGATAGATGTTCCGGTGTTGTTCTCTCTCCGGTGTACGAGTAGCGTATCGCAATTGGTCCGTTGATGTTTGCCGTCTTGCGGTTTCGTCGTTTGTCTCGTGGAGGAGAAGGCAGGGGGTCTCCCTCGGAGGCCCCCCGTCATCGGAGTGCGGCCGGCGTTCGTCGATGTCCGGCCCCAGATTGCCCAGGTCGAAGCGTCCTCCCATCGCAACGGCCTGGGCAATTTTTCATCGCCTCTTACGGCATGGGCCGCCGCCGAGCAGCACCGGGATGACCGCCTGCCGTGGAGGAACACGATGCGCGTCTCGGCGAGGCCGTGCTCAGGCAACCGGGGAGTCACCCGGCGGGGTGGGACGGAAGTCTCTGAGGTTCTTGCGCAGGATTTTTGTGGTCGGATGCTTGGCCCCGAGCGCTTTCTTGAGGATGTCGAGAGCCTGCTGCCTCAGAATCTGAGCCTCCGCGACGCGGCCCGTGTCGATCAGCATCCAGGCCAGGCTGTCGAGATCCCTCGCGACATCGGGGTGCTCAGGTCCGAAGACCTCTCGATCGATCTCCAGCGCGCGTCGCATCAGCGGCTCCGCTTCGGCAAACCGGTCCAGATCTTTCAGCAGCCAGGCCAGGCTCCTGAGATCCCTGGAGAAGTCAGGGTGATTCGGCCCGAAAGCCGCCTGATCGATCTCCAAGGCGCGGCGCATCAACGCCTCGGCTTGTGAAGACCGACCCATGTCCTTGAGCAACCAGGCCAGGCTGTTGAGATCCCCGGCGACGGCCGGGTGATCGGGCCCGGAGGCGGCCTCGTCGACCGCGCAGGCGCGCTTCATCAGCTCCTCCGCCTCCGCAAGCCGGCCCGTATCCTTCAGCAGCCAGGACAGGTTCTGGAGGTCCCTGGCGACGCTGGGATGATCGGGTCCGAAGGCGGCCTCGCTGATCGCGCGGGCGCGCTGCATCAGCTCCTCAGCCTCCGCGAGCCGGCCGGTGTCTTTCAACAGCCAGGCTAGATTGTGGAGGTCCCCGGTGAGGCCGGGATGGTCGGGCCCGAAGGCGGCCTCGCGGATCTCCAGCGCGCGTCGCATCAGCGGCTCGGCCTCCGCAAGGCGGCTGGTCGCGTTCAGCAACTGCGCCAGGTCCCTGAGGTCTCTCGCGACGTCGGGGTGGCAGGGGCCGGACACGGCTTCATCGATCTCCAGGGCACGGCGCATCAGCGGCTCGGCTTCGATGTACAGGCCCTTGCCGAGCAGGCGCAGCCCCAGGCGGGCTGCCTGCTCGTCGTCGTCGGCCGCCCGGTCGCGGCCATCCTTGGTGCGCTCGAGGAGGAACCGCACCGCTTCCGGCGGGGCGATCTTGTCGAGAGGCCACCGCGGAATCTCCGGCGGCCAGTTCCGCAGGCGCGAAGTGATCAGCACATGGCCGCCCGCAAGCTTGGGAAGGAGCTCCTTCACAGCATCGGACGCCTCTTCGGTGTCCACATTGTCGAGGATCAGAAGCCAGCCGGGATGCCCTCGCAGCCAGCGAAGCACCGCGCCGACGGCCTCGCCCTCCTCCTGGTTCTGCTGGTGGGGGAGGTGCAGCACCTCGGGGCCGGCCAGGGCTCCCAACCCGGCGCGCAGCCCCTCGGGGGAGTCGGCACTGACGAACAGGGCCGCGTGGTAGCGGTCGCCGGAGCGCCAGGCGTATTCCACGGCCAAGCGCGTCTTGCCGATTCCGCCGAGCCCGTGGATCGCCCGGCTTTGCAGGATCGCTGCAGCTTGCCCGGCCCCCGTCAGGCTCTGCTCCAGCTGCCGCAGCTCGTCGGCCCGGCCCTTGAGCAGGTGGTTGAGAGACGGGTAGGGGAGGTTGTTGACCTCCAGCCCGGCCGCTTTCCGTACCCCGAGCGGAACGGGCTTCTGGCCCGTGATCCCCCACACCAGATGGGCGATCCCCAGATCGGTGACCCCCTCCCGCAGGTCCACCCAGGTGGTGTCCTCGAAAAGCCGGCTCCGCTTGGCCCTGGGGAGCAGGACGGGGATGATGATGGGGGCCTTGCGCATCAATCTCCCCTGGCGCAGCGCATCGATCTCGTTCTTCTGTGACTTTCCCACGCCCTGCGGGCCGAAAAAGACCGCGGCCGTCCGGGAGCGCTGGATCGCACTCTCGATCCCCTCCGGCCACCGCGAGCCCGGGGGGAGCTCCTCAAGGTCCAGCCACGGGCGCAGACCGAACGTCTTCTTCAAGGAGACGGCGATGTTCCGGACGACAAGTCTGTCCTCTCGGTTGTAACTGAGAAAGACATCGTAGGGCGGCGGCATCTCGATAGGAACCCCTCAAAAATTTTATCAGGCGCTCTATCTGGAGGCAAGCGCTCCGACGCGCCCATCGCCGAGCGGAGCGCCATCACGAGGATGACGTCGTTGAGCTCCTCATCGCCGGGGAATTCCCGGACTCCCGCCTCTGTTACGCCGGCCGGACCTCTGCTAGGATCACTCTTCCCATGGACTCTATCGTCATCCGCGGTGCCCGCGAGCACAACCTCAAGAACGTCAACCTCGAGATCCCGCGCAACCGGCTGGTGGTGATCACCGGCGTGTCGGGTTCCGGCAAATCGTCGCTGGCTTTCGACACCCTGTTCGCCGAGGGGCAGCGGCGGTACGTCGAGTCGCTATCGTCCTACGCCCGCCAGTTCCTGCAGCAGATGGAGAAGCCGGACGTCGACTCGATCGAGGGCCTGTCGCCCGCCATCTCCATCGAGCAGAAGTCGGTGTCCAAAAACCCCCGGTCGACGGTGGGGACGGTCACCGAGATCCACGACTACATGCGCCTGCTGTTCGCCTCCATCGGCATCCCCCACTGCCCGACCTGCGGCCAGACGATCCGCCCGCAGACGGTGCAGCAGATGGTGGACCGGGTGATGGACCTGCCCGAGGGGGCGCGCCTGGTGCTCTACGCCCCCTACGTCCGCGGCAAGAAGGGCGAGTACAAGAAACAGCTCGCCCAGATGGCCCGCGAAGGGTTCATGCGCGCTCGGATCGACGGCGAGATGGTGGAGCTCTCCGGCGCGCCGCCCAATCTCGACAAGCAGAAGAAGCACTCGATCGACATCGTCATCGACCGCCTGGTGGTCAAGCCGGGGATCGAGAAGCGCCTGGCCGGATCGCTGGAGAC
>Ga0075426_10001196_pt1 | contig 18311 bp, 16 predicted proteins | sample SoiMethybrSBSTD5_FD_75304 | JGI IMG/M metagenome (GOLD analysis project Ga0075426, IMG submission 75304) | Bulk soil microbial communities from a Populus tree surrounding site in Tennessee, USA - Soil MetaG P. TD hybrid SBSTD5 | ecosystem: Environmental > Terrestrial > Soil > Tree plantation...
CATCGAGCGCGAGCGCGCGATCGAAACTCTCGACCGCGGCATCGACCCGCCGCAAATGAAGGAGAACGTTGCCGCGATTGTGCCAGCCTTGTGCATTGGCCGGCGCGAGCGTCACCGCTTGGTCGTGACTGGCCAGTGCCTCGACAAATCGGCCGAGCTCCGCCAGGGCATTGCCGCGGTTGGTGTGGGCGAGGCCGTCGTCGGGCGCGACCCCTATGGCCCCTTCGTAGCTCGCGATGGCTTCCGCGAACCGGCCCAGCTCATGCAGCACAAGCCCGCGATTGCAGCAGGCTCCGGCATGCCGCGGCTCGAGCGCGAGCGCCTGGTCATAGCTGACGAGCGCGGCGGCAAGCTTTCGCCGTTGCAGCAGGACATTGCCCAGGTTGAAGCGAGCGGCCGCGTCGCCCGGCGCCAGTCTGATCGCCTTCCCGATCAGGCGCTCGGCGGCCTCGAGGTCTCCACGCTGGGCGTCGACGAGGCCCAACATGTGCAGCGCGTCGGCATGTCCCGAGTCGCGGGCGATGACGATCCGGTACTGCGCCGCCGCCTCATCAAGATGGCCGGCCTGGTGCGCCGTGAGGCCGCGCGCGAACAGCGTCGCGCAAGTGTCGTCGGCCAAGCCTGAATCGGTCATCGCGCGGCACCTTAGCGCGATTCGCGCGGCGTGGTGGCCGGCGGCAGTGGCGCGCCGACACGGAAAGCCCCGCGACAGCAACGCCGTCGCGGGGCTTTCCAGCCTTCAACAAGTCGGCACGTCCGCAGTCCGTAACCCCCGTCAACAGACCTCGGACCTTGGCATGTTGCGCCGCCACCCTTGAGGATGCAAGCGCTGTCCGGTTCGCGCGTGGCGTGATCCCCAGAAATCGCGTGCGGCTCGACGATCAGCGGAACGCGCTGCTGCTCGCCGCGTCCCGTTCACCGCGCGCAAAAAAAGCGGGCCGCTTACGCGGCCCGCAAAGTCTCCATCCTTCGTGTTTTATTACTAGGCGCGGCGCTCACTACCAATCCCAGGACCGGTAGTGCCGGTGACGCCAGTACCGGTAATGCGGCCGCTCATAGGCATACGGCCCATAATAGTGGTGGCGATACCAGGGCCGGCCGACTTCAACCCCGAAACCCGGGCCCTCGAGATACACGCCTTGGGCCATGCTCGGGGCCGCGGTACCGACCGCCATGGCGCCGGCGAAGCCGAGCGCGAGCAAAGTCTTCGACATGTTCATCGTCATGTCCCACCTCTTCTTTTTGCCTCGTGTTGTCTGCATTCTTTAATCCGCCCGGGGGTCCGAGCGGGATGCACGGACTCAACGAGTTCCGCCTCGGGCCAGTTCGGTTCCGACGTGGAACCCGCCTGAACATGATGTGAAGACAATTGAGGGAACGTTTTGCCGGCTCATTGCGCCGGACGTTCGAACGGAGGCGAGCCCGCACGCCGGAACTCGGTCCCACGCGCCGTCGTTGGGCGTCGAGAGCCGCACGAGACACCCGCACGGAGGCGACGTGAGAGCAACGTTTCTTTCCATGGCTGCTACGGCCGGATTGATCATCGGCGGCGCGGCGATCGTCCACGCACAGCCACCGAGCGGGGCTGGATCGACCGTGCCGGTCGATCGGGTGAGCGGTTCGGGTGCAGGCGGCGCCGTATCCGGTCACTCGATGCAGCAGAAACGAAGCGAGTCTGGCGAGCAAAGAGCGTCCGGCTTTGCGCCCGGACGCGTCGACACGACCGGCGCCGGAGATCGCAACGATCGGATTCGCGATGGCCGCGACGAGCCGATGCTCGACAATCGCGAGGGCCGGCTGCACGACCGTGACGATCGCCCCACCACCGGCGACCCGGACGACAGGCGATAGAATCCGGCCACAGATGGGGTCGGCACGAGGGTTGCGGCGGATACGCAGCGCTCAGTCGATCCGCGACGGGTCGCCGGCAAATTCCATCGGGCAATAGAATCCGCCGTGGAATTGCGCCGCGATCTCGTCTTCCTTGCCGCCCGCGGCGAGAACCTCCGCTGCAAAAGCCTCGGAATCGTCCTGCGGACGGTAGCCGAGGAATCTGACATTGCTGTTGTCCCACCGGCTGCGCAGGTTGTTGGAGACGCCGTAGACGACCACGAAGTGATAGTCGGGATAGTCGATGCAGCGCTGCACGAGCTGCACCATGTCGCGATGACTGATCCAGGTGAGGAGCTGCCGCGGCTCGGCGGGCCGATCGGGCACACGGAATGTCCCGATGCGCAGACAGGCGACGCTCAAGCCGTATTTGTCGGCATAGAGCCGACCGACCGCCTCGCCGAAGACCTTCGATACCCCATAGCGCGTGTCCGGACGCGGAACGACCGTGTTGTCGATGAAGCGCTCGCGCCGGTGAAATCCGACGGCGTGATTGGAGCTCGCGAAGACCACCCGCTTCACGCCCTGGCGCCGCGCCGCCTCGAAAACGTTGTAGCAGCCCTCGATGTTCAGCGGCATCACCTTGTCCCATGGCGACTCCACCGAGGCGCCGGCGAGATGCACCACACAGTCGATGTCCGCCATGGCTTGCTCGATCGCAGGCATGTCGCGGATGTCGGCGCTGACCAGTTCCTCGCCGGTCTCGGGAGAGCCGAGCGGCATCACATCGAGAAGGCGGATGAGAGGATAGGAGCCGCGCAGGCCACGGCGCAGAGCCGTTCCGATCTGTCCGGCCGCGCCGGTGATGAGTATCCGCTTCATGTCAGATCCTCCTGAAAGGAAGGGGTATAGCGCGGCATGGTCACGCCGTTGCCGCGGCTCCGTGGCGACGCTCAATCGAACAGCGCGACCGCGCGGGTCCAGCCGGCCGACGCGCCTTTGATCTTGTGCGGAAAGCAGGCGACCGTGAAGTCTTTCGGCGGGAGCTGGTCGAGATTGCACAGCTTCTCCATGTGGCAGTAGGGAATCTCGCGGCCCGCCTTGTGTCCCTCCCATATGATCGAGGGATCGCGCGTCTCGAGCCAGCGCTTGCGGGTGTGCACGAAGGGGGCATCCCAGCCCCACGCGTCGATGCCGGCGACCCGGACCCCACGCGAGGTCAGGTAGAGCGTCGCCTCCCGCCCCATGCCGCATCCGGCCGTGAGGTATTCGTCCGTGCCGATGCAGCTCCCCGCCCGGGTGTTGACCAGCACGATGTCGAACGGCTGAAGCACGTGCCCGATACGATCAAGCTCGGCCGCGACCTCGTCCGCGGTGACGACATGCCCGTCGGCAAGATGGCGGAAGTCGAGCTTCACGCCGGGACGGAAGAACCAGTCGAGTGGCACCTGATCGATCGTCATCATCGGCTTCCCGTCGATTGACTTGGATTGATAGTGGACCGGCGCGTCCATGTGAGTGCCGTTGTGGGTGGTGAGCTGGACGAGCTCGAAGGCCCAGCCCTCCCCGTCCGGCAAATCTTCGCGGCGCAGCCCAGGAAAGGCCTCGAGCAGCATCGGCGCGTTTTCGGCGTTGCTGCGGTATTCGATCCTCGGCCGCATGAACGGATGATCGAGCACGGTCTCGTTGTCGAGCGCAGTCGACAGGTCGAGCATGCGGCGGGGCAAGTGCATGGCGTGTTCCTCTTGTGCCGAGCTTTCTGCGCCTTTCTGGCACATCAGCTCCTGGGCCGTGCGGGACCGGTACTTTCATACACGGCTGGTGCGACGATCGGTGAAACTCCCGATAAAGGATGTCGGGCGTTTGGCTGAAACCTTCTCGGTCCGGGCGAATTGACCGGCTTCGGGATGTGCCTCGCGGAACGGAGGGCGGGATGAATCTGGCATGCTACGTCGTGGTGCGGGAGGACGATGCATGGACCATCTGCGCCTCGGGCGTGCGGCTCATCACCTGCCGTGATCGCCACACCGCAGTCGAGACCGCGCGCCACGCGGCGGCGCTGCTGGCCCGCAGCGCACCGGCGGCGGCCAAGCGCGGCGGCGCGGCCGGACTGGCCGCCGATGATGCCTCAAGATGAGACAAATCCCCATCGCCCGGGGCTTTCCCGGCGTGGCTAATGCTCGAAAGTTGGGGGGTCCGATTTACCGCATTTTCAGTAGTTTAGGCGAGCCTGCCCATGGACCCGTACGGCCGGTCCGCACCACGCACGGAGCTTCGGTATGTTGATGCTGATGCGTTTCTGGCGCGACCACGCCGCCGCGACGGCGATCGAATACGCGCTCATCGCGGGGGGTATTTCCGTCGTCATCATTGGCGCCGTCAACTCGGTCGGGACGACGGTCAACGGGATGTTCACGAACATCTCCAACGTTCTTTCGAACGGCAGTCGATAGTCCTGGATCGCTGCGAGCCGAGCGCTGCGGCCCCGGCGACAAGACCCTTTCAGCCCGGTCTTTTCGGGTTTTGACCCTAGAACTGTACGCCGATCCTGTACCGCGCGCGCCACATCACCAGGCAGCTCTTCTTCGTTTTGCCGTGCAGCAGCACGAAGCGCTTGGGAAGCTGGTCGGCATTGGGGACCTGCAGACAGGCGCCGCCAGCCGAAAGATCGACGAGCGTGCAGGCGATGCTCGGCGTCTTCGCATCGATGATGATGGTCGCTGTCGGGGATACCAGACCCGAAGGCCTCACACGTGCGAACCGGCGACGATTCTCTGGTCTTTGCAACACGGGCATGGCGGCGTCTCTGAGGCACACCATCTTTGCAGCCATCTCTTAAGAGGGCATTAACCCGAGTCCGCCGCGCCAGCGGGGAACCCAAGTTCCCCCGCCCTCGCCAAGCTTATTTCGGCGAACGGCGCGGGATCGCGAAGCTCTCGACCAGGCGGGGGATCGCCCGTGCATAGGACGACGGAAGGCCGAGCGCATGCGCGAGGTCGATCGCCGCAAGCGCCGCGTTCTGCTTGGCAAAGAACCAGCGGACGCGGTCCTTCACCGCATAAGGGATCGACTCGAGCTGCTCGCCCGTGAGCATCACTGGGTCGCCGAGTGCGATCGTGCCGCTGTTGAGGAAGCAGCCGAGAAATCCGCGCTTGTGCACGATGTGGTCGAAGCTGGTCAGATGCAGGATCTTCTTGCACGGCTCGCAGTGGAACGTCAGCCGGATCAGCGCCTCGCCGATCTTCACGACGGTGCCGGACGGCAGGTCGTACAGGCCGTCGAAATCGACCTCGATCGTCTCCCTGAGATCGCCTGGCTGCAGTCCCCGTTCGGCGGTTACGGCACGCGACGTGACCAGCACCTGGCGCAACGGCGAGCAGCGCACGCCTCCAGCAACGCCCTGCGGCCCGAATTCAAGCCGACTCACGGCGTCCATGGTCCTGCCGTGGGTGCGCTTGATGAACAAATTCGTGACGGTCACGAAGTTCCTTCCCCGACCTGAGGCTGCGCAGGTCTCAACCGCCCGTTCGGCCAAACGATGACATGGCGCGCGCATTGTTGCGATGATTTCGCGGCGGGAACTCACAACGAAAATGGCACGCCGCGCGCACGGAGGCGGCAGCAGGCGCTTCGCGCATTTCGCGTGCGCCGCTCAGCCAAGCTGCGGCCCGCCCGCGATATTGGGACCCGTGGATAATGCCGGCGAACTTAGAACAAATAGTGAACTCTTAACGGCTCCCGGCTATACTCGCTTCCCCCGAATCGCCATGGGAGAGGTGAAATGCGAGTCCACACAGCAGGTTATGAAGACGTCGTCCGGCTGGCCGACCACACCGCCGAGCTTGCGCAGCTCGGGCAGTGCAATGATGACGATCGGATCGACCGGGCCTTCGCCGCGGTTTGCAAGCGTATCTGGGGCTACACGCTCGATGACTTCGATGACGAGAGCCTGTCCGCCAAGGACCATGCGTTCCTCGACCGCTTGACCTCGAAGCAGGCGTGCAAATTCGCGACCCAGAATGGCTACGACCTGGTCGATCCCGGGACCGGCCACATGGTCCCGGACTGGTGGGGCTTTGCCTGGATGATCCTCGCCGAGAAACGCGGCCTGCTCACGCCCGAAGCCCGCGCCGCAGCCTGGCAACGGTATGAAGCACGGCTGCGGGGCGATCCCAAGGTAGTCGGCGTCATCCGCGCACGCGCGTGACGCCGATGGCTCCGACGGATGCGCCGTGCCGGTGCGCCGTCTGGCTCCCGGCCCGCCCGGATCGCGGCAGGGCGCGCGGGCCGGTGCGCGCGATCGCACACCGCTCACGCGGCGGAGGTTTCCTTGTCGTCCTTCGGCGGAAACAGCCTGACGATCTCGTCCAGCTCCTTCGGCCGGCTGAACAGATAACCCTGGATCTCCGTGCATCCCAGCGGCCGCACGTGCTCGAGCTGCTCTGCCGTCTCGACGCCCTCGACCGCCGCGACGATGTTGAGGCTGTTCGCCAGGCTGGTCACGCCCTTGATGATCGCCGATGCGTTCTTCTCGTCGGAGATATCGGTGACGAACGAGCGATCGATCTTGATCTTGTCGAACGGAAAGCTTCGCAGGTAGCCGAGCGAGGAGTAGCCGGTCCCGAAATCGTCCATCGAAAAGCGGATACCGAGCGCGCGCAGCTGATGCAGCGTCGCCAGCGTCGCCGCCGTGTTGTGCATCAGCACACTCTCGGTGATCTCGAATTCGAGCCGATGCGCCTGCAGCCCGGAACGCGCGAGCGCGCGCGTGACCACGTCCACCAGATCCTTGTTGAGCAACTGGATGGGCGACAGGTTCACCGCGACCTTGATGTGGTCGGCCCAGGTGGCCGCGTCGGCGCAGGCGCGGTTGATCACCCACTCCCCGATCGGGACGATCAGGCCCAGATCCTCGGCGAGCGGAATGAAGTCGCCTGGCAAGACCTGCCCGCGCCGCGGATGCTGCCACCGGATCAGCGCCTCGAGGCTGGTGATCTCCCCGGTCTGCAGGTTCACGATCGGCTGGTAATGGAGCTTGAACTCCTGCTTGACCACCGCCTCGCGCAGATCGAGCTCCAGCAGGCGACGCTGCTGGACGCGCCGGTCCATGTCGCGCTCGAAGAACCGGAAGGCGCCACGGCCGTCGGCCTTGGCCGCATAGGCGGCGAGATCCGCGTTTTTCAGCAGCTCCTCGACCGAGTTGCCGTCCTCCGGCGCAAGCGCGATGCCGATGCTGGTGTCGATGACGACCCGGTTGCCCTCGATGGAGAACGGAGCCTTGATCGCCTCCTGCACACGCTGGGCAAGGAGCGCGGCGTCATTCGGCCGCTGCAGCACCGTCTGGATGATCGCGAACTCGTCGCCGCCCAGGCGCGCAATGGTATCGGTCTCGCGCACGCAGCCGCGCAGACGGTCGGCCACCTCCTTGAGCAGCTCGTCGCCCACGAGATGGCCGAGCGAGTCGTTGACTGCTTTGAAATGATCGAGGTCGACGTAGAACAGGGCCACCAGCTCGCCGCGCTTGGCGCGCGCCAGCGCGTTCTCGAGACTCCCGCGCAGCATCAGTCGATTGGGAAGGTCGGTCAGCGCGTCGTGCATCGCCATGTGCGCGATCTGCGATTCCGCCCGCCGCCGCTCGGTGATGTCCTCGTGCGTCGTGACCCAGCCGCCGCCGGCCATCGGCTGACGCGAGACGATGATCGAGCGGCCGTCGCTCAGCTCCTGAATCCTGGTCGATGCCGTGGAGATCGGCGCAATGCGCGCAAGCAGTTCTTCCTTCGATTCCGTACCCGCGTAGACGCCCCTCGCAACACGTTGCGCGACGATGTCGTGCAGCGAGGTCCCCGGCTTCACGTGTTCGGCCGTCAGTCCGTACATCTCGGCGTAGCGGAGGTTGGAGACCACCAGGCGCTGCTCGCCATCGAACATGGCGAGGCCGTGCGGCATGTTGTTAAGGGCGGCATCAAACCGCAGGTTCTGGGTCTGCAGGTTGTCGCGATAGGCGGCGATCGCCCGCACCATCTGGCCGATCTCGTCGCCCCGATCCATGTAGGTGCCGTCGTGCTCGAACTTCTCGGACGAGACGTTCTGCATCGCCTTGGTGACGTAGCGGATCGGGCTGACGATCGAGCGGCTGATGAGCAGCGTCATGAGGACGCTCAGCAGAACGCCGAGCGCGCCCCCATAGGCGAGGATCCGCTTGTTCTTCTCCGCATTGGCGGACAACGCTCCCCCGATGGTTGCGGTCTGCCCGTCGACGAAGGCCGACAGGGTCTCCAGGGCTGCGCCGACGCTGCGGAAGTCGTCGTCGGTGCCGCCGAGCATCATGGTCGCCATCGGCGCGTCGGTGCTCCCGACGTCCAGGGTGTCGCGGGCGGTCGCCGCGTATCTGTCCCACCGCTCGGCGATCGAGGAAATCAGTTCCCGTTCGACGGGCGAGAGATCCTGGCGCTGCGCAATGGCATTGATGCGCTTCTTGGTGATCACCAACGCCTCGCGCGTCTCCGCGCTCAGCGCATTCAGCAAGGCGGCGCTGACGCTGTTGCTCGCCCATGACACGTAGCGGAACACATTGAGGTGAATCGCACTGATGTCGTTGTCGAGCTTCGCCACGACCTGCTGCTTGGGCAGGTTGGCAGAGGTCAGCGCATCGAGGTCGGTCGCCGCGCGATCGGAGGTGAGATAGGCATTGCCGCCGATGCCGACGAGACAGAGCAGCAGCACGAGCCAGGCGGCAAACGCCTTCACGCGGATGGAAAGGTCACGCAGGAAACGCATCGGCGGCCCCTGAGGATCGCGGTCGCATCGGACGGTCACGTCGCGCCCGGAACGAACCGGTACACGCCGACCCCGACGAAATAGTCGCCCATCCGTTCGATGTAGCTCGACTTGTCCTCGATCTTGTTGTTGATCGGGTTCGGCCACTTGTAATCGACCCAGCCTTTGCCCGGCCCCTTGGCGATCGCGATCATCTCCTGGATCAGGTACGTTCCGTTCTGGTCCTTGAGCGAGATGAGGTTCTTGCCGACCAGCGCCGGACGCGCGCCATGCGCGACGTTGAGCCCCTTGAGGTCGTAGACGAACGGATAAAGATCCCGGTCGTGGAAGACCGGGTTCGCCTTGTCGTTCACGGCGACAAACGTCGCCTCTGCGCCGTCCCTGGCGAATTGCTCCTGAACGCGCTTGACCATCGCGACCGCCTCCTCCCGGGTGCCGAACTCGGCTCCGGGCGACGGCGACGCGGCGAGCAGTGTCGCGATGCAGACGATGGCGAAAGCACGCATTGTCAGCTCCTGGCGACCGGCGGAAGCAAAGACGCCGTCACAGGCATTGGTCGCCAAGGCTATGGCGGGAACGTGAAACAAGCGTCACCCGGGCCATCGTTTTCACCCGAGTGGTCACCGGTTTCTTATCCGCGTGCCGCTGTCTGGATTAACCCGAATCAACCGAATTGCAGTCGAAATTGACCGCACGCGGTAACGGTTTGGCAGGGCTGCTCGGATCAGAGAGCGGACGGCCCGCAACGCCAGCGGCTATGCCGTCGTGCGTCCGGCAATGGGCCCCGCGTCGTCCTTTTCCGCCCCGGAAACGGGCACTTACGAGCGGGTCGGAACAATTGTCCTAAAAAGCTTTGTGCATTTTACGCACCGCGGGGAGCGGATTTGAATCAATGCAACGCGCCGGGTTTGCATATTCGCAACCCGATCGCGCCAGGATCGTCATCGTCAACAGGGCCTAACAAGGGGCTAAGCCATGTGGCGCTCAGCAGCAGTAGCCATCACGGTCCTCAGTGCCTGCGACTACGTTGCGTTCGACTGGAAGTATACGGAAACCCTCATGCGGGTTCTGTCCGCGATCGAGCGCTCGTTCGTCTGACGGCGCCGGCGGCGCGCTTCAGTCCGCGCTCAGGCGGCGCGTGACGCCCCATTGACCCAGCACGGCCGTGATCGCATCGGCAACGAAGAACCTGGCGCTGTCCTGATCGTATCCCTGCGCCAGCAGATCGTCATACTCCGTGAAGGCATGCCGCACGTAGGCGACAAGTGAGAGCCAGGCGGCCGTGTCGGGCGAGCTTGCCCGGAGGCCGGCGCTGTCGACCGCATGGTCGACCACGGCGCCGAATTCATGCGGTGGAATGCGCGGCGCCAGGCGCCGCAGGGCAGCCTCGATGTCGGATCGCTTCGGCAACGCGGTCTCGAGCAGTCGAGCTCACATCCGAGCTCACATGGAGCGCCGAGGCACGGACTGCAGCCACTGCTGCAATTCCTGCTTCCAGAATTTCGCCATTCCGGTCGTGCCATGGCCGCGCGTTTCCGCGCTCGCCGGAATCAGGTACAGGCGCGCGTCCTTGATGCGCTTGAGGGCGCGTTCCGTGATTCCGGTTTCCGGCGGATTCCGCTCATCATCGGCCGCATTAATGGCGAGCACCGGCGCCTGGATGCGCTCCAGCCCGGGAGCCGGGTCGTAGTCGCGCGAGGAGTCCCACTGATAGAGCACGTCGTTCGCATCCGCCTTGGTGGCGGCCGCCAGACGTTGATCGAGCAGCTTGTCGGCGAGCTCGCGCGTCGGCGCGAGCGTCTGATATGCCAACGTTCCGCCGCTGGTCGCGACGCCGAAAAACACCCAGGCCGCGCGAAACGCCTGCGGCTGCGTGGTATACTCCCCCTGGTGCCAGTCCGGATCGTTGCGGATCGAGTCGATGATCAGCCGCCGCATCATCCAGTTGCGTGACGCCATGGCGGTCGGTTGCGACGCCATGGGGGCCAGCGCATCCATCATATCCGGGTAGGCCTCACCCCAGATCCACGTCTCCATCCCGCCCATCGAGTTGCCCGTGACGAGACGAATGTGCCGGATCCCGAGGCCCTCGGTCACCAGGCGATACGCGGCGGCGACCATGTCATCGTAGTTGTAGCGCGGGAACTTCATCCGCAGGCCGTCGGACGGCTTCGAGGACAATCCGTGCCCGATCGCATCCGGCAGGATGATGAAATACTTGGCCGCGTCGAGCGGCTGACCCGATCCGAACAACTCGCCGGCAAAGCCCGGGGTCAGCAGGCCCGCGCCGGATCCGCCCGTGCCATGCATGACCAGCACGGGCTGGCCGGTCGGCTCACCGAGCGTCGTGTAGTGCAGACGCAGCTCCGGCAGGACTTCACCAGTGTGGAAACGAAAATCGCGGGCGATCCAGTCGCCGTGCCGTGGCGCCGGATAGTCCGCCGCCCAAGCCTCGGCCGTGACCAGGGTCGAGAGCGCGAGGCAGAACGCAACCAATCCGTCGAGTGGTCGCACCATCGGCATCCCCCTGGCGTTGGTCAGCAGAATTTACGGCAGACGCGGCGGCCGATCACAAACTCGCGGTAGCACTTCGTATAACAAAGGCGTCCGTGCGAACGGTAGTAGCGGGCGTCCGAGAATAACGACGCCGCGCTGCCAGCCCGTTCGAGCCCGGCGCCGCTCGCCGGCGCTGACGATGCGCCGCAAGCGCCGATAACCATGCCGGCCGCGAAGAAGAATGCCCCCAGGATCGTTCGCATGTTTCCGCCTCCCCGACTGCGTCCGCCGCTCCCCGTCATCGGGCGGAGCGGTGCGGGATCATAGCAGACCCAGCGAAATCGGAACCGGCCTTATGGAACCGGGGAAATGGCGTATTTTTTGCTACCCGGTTCTGGGGTGGATGGCTAGATTTTCAGCCGGGGCACGGGGAGCATACACCATGATTCTGCCAGCACTGACGGGGGTCTCGCTGTTGATCATGACGGCCGCGATACCGGACATCGAGTCGGGCACGGCCCCGACGCATCTGTCGATCCAGCGGCGCACGGCGGCCGTGCAGCCGGCCATCAATCGGGCAACCGAATGCGTGGCGCACGCAGTTTCCGCCGACCCACGCATCGTCGATGCAAGCAAGCTTGGCGATGCCATCGTCGACTCGATGCTTCCTTGCCGTGACGTCATGCGGTCGATGATCGACACCTATGACACGTACTTCGGCGACGGATCCGGAGAAGCATTCTTCTCCGGCCCTTACCTGGAGGTGCTGCCGAAGGCGATCAGCAAATGGGTCGTCGACGAACGCAAGCGCTGACGGGATCGTCCCGCAGATCACGTGTCACAGGGTCCTTGTCGCCGCGCTACACGCGAGGCGAAGGATCTCCGCAGTAGAGCTGGTAGAGGCTGTACAACGGCTCCCCCAACACGGCCTTGGTGATCACGAGGCCGACCCGCTTGCGCGCCGTCGGATCATCGAAGGCCGGAGAAAGCGCCTCGGCCGGCACCGGGGGCTCTTGGCCGGCCGTAAGCCGGCCGATCAGAGCGCGCCATTGTTCCTCAATCTTTGCCTTATCGTCGCCCAACATGTCGCTTCACTGCCTCACAGAAGGACAACAGCGGGTCTGGATCGCAGTTCCTGAGCAAGTGCGCGCTTTGCGACCGTCAGGCCGACCTGCGATCCCGGGTTCCGAGGGCCGCCGCCGGATGAAAATTACCTCCGGCCCGGAACCAATGAGACGGCGGCGCGTTTTGTCGTTCTGAACCATTGCGGGCGTGAGCGCCCAATGCTCCGCACGGGGGTGAAAAGCCCCGGCGAGGGGGAAAACAGTTGAAGCACGGGTGTCCCGCCAGACTTGGCCGGCCGGACGGGTGTGGTAGTGTGCCCGCCCGCGTGATATTCTTGTGCTTCCTCAACGGCTTGTGGCCAAAGGCTGGCAGTTCGGCGATATCGCCGCCACTGCCCTGACCGCGGGATGCGGGGGAGGACGATCAAAGATGTCGACAACCGATGAATCGCTGTCCGACGTGACCCTCACGAACGGCGCGGCCATGCACGACCCGGCTACGAACGGGGTCGCGCCGGCCCCGGGGGTGAGCACAGGAGCGGTGCTCGGACCCGATGAGCTCCTGCATGCGCTGCAGGCGATGCAGGTGGGCGATTTCTCGGTACGCATGCCCGGCAACCTGACCGGTATCGAGGGCAAGATCGCGGACACCTTCAACACCATCGTCGCCGCGAACCAGCGCATGGCCCAGCAGATCGAGCGGGTCGGTCAGCTGGTCGGCCGCGAAGGCAAGGCGCGGCACCGGGTGCGCTTCGGGCTGAGCGATGGCGCCTGGGGCGAGATGGAAAGTTCCGTCAACACGATGATCGACGACCTGATCTGGCCGACCCGCGAGGTGACGCGGGCGGTGGCCGCGGTCGCGCAGGGCGACCTCCTCCAGACGGTGCGCCTCGACGTCGATGGCCGGCCGTTGCAGGGCGAGTTCCTGCAGGCCGCCACCATCGTGAACACCATGATCAAGCAGCTCGGCGTGTTCACGTCCGAGGTGACGCGCGTCGCGCGCGAGGTCGGCACCGAAGGCAAGCTCGGCGGCCAGGCGCAGGTGCCGGGCGTGACCGGCGTGTGGAAGGACCTGACCGAGAGCGTCAACTCGATGGCGTCCAACCTCACCGCACAGGTGCGCAACATCGCCGACGTGACGATCGCGGTGGCGAACGGCGACCTGTCGAAGAAGATTACCGTGGACGTGCGCGGCGAGATCCTGCAGCTCAAGGAAGCCATCAACACGATGGTCGATCAGCTGCGCTCGTTCGCATCCGAAGTGACCCGCGTCGCGCGCGAGGTCGGCACCGACGGCAAGCTCGGCGGACAGGCCAACGTGCCGGGCGTCGCCGGCACCTGGAAAGACCTGACCGACTCGGTCAACGCCATGTGCGGCAACCTCACGGACCAGGTGCGTAACATCGCCCATGTCACGACCGCGGTGGCGCGCGGCGACCTGTCGCGCAAGATCACCGTCGACGTGCGCGGCGAAATTCTCGAGCTCAAGGACACCATCAACACCATGGTGGACCAGCTCAACGGCTTCGCATCGGAAGTCACCCGCGTGGCGCGCGAGGTCGGCACCGAAGGCAAGCTCGGCGGCCAGGCCAAGGTGCCGGGCGTCGCCGGCACCTGGAAGGACCTGACCGACAGCGTCAACTTCATGGCCGGCAACCTCACCGCCCAGGTGCGCAACATCGCCGACGTCGCCACCGCGATCGCCGGCGGCGACCTTTCGAAGAAGATCACCGTCTCGGTGTCGGGCGAGATCCTTCAGCTCAAGGAGACCCTCAACACGATGGTCGATCGGCTCAACGCGTTCGCGGGCGAAGTCACCCGCGTGGCGCGCGAGGTCGGCACCGAAGGCAAGCTCGGCGGCCAGGCCAACGTGACCGGCGTTGCCGGCACCTGGAAGGACCTGACCGACTCGGTCAACTCAATGGCCTCGAACCTCACCGCGCAGGTGCGCAACATCGCCGAGGTCTCGACCGCGATCGCCAACGGCGATCTGTCGAAGAAGATCACCGTGGACGTGCGCGGCGAAATTCTCGAGCTCAAGGACACCATCAACACGATGGTCGACCAGCTCAACGCGTTCGCCGGCGAAGTCACCCGCGTCGCGCGCGAGGTCGGCACCGAAGGCAAGCTCGGCGGCCAGGCGCAGGTGCGCGGCGTCGCCGGCACCTGGAAGGACCTGACCGACTCGGTCAACTCGATGGCCTCGAACCTCACCGCTCAGGTGCGCAACATCGCCGAGGTGGCGACCGCGGTGGCGCAAGGCGACCTGTCAAAGAAAGTGACGGTGAACGTGTCGGGCGAAATCCTTCAGCTGAAGGAAACGCTCAACACCATGGTGGACCAGCTCAACGCCTTCGCCGCCGAGGTGACGCGCGTCGCGCGCGAGGTCGGCACCGAAGGCAAGCTCGGCGGCCAGGCAGAGGTGTCAGGCGTCGCCGGCACCTGGAAAGACCTGACCGACAACGTCAACTCGATGGCGGGCAATCTCACGGCGCAGGTCCGCAACATCGCCGAGGTCGCGACCGCGGTCGCCGGCGGCGACCTTTCGCGCAAGATCACGGTCGACGTGCGCGGTGAGATCCTTCAGCTGAAGGAAACGCTCAACACCATGGTCGACCAGCTCAACCGGTTCGCCGGCGAGGTGACGCGCGTCGCGCGCGAGGTCGGCACCGATGGCCGGCTCGGCGGCCAGGCCAACGTGCCGGGCGTCGCCGGCACCTGGAAGGACCTGACCGACTCGGTCAACTCGATGGGAGGCAATCTCACCGCCCAGGTGCGCAACATCGCCGAGGTGACCACCGCGGTCGCCCGCGGCGACCTGTCGCGCAAGATCACCGTGGACGTGAAGGGCGAAATTCTCGAGCTCAAGAACACCATCAACACGATGGTCGATCAGCTCAACGGCTTCGCGTCGGAAGTCACCCGCGTCGCCCGCGAGGTCGGCACCGAAGGCAAGCTGGGCGGTCAGGCGCAGGTGCCGGGCGTCGCCGGCACATGGAAGGACCTGACCGACAACGTCAACTTCATGGCGTCGAACCTGACCGCGCAGGTGCGCAACATCGCCGAGGTCGCGACCGCGATCGCCGGCGGCGACCTGTCGAAGAAGATCACCGTGGACGTCCGCGGCGAGATCCTGCTCTTGAAGGATACGCTCAACACGATGGTCGAGCAGCTGCGCTCGTTCGCCGCCGAGGTGACGCGCGTCGCGCGCGAGGTCGGCACCGACGGACGACTCGGCGGTCAGGCCGACGTGCCGGGCGTCGCCGGCACCTGGAAGGACCTCACCGACAACGTGAACCTGCTCGCCGCCAACCTCACCACCCAGGTGCGCAACATCGCCGAGGTGACCACCGCGGTCGCGCGCGGCGACCTCTCGCGCAAGATCACCGTGGACGTGAAGGGCGAAATTCTCGAGCTCAAGAACACCATCAACACGATGGTCGATCAGCTCAACGGCTTCGCCTCGGAAGTGACCCGCGTCGCCCGCGAGGTCGGCACCGAAGGCAAGCTCGGCGGTCAGGCCGAAGTGCCGGGGGTGGCCGGCACCTGGAAGGACCTCACCGACACCGTGAACGTCATGGCCGCCAACCTCACCGAGCAGGTGCGCGGCATCGTCAAGGTGGTGACCGCGGTCGCCAACGGCGACCTCAAGCAGAACCTCACCGTGAAATCGAAGGGCGAAGTGGCGGCGCTCGCCGAGACCATCAACAACATGACCGGGACGCTCGAGACCTTCGCGGACCAGGTGACGACCGTCGCCCGCGAGGTCGGCGTCGAGGGCCGGCTCGGCGGTCAGGCCAACGTGCCGGGCGCCTCCGGCACCTGGAAGGACCTGACCGGCAACGTCAACCTCCTGGCCGCGAACCTGACCACGCAGGTGCGCGCCATCGCCGAGGTCGCGACCGCCGTCACCAAGGGCGACCTGACACGGTCGATTCAGGTCGATGCGCGCGGCGAAGTCGCCGAGCTCAAAGACAACATCAACACGATGATCGACAACCTGCGCCTCACGACCGAGCGCAACACCGAGCAGGACTGGCTCAAGACCAACCTCGCCCGCTTCACCAACATGCTGCAGGGCCAGCGCGATCTGGCGACGGTGGGCCGGCTCCTGCTCACCGAGCTCACCCCCCTCGTCAACGCCCAGCTCGGCGTCATCTATCAGATCGAGGATATGGCTCCGCCCAGCCTGCGCCTGTTGTCGGCCTATGCGGACGACGACGTCCACGGCTATCCGGAGCGGATCAGAATCGGTCACGGCCTAATCGGCCAGTGCGCTGCCGACAAGCGACGCATGCTCATCTCCGACATGCCAGCGCATGCCGTTCCGATCGGTTCGGCCCTGTTCAAGGTCGTGCCGCAGAACATCATCGTGCTGCCGGTGCTGTTCGAGGGTGAGGTCAAGGCGGTGATCGAGCTTGCCTCGATCAACGTGTTCACCACCTTGCAGGTCACCTTCCTGGAGCAGCTCACCGCCGGCATCGGCATCGTGCTCAACAGTATCGAGGCGACGATGCAGACCCAGGCGCTGCTGGAGCAGTCGCAGAAGCTCGCCGGCGAGCTTCAGGCCCGCCAGCATCAGCTGCAGACCACCAACGAGCAGCTGGAGCAGAAGGCGCAGCAGCTCGCCGAGCGCAACGTCGAGGTGGAACGCAAGAATCAGGAAATCGAGCAGGCACGCCGTGCGCTCGAGGAGCAGGCCTCCGAGCTTGCGCTCACCTCGAAGTACAAATCGGACTTCCTGGCGAACATGTCGCACGAGCTGCGCACGCCGCTCAACAGCATCCTGATCCTCGGCCAGCAGCTCGCCGACAATCCGGATGGCAATCTCAGCTCGAAGCAGGTCGAGTTCGCCCGCACGATCCACGGCGCCGGCACCGACCTCTTGAACCTGATCAGCGACATTCTCGACCTGTCGAAGATCGAGTCCGGCACCGTCACCGTGGAAGCAAGCGAGGTCATTCTGGCGAACCTCGTCGAAGCGGTCGGGCGTCCGTTCCGTCACGATGCGGACACGCGCAACCTGTCTCTGGACATCGACTTCGATCCCCTGCTCGGGCGCAGCATCGTCACCGATTCCAAGCGCCTCCAGCAGGTGCTGGTCAATCTCCTCTCCAACGCCTTCAAGTTCACCGAGCATGGCGGCGTGCGCCTCAACGTGCTGTCCGCCGTGGGCGGTTGGACACCCAACCATCCGGTGCTGAGCCAGGCGCCGGCCGTGATCGCATTCGAGGTCTCCGACACCGGCATCGGAATTCCGCTCGACAAGCAGCGGATCATCTTCGAGGCGTTCCAGCAGGCCGACGCCTCGACCAGCCGAAAGTATGGCGGCACGGGCCTCGGCCTCGCGATCAGCCGCGAGCTGTCCAACCTGCTCGGCGGCGAGATCCAGCTACGCAGCGCGCCCGGCCGCGGCAGCACCTTCACGCTCTACCTGCCGATCAAGTACGTCGGACCGTCGACCGCGGGCCGCCCGACGGCCGATACCACACCGGCGGTTGCCCAGGCCCCGGCAGTCCTGCCGACAATCGCGCCCGACCGCCTGCCCGAACAGATTCCCGATGACCGGCTCGAGATCGAGCCGGGCGACAGCATCCTGCTCATCGTCGAGGACGACCCGCATTATGCGCGCGTGATCATGGATCTGGCGCGCGACAAGGGCTTCAAGGTCCTGGTGGCGATACGCGGCGCCGAGGCGCTCGAGCTCGCCAAGCAGTTCCAGCCCAATGCGGTCTCACTCGACGTGTTCCTGCCCGACATGCTGGGCTGGACGGTACTGAGCCAGCTCAAGCAGAACCCGCTGACCCGGCACATCCCGGTGCAGATCATCACACTCGACGAGGACCGCCAGCACGCGCTGGCGCGTGGCGCGTTCTCCTTCGTGACCAAGCCGACCACCGCCGAGGGCGTCGACGCCGCGCTGACGCGGATCAAGGACTACGCCTCACCGCGAAGGAAGCGCCTGTTGGTCGTCGAGGACAACGAAGCCGAGCGGATGAGCATTCGCGAACTGCTGGGCTATGACGATATCGACATCGTTACGACCGGAACGGGCGCGGACGCTCTATCGATCCTGCGCAACGACCCGTGCGATTGCGTCGTGCTCGATCTGCGGCTGCCGGACATGAGCGGCTTCGAGATCCT
>Ga0075426_10001197_pt1 | contig 18311 bp, 14 predicted proteins | sample SoiMethybrSBSTD5_FD_75304 | JGI IMG/M metagenome (GOLD analysis project Ga0075426, IMG submission 75304) | Bulk soil microbial communities from a Populus tree surrounding site in Tennessee, USA - Soil MetaG P. TD hybrid SBSTD5 | ecosystem: Environmental > Terrestrial > Soil > Tree plantation...
CGTCCGGTGGCGTCCTCGTGTGCCCTGCGGGCGTGACCTGCACCCCGGCTGCCTCGTTCACTGGCACGAACCAGACCCCGTAATCCTGGCGACATCGATCGCTGGAAACTGCAGCGGGCCGGAGCAATCCGGCCCGCTCTTTTTTTTAGTCCACTCGGTCATTTTCACTTGCGTTGAAGGGTTGGGATTGCATTACAATAACTGTCTGTTCACTTCGGATCAGTACGTCGATGTTTCATCGAATGGCATTTCCGCGACGAGAGCCGGCTTTCGCCCATTGGGCTCTCGCCACGGCGACGCCAACGTCACAGTAAGCAAAGGGGAGGAGCAGTGACTCGATTGCAGAAATTCGCGCTCGCAGCGCTACTGGCTGTTGCCGCGGCGGTGCCGCTCTCGGCCCAGACCGTCACCGGATATTGGGTCGAGCCCGCGCAGACGCCGAACACGGACGTGGTCTGCTCGACCTGCCCATGCATCTCGCCGGCGAACTGCTCGACCAACCAGAAGACGATCGGTTACCCCGCCACGCTCGGCCGCTTCGTCGGCCGCTACCTCGACTCGCAGCACACCGAGGATTACCAGTCGCCGTTCCGCACCGGACGCGCCCGCAACGTCGTGCCGACCGTGGTCAACGGCCGGCTCTATTTCATCATCGGCAGCGCGCTCTTTGCCTACGACGCCGACCGCTTCTTCACCCGCTTGAACGGTCACGAACAGCTGATCCTGGCCAGCGCCTACGGATCGGCGCGTCCCGGCTGGCTGCCGACCAACACGTGGGAAAAGTTCCTCTCGCCGGACCAGTACTTCTACGCTGAGTCAAGCAAGCTCTGGGACGTGACCAGCGGAGCCGACGGCCAGGAACGGCTCTACGCCATCGACGCCGATGACAAGGGCTATGTCTACCTGGCCACCCTGTATTACGGCTGGGGCATCATCAAGGACGACAAGCTCATCGACGGCTCGCCGATGACCTCCCCGTATCAATACTCGGTCAAGATGCAGGTCGCCGACGACGTCTCTCCGGAGAGTATCGCCGTGCTGAAGAGCGCCACGACCGGAAGCTACTACGTGCTGGTCGGCGATACCACGAGCAACAGCACGAACGTCTTCGACGTCACCAACCGCAACGCGCCGTCGAAGCTGAGCACGGTGAAGAGACTGCTCTTCCGATGGGCGAAAACCGCCGACATGAGCAGGATCGGCATCATCACCAGCGACGGGAAGTTCGAGGTCTACACCGCCGATGCCTATGCCTCGGGTGGCGGGCGGCCGCTGATCAGCGACAACCTCCCCGGCGGCAATTACGCGAGCGTGGCCAGCGACGGAACGAACTTCTATGTCTCGGCCGATCTGTCCGGCGGCATGTTCATCCGCACGTTCGCGCCCGACGGGAACGGGAACGGATATCACAAGGTCGCTGATCTGCAGACGTCGCGCAGCAATCTGGCCACCCTGGTCATGCATTACGGCGAGGGCTATCTGGCTGCCTCGAGCTTCACGGACGGCAGCACCGAGGATCGCCTCTTCAAGGGAGGCGTCAACGGCCTTACCGAGGTGAGTCTGCAGGTCGCGCCCGGCAGTCCGGCCGCGTATTACTTGAAGAACTATTACTACCGCACCGGCCTGACCGGCTACACCGGGCCCGGAAAATGGGGGCTGTTCCTGGATGCCGGCGCCATCGTGAGGTCGGCCGGCCACACCTACTTCATCGTCACCGCCTACGGGCTCGGCGACGTCTACGAGCTCGGCGGCGCGGACATCATCAACATCCGCAACTCCGGCTCGGTTGGTACGGCCAATCCCAACCGGCCGGCGGGCAGCAGCGCCGGACCGTTCTACGGCGATCCGGTCGGCTTCACGGCCACGACCAGCAGCGGCACGGCGGCCAACGTGCAGTTCGACTTCGGCAATCCGGAAGCAGTCCCCGGCGCCGATCCGAACAGCGCCAACGCCAGCACGGGCACGCAGGTCACGCACCGCTACTCCGGCATCGCCTCCACGGCCTCGCTTCCGCTCAACCGCAACGTGAAGGCCACCAACGTCGTCGACGCCAACGTCACCGGCGCGACGGCGGTGTCGCTCGCCCTTCCGGCCGTGGCCGCGGGCATCAAGAATTACAAGCCCCTCGGCCTCCTGGCGAATGCCTCGTCGACGGCGCCGATCGTCGTCGGGGACACGTTCGTCGACCAGTCCGACGGCTCGGTGGAGAGCCACTTCACCACCTGGACCCTCGGCGGCGTGGCCACGAACGCCAAGCCCGACGAGGCCGTGAGCGTCGGCACGTGCTCGGCTCAGCGCACGTTCAGCATGACCGCGCACTACGGCCCGTACACCGGCAATTCGCCGAACGAAGTCTCGCTCTCCGATCTCCCGATCAGCATCACCGGCGTGAAGTACGCCGTGCGGCCCTACGCGGCGTCGATCGACGTGACGTCGTCGGCGTCGAACGTCACCTTCACGAGCAGCTCGAGATTCACCTCCGATCTGAGCGTGCTTCCGGCCGCGCAGCTCGCGGCCCTGCAGTGGAAGTGGGAGCTGCTGGACGCGAACAATCAGGTCATCGCCCCGGCCGGACCGACCGGTACGGGCTCGGCCATCGGCAACTTCACCGTGCCGAAGAGCACCTTCACCAGCCGCGGCATCCGCGCCCATCTGGTGATCACGTCGCCGACGGCGCTGGCCGGCTCCTGCGCCGGCCTGGAAGTGGCGGACGTGTTCACCGGTCCGCTCAACGGTCCCGATCCGAAGATCAACGGCGGCTGCACGACCAGCGGCAACCTCGTCACGCCGCCGTGCACGTTCACCGTGGCCTCGGTCTCGGGCGTCGATCCCAACGCTGACGGCTGGACGTATGTCTGGTCCGTCGACGGCACCGTGGCCAACGGCGCCGCGCAGACGTTCAAGCCGACCTTCGCCAACGCCGGCCAGCACACTGTCAGCGTGGCCGTGTCGAATGCCGTCGGCACCTCCAACGCCAGCACGAGCTTCAACCTCAGCAAGGTCTCGAACTGCCAGGCCGTGACCCCCGGTCAGAACATCTTCATCTATTACACGGGCTCGCAGTCCGCCTGCACGTTCGCCAGCGGCACGTGCAACGCGGGCGAGACGATCAATTTCTCCGCGAACAGCTACCTCTACGACTTCAGCTGCTCGCCCCACACCTTCTCCTGGAATTTCGGCGACGGCAGCGCCGGGGCGGCCACCCAGCAAACCTCGCATGCGTACTCCACGGCGGGCACATACACGGCCACGCTGATCGTCACGAACGACGCCGCGACGTACACGATGACCCAGACCGTCAACGTCGGTGCCGGCGTCATCACGCCGCCGCCCCCGCCGCCTCCGCCGCCGCCACCTCCTCCTCCGCCAATCCAGCCGGGCGGATGCAGCGTGCTCGACGCCAATACCTTCTTCGTCTACTACACGAACACCTCCGGCACGTGCTCGGTCTATTCGAGCAACGCCTGCGCCGTCGGCGATTCGATCACCTTCAGCGCCGCGGCGAACTTCGGTTACAGCATCGGTTGCGGCACGCATTCGTGGCAGTGGAGCTTCGGCGATGGCACGACCGCCAGCACGCAGTCGCCCTCGCACGCCTACGCGGCCGGCGGCACGTACACGGTTTCGGTGCGCGTCACGAATCCGAATTCGTCGACGACCTACAGCGCCACCGTGCTCGTCGGCGGTGGCAGCGGTACGCCCCCGGTGACGCCACCCCCGCCGCCGCCGCCTCCTCCGCCCCCGCCACCGGGCGGTGGTTGCAAGACCATCACGCCCGGCCAGAACGTGTTCATCTACTACACCGGTCCCACGACCGCCTGCTCGTTCGTCTCCACGACCGCCTGCGCGTCCGGGGAGAACGTCTCCTTCTCGGCGGCCTCCGGTTTCGACTACGACTTCAACTGCGCCACGCACACGTTCTCGTGGGACTTCAAGGACGGCTCCGATCCGCAGAGCGGCAAGGCGGTCACGCACGCCTTCGCCAACGCCGGCACGTACAACGTGACGCTCAACGTCACGGTCAACGGCACGACCACGCCGATCACCCAGGCCGTGAACGTTTCCGGCTCCTCGCCGACCGGTCCTCCGCCCTCCGGCGCGATTCCGTTCGACTTCACCATCGAGCCCTACCAGGTCAACGGGACGATGATCCCCCACGCGTACGTCTTTACGGCCTTCCCGGTCGGCACGGCCACCACCTCGCAGTACAAGTGGGACTTCGGCGACGGCACGACGCTCAACAAGACGTCGCCGACGGTCACGTACACGTTCAGCGACGGCAGCGATCACACGATCACGCTGACGGTCCAGGGCTACACCGGCAGCGTGCAGCACACGCTGTCGCCCGCACGGCGGCGCGGGGCCAGGCACTAGCGGCAAACCCAAAGAGCCGCGCGGCGATCCCGCGCGGCTCTTTTACAATGCCCGGGTGACCTTCGCCGTCCGTGCCGTCGACCTGACCAAGCAGTACGAGATCTATCCGCGGCCGATCGACCGCCTCGTCGAGCTGCTCATCCGCCGGCCCCGCCACACCGTCTTCCCCGCGCTGCAGGACGTGTCGTTCGAGATCGAGCGCGGCGAGACCGTCGGCGTCGTCGGCCAGAACGGCGCCGGGAAGAGCACGCTGCTCAAACTCCTCTGCGGCGTGACCCGCCAGACCAGCGGCACGCTCGAGACGCGCGGCCACATCGCCTCGATCCTCGAGCTCGGCACGGGCTTCCACCCCGAGTTCTCCGGCCGCGACAACGCCGCCCTCAACGCCGCCGTCCTCGGCCTCGGTCCCGCCGAGATCAGGGAGCGCCTCCCGGCCATCCTCGACTTCTCCGAGCTCGGCACGTTCATCGACCGCCCGGTGAAGATGTATTCGTCGGGCATGTACATGCGCCTCGCCTTCAGCGTGGCCGTCAACGTCAATCCCGACATCCTCGTCATCGACGAGGCCCTGGCCGTCGGCGACGGCCACTTTCAGAAGAAGTGCATCGACAAGATCCGGGAGTTCCAGGAAGCGGGGAAGACCATCCTCTTCTGCTCGCACGCGCTCTACCTTGTCTCCTCGATCTGCCGGCGCACGATGTGGCTCGATCACGGCCGCGTCATGCGCTGGGGTCCCACGCTCGACGTCGTCCACGCCTACGAGACCTTCCTCCTCGAGCGCGACCGCCAGCATCCGGCCGAGGGCGAGCCGGAGCACGAGCGCCCGCCGGCGCCGGTGCGCTTCCGCGACATCACCGTCTGCGACGACGCCGGCCGCCCGCGCACGATCTTCGCCCGCGGCGACGACGTGCGCGTCCGCCTGCGCCTGCACTCCGACATCCCCGAGCAGCCCGTGCACGTGATGGTCGGCGTGCATCGCTCCGCCGACGACTTCCAGTGCTTCGCCGTCGGCACGCACGCGGACGGCGTGGCCCCGCTGTCGGGCCGCGGCGAGTACGAGCTCGTCGTCGAGCTGCGCAACGTGCCCCTGAATCGCGGCGACTACTCGATCATCGCCTTCGTCGGCGACGAGAACGCCCTGACCGTGTTCGACCGCCGCGACATCAGCCAGGCCTTCTCCATGAGCGGCGACCGCTTCGAGGTCGGGCTCATTTCCGTCGACCATCGCTGGGCCATGGAGCCGGAGACGGCGGCCGTGGCGCGCTGATGGGCACGGCCGTCTCGCTGCTCGTCGTCAATTACCGCTCCGCGCCGCTGGCGCTGGAGGCCATCCGCAGCGCGCGCGCCGGCACGCGCAACGCGCTGCAGGTCGTCGTCGTCGACAACAGCGACGAGGCCGAGGCGCTGCGTCCGGCCGCCGACGTCTTCATCGACTCCGGCGGAAACGCCGGCTACGCCGCGGCCATCAACCGCGGCCGCCGGGCCTGCGATGGCGAGGTCATCGTGGCCGCGAATGCCGACGTGATCTTCGCCGCCGGCGCGATCGATGCCCTGGCCGAGGCGAATGCGGCGGTGGCCGGCCCCGCGCTCTTCTGGGACGACGCGCACGAGTGGCTCCTCCCCCCCGCCGAGCTCCACACCGCCCGCGACGTCCTCGGCCGTGCTCTCGCCACGCGCTCGCGCGCCTTCGCGCGCGTACGCGACCGCCGCCGCATCCGCGAGCGCATCGCCTTCTGGTCGCTGACGGAGACGACGCCCGTGTCCGCGATCTCCGGCGCGGTCATGGCCATCCGCGCCCGCGCCTTCGACGACGCCGGCGGCTTCGACGAGCGCTTCCCGCTGTACTTCGAGGAGAACGATTTTCTTCGCCGCGTGCGCGGCGAGATTGTCTACGTCCCGGCCGCGCGCGTGCGCCACCTCTACAACCAGAGCGCCGGCGTGTCGAGCGAGGCCGCCGCGCTGTATGCGCGATCGGAGGCCGAGTACTTGCGGAAGTGGGGCGGCGCGTTCTGGAAACGTCTGGAGTGCGCCGGCCATGCCGGCGCTCTGACAGCGGCGACATGGTCGCCGCACTCCACAGAAAATCTCCTCGTCGAAGCCTCTCCGGAGCAAGACTTCGAGACCGCCGCCGGCCACTTCCCCAAAACCTGGCCCATCGCTGTGCCCGCCGAGGTCCTCGCCGCCTACCGCGGCCCGGCCCTCTACCTCCGCGTCGTCGACCGCAGCACGGCCGAGGTATTGGAGACCCGTTCTATGGCGCCGTCGAGATCGATGTGACTGGATGGATCTCCCATCGCTTGACGGTTAGCAGCGCGCCGCAACTCTTCACGGTGATCGAGGCGTGGGACGTGTCGAAGAACGGCCCGCCGCTGACGTTCACTTTGATGCCCTTCCCCTTCCCGTCCTTTCCGATGATGCATTGGTAGCCGCTGATCGACTTCGGGTTGCCGACGATGGCCAGGAAACTCGTGCGTACGGCCTTGAACACGGTGTCGTTGTCGTCCGGCCGTCCCGCGACTTCCACGTTGATCATGTGCGTTTGCGCGGTGGGAGTGGCGGTGTCGCCGAGGATCAGGTGAAAGTCGTTGTCGCTCGGCTTCGTGTAGGCATAGAGATAGGCGTCGAACTGCGCCAGTTTTTGCTCGGCGCCGACGCGTCCCGACGTCTCGGTGGGACGTGGCTTGAGGTCGTTCAATCCCGTCACGGACTGGATTGTCGTGTACGTCACCGCCGTCGCCGTGACCATCGTCTCCTTGGCATCCGCGCGCGTTTTTCCGTCGTAGCAGAGGTCTGCGAGCGCGGTGCCGGTGCATTTGATCTTCGCAAAAGCGGCCACCGGAACATCGTCTTCGTCCTCGCTCTCGGCCGTTCGGCGGGCCGTGACGCAGCCGGCGACGAGTGCCAAGGCCAGCGTGGCGGACAAGGATTTCGTAAAGATTGTCATCAATCCCTCCATACATAAAAATGGAAAGATTGATAACGCCGAGCCCGCGTCCGCGCTAGGGGCTGGCCGCTACGACCTGACTTAGAATGAGAGCATGAGCTCGGCCGTCACGGTCCTCGTGCCGCTTGCCGGGACGTCCGTCGGGCTGCCGTCGACGCTCGAGACGGTCGAAGAGTTCCTTCACAACACCGGCTTCGACTTCACCATCCGCGTGCTCGACCGCCGCGACGGCGACGGCTGGGGCGCGATGCTCCGCCGCGCCGTCGGCGAGGCGAAGGAGAGCATCGTCGTCGTCGTCGACCCGGAGCTGCCGTACGGCGCCGCCGCCATCGGCCACGCCCTGGCCGTGATCGGCTCCGGCGCGACCGACATCGTGTACGGCACGTCTGGCCATGCCGGCCAGTGGCTCCTGCGCAAGCTCCTCGCCGATCTTCTTCCCGACCCTCGCGTCCGCCTGGCCGCTTTCTCCTGGGACGCGGCCCGCCTTCTTTTCGGCGAGTCGAAGCTCCCCGGCGGCGGCTGCGCGCTGGAGATCGCCTACCTGGCGAACAAGTACGGCTTCCGCATCGAGTATGTCTGGAGTGCGGCGGCCACGCCGCCGCTCTTGGCGCGCACCGATAGCGGCGGCATAGCCGCCGCATTCCACATCCGCCTGCACGACCGCCGCAACGGCTACCGCGCCGCGCGGCGCTGTCCGATCTGTTTCTCCTCCGAGGTCTGGACATGGGCGCAGATTCCCGGCAACCTCGTGCGCGCCTGCAGCCGCTGCAAATGCCGCTACCTGAACCAATTCGCCGAGGAGCGCGAAGGCATCCCCGTGCGCCGGGAGATCCTGCCGAATCCGGCGCCGTCCGATCCGTTCGACGAGACCGCGAGCTCCCGCACCGCCCGTGACAAGACCAACCAGCGCCGCCTCGTCCTCCTGCGCAAGCATCTCCCGGCGCGGGCCCGGCTGCTCGAGGTCGGCGTGCGCGACGGCGGCTTCGGCGCGCTGGCCGCGCGCGAGTACGAGTACGTGGGGATCGATCGCGCCGCCGCGCCCGCCCGCGCCGCGCGCGCCCGAGGGCTCGAGGTCTACTGCTCCACCGTTGCGAAGTTCGTCAACACCGGGCCGTCCTTCGACGCCGTCACGCTCTACCGCGTCTTCGAGAACATCTCCGAGCCCCACGACGCCCTGGCCCACGTCAAGGAGCTGATCAAGCCCGGCGGCCTGCTCTTGATCACCGCCTTCGATACGGAAGGACTGCTTTACCTCCTGACCGAACGGCGGCACATGGCTCACAACTTCCGCACCCACCTGATCCTCTACTCGCGCTCCGCGCTCATCGAGCTGCTCGAGCACTCCGGCTTCGAGATCGTCAGCGTCGCCCCGGCGGTCGAGTACCGCGACCACAAGTTCCTCCGCCATCGCCTGTCGCGGCACCCCGTCGTCGCCGCCGCGGCCCTGCCGCTGCTCAGGCTCCTGCCCGATCCGCTGCCGGTCTCCTCCGGATCGATCCGCATCGTGGCCCGCCGCCGCGGCGCCGCCCGCATCGACGTCCGGGCGATCCGCTCGATCGAGCCGACGCATGCCCGCTGACGCGCGCTTCGTCACGCGCCCGTTCCGCGACGGCGACGAAGAGCCGATCCTCGACCTCTTCGCCCGCTCCTTCCCGCACGCGCCGCGCACGCGCGAGCACTTCGACTGGAAGTTCCGCCGCGACCCCTTCGGCAACGGGCGCATCAGCCTGACCTTCGACAGCGACGGGCATCTCGTCGGCCACTACGCCGCGTACGTCGTCCCCTTCCGCGACGGCGATCGTGATCTCCTCGCCAACCACATCGGCGACACGATGACCGACCCCGCCGTCCGCCATGTCGGCCGCGGCCCGACTTCGATCCTCGGCCGTACCGCGCTGCACTTCTACGAAACGTTCTGCGAAGGGAAGGCGGCCTTCAACTACGGCTTCAACGTCGCCAACATCCAGCGCTTCTCGACGCGGTTCCTCCGCGCCGACGTCGTCGAGCCGCTGACGTACCGCGTGCGCGCGCTGCTGCCGAAGATCTCGCGCCTGGCGCGCTGGCCGCGCGGCTATCGGCTCGAGCACGTGACGAGCGCCGGCGCGGAGGTCGACGACTTCTTCGCCCGCGTCGCGCCCGCGTACCGTTTCCTCGTCCGCCGCGACGCGAGCTATCTCCGCTGGCGCTACCTCGAGCGCGCTGACGCCGGCTACGTCGTCATCGCCATCCGCAAATGGCGGCGGCTCGTGGGATGGATCGTCTTCCGCCTCCGCGACGGCCGCTTCTCCTGGGGCGACGCGCTCTTCGATCCGCGCTATCCAGACGCCGTCGAAGTGATGCTGCGCCACGTCGTGCCGTCGTATGCGGCCGGCGAGATCGAGGCCTGGTTCCCGCCGCGCCCCGCGTGGTTCGACGCCATCCTCGCTCGCCTCGGCTTCGAGACCAGGCCCGAGCCGCAGGACCTCTCGCTCATGTGCGTCCCGTGGACCATGCCCGACGCCACCGCGGCCATGCGCGAGCGGCTCTATTACACGATGGGCGACTCCGATCTGTTCTGAGCACGCGTTCTGCATGAAAATAACGATTCGCGATGAGTGAGCTCCTGCCGCAGAGCAGCAGTCCGTCCAAGCGGACCGCCGAGGTCGAAAAGAAGCGCGTCCTCGTCATCGACGACGACCTGCCGCTGCGGGGCATGCTCGCCGCGGCGCTGCGCCAGCACGGCTACCAGGTCTTCCTCGCCGGCGACGGCGGCGAGGGCCACCGCGCTCTGCTGCTGCACAACCCCGACGTGGTGCTGCTCGACCTGGCCATGCCCGAGGTCAACGGCTGGGATTTTTTGCAGCGCGTGCAGGAGAGCGGGCGGCGCGGGACGGTGCCGATCATCGTCGTCTCCGCGCACCTGCGCATCGAGCCCCAGGCGGTGCTGCAGATGGGCGTGAACGCCATCGTGCCGAAGCCGTTCCACCTTCCCGACCTTCTCGCCCTGATCGAGCACCTCTCGCCGTGAGCGCGGCGCGGTATCCGACGCGCTTCCTGCGCGCGTACGTGCGCTCGAAGCTGGCCCGCGATCCGGTGTACGAGGCCGTGCTCGGGCACGTGCGCGATAGCGCCGAGCCGATCCTCGACGTCGGCTGCGGCGTCGGCGTGCTGGAGACGTTCCTCCGCGGCCGCGGCGTCGCCGTGCCGATCGCCGGCATCGATTGCGATGCGAAGAAGATCGCCATCGCGCGCCAGCTCGGGCTCGACGCGGCGTTCGACGCCGGCGACGCCCTGGCCCTCCCGCCCTTCCGCGGCACGATCGTGATGCTCGACGTGCTGCACTATCTGACCGCCGAGGAGCGGCGGCGTGCGCTCGAACAGGCCATCGAGCGCACGAGCGGCCTGGTGATCATCCGCGACGGCGTGCGCGACGGCTCGATGCGCTACCGCGTCACCGTGGCCGAGGAGACGTTCGCGCGGGCGATCGGATGGCTGCGCGTGCCGCGCCTCGACTTCCCGACGATGGAGGAGATCGTCGCGCCGTTCCACGCCCGCGGCTTCGAGGTCTCCGTCGCGCCGATGTGGGGGAAGACGCCGCTGAACAACTATCTCTTCGTTTTCAACCGGTAGGGGAGCGCCGCCGACCCGGCGGCTGGCTCGCCAACGTCTCGCTGGCGGGCGGGGCGGCGGGACGCCGCCAGGCCAGCCGGCGCGGACGCCGGCGCTCCCTCAACCGCGCGTCATCCGGAATCACGAGCGCGTAGCCGCCGCCCTGCAGCGCTTCGACAACGCGCTCGATCGTCTGCAGCGATGACGGCCGGCCCTGGTGCAGGACGATGATCGCGCCCGGCTTGACGCGGCGCATGACGCGGGCGACGACGTCGCCGCCGATCGTGTCGAGCCCGCGCACACTCCAGCCGATGAGGCGCATATCGCGCTTGGCCAGGATCGGATGGACGAACGGATTCTTCATCCCCACCGGCGCGCGGAACCAGCGCTCGTGTCCGATCTCCTCGCCGAGGCGCCGCGGGCCGAGGAACCACCACGTCGCGGAGGGATGCGTCATCGAGTGATTTTTCCCGAGCTCGAAGAACGTCGCCTTCGCGCCGCGCTTCTCCAGCATCGCCTTGATCGCCTCCGTGTCCGCGGCGGGACCGTCGTCGATCGTCAGCCAGACTTCGTTCTTCTCCGTCTCGAAGCATGTGATCACCGGCCCGAGCCACTGGCAGTTCGGCGCCAGCGTGGCGTAGACGATGAGGAGGTGCGACAGCACGACCACGCCGAGGCCCGCGGGCCAGTAGGCGATGGCGAAGAGCGGCGCGACCGCGGCGAAGCCGAGGAGGAAGCGGCGCATCGTCAGCGCCGCGATCGCGTTCAACCCCACGAGCGCGAGGAACGCATACGCCGGCCACGTCCGAAGCCACAAGCACGCCGCGATCATCAGCGCCATCAGCACGCGCGAGTTCACGGTCAGGTTGTTGCGCCACAGCGGTAGGACGAGGAGGCCCATGACGTACATCGGGATCTGCACGGCCACCGGAGCAAGGAGGATGGCCGCCCACCACGGCACGAGGCGCGTGAGCACGCAGGCGGTCATGGCCACGTAGACGATCGACAGGCCGTTATGCTCGGCGCCGTGCGACAGGCGCAGCGTCCGCGTCAGCGCGAACATCGAACGATCTCCTCGAACGCGAACCACTGCTGCCAGTCGTCGCGGATGACTTGCTCCAGCGTGGCCGCCCAGCGCGCGGCGGCGGCGGCGAGGTCGGCGTCGCGGTCGCGCGAGCGCACGACCTCGAACGGCGCCTCGGCGCGCAGCCGGTAGCGCCAGCGCCCGCGGCGGATGACGAAGATCGGATAGATCGGCACGCGCGCCGCCATGGCCAGCGCGAACGGGCCGGCCGGGATCTCGACCGGGACGCCGAAGAGCGTGGCCGGCACTCCGGCGATCTCTCCGGCCATGCGGTCGCCCTGGATGGCTACGATGGCGCCGTCGCGCACGGCGTGGAGGAGGTCGAGCGCGAGCTCGCTGCCGTCGGTGTTGAACTGCGTCTCCACGGCATCCGGCAGGCGGGCCTCCTCGAACTCCCGCGTCTGCGGATCGACCTCGGGCGCGCGCACCATGACGATGCGCCGCCCGGAGACCTCGGCGAAGAGATGCGCGCCGAGGTCGTACGAGCCCATGTGCGCGGTGAGGAGAATCGCCCCGCCGCCGTCGCGCAACGCCTCGAGGTGCTCGCGCCCCGCGAGCTCCCACGACGGCATGAGCAGGCGCTCGCGGAAACGCGTCGTGTCGTCGAGGCTGCAGGCGAAGTTCCAAACGACGCGGTAGCAGCGGAAGAGGTTGGCGAGGGCGGTGGAGCGGGGGAGGATGAGCGCGAGGTTGCGCATCACGCCGCGGCGGCCCGGCCCCCACAGCAGGAAGAAGAGCGACCAGAAGGCCAGGATGGCCGGCTCGATCCACGGCGGCACGTTGAGGACGGCCCAGCGGGCGAACTGCCGCCAGAAAACGCCGCGGACCTGAAAGCGGCTCATGGCACGGGTCGCATGATCTCCGCCAGCGTCTTCTCCACCGTCCCCTCCGGCAGTAGCTCCCGGAACAGCGCCGAGGCCATCAGCGCCTCGTCGCCCGGGTACGTCGGCACGACGTGGAGGGGGAAGCGCGCGAAGATCTCGGCGTCGGGACGCTTGCGCGACTTCTGCACCGCGGCGCGCTTCCTGGCGATGCGCGCCTCGTTCGCGAAGATCCACTCCAGCGCGCGGAACTGCATGGCCGTGAGCGGATCGTCGATCGTCGCGCGGCGCTTGCGCTGGCCCGACATCGCCTCGCGCGTCAGCTCGCGCGCGTTCGGGTTCCGATGCGCGATGTAGTTGCGCAGACGGGCCAGGAAGGCGAAGAGCGCCGCGCCGCCGAGCTCGCGCAGCGACTCGGCGTTCTTCAGCACCGTCTGCAGGGCGTTGCGCTCGAAGAGCACGCCGCGCTCGAAGTCGCCGAGGCGGATCGACGTGGCGCTCGACTTGTGCCGGACGACGGCGCGCGGCTCGTAGATCGCGCGCTTGCCGCTGATCCACGTGCGCCAGCCGAAGTCGACGTCCTCGAGGTAGGCGAAGTAGTCATCGTCGAAGCCGCCCAGGGCCAGGAGCGCGTCGCGGCGGGAGATCATGTTCCCGCCGCAGGCGAAGAGCAGCTCCGCGCCGGCTTCCGGTTCTTGCGCCGACGACAGCGGATAGCGGAAGAATTTCTGGAAGGCGTGGCCGTCGAACGTCATCACGCCGCCGATGAAGTCGGCGAGCTTGCCGGTCGGGTCGACGATCTTGCCGCCGACGGAGACGACGTCGCCGGGCGCGCTCTCGATCGTGTCGACGAGCGTGGACAGCCAGCCCTCCTCGGGGATGGCGTCGTTGTTGAGAAAAATCACGTTGCGTCCCGGCGAGCGCTTCAGCGCCGCGGCCAGGCCGCCGGTGAAGCCGAAGTTCTTGCCGAGCGGCAGCAGACGCGCTTCCGGGAACTGCCGCTTCACCGCGCCGATCGAGCCGTCCGTCGAGCCGTTGTCGACGAGCGTTACCGTGGCGTCGAGCGCGCGCGCCTGCGCGCTCACGGCGGCCAGGCAGGCCAGCGTGTCGTCGCGGCTGTTCCAGTTCACGACGATGACGTCGGCGACGCTCAGGCCCGGCCTCCGATGCGGCGCTTGATGCGGTCGAGGATCGAGGGCTGCGGCATCTCCTTGTGCGCGTCGATGCGCGGCGCGCGGACGAAGTCGACGAGCGGTTGCAGCGTGCGCGGCCATTGATGGTCGTCGACGAAGCGGCGTGCGCCGTCGCGCAGGCGGTCGGCATCGCCCATTGCGTCAAGCAGCGCATCCGCGAACGCGCGCGGCGACGCGGAGCTCACGACGATGCCCGCGCCGTAGCGCGTCAGAATCTCGTCCGTTCCCGGCGCCGAGCTCGTCACGATCGGCAGGCCGCCCCAGAGATAGTCGTAGACGCGCGTGCGCATGGAGAGGTCGGTCTCGATCGATTGCGGGAACGTCAGCAGCGCCACGGCGAAGCGGTCGTAGAACGCGCCGCGATCCTCGTACGCGGCCCACGGCTCGAAGCGGACGAAGTCGAGCCCCTTCGCGGCCTTCATCGCCTCCGCGGTTTTCCCCTGCGGCGTGAGCTCGGGATTCGGATGCGTCGTGAACGTCAGCGTCATCGACGGCATCCGCTCCCGTGCGAGCTTCACCGCGTCGATGGCCAGGATCGGGTCGTACCAGTCGTAGATCCCGCCGAAGAGCACGTTCGCCGCGTCGTGCGCCGACGTCCGCGGCGGCGGCACGCCGAACGGCGCGATGGCGATCAACGACTGCAGCGTCGGATCGCTTTCGAACGCCGCCGGATTCACGCGCCCCGCCGCGAGGAGCGCGCCGAGGTAAAAGTGGCGCTGGGCCTCGGAAGCGCAGAGGAAAAAGTCGCCGCGCTCCAGCGAATTCATCAGCGTGGCGTGATCGTGCGCGAACACCTCGCCCCCGCGCTCCGCGAAGTAGTGCAGGTTCTCGATGATGAACGGATCGTAGAGGTCGATCACCGTCGGGATCGGACGGGCGTGGGCGAAGAAATCGTTGGCCACGTGTCCCTGTACGACGGCCACGTCGCTCGCGCCGCTCACGCGCAGCAGCGTCTCCGGCACGAACGCGCCGTTGCCGCGCGAGAGCAGCGTCACCTCGTGTCCCGCGGCGCGCAGCACGCGCTCCATCTCCAGGAAGCGGATGCCGATGCCGGCCGGCTGGCGATGCCCGAGCGGCTCGGGGCAGACCAGCATCACCCGCATCAGCCGCGCCCCTTCATCTTCTCGACCATCGAGTGCAGCTTCCACGTACGCGACTGGAAGATCGAGTCGAGCGTCCCCTGCAGACGGGCGATCTCCGCGTAGAGCGCGGTGATGGTCTGCTGCGCTTCTTCGAAGCCGGCGCGGGCGTCGCCGAGCTCGCCGACGCGGACGAGCAGCTCGTTGCGCTCCTTCTGCGCGAGGCCGAGGGCGTTGCGCAGCTCCTCGATCGTCCCTTCGACCGTGCACTTGTACATCGTCATTTCGTTCAGGCGCTCGCTCTGCCGCTGCAGTTCGCCGATGAGCGAGGCCTTGTCGCCTTCGAGCCGCGCCGCGTCGCGCTCCAGCCGGGCGATGTTCTGCTCGAAGTGCCCGCGCAGCCCCCTGGCCTCGGCCAGCTCGCTCGCGATCGCCAGCGTGCGCTGCTTCTCGCGCTCGAAGGCGTTCGCGATCGCGTCGTGGTCGATCAGCGCGGCGTGCTTGCGCCACACCTGCAGCTTCGCGTCGCGGAAGCGCTGCGAGCCGGCCGGCGTGCTCATCGTGATCGAGCCCGCGCCTTCGATGTGGCGGATCTCGCAGGTGATGCGTGGGATGTGCGTGAAGCGCGCGCGCTGGGCGAGGCGGATCAGGAAGTCCCAGTCCTCGAAGAGGTCGAAGGCCGGATCGAAGCCGCCGAGGTCGAGGAAATCGGCGCGGCGGAGCAGAACCGTCGGCAGTGGGATGTAGTTGTCGAGCAGGAGCAGATCGCGATCGAAGTCGCGGCTGTAGATGCGCATCCGCGCATGCGCGAACGCGGAGACGGCGTCGCTGTAGCACGGCGACGTCCCGGCGGCGAGCGTCGACAGATGCTCCGGGTACATCAGATCGTCGTCGTCGAGAAAGACGATGAAGTCGGACGCCGCCGCGCGCACGCCGGCGTTCGCGGCCTCGGAGCGCCCGCGCGAGGTCTCGTGCTCGACGAGCTTCGCGCCCTCGGCCTCGACGCGCGCGCCGCCGTCGTTGACGACGACGATCTCCGCCGGATAGCCGGTGGCGCGCACGGAGTCGATGGCCTCGCGCAGCAGCGCCGGGCGATCCTTCGTGCGGATGACGACGCTGATGGCCTTGGCCTCGGCCACGATGTCGAGCGGCGGCGGCGCGCCCATGGCCGTGCGCAGGGCGCTGAACGGCGTCGTCCGCAGCGACGGCAGCGACGTCACCCAATAGGCCTCGGCGAAGCGCACCTCCGGCGCCAGCGTCATGGCCCGATAGGCGTTGAGGCCGCGCGCGAAGGAGACGTAGTCGCGGATCTCCGTCTGCGAGGAGTGCGCGGCGATGGCGTCGTACTTCGCGGCGGCCACGCCGGTGATGTCGACGAGGACGTTCGGCCGCAGCGGCTGGCTGACTTCGTAGAAGGCCACGCGGGCGACGGCGAGATCGGCGAAGAGCGACGGGTCGCGCTGGATCAGCTCGCAGAAGGAGCGCGAGAGGGCGAGGTGGTCGGGATGGATCTCGATCGCGCTCGGCGCGAGGATGAGGTCGGGACGATAGCTGTCCAGCACGTCGCGCAGGCGCGCGGCGAGATCGTCGCGGTGCTCGTCGAGGGCGCGGTCGGGGAAGCGGAAGAAGTCGAAGGCTGCGGAGAGGGCGCGCCGCGACTCCTCTTCGCGCTTGATGCGATAGCCGTCGCGGTCCTCGGATGGCGCGGCCTCGACGCCGTCGGTGGCCACGGCCACGCGCACTTGCCGCCCATCGCGGAGGTGCTGGAAGACGACGCCGCCGCAGCCGATGACCTCGTCGTCCGGATGAGGGGCCAGGACGAGCAGGCGCTCGCCGCGTAAGTTCAGCGCTTCGTATGGAATGGCTTCGGACTCAGGGACGGCCACGGTCGTATGATAATTGAGACCACTCGTGAAGAGAGACGAGCTTCAGCCGATCGGCGGCGTTCTCTCGCTGATCCGCGACCTTTCCGGCGAACCGATGCGCGCGGCAACGGTGCCGGAGCTGTACCGGGCGTCGTTCGCGGCGCTCGGCGAATGCCTTCCCTTCGGCGTGGCCGCGGCGGTGATGATCGAGCAGAACCTCGACCTTCACGTCGTCACCTGCGACGGCGCGAAGATGAGCGACGCCGTGATCGAGCGCATCCGCGCCCGCCTGCAGGCGATGATCCCGATCTCCGCCGACATCATCGTGGCCTCGGAATCTCACGTGGAGTGCGGGGACCGAGCCGTCGCGGTCGATCACGATCTCGCGGCCATTCTGCGAATCGAGAATCGGACCGCCGGGCTCCTCCTGCTTCTCCGCGACAGGCCCTTCGACGAGACCGACGCCAACGTCCTGGAGATCTTCGCCGCGCAGGTGGCCATGCTCCTCGGACACCTGAGCGCCCGCGAGCGAATCCAGAACCTCGCCGACACCGACGACCTCACCGGCATCTGGAACAAGCGCTACTTCCGCCGCCAGCTGCCGCAGGAGATCGAGCGAGCCCGCGTCTACTCGCTGCCGCTGTCGCTGCTGATGTTCGACGTCGACGACTTCAAGGAGATCAACGACGCCCTGGGACACACGATCGGCGACGTCGTCCTCTCCGAGCTCTGCGGCGCCGTGCGCGAGACCCTCCGCCCGCCCGACCTCTTCGCCCGTTTCGGCGGCGACGAGTTCGCCGTCATTCTCCCGCACACGGACCACGGCGGCGCCTGCGCCGTGGCCGAGCGCATCCTCACCCATGTCCGCGAGCTGACGATCCCGACGGACGAGGAGGGCTCGGTGCAATGCTCGATCTCCATCGGCGTGGCCGACTACGCGCCCGGCGACGGCGCCGCCGACCTGGTGCGCCGCGCCGACGAGCGCCTCTACGAGTCGAAACGAAGCGGCAAGAATCGGTACACTGCCTGACGCCAATGCCGAACCGCTACGCCATCGCCAACTGGAAGATGAACCTCCCGCCCGAGGGAGTGGAGAAATATCTGGGCGCGCTGGGGGATGCGAAGGGCGGGGGCGCGGTGGTCGTCGCTCCGCCGTATCCGTTTCTGAAAGACGTGTACATGCAGGCGCCGAAGAACGTTGGCGTGGCCGCCCAGAACTGCGCGGACCGGCAGTCGGGCGCCTTCACCGGCGAGGTGGCGCCGTCGATGCTGCGCTACTGCGGCGCGCGCTACGTGATCATCGGCCACTCCGAGCGGCGCAACATCTTCGGCGAGAACGACGCCCTCATCGGACGGAAGCTAA
>Ga0075426_10001198_pt1 | contig 18309 bp, 17 predicted proteins | sample SoiMethybrSBSTD5_FD_75304 | JGI IMG/M metagenome (GOLD analysis project Ga0075426, IMG submission 75304) | Bulk soil microbial communities from a Populus tree surrounding site in Tennessee, USA - Soil MetaG P. TD hybrid SBSTD5 | ecosystem: Environmental > Terrestrial > Soil > Tree plantation...
TCCGGCCGCATAGATATTCGCATTCGAGACGCTTTGCAGATATTCATTCAGGCGAAGGCGCCCGTTTTCGACTGCCACACCGGCGGCGGACAGATTCAGGTCCATGATGTCCGGAGCCCGTCCCGCCGCATGGACGACGAGATCCGCCTCCATGCTTGCGCTCACTGTCGGCGTGTCCATGTGCACCCGATAGGCATTGCCGGACCGCTCGATGGCCGTCACCGTGTTGCGCGTTCGCACGTCGATCCCGATCTCCTCGAACTTCTCCATCAGCCAGCCGACCAGATCCGGATCGAACTGCATTAGCATACGCTCGTCGCGCTGTAGTATGGTCACTCTTGCGCCTGCGCGCGCCGCGATGTGCGAGAACTCGGCCGCGATGTAGCCGCCGCCGACCATCACGATGCGTTCCGGCAAATGCTCGAGCTCCATGAACGCATCGCTCGTGATGGCATGCTCGGCCCCGGGAAATCGCAGCGCGACCGGTCGCGCGCCACTGGCTATCAGGATGCGGCCGCCCTGCAGGGAGCGGCCCTCCACGGCAAGCGTATCAGCGGCCGTGAACCGGGCCATGCCGTGAAAGGCATCGATCCCCTGGCTCGCGAAGTCTTGCTCGAGCTTGTGCGGGACCGGGTCAGTGAAGCTCCGCTTGAAGGCGATCAGCTCCTTCCAATCGATTCGCACATCTCCCGCGATACCGTGCCGATGCATCCGCCGCGCCAGGTCGACCGTCTCTGCGCCGCTCACCAACATCTTCTTGGGATCGCAGCCGCGTAGGGCGCACGTGCCGCCGAATGGACGGTGATCGATCACGGCGACCGAGCGGCCCGCTTTGCGGACGCGTCGCGCCGCGACCTGTGCGGCCGTGCCTGTGCCTATGACGAGGAGGTCATACGCATCCATGGATCATCCTCGGCGGAGGCGGCGGCGGTAGAATCCGAACGCGATCAGGCCGAAGCAGAGGATCAACGCCGGGATCACCACGTAATCGGCCTTGGCGAGCCAGCCAGTGAGACCGATGGCTCCGAGCACGACCACGAGCAGGGGCGTCGCGCAACAGATAGCGGCGAGCACGGCGCCGATGGCTCCCGTGGTGATGAGCGTGCTCTCGCGCATGGCAGCATCAGCTCTTTGGCGCCGACGGGTAGCCCGCCTTGGTGGTGGCGGCGGTGAGCGCCGTCACATCGGCCTTGCCGTCGTCATAGGTCACGACGGCCGTCTTGTCCTTGAAGGATACCGTGACATTGGCCACCCCCGGCACCCGCTCAAGACTCTTTTTGACGATGAAGGGGCAATCCGCGCAGTACATGTTCTGAACCGCGAGAGTGATGGTTTTCTCCCCCGCCAAAGCGGACGATGCGGCGAGGATACCCGTAGTGAAGATTGCGCTGGCGAAAAGCTTGTTCATGGGATGTCCTGGCATGTCATGAGTTGAGGAGCAGCGGAGCAAGGAAGTCGAAGCCGAGCGCGGCGGCCACGAGGAGGGTGGCGAGTATCAGCCCAGCCTTGACGAGCCGGTTCGGCAGCGGACGCGCGCAGGTCTCCCCATCGGCGCAGGCGAGCTGCGAGGAGCGGTAGATCAGTCCGTAGCCGGCCCCGAGGAAAACGATGGTCGCCGCGATGAAGTAGGGCTGATACGGCGCAAGCCGGGTGAAGTTCCCGATCCACGCCCCGCTCACGCCGAGACCGAACAGGGCGAGCGGAAGGATGCAGCAGGACGAGGCGGCGAGCGCGCCAAGCAGGCCTCCGACGGCCGTCAGCGTCTGGCCGCGCTGAAGACGCGCTTGGCGATGGTCTCTCTTGATCGTCACAGCTCCAATGTGCATCCTGTAGCGACTACAGGAGCAAGATTTTTTTCCATGACCGCAATCACGGTTTCGCGAGCCGAAAACATCACGATCGGCGAACTTTCGCACCTCAGCGGCGTGAACATCGAGACGATTCGCTATTACGAGCGAGTCAAAATGCTGGCGCCGCCGCCGCGGACCGCAGGCGGCCGACGCATTTACGGCTCCAATGACCTTCGCATCCTCGTCTTCATCCGCAGAGCGCGCGAGCTTGGGTTTTCGCTCGACGATATCCGCGCCCTCCTGCGGCTCGGCGGTCCGGAGAAAGCCTCGTGTCGCGAAGTGCGCGCGATCGCCGCGCATCATCTCGAAGACATCCGGGCCAAGCTCGGCGATCTGAAGAAGCTGGAAGGCCTTCTGGCACGGACCGTGGCTCGATGCTCGGGGAAGATCGCGCCCGAATGCCCCGTGTTGGACATTCTGGATATTCAGCGGTCAAAATAGTCACCTTGCGACCCGACGTCGGCTTAGGGTCACAAGCGGTGATGCGCTGATTGAGCATTTTGCCCCGGAAGCCGACATGCCGGCGCACTTGCGGGCTTGAGATTGGCCACCCCGACGTGATGCCGGTTCGGCCGATTGGAGCGATAACCTCGTCCGATGAGCAAGAACGCCTGATGCAGCAAACGCAAAGCTATTTTACGCTCGATACCCTGAGCCTTTTTGGATTGTTTGCCGTCTCCGCCATGCTGGTGTTCTATGCGTTAGAGGAACGCAGTCATTGGTTCGTTCTGGCGTTTGGCGGCGCCTGCGCAATGGGCTCGGCATACGGATTTCTGCAAGGCGCCTGGCCTTTCGGCCTGGTCGAGGCGGCGTGGACTTTGATTGCCTTGAAGCGCTGGCGCGACCGGATGGACCGGCTGTCGAAGTGACCTCACGGCCGTCGCCGGGGCGCGCAGGCCATGGGCGCCGACGGCCTCGAAGACGCAGCGGCCATCGGCACAGGCACTTGATGAAAACCGCCCCGTTCATCGCGCGATCGACGACGAACGCAGCGGCGAACAGTGTCACGACCCGGCTTTCGCCAGAGCGTCCAACAGCGCGCTGGCGCTGAATGGCTTGTGCAGGACTGCGATGCAGCCGGCCTTTTTGGCGCGATTCAGGACGCGCTCGTCGTCGGTCCCGCTCATGAAGATGATCGGGAATTCATGTCCGGCCTGCGCGAGTTGATGTCTGAGCTCGATGCCGCAACTGCCGCCAATCTCGATATCAAGGATGAGGCAGTCCGCCTGGGATCGGGCCGCAGCCGCCAAAAACGCGTCGGGCGAGCCGTAGAGCTCCGTCCTGTGCCCGAGCGACGACAACAGAAGTTCGAGGGCGTTCAGGATGGAAGGATCATCATCGACGATCGCAATGACGGCGAGGGACCTGGACATCGACAAGGGACTCGAATGCTGACGCGCTCGTCGTCTGACGCCGCGCACGTCATCGGTGGGGAGGGGCGGTTCGCTAAAGTGATACGCGCGGCCTGCCGCAGACGTCTTGCTATGATCGGCCATTGCGTTACGGACGCGTGCCAACCCGGACGGCGCTGACACGGGAATGCGTGGGTGACATCTCGGTCCGGTCCGCAACATAACGAACCAAAACGCGCAAAGCGCGAATGAGCGAGGCAGGCTCGGGGGAGTTGTCGCCTTGACCTGGATCAATACGCATGCGCGGCTAGCATGGCAGTCTTCTCCTGCTGCCGGGCCGGTCCGTCAACAGCACCGAAGCATCGGCAGAACAATCCCGGCCGCGGAGCGTCTCGGCCGGGGTGTCTGTTCAAAAACGCCCAGCCCGTACGCTCGAGACGATCACGGTATGGCCGGGAACCATGACCGACGTGGCCGAGTGGCTCCAAGCGATCGGCTTGCCAGAGTACGCCCAGCGCTTTGCCGAGAATGCGATTGACGTTTCGGTCCTCCGCGACCTGACAGACCAGGACCTGAAGGACCTGGGCATCCTGCTGGGTCATCGGCGCAAAATGCTGCGCGCGATCGCGGAGCTTCAGACAGCTCCTCGCACGCTGGCGACAACAACGACGGAGACGGCGCCGCCGAAAGAGGCTGAGCGACGCCACTTGACGCTGATGTTTTGCGATCTGGTCGGCTCGACCGCTCTTTCGGCGCGCCTGGACCCGGAAGACATGCAAAGCGTGATCGGCGCGTACTACACCTGCCTCGCAGAGGTCATAGGCCGATATCAAGGCACGATCGCCCGTTTCCTGGGCGATGGCGCGTTGGTCTATTTCGGCTATCCCCAGGCCCACGAGGACGACGCCGAACAGGCGGTCCGAGCCGCCCTGGCGCTGACCGACGCCGTCAGCAGGCTGCGGACGGTTGCTGACACGCAATTGTGCACGCGCATCGGCATTGCGACCGGCGTGACGGTCGTCGGCAGCCTGATCGGCCAAGGCGCGGTCCAGTATCAGGCGACGGCCGGCGAAACGCCGAACCTCGCAGCGCGATTGCAAACGCTGGCCCAGCCAGGGGCGGTCTTGATCTGCCCCAACACGCGGCGGCTGACTGGTGGGCAGTTCGACTACCGCGACCTTGGGCATGTCGAGCTGAAGGGCTGGTCGGACCCGGTTCAGGTTTGGCAGGTGCTGGGGCCGAGCGGCGTGGAGAGCCGCTTCGAGGCGATGCACAGCGCCAGGGTCCCGCCGCCGTTCGGGCGCGAGGAGGAGCTGGATCTCCTGTCGAACCGCTGGCGACGCGCCAGCCAGGAAGAAGGCCAGGTCGTGGTGCTGACGGGCGAGCCGGGGATCGGCAAGTCGCACGTCGCGTTCACCTTTGCGGAGGGGCTGCACGGTGAAGCACATGTCGTCCTGCGCTATTTCTGCTCGGCGCACCATACCAACAGTGTTCTCTACCCGATCATCGCTCAGCTCGAACGGGCTGCCGGGTTCGAGCACGGCGACACACCCGCGGACAAACTCGCGAAGATTCACGATCTCGTTTTGCAAGCTGCAGAGGATCCGGAACAGGTGGCGGTCCTTGCGAATCTGATGGGCTTGCCCGAGAGCGAGCGATATCCGCTCCACGAGCTCACGCCACAACAGCGCAAAGAGAAGACGTTTGCGGCGCTCTTGGCTCAACTTCGCAGCCTGGCGGCACGCCAGCCTGTCCTCCTGATTTTCGAGGACGTCCACTGGATGGACCCGACGTCGCTGGAGCTGCTCGCGGCCACGGTGGAGCGTGTCCCGCGGCTCCGCGCTCTGGTGGTCATCACGGCCCGGCCGGAATTCGTTCCGCCTTGGCCGAGTTATTCCCATACCATGACCACGCGGCTCAGCCGCCTTGGCCGTCGCTACGGGGCGGCGCTGGTCGAGCGGGTGGCCGGCGGCCGGCCATTGCCGGAAGAGCTGTTGGACGAGATCCTCGCTCGGACCGATGGCGTACCTCTGTTCATCGAAGAGCTGACGAAGACGGTGCTGGAAAGCGACCTTTTGGACGAGCGGAACGGCCATTACGTTCTCGACCGTCCGCTGCCCTCGTTTGCGATCCCCGACACATTGCATGCCTCCTTGGTGGCGCGTCTCGATCGCCTGGCAGCCGTGCGCGACGTCGCCCAGATCGGCGCCGTTGCGGGTCGCGAGTTTCATTTCGAGCTGCTGCGTGCCGTCAGCGGTCTGGCGAGAGCAAGACTCGAAGAGGCACTCGAGCAATTGGTGCGGTCGGAGCTGGTCTTCCGCCGGGGCGAGACGCCGGATGCGGTCTATATCTTCAAGCACGCGCTCGTGCGCGACGCCGCATACGCGGGTCTTCTGAAGACTCGACGCGCTCAGTTGCATGGTGCCATCGCGAGCGCGCTGGAGCAGCACTTTCCCGCTGTCGTGCAAGGTCAGCCCGAAACGCTCGGGCGCCATTTCACCGAAGCCGGGCAGGCGGAAAGAGCGATTGCGTATTGGTTGCAGGCAGGCAAGAACGCGGCTCTGCGCTCGGCCAATCTCGAGGCGATCGCACACCTGCAGCGCGGCATCGAGCTGGCAGGCCGGTTGCCAGCGGGCCGGACCACGGATCGATCCGAACTGGATTTCCAGCTCATCCTGGGCCCATGCCTGAGTGCCAGGCACGGGCCGACGTCGAGTGACGCTCTGGGGGCCTTCGCCCGTGCTCGCGAGCTGTGCGAGCGGCTCGGACAGCCGCCGGAGTACCTCCAGGTGATGTTCTCGCTCGTGACCGGAAGCGTCATGCGGGGCGAGCTGTCTCAGGCGCTCGAAGCCCTTGCGGGGTTGCCGAGCGCCGCGGAGGCGCGCGGCAATCGGCCGGCATTGATCAACGGCATACGAGGGCAGGCGATGATCCTCATGTTCATGGGGCGACTCGTCGAAGCCCGTGAAGCACTCGAACGGGTTGCGCAGCTGTTCGGCTCGGCCACGGAGGCCGAAAGAATTGCGACCCGGAGCGCCGGCCAGGATGCCGGGGTGTCGATGCTCGTTCTCGACGCCTGGGTGATTTGGACGCTTGGGCAGGCCGACGAGGCCGTTTCGCGTATCGCCGCTGCGCTCGACCGCGCCGATACGGTTGCGCACGCACACACGCACGCTTACGCCTGGTATTATGCCTCCGTCCTGCACGCATTGCGCGGCGAGCCGTCGATCGCTGCGGGCTATGCGGAACGGTGTCTGGCGATATCCGAGCAGCACGGTTTCCGTCATTGGCTCGGGCTCTCGCGCGCGCTCCGCGGCATCTGCGCCACGCTTATGGATCCCTCGGTCGAAGCGCTCGAGGTCACGAACTCACTGGATGAGTATCAGCGTGCCGGCTTTCAGCTCGGTCTCACCGCACAGTTCGTGCTGCTGTGTCCGGCCTTGCTGGGCCGCAATCGGCCGGAGGCGGCGCTGACGCTCATCGATCAGGGACTTGCCATCGCGGCCAAGAACGAGGAGCGATTCTTCGCGGCCGAGCTGTACAGGCTCAAAGCGAAGGCGCTCCTCATGCGCGGCGCGTCGATCGAGGAAGCGAGAGGCCTGCTCGACGAGGCGTTGCGGACGGCGCGCAGCCAGCAGGCGCGATCGCTCGAGTTGCGCGCGGCGACCGACCTCGCGCGGCTTTGGATGAGTGAAGGCAAGCGCGCGGAGGCGTTGGACGTTCTTTCGTCCGTGTATGGCCGCTTCACCGAAGGGTTCGAGACGCGGGATCTCCAGGAAGCCAAAGGCGTGCTCGGGCAGCTGCAGGAGACCCTCGCATAAGAGACGTCGGTCCGGCACACGCAGGGACTTCCATGTGTCGCCGCCCGTCCAAGACGCTGTTCGGGGGTCGGCTCGGCCGTGGGGCCGAACCGACCGGCGAGTGCGGACTAATGCTGGTCGTCGAGCCTGTCGATCTTCCCGCCCACGCACTTGTAGTTCGCCGCAACACTGATGTCGCCGCCGGTGGGGCCGGTGTAACGGAGCGTCTGCGGGTAGGGGCAGAGCGGACGGCTGCGCGTGGTCGGCAGCCCCGTCAGCGTGCCCAGCGTGCTGCTGAAATTCACGCCCGTAGCCGTCACCGCATCGGGCGCAACGCCGTTCTCGATCCAATTGACCATCGGGGTGAGCATGTCGAAGCGATCCGTCGCAGCGTTGCCGCCGCAATGGCCCATATTCGGAACGAGATAGAGCTTCATGAAGTCTCCGGCCTGACGAACGCTGTCCGCGGACTGCTGGTCCTCGTCGCCTTGATTCGTTTCCCCAAGCCGCTGCGCGACATCGAGGAAGTATTTGACGGTGTACGGCCACGGCGGGCCCGAGTCGCTCAGACCGTGATAGAAGATCAGCTTGCCGCCGCGGTCGACGAAGGCGGAGATGTCGGTCGAGTTGTTGACGGCCGGCGAGTGCGCCGTGACCAGACCGATATCCTTATCGTAATTCACGGTAAGCGGATTGTAGGTCGGGTCGGGCACCGTGAACCAGAACAGCGGAAGCTGACCGGATCCGAGACCGATGTTGCCAGGCGGCGTGGTGGCCGTTCCGATATCGCGAGTTGGAATGCCGGAAGGCTGCATGAAGCCGCCGTCGAACGGATACCCGGACAGCAGCGTCCCGTCCGGTGAGGTGATCCGCTGGCCACTGGAGGTTTTCGGGCCTTGTGCGATCTTCTTCACGGCAGTGATTTGGGCGGGCGTCAGGCACGTGGCCGTCTTTGCGCCCGTGCATTGCAAGGGCTGGCCGGGTGCGATCGATCCGTACGGCCCGGACGAGGGGAAGACGAAGGTCGCCGGGTCGAAGTGGCATGCCGCGCGGTTGTCGATCACGCCGTCGACGAGTCCGTCGAGCGCGTCGCATGCGGCGAGGATCGCGTTGGTGAACAGGTTTTGATCGCTGACCGGAAAGCCTTGCGTGTAGATTGGATTCCCGCTCGAGTCCTTCGGTGAGATGGAAATGATCTGTTCCAGCCCCCAGGTCTCGCTCAGCGAAATGTCGGGCGGCAGATAAAAGGGATCGCCCGCGATGACGCCGTCATAGTGGCTCGGGAACAGCTGGGTCATCGCCATTCCCTGCCGGCCGCTGGTGGAGCAGCCGACGAAATAGGAGTGATCCGCCGGGCGGCCGTAATAGGAATCGATCAGATACTTGGCGGTTCGCGTTGTGATGTCGATCGAGGTGTAGGCCCAATCCCTGACCGCCTCTTGATCGGGATAGAACATGTTCACTTGCAGGATGCTCGGGGCGGTCGCGGTCTTCGGTGTCGTGGGCGGCAATTGCGACGACTCATGGCCGCCGTCCTGCGACGCCACGGCCCAGCCATTGCGCAACTCGGGGAACGACGCGGTGCCGGTCTGTGATCCGGTCGCTTGGGGAAGCGAGCCCTCGGTCCCGCCGCCGCCCTGGAACATGTATCGTCCGTTCCACAGCGTCGGCAGGCGGACCTCGAACTTCGTCGCGTAGGCCTGAGACGTCGCGGATGGGCCGGCAATCCCTGTGCGCGTCTGCATCACCCCTTGGATCTGGCAGTGCTCGGGCAATGTCGCGGTCGCCGGATTGAGCTGCGCAAGCGTGATGACCGTGCCGCCCTCGGACGCGGTCGGCTGGATCGGAAATCCGGAGAGGCTCGCAAGCGAGGCGCAGGTGACCGTGGGATTGGTGGCTCGTTCGATCACCAGCCGGGCGACCGGCTCAATGGGGTCCTTCGCGAACAATTGAAACGTGTTCGATCCGACGACCAGGCCCGAGACCAGGCCCACGCCGTCTTGCGACAAGGACGTCGTCACGTCTTGACCGTTCAGCGTGACCGTGGCGCGGCGGATCGCTTCGCTCGAGGGGCCGGTGATCTTGATCGAGACCGCACCCGCCGTGACATAGCCGACCGCCGGAGCGTCGGGGCTGGTGATCGTATAGCCGACGTCGGGTTGATCGGCCTGCGACAGCGAGGGCCACAGCGCCCCTGCGGACAAGATCACAGCCGCGCCGAAACCTCGTGTTTTGGTGATGACAACCATGACTGCTCCTCCCTTGGGCGTGTTCTTGTCGAACGCTGCAGAGCGTCCGTGTTGAAAATTATTCGTCAGCCGGCGCCCATGTGGAATAGCGATGACGCACTATCAGATATCTGGTAATGCGATAGCGAGCTGCGCACTGCTCGGGGGCGCTACAACCATGGATATCAAGAAGCTCGAGTACTTCGTGCACGTTCCGATCTCGGCAGCTTCACCAAGGCTGCGTCGCTGCTCTCGATCGCCCAATCTGCGCTGAGCCATCAGGTGCGTCAGCTCGAGAACGAGCTCCAGCAGACTTTGCTCTATCGGAACGGGCGCGGCGTCACGCCCACGGACGCCGGCCGGCGCCTCCTCGCGCATGCGCGCGGGATCCTCATGCAGGTGCGTCGCGCGCGCGACGAGCTCGTGACGACGAAGGACGCAATGGTGGGGCATGTCATCTTCGGACTGCCGCCGAGCGCCGCGATGCTGCTCACCGTCCCGCTCGTCAAATCCTTCAGCAAGTCCTTTCCGCAGGGCACGTTCAGCATGGTCGAGGCGTTGTCCGCCTCCGTCATGGAGTGGCTTCTGGAAGGGCGCATCGACATCGGAATGGTCTACAATCCGTCCCCGCTGCCGTCGGTCGAGATTCGACCGCTGCGCGACCAGCACCTCTTCCTGATCTCATCCAAGGAAGCGGCCGACGATCGGCAGAGGAAATCGGTGCCGTTCAGGGAATTGGCGCGCTATCCTCTGATCATCCCGAGCCGCACGAACGCAAACCGGATGCTGATCGACGCGCAGCTCGCGCACTTTGGGCTCAAGCCGCGGATCGCCTTCGAAATCGACGGCATCGCATCGATCCTGGGCCTCGTCCACGAGGGCTATGGACATGCCGTGCTGCCGCTCAATTCCTTTCGCGGCTACGTCTTTGGACGGACCTTCACGGTCAGGCCGATCGTGCGGCCGAAGCTCAGCATTCAGCTGGCGCTGGTGACATCCGCCCGACGGCCGATCACGCCGCTGGCGAAAGAAACGCTGTCGTTGATTCAGCAAACGGTGTCACGCGTTCTGTTTCCGGACAAACCGCAGCAGCTGCAAGGCTGATAAGCAAGCCGCCATGAGCTCACCAATGACTGGTCGATCCGCAAGTCAATCCGACCGGCATCATCCCGAAGGGCGCGCCGGTCGATGACGAGCAGCCGCACGACGGGGCGCGGCTCGCGGCGTGACGGGACGGCGATCGGCGGCATCATCGCCCGCGAGCGCACCGTCCAGACTCGAGGCGCTCGGATCAAGCAGGTGCCTACTCGTCTTCGGTGTCCGGCAACACGACGACCTCTCCCCAGCAAGATGGGCAGGTGTAGGTCCTCAGCTCGGGATAGCGGAGCACGCTCGCCGCCACGCGATCAAGATGCATCGGGTTCCCGCAGGTGGGGCAGGTCGGTCGGCGCTTGTCGTCCTCGGAGGTCAATCGCGATCCATGTCGCTGCCGTCGTCGCCCGGCAGCCGTACTGCGGGCTGCATGCCCTCGCGCCCGCCGTCCAGCTCGACAGCTTTGGCGAGGTGCTCAAGCGCCATCGCGTTGTAGCGCGCGATCACGGTGGCATCGCTGCTGATGAGGGCGAGCTGGGCGCAAAGCTGGGCCTGCTTGCGGTAATAATCGGAACTGGCCATCGAGACATCCCGCGCTTTACGCGGACTTAATGTCAGATTCGCACAAAAGTTCCACGGTAAAATCTTGCTATTTCCGCTCTGGCCTGGCGCGGCCACATCGGACGGCATGCTGGGAGAGGCCTTGGGCTTGCAGCCGGCTCACCTGCGGCCCGCGCAGCGCGGAGGCCTGCGGTTTCCCGATCACTCGGGAGCGAGACCTGGAGCTTCAGTATGTTGGAGCTCTTCCGGGGCCGTATCGTGCATCGACCGCAGCCGCTGAAGAAGCCGCTTACAGGATGCTGCCGAAGCCTTCGCTCGTGTGACGAGATGCTCCGCTTTGACTTTCAGTTCGTCCCGCGTGGTCATACGAAAACTCCCCAGCACGCACGCAACACAGCCCAGTACACGGGCTTCCCACACCCCGAGCGCATTCGAAAATCTTGTTGATAATGCGGCCGAGGCTTGGCGGCGCCGGGTCGATTATTCGCTGAGCGCCTCGGTCGCGGCGTCCGCCGCAAAGGTCATCAGCGCGAGGCCGCTGGGGTGAAGCTCGACGGCTTCAATGCGCCGACGCAGGATGTGTCGGGGGCGGACGGATCGGCGAGAAACGAGACGATGACCGCTTGGGCGCAGGGAGAGGCGGGGGAGACGGAATGTCCGACTCCCGGAATGCTGATGATGGTTGCGTTTGACAGATTTGCTGCGGCGGCCTTCGCGCCGGCGAGGGACGTCAACGTATCGAAGCTGCCCGAGATGAGGAGCGTTGGGATGCTGCTCGCGACGGGCCGCCGCATGGCCGTCGGGGCGGCCGGCACCTTCCAGACGTCGCGGCAGTCTTCGTTGGCATACGCCCAACCGCCGACGCCCTCACGTTGAATCGAGGCAGGATAGTCGGGAAACGCTTTTCGGCCGGCGGCGGCGAGCTCCTCCGGCGTCGCGAATGGGTAGTCTTCGCGACAGGTGACCCCATAGGACAATCCGTAGCCCAGCGCAGGGACACCTGGACCAGGCGGCGGCGCCTGGCCGACCCGGTACTTGGCGATCGCCTCGATGGCCTCGGGCCGGCCAGCGGCCAGTCCGCCGATCAGATCCGGCGCGGCGCGCAGCAAGGCTACGGCATAGTTCTGGTTGCGCAGCCAATCGACCAGTGCGCCGCCGTCGAGCACGACCTCGAGGTCTTTGCCGGTGACGGGGTCGCGCACGCTTGTCGTCAGCGGCTCGGCCTCCAATTTGTTGACCAGTTCGGTAAACGTTTGTTCAAGACGCGGATGCGCGGCGTTGCAGGCCGTCTCCGCCGCGCAGGCCTGGAAGAGGTTGTCGAAGCCGGCGCGTGTGATCCACCAGTTTTCGGGGATGGTGTAGGTCGTCGGCAAGACCGAATCGAGGATGACGCTGCGGATGCCTTCGGGATGGTCGCGCATGAGCGTCTGCGCGAGGTAGCTGCCATATGAATTCCCGTAGATATTCCACGTGCTGAGGCCGAGCACCCTGCGGAGGTCCGCGAAATCAGCGGCACTCTCGGTCGAATTGTACGCGCTGAGGTCGGCGCCGGTGGCGGTGAGTTCGCGGTGGCAGGCTCGCGTCGCTGCCAGGTGGGCGCGCTTGGTCGCCTCGGAATAGAAGCGAAGGCCGAGAAGCTCCCTGGCGAGGTCGTCCTCGGATGCGCAGGTCAGTGCCGGCTCCGAGAACATGGTGCCGCGCTGACTCACGACCAGAATGTCCCGGTCGCGGATGAAATTGGCAGCAATGAGTGCGTTGGCCTCCACGGGGGCGACATCGCCCGGCCCACCGGCCAGATAGACAACCGGATCGGCGCGCTTCTCGGGTGAGCGGGTGGGGAATTTCGCGACCATGAGCCTGATCGTGCGGCCACTCGGTCGGCTCCGATCCTCATGCACGACGAGATAGCCGCAGCTCGCCTCGGCGAGCATCTCGGCGCCCGGAAATTGAGGGCACGGCGCCGCTTCGAAGCGCGGCACAGTTGCGGTTGCTTCGGCGGCCTGTGCGGCTCGCGCCGCGACCAAAGAAGAAAGGAGAAGGGCGAGCAGGAGACGGTGCTGGTGGGCAATAGGCATGGTCCGGAGCCTTCTGACTGCCACCAAGCGCCCCATGGCAGCCTACTCCGAAATGGCGACGAAGTAATTGCCAGTGTCCGCTCCGGATATTGAGATGCTTTTGCGGTGGTCTCGAACTCCGCAAAACAACGACAAAGGGGCATGCACCGGACGGTGCATGCCCCTTCGCTTGGAGATTATGGACTGAGTGAATTACGCGACTACCTGATCACGCCGTCGGCGAACAGATCGGAAAGATCGGTTGCGTTCGCGGCGCCGCCCAGCCACGTGAAGTGATGGCGCGGATCGACGTCGAAGATTTCCTGCATGGTGCGCAGGAAGGACGAGTGGGAATACTGGATCGCGTTCGAATACGGCACTCCGTTCGCGTTCTTATGCACGTCCTTGGAGATGACCATGAAGGGCAGGGTCCGGCTCGGGTCGTCTCCGCCTTCGCTTTCGTCCCACCACAGGACGATCAGTCCGTGGTCCTGATAGGCCTTCGAGGCCATGATCAAGGGCACGACCCGGGCCAGGAAATTGTCTCCCTGGGCGATCCTGGCGGAATCGGCCGTGCTGCCGCTGTTGGGATAGATCCCGTAGCCGTTGGCGAGCGTCGTGTGCTGGTCGTTGAACTGGTTCGGCGTGATCCAGTTGTAGTCGGCCACGGTGTTGTTCTGCAGGTCGATCGCCAGCTGCTGCAGCGGCGGGTAGTTCAGCCGCAGCGGATTGGAGGTCGTCGTGTTGCAGCCGCCGTTCGTATCCGCGAAGTACAGCTGCGGATTGTGCTTGGCTGCGTAGTTGAACTGGTTCGAATAGTTGTACTCGTTGGTCGCAGGAAGCGTGTAAGTGCCGCTGTGGCTGAACAGCGGAACGGTCCACGCACTCGCCGGCAGCGGCGTGTTGGAGGCGTCCACGTTGACGTCTTCCTGATACGACTTCCACGACCGTCGGGCGACGGTCAGAAACGCGCTCAGGTGCTGATTGGTGAACTGGACGGTGTCCGGGGCGGCGCAGTTCGGCTTGAACGGATCGTCATCATTGTTCACGCCGAAATTGGTCCCGGCTTCGGCCCAGATGTAGTTGGGCTCCGACGGATGAACGCCCACGCCCGAGTTGATGTAGGCGTTCGCAAACGCGACCTGCTTGCTGATGCCGGACGTGCCGTTCACCAGGCTGTTGATGAACGGTGCAGCCGGATTTTGAAAGATCTGTTGCGGGCTGGTCTGCGTGCCGGGCTGCGTCCAGTTGTGATTCTCCATCGCAATGACGAACACCGTTTTCACACGACCGGCGTCACCATCGTCGTCGCCCTCGTCCGCATGGACGGGGAAGCTGCCAATTCCCACGACGCCGGCGAGTGCCAGCACGCAGGCCAATTGAAATTTTCGCTCAAACATAGGCTTTTCTCCTCGCGTGCACCGTTTCTCGGTGCGCGCGGACGCTGGCAGGCCAATATTTCGCCGATATTTCGCCGAGATGACATTCATGCGACGGCACGTCCATGCGTGCCTGCGCCTGAAACATTTTTGTGGATAATTGGCCGCGCGCGCCGGGCCGATTGCGCCGCGGCCGAATGCTGTCGGACATTGGGCCGCGTCAGCGGGCGGCCAAAAAGGTCATGACATCGCCAGCTATGACGGCATCCGTCACGCGAGCTCGGCGATTTCGCTGTCTCATGACTCGGACGTATTTGACCGCAAATTTTCGGGCTTTGGTTTCGATGCCCAATAATGCGCGCGACATCACGGTCGCGGGCGATATCCCAGCAACGCTTCGGAGATCTCGTTCATCGCTTCATAGCATTCGCAGGCGGTCGCTCGCAGTCCGTCGATATCGAGCAGCCGAAGGCCTCCCCGCCGACACTCGATCAGCCCCGCCTCGCGCAGGTTATTCGCGACAGCGGATACGCTCGTCCGCCGGACGCCAAGCATTCCGGCAATGTAGTCCTGAGTGAGGTTGAGATCGTCACGATCCGCGATGTCGCGGCACCGCAGCAGCCAGCGCGCGAGGCGGGACTCGACGGGATGGGTCGCATTGCACGCGGCGCATTGCTGCGCCTGGGCCAGCAGGAAATCCTGGTAGAGCGTTATTCGATCGCGCAGTCCGGGACTCCGATGGATGACTGCGCAAAGATCGTCGACACTGATGGCGGATGCGCGGCCGCCGATCTGGACGACCGCTCGATTGACGGGCAGCGCCCCTGTGAAAGCGGCTGCGGCTCCGGCGACGCCATCGCGTCCGACCGTTCCGGCCTCCACCATGTCGCCGGTGCTCAGGTTGACGACCAGCGAGATGATGCCGTCATGCGGAAAGTAGGCCGCCTTGTACGGCTGTCCGACATCGTGGAGCGTCGTTTTTTGGGCAAGGTCGACGATCCCGAGACACGGAAACAGCGTCTGCTGATCCGACTCGCAGAGGCGAGCCAGGAATCGATTGGCGCAATGGGCATCCTCCGACACGACGAGGTGTCCGCGTTCGCAGCTCCCTCCTGTGTGACAGGGGGTACGCCCGGGCTGCCAACTCGTTCCGACCGGAATCCGACAAAGGCGCGGCTTTTCTTCGATGAAACACCGCGGGACGTGCTGATTGGCCGGGTTCAGGTCCTCCCGCGTCTGTTCCGTACGGCATGCGACGCATTGCCGCGATGGCGGGAGCCCGGAATGTCCGCTCGCTGGCAGACGTGCCGTTTCGGTTCGGCCTTTTATGCGCGGACAGACGCGAGGCCGAACCCCGCATCTTCCCCGTCGGGGACGGCCGAGCGGCTGCAAGAACCAAGGAAACGCATCAAGGAAGCCCCGGTGGGACGGCCGGGGGACGTCGGCACTGTGCGGCTGGCGATCTACTGGCCCCCGGCATCCTGACCGCTGGGGGCCAGATTTTTTCATGAGCAACAATAGAGACGAACCGCCGGCACCTCCTCGATGTGCCCAATGCGGCAAGGCCATGCGTGCGGCGCGGGTCCAGCGCTTTGGTCGCGGCCACGAAATCAGGAGCTACGTCTGCGATGCGTGCAGCGCGACGATCACGTGCCTGGACCGATCCGTTGAGGTTCCGCAGCCCGGCTGACACGCACCGGGCGAGCAGACATGCCGCTGATCGTTGGGCTGCCGCCTTCCGGATGATTGCCGCGACGCCGGGTTCGCTCGCCTGTTATCAGGGAGGGCCTTCCTCAAGGTCAGTTTCGGCTACTTCTCTGTCGAGCGCCCTTTTGACGAACTCCACGGAATCAATGGCGGCCCCGAGCTGGGTGCGAAACTGCTCGATCGCTTCCTTCATCGGCGCCGGCAGGTCCCCCCACCACTCGAGGACGCCGCTCATCGCGTCTTCGACGGTTCGCACCATGTCCTCGATTGCAATGTCACGGTAGGTTCTCGCCATCGCGCTGTCACCGCAAACCGCAGTTCCTGCTCTCCTGTTCAACCGATGCGCGGTCGCGCCTGTTACATTCGCGGGCGGCGTGAGCGAGATCGAAAGTGAATACGCCTTCCAGGTGGCTCGGCCGCTCGAGCACCTCTTGATGCCGCAGCGTGCGCACCGCGTCATTGTATCCGGCGCGCCAGTGATCCTCCATCGTGAGACGCGAGAACTCGTAATCCTTCGAGTGGCCTTCGTAGTGCTTCGAGCGGTAGATGAGGTGCACGATGTTGTAGAGCTTATGGTCGGCGACCGAGCGGAGCATCTTCGCCTCTTCGCTCGCTTTCAAATCGTCGGGCAGCTTCTCCAGCAGACTCGCGAGCACGGTGCGTATTCTTTGCAGCCGCTTGAACTGGCTCGTGCATGCGCGCGTCCGGCTCGAGTACTGGATCTCCTTCTGCCGCGTGGCAACCTCGGAGACGTTGCCGGGAAACTCGCCGCGCGCGCTCCAGAGGTCGACTTGGAACGCGAGCGTGTCCTGGCCCCGGCCGTGCTCGAAGATCCATTGCAGCGGGGTGTTTGAGATGAGGCCGCCGTCCCAGTAGTCTTCACCCTCGATCTCGACGGCCGGAAAGCCCGGCGGCAGCGAGCCGCTGGCCATCACGTGCTCGGGGCGGATCGTCAGTGTCGCGTTGTCGAAACGCACGAGGTTGCCGGTGCGCACGTTCACGGCGCCGACGGTCAGGCGGGTTTCACCCGCATTGATGCGGTCGAAGTCGACGAGTCGTTCCAGCGTCGCCTTGAGGAGCTTGGTCTCATAAAAGCTCGTCGCTTCGAGGCAGCCGGCCGGTTGCAGCCATGGTCCGGGTTGGCGCAGGTTGAAGAACCCAGGCGCGCCACCGACCAGAGCCCAGGCGGCGCTCATCTGGTTGAAAAAGCTGCGCGCGAAATCTCCTTTCGGGGCGAACCGATCGGCTGTGGCGGTCCAGTCGAACAGCGGATTGACCGTGATCCCTTCCCAGAACGCGCGCAGCTTTGCGAAGCGTTCCACAATTGGATTGCCCGCGATGATCGCGGAGTTGATGGCGCCGATCGAGATCCCGGCAACCCAATCCGGGTGCAGATCCGCCTCCGCCAGCGCCTGGTACACGCCGGCCTGATACGCACCAAGTGCGCCGCCGCCCTGGAGCAGCAACGCGATACACTCGAAGGGCGGACGGGGCCGCGCGCGGCTCGTCCGGTTTCGCTCCACGTTGCGCACTACGTTATGCATGGGGTCATGCTCTCGCTGGCTGTCCCTGAGAGTGCATTGCGTTCCTGCGGAATCGGAATGCGCTCTCGAATCATTGTCGGCGCATATCCGTATCGGCGAGCCGGAAGTCCACTTTGCCGGGACATGCGCCAGGCGCGCCGTCTTCGCGAATGGTCTTAGACCTCAGTTTTCGAAGGGAGTCGTCAATTCCGTCTCGTTCGTGTCGACCACGAACACCGCGAGGAGCTTGGCCGGCTGCGTCTCGCTGGCATTGGCGCTGACGACATGGCGGTCGCCGGGCAGCTCGGAAAAGCTCTGTCCGGCCTTGTAGGTCTTCACCGGTCCGTCGTTGACCTGACTGCGTATCTCCCCCTCGAGCACGGTCGCATAGATGAAGGCGGATTTGGGATGCGTGTGACCAGGCGAGTAGCCGCCCGGGCCGTATTCGACCAGCACGCCCTTGATGCTCTTGCCCGGAACGTTCGGCAGCTCGTGCTGGTAGACGAGCGTCACCTTGGCGTTCTTCGATGTCGGCGGATCGGCGAGGACGCTGCCGAAGGGCAGGGTGGCGAGAGCCAGCGAAAAGAGGATGCGCTTCATGGGCCGGATCACGCTGCTGCCTGTGAGCGGCGGAGCCATTCGTCCAAACCGATGTGGCCGAGGTGTGCCTCGCCCAATGGCACGAGCGAGCGCTCCTCGACCCGGCTGCCGTAGTATCGGGCCTCGGGATCGCTCACCACCTCATGCGGGTCGCCGACTGCCT
>Ga0075426_10001201_pt1 | contig 18300 bp, 13 predicted proteins | sample SoiMethybrSBSTD5_FD_75304 | JGI IMG/M metagenome (GOLD analysis project Ga0075426, IMG submission 75304) | Bulk soil microbial communities from a Populus tree surrounding site in Tennessee, USA - Soil MetaG P. TD hybrid SBSTD5 | ecosystem: Environmental > Terrestrial > Soil > Tree plantation...
CGAGCTGCTGCTCGAGTCGTTCATCCACGGCGCGCTCTGCATTTCCTACTCCGGGCAGTGCCTGATGTCCGGCATGATCTCGGAGCGGAGCGCGAATCGCGGCTCGTGCGCGCAGTCCTGCCGCAAGGACTACGTACTCACGGACGCCGCGAGCGGCGCCACGCTCGATCGCGGCTTCCTCATCTCGGCGCGCGACCTGGCCGCGCACGAGCACCTGGACGCGATCGCGCGCGCCGGCATCCACACGCTCAAGATCGAGGGCCGCAAGAAGCGGCCCGAGTACGTCGCGACCGTGACGCAGAGCTACCGGACGTCGCTCGACCGGCTTGCGCGCGGCGAGCCCTTCCTGCCTAACGACGCCGAGCGACGGGACCTGGTGCAGATCTACAGCCGCGGGTTCACGGGCGGGATGTACGGCGGCCGCGCGGGACGCGACTACGTGACGCGTGACCATCCCGACAACCAGGGCGTGGAGCTCGGTGTCGTCGTCGGCCACGAGCGCGCGGCGCACCTGGTGGAGGTGTCGGCGCCGCTCGCCGCCGGCGACGGCATCGCGCTGCTGCCGCCTAACGGACGCGCCGGCGAGCCGAACGGCGCCACCGTGAGCGAGGTGCGGACGCTCGCCCAACGCGACGGGGTCATCCGCCAGGCGGTCACGGCGCCGCTGCGCGGCCGCGCCCCGGTGGGATGGCGCGTGTTCCGTACGTCGCACGCCGCGCTGCTGGATCGCGCACGCGACAGCTTTGCATCGGTGGGGCCGGCCAAGAGCGCTCGTCGCACGCGGCTCGACGTCCGCGCCCGCGGTGCAGCCGGCCTGCCGCTCGAGCTCACGTTCACCGCCGGTGCCGATGCGGCCTCGGTGCGGGGCGACGCGCCGCTCGCCCCCGCGCGCACGCACGCCCTGGACGACGTCCAGCTCCGCGAGCAGCTCGGCCGGTTAGGCGAGACGCCCTTCGCGCTCGGCGCCGTCGACAGCAGCGAGCTCGACGACGGACTCTTCGTGCCGGTGCGCGAGCTCAACGAGATGCGCCGCCGCGCGGTCGCCGATCTCGTGCAACGGCGCGATGCGACACTCGGCGCGCGCTTGGCCGAGCGACGCGCCGCCATCGACGCCGCCATCGCGGGCCTGGCCGCCCCGCGGTTCGCGATGGAACCGGAAGCCCGATACGTCCTCGCCGCCGACGTCCACACGGTGGATGACGCGCAGGCCGCGGCCGGCGCCGGCGCCACCGAAATCACGTTCGACCCGTTCCTCAGACACCCGGTGCCGCCCCGGTCGCGTGTGGTTGCGTTAGGCGAAGAGCTCGCCGGGCGCGGGATCGCCTTCCGGCTACGGACGCCCACGATCGTGAGACCCGAAGAACGCCGCGACGTGGACCGATGGCTCGACCTCGGCCTGCCGCTGCTGTCCGGACACCTGGGCCTGGTCGCATCGCTCGGCGGCCAGGGCCGGGATGTCGTGGCCGACTACGCGACCAACTGCTTCAACCAGCACAGCGCGTCCGTGTTGTTCGAGCACGGCGCGCACCGCATCGTCCTCTCGGTCGAGCTCACCGTGGGCGAGATCGCGAGCGTGGTCGCGCCGTGGTCTGGTCGCGGGTTCGACGTCGTCGTCTACGGACGCCCCGAGGGAATGACCCTCGAGCACTGCGTGCTCTCGGCTGCCTTCGATCGGGAGCCGACCACGTGCCGCGACCTGTGTGTGCAGAAGCACCCTCGCGTGGAGCTCACCGACCCGGCTGGCTACACGTTCCCCGTGGCCACCGACAGCGCGTGTCGCAACCGCCTGCTGCATTCGCGTCCCATCGAGGGCTCGGAGTTTCTGCCGCAGCTCTGGCGCGCGGGCGTCCGCGGCTACCGCATGGTCTTCAACGTTCCCGGCGATCCCGTTGCGGCCCTGGTGAGACGGACGCGCGACGCGCTCGACGCGCTCGACGCGGATGCAGCGCCGCCGTTAGGCGAGATTCGCGCGCTCGTCGGCACGCGGTTCACGCGCGGCCACTTCGCGCACGCCGTGTAAATCGATGCGCCGCGCATACCGATGATGATGCCGCTCCGCGCGCCCCGCGCGATCGTGTTCCGGTGAGCGACTCGTTTACGCCGGACCAGGCGCGCGACGCCCTCCGTCGGCACTTCGGCTTCCCGGAGTTTCGTCCGGGACAGGAGCGGGCGGTCGCCGCCGTGGCGGCGGGACGCGACACCCTCGTCGTCCTCCCCACGGGCGGCGGCAAGTCGCTGTGCTACCAGGTACCGGCCCTGCTGCTGCCGGGCCTCACGCTGGTCGTTTCGCCGCTCATCTCGCTCATGAAGGACCAGGTCGACGCGCTCGAGGCGCGCGGGCTGCCCGCGGCGTTCATCAATTCGACGCTCACGTCCGGTGAAGTGTCCGACCGCCTCGCCCGCGCCGAGCGGGGGACGCTCAAAATCCTCTACGTGGCGCCGGAGCGGTTCGACTTCGGCAGCGCCGCCGAGCGACTCAAGGGCATCGGCGTCTCGCTGCTCGCCGTCGACGAAGCCCACTGCATCAGCGAATGGGGCCACGATTTCCGACCGAGCTATCTGCGCGTCGGTCAGGTACGCGAGCGGTTAGGCGCGCCGCCCACCATCGCACTCACCGCGACGGCGACGCCGGAAGTGCGGCGCGACATCGTGCGGCAGTTGGGCCTCGCGCAGCCCGAAGTGGTGATCACGGGATTCGATCGCCGCAATCTCCGCTACCACGTCGTGCGCACGCGCACCGATCGCGACAAGGACGAATCGCTCGTCCGGGCGCTGCGCGAACACGAGGGACAGACCGTCGTCTATGCCTCGACGCGGCGGGCGGTTGAGCGCGTCACTCTGATGCTACGCCGCGCGCGCATTGGCGCCATTGCGTACCACGCTGGCCTCGACGACGATCATCGCCACGACGTGCAGGAGGCGTTCATGCGTGAGGAGGCGCGAGCGATCGTCGCCACGAACGCGTTCGGCATGGGCATCGACAAGCCCAACGTCCGGCTTGTCGTGCACTATGCGATGCCCGGTACGCTCGAGGCGTACTACCAGGAGGCGGGCCGCGCTGGTCGCGATGGGCTCGCGTCGGACTGCGTGCTGCTGCACGCGTTCCAGGACCGCTTCACCCACGAATATTTCATCAAGAGCGCGTATCCCGATCGCGCGTTAGTCGAGCGGGTATACGGCGTGCTGCAGCGGACCGCGGACCGCGCCGGCATCGCGCCGCTCACGCCGGCCGCCATCGCGGTGCGCTCCGACGGCGGCGTGAAGGAGCGCGAAGCCGAATCCGCGCTCCGCTTGCTGACGCACGCCAAGGCCATCGCCGCCGAGCCGGTGTCGATGTCCAGCGTATGGGTGCGGCTGCTCGCCACGCCGGCGCGCATCCGTGCAGAGTTAGGCGAGAGCGACGCCGCGGCGCGCGGGCTGTTGCGCGAGCTGTGGCGCGGAGCGGGGAAGCGGTTGTACGACGGCATCCCTGTGTCGCCGGACGTGCTGCCGCCGGGTTTCGGCGGGATGAGTGGCGTGCGCGCGCTGCTCGACGAGCTCCAGGATCGCCAGTTCGTGGTGTGGCATGGCACGGGCGGCGGCATCCGGCTCATGGACCACACGGCGCCGCTCACGCGCTTCCGCATCGAATGGGACATCATCGAGCGCCGCCGGCGCGCGGAGTTGTCCAAGCTCGACGCCATGCAGATGTACGCGTACACCAAGCGGTGCCGTCGGGCGTTCGTGCTCCGCTATTTCGGCGACCCCGCGGCGCGCTCGGGCTGCGACGGCTGCGACATCTGCCTCGGCACGCACAACGCGGACGCCGAAGTCGCCGACGTCCCGGCCGTGCGTCGCTCGCGGCGCGCCGCGCCCAAGCCGGCGGCGCGGCCAGCGCCGGGCGTTAGGCAGCCGCCGGCGACGCCGTCGGCGCGCCCCGCGGTGCGTCACGCCGACCGGGCGCCGGCGCACTCCGACGCCGCCGACCTGCCCGACCTTGGCCCGGGTGAAATCGCGCTCATCGGCGCGCTCCGCCAGTTGCGCACCGAGCTCGCGCGCCAGGAACATGTCCCGTCGTATTGCATTTTTGCCGACCGCACGTTGGTCGAGATGGCCATCCGTCGACCCGATTCGTTCGATTCCCTCGCTACTGTTCACGGTGTCGGGCCGGCCAAGCTCGACCGGTACGGCGAGCGATTCCTCGCCGTCATCCGGCTCGCGCCGGAGTCGGCCCCTGCATCCCAACCACGCTCATGACCGACCTCCCGTACTTTACCGACCAACACACCGCCGTCCGCGACATGGTGCGCGAGTTTGCCACGACCGAGGTCGCGCCCGTCGCGGCGAAGCTCGACGCCGAGGCGAAGTTTCCCTGGCACACGGTCAAGCGCATGGGCGAGCTCGGGTTGTTGGGCGTGCCATGGCCCGAGTCGTTGGGCGGCGCCGGCATGGACTACATCAGCTACATCATCGCCATCAACGAGATGGCGAAAGTGGATGCGTCGCACGCGATCACGATCTCGGCGCACACCACGTTAGGCACGTCGCCGATCATGAATTTCGGGTCGGACGCGCAGCGCGAGCGTTTCGTGCCGTTCCTGGCCCGGGGCCAGGTACTCGGCGGCTTTGGCCTAACGGAAGAAGCGGCGGGCAGCGACGCCGGCGGCACCCGCACGCGCGCCGAGCGCCGGGGCAGCCATTACGTGCTCAACGGATCCAAGCGCTTCATCACGCACGGCGGTGTGGGCGAGATCTTCGTCGCCACCGCCGTCACCGATCCGTCCGCCGGCCGTCACGGCATCACCTCGTTCATCCTCACCAAACAGACCTGTGATCTCGACGACGCACGCGCGGCCGGCTTCGGCCACGAGCCGTCGCTCCCCGACATGCGGGGCTTCACGGCCGGCAAGAAAGAAGACAAGCTCGGGTGGCGGGCGTCGGACACCCGCGAGCTGCTGTTCGAGGACGTCGAGGTGCCGCTGGAGAACCGGTTGGGCGAAGAGGGGAAGGGCTTCATCAACTTCATGCGCACGCTCGACTCGGGGCGCATCGGCATCGGCTCTCTTTCGTTAGGCATCGCCGAGGGCGCGTTCGAGCAGGCGCTGCAGTACGCATCGGTGCGCAAACAGTTCGGCCAGTCGATCTCGTCGTTCCAGGGCGTGCAGTTCCAGCTCTCCGACATGGCCACGGAAATCGAGGCGGGCCGGCACCTCGTCTATCACGCGGCGTGGCTCGCCCAACACGGCCAGCCGTTCGGCAAGGAAGCGGCGATGGCCAAACTGTTCTGCTCCGAGCTGGCCATGCGCGCCACGATCAAAGCCGTCCAGATTCACGGCGGCTACGGTTATACGAAGGACTATCCTGTCGAGCGCATGATGCGCGACGCCAAGATCTGCGAAATCGGCGAGGGCACGTCCGAAATCCAACGCATCGTGATCGCCCGGCACCTGCTCAAGACGCTCGAGGACTGAGGCCTATCTTGGAGGGCGTTCTCGCTCCGGGGCAACACGGATCGAGGACGTCCGTCCAACGAGCTCGCGTCACGCATTGCTAAGCCGACCGGCGAACGCCTATACTTCTCACATCAGCAACGGCGGTCGCGACTGCATCGTCTTGAGCGATGAGACGCGCCGCTGGGGCAACAGACGTCAGGCGCTCACGCGCATTCACACAGCAGCCAACAAACAGCTTCTCCATGCGCGCACCCGGTCGAGCGACCCCGAGACCGATGGTGCGCGTGAGGTAGCCGGGAGCGCGGCACTCGAGACGCATCTCTCTTGCCGCCGCTCCACGCCAACCGCAGCCCATGTTCACGATTGATCGCACGCCGTCCGGACAGATCCTCGCGTACGTCGCATTCGCTCTCGCCCTCGTGGCGATCGCGATGAGACGACTCGGCGTCGAGGCTGGATCGGCGTGGACGGTCGGCCGCCCAACGGAACGTCCGAACGCGGCTCGGGCCTTACGCCCAATCGGTGCGCCCAGCGGGCCGGTTCGCGATCACTCCACTCAGAGACGCAGCCTCCCACCGCATGCCGGGTCGCCATCCGGCGGAGGGGCAGCGCCAATGCATGAAGCGAGAGATTCTCATCAATGCGAGTCCACGAGAGACTCGCGTCGCCATCCTGGAGGATGAGCAGCTCGTCGAATTGATGATCGATCGCCCCGACAACCGACGGATGGTCGGGGACATTTACCTGGGCAAAGTCGAAGCGGTGTTGCCCGGTATTCAGGCCGCGTTCGTAGACATCGGAACGGAAAAGCAGGCGTTCCTCCACGCCAGCGACCTCGTCTTCCCCGAATCCGATTCGGAAGGGGACGACGACGCGGAAGACGAACCGTCTGAAGACGATGAGGAGAGCCCGACAAACGGCGGGCGCAAGCGCGTCAAGGCCCCACCCATTCAGGACCTCCTCAAGCGCGGCCAGGACGTCATCGTCCAGGTCTCCAAGGAACCCATCTCCACCAAGGGGCCGCGCGTCACCGCGCAAGTCTCGTTAGCCGGGCGTTTTCTCGTGTACATGCCGTTCGCGTCGCGCGTCGGCGTGAGCCGCAAGATCGGCGACCGCGCCGAGCGCCAGCGGCTGCGCGAGCAGGTGCAGGCGGTGCTGCCGAAGGATTCGGGCGGCGTCATCGTGCGCACGGTGGGCGAGGACGTCACGCAGGAAACCTTCCGCCGCGAGCTCAACACGCTCATGGGCCAGTGGAAGAAGATCCAGCGCAAGACGCGATTCCTCCGCGCTCCATCCCTCGCGCACCGGGAGACGAGCCTTACCCGTGGCCTAACGCGGGACCTCTTCAGCACCAAGGTCGACTCGCTGGTCGTGGACAGCAAGCAGGTCTACAACGAGATCGCCGAATACTTGAAGGGCATCGCGCCGGAGCTCATCGAGCGCGTCAAACTGTACGATGATCCGGTCCCGATCTTCGACAAGGCGCAACTCGAGCCGGAAATCCGCGACCTCTTCAAGCGGCGCTGCGATCTGCCGTCGGGCGGCTACCTGATCATCGAGCAGACCGAGGCGCTCGTGTCGGTGGACGTGAACTCCGGCCGCTACACCGGCAAGCGCGATCCCGAGAAGACCATCCTCAAGACCAACACCGAAGCCGCGCGCGAAGTGGCGCGGCAGCTCCGGCTGCGCGACATCGGCGGCATCATCGTCTGCGACTTCATCGACATGGAGACGAAGGCCAATCGCGACAAGGTCCTGCAGGAGCTGCGCAATCACCTCGCGCGCGACCGCGCACGCACGAAGGCCTTCGCGGTCTCCGAGTTAGGCCTGATCGAGATGACGCGCCAGCGCGTGCGCGCGAGCCATTATCAGAACATGACCGAGGCGTGTCCGACGTGCGGCGGTACGGGCCGTGTGTTCACGCCCGAGAGCACGGTGAGGCGCATGGAGCGCTCGATCAAGCGCATCGCGGTCGAGGGCAAGAAGGACCATCTGCTGGTGAAGCTGCACCCCGACGTCGCGATGTACGTGCTCGAGCACGAGCACGATCTCGCGAAGAAGCTCGAGAAGGGGGTGGGGTTCCAACTGGAGTTGCGCGACGACCCGCTCCTCAAGCCCGACGAGTTCAAGCTCGTCGTCAAAGGTGCGGAGCGGGACGTGACGCAGCAGTACGCGGTGGCGTGAGGCGCTCGCCGCGCGCGGTGGGTCAATCGGCGACCATCGGGGAATTCCTGCCTACAAAGTAGGCAGGAATTCCAGATGCCTAGCTCTTGGGGCTGGGCCTGCTCGACGGCGGCACCATGCCGCGCATGCGCATGTAGGTCACGATGTTGCCGTAGTGCTCGTTGTCGTGCGTCGCGTTGAGCACGAGCGCGTAGAAGCGCGTGTGGTCTTGGCCGAACAGCTTGGTCATGCCGGCCACCTGGTCGTCCGTCTGTGCGTACGCCCGCTTGCAGTACTCGTTGGACGCCTTGAGCGCCGCCACCAGGTCCGCCTTGGTGGTCTTGGTCTTTTCGATGTCGTCCTCGCTCCCACCCGGTTCGCCTAACGCAGCGGCGCACATCAGGTGCTGCGAGCCCGCGATGTGCGCGATGAGCTGGCCGAACGTGCGCACCTCGGGCGTCGGGCGGAACGAATAGTCGGCGTCCGACACGTCCTCGGCGGACTGTGTGACGTACTCAGACACGTTGGACCAGATCGCTCGGGCGTCGGACACGGAGCCGCTGGCGACGCGCGGCCGCGATGCAAGGGGCAGTGACGCGACGGCAACCAGCGCAGCGGCTAAACTGATGCGATGCATGGGACGCGCTCCCTCGAGGTAAACGTGGAGATCCAGAGCTTCACAATATGCGCGCCGGGCTGGCCGCGCAATTAGCGCTGAGCCCGGTCAGTCCAGACGCAGCGCCACCAACGGATCCACGCGAGTCGCCCGGCGCGCCGGCACGACGCACGCCACCAACGCCACGGCCAGCATGAACAGTCCTACCGCCGCGAACGTCGCCGGGTCCGTGGGCTGCACACCGAAGAGCAGGGAGCTCACCACGCGCGTCACGGCCAGTGCGCCAGCCAGCCCGACCAGGAGGCCGATCCCGGCGAGCAGCATCCCTTGCCGCAACACCAGCGTTAGGACGCCGCCTTCGCTCGCGCCGAGCGCCATGCGGATACCGATTTCTCGCCGCCGCTCCGCCACCGAGTACGCGAGCACGCCGTACGTGCCCACCGCGGCCAGCGCCAGCGCCACCGCCGCGAAAATCACGAGGAGCTCGGCCAGGAATCGCGGACGGGCCAAGGCATCGTCGAACACTTCGTCCATGCTGCGCAAGCCGACGACCGGCAATCCCGGGTCGACCGAGGCAACGATCCGGCGGATCGAGCTCGCCAACGCGTCCCGCGAGAGCGTCGATCGCACGACGATGTTCATGTTGCGCGGCGCGAACCCTTCGTAGGCGGGCGTCTGCTGGTCCAGCAAATAGATCTCCGTCCCCGTCTTTGCATCGACACCGCCCTGTTTCACGTCTTTGGCGACGCCGGCGATCGTGAACCACTGTGCGGTGTCGACGATGCCGCTCGGTTGAATCCGATGCCCAACGGCGCTCTGGCCCGGGTAGAACAGCCGCGCCAGCGTTTGGTTCACGATCACGACGGGCGGCGACTTGGCGCCGTCCATCGGCCCGAACGACCGGCCCTCGACCATTGGGATCCGCATGGTCGAGAAATAGTTCGGCATCACGTAGTTGTAGTAGTCGACGTTCTGCGGAGGCATGCCGGGCTTGGCCACGTAGCCTTCGAATCGCGTGTCGTTTGCGTTCACCGGACGGCGGGGAGGCAGGCCCGACATGGCCGTGGCGCTCTGCACGCCCGGGACCTGCTGCAGCTGGTTGTCGATCTGCTCGAACAGCGCGACGCGCCGCACGCTGTCGGCGTAGGTGGCGGCCGGCAGCACGAGATTGAACGTGAAGAGCTGAGAGCGGTCGAACCCGGAATCGACACGGGTGAGTTTCTCGAAGCTGCGGAGCAGGAGACCGGCTCCGACGAGCAGGGTGACCGCCATCGCCATCTCGAGCACCACGAGGGCGCGCCGCACGCGGGCCGCCGAGGCGTGCGACGTGGTGCGGCTGCCCGCTTCGCGCAACGACAAACTCATGCTCCGCGCGTTGAGCCGGAGCGCGGGCGCCAGGCCAAACACGACCCCGGTGCCTAACGCCAGCGCGAGCGTGTACATGAGCACGTGCGCGTCGAGACCGACCCGCGTCGCGCGCGGAATACCGGCGTTGTTCGACAGCACCAGGGCGTGCAAGCCCCAGCGCGCGACGAGGAGGCCCACCGCCGCGCCGGCCACCGACAAGACGAGACTCTCCGCCAGGAACTGCCGCACCAGCCGGCCACGCCCGGCGCCTAACGCAGCACGCAGCACGAGCTCCTTGTGCCGCGTTTCCGCGCGCATGAGGAGCAGGTTGGCCAGGTTCGCGCACGCAATGAGCAGCACGAGGAACACCGCCGCCTGGAGCACCCACAGCGCGCGGCCCGCGCTGCCGACGATGTCCGTCAGCAGATCGTCGTAGCGCAGACGATGGTTCTTCGTGTTGGGTGTGTGCACGCGGTTCTGGGTCGGATCCGGCGAGCCGCCGTCGATCTCCCGCCAGTGCTGGAGCAGCGGTTCCAGCTGCACGCGCGCCGTCGCGAGCGAGATGCCGGGCTTGAGGCGTCCCACGAGGTTGAGATAGTGCCCGCCGCGGTACGAGTTGATGCTGTCCGGGTCGAGCGTGAGCGGCAGCCACACGCGCACGCCCTGATCGTGGACGTCGAATCCCTTGGGCATGATGCCGACGACCTGCGTCTGGACGCCATCGATGTCGACCTTCTGGCCGACAATCGAGCGCTCGCCGCCGAAGTTGCTACGCCACAGCTCATCGGATAGGAGCGCGACCGGCGACGCGTTCGGGAGCGTCTCCTGGTCGGTGAACCAGCGGCCGGCCTCCGGTGTCACGCCTAACGTTGGAAAGAGGCTGGCCGACGCGAGGGCGGACGTGACGCGGGCCGGGCTCGATTGGCCGCCCACGTTCACCGCCGTGGAGAAATACGCCCCGACGTTCGAGAACGACCGGTTGCGCTCACGAAATTCGAGGAACTCCGCCGCGTCCACGGGGAACTGGTCGAAGCCCAACGTGGGGAACTGGCTCGTGATCAATACCAGCTGGCCCGGATCGGGATACGGCAACGGGCGCAGGATCACGCCGTTGACCACGCTGAAGATGGCCGTGTTGGCGCCGATGCCTAACGCAAGGGTCAAAATCGCGATGGCCGCAAAGCCGGGAGAGCGGACGAGTGTCCGCACCGCGTAGCGCACCTCGCGCCACAGCTGTTCGGCTCCGCCGCCGCCCCACATGTCGCGCGTCACTTCTTTGACGATACCGACGTTGCCGAACTCCTTGCGCGCCGCGGCTGCTGCGTCGTCCGGCGACTCGCCGCGCGCCACGCGCTCCCGGGCATCCATGTCGAGATGGGATTGGATCTCCGCATCCAGATCCTCGCTGCGTGCACCGCGATCCTTGGGTGACATCACGCCTCCTCGGGAGGCGGCGCCGCGAAGAATTCGGCCACCGCCGTGGAGAATTGTTCCCACTTCGAGCGTTCGACGGCCAACTGCTTCCGACCCGCAGGCGTCAGGCGATAGACGCGCACGCGCTGGTTGTTCTCGGATAGCTCCCAATCGGCCTCGATCCATCCCTGCTTTTCGAGCCGGTGCAGAGCCGGGTAGAGAGAGCCCGTGTCGACCTGCAGCACGCCGTGCGACATGGTGCGGATGATCTGGAGCAATCCGTACCCGTGCCGGTTCCCCCAGCGGAGGCTCTGGAGAATGATCAGGTCGAGCGTGCCCTGGAGCAGCTCGATGCGTGTGAGAGGAGCGTGTCGCTTGGCCATGCGGCGCGGGCTGGGGTGTAGGGTGTCTACAGCCAAGGGCTGTAAGGTGTCTACACCCTGCCAACCCGTCAATAGATGCACGCGTGAGCGGTCGGTCAACGAGCGAGAGCGCGACAGCTGCGAAGCCGCTCGAACAGTCCCCCTCCCGGACGCGAGCAAGGGCGCTGAGCTTCCTCGCTCTTTTGAACACGGATTATGCGGACAACATGGCGGATGCAACGGATCGCTCGGCTGCGGCAGCAGGGATCATCGCCCGGCGTCCAATAACAAGAGCATTCTTTTGCTTACCCCTGCGTGACAGTCGCGCTCGACGAGCTCCCCGCCGCAGCCCGACCGATCTCTCCTATCCGCGCATGTATCCGTTCAATCCGTGTTCCAAAGAGCGACGAAGCCAACCATGCAGACCGTCTGTTGACGCGGCCAGGTCGCCCGAGTAGCTTACTGGACTGTACCAACCAGCCTCCCAATGACTTACGCCATTATTCGCACCGGCGGTATGCAGTTCCGAGCCGAGCCGGGCAAGACGATTCGCATTCCCTCCCTCGAAGCCGAGGTGGGCGCCGCCATCACGTTCGACGAGGTGCTACTGGGCTCCGATGGTACGACCGTCCACGCCGGTGCCCCGCTCGTGAGCGGTGCCACTGTTACGGGCGAGGTCGTGAAGCACGGAAAGGGCGACAAGATCGTCGTCTTCAAGTTCAAGCGCCGGAAGAACTACGCGCGGAAGCAGGGACACCGCCAGAAGTTCACCGACGTCAAGATCAACGACATCACACTCGGCTGACGGTTCGCCATGGCTCACAAAAAAGGTGTAGGCTCGAGCCGCAACGGTCGCGACAGCGGCCCCAAGTATCGCGGCGTGAAAAAGTTCGGCGGCGAGCGCGTGCGCGCCGGCAATATCATCGTCCGCCAGTGCGGCACCAAAATCCATCCCGGGCGCAACGTCGGACTCGGCACCGACTTCACGATCTACTCGCTCATCGACGGCGTCGTGAAGTTCGAGCACAAGAACAAGCTGCGGTTCAAGGTCTCGGTGTATCCGGAGAACGGGGAAGCGGCCGCTGGCGCGGCCGCTTCCCTGCGGATCTAGGGCTTCTCGTAGTTCGGCGGCTGCGTCTCGTACCGCTTGGTGAGCAGATCCTGCCGCGACACGTCGTTCTGCTTCTGCCCGCGCACGTACACCGCGACCGCGCGCGTCGCAAACTCGAACGGATCGCCATCCCACACCACGACGTTCGCTTCGCGCCCCGCCTGCAGCGTGCCGATCCGGTCCGCGACGCCGAAAATCTCCGCCGGCGCCTGCGTGATGGCCTTGAGCGCCTCGTTCCACGTCAGGCCGTAGCCTACCGCGTTGCCGGCCTCGTAACGAATGTTGCGCACGTTGAACAGCTCCTCGTCGCCCCCGCCGTTGCCGATGAGCGCGACCTGCACACCCGCCTTGCGGAGCAGCGCCACGTTGTCCTGACGCGAGCCTAACGCACTGAACGAAATCGGGTCGTTCGACATCGCACCGGCCAACACCGGGATCCTGGCCGCCGCCAAACGATCGGCCACTTCCCAGGCTTCGGCGCCGCCGCCAATGATCAACTTGATCCCGAATTCTTTGGCCAGATCGATGGCCGACTGGATGTCACTCGCCTCGTCCACGTTGATGAGCAGCGGAACCTTGCCCGTCAACACCGGCACCAGCGCCGCAAGCGACGCCGGACTAACGGACATCTGGCGCGACTGCCCGCGGTCGAACTCGGCGACGTGCTTCTGATAGTAGCGCGTGTCCTGCAGGATCTCACGGAGCCTGGCGATCTGCTGCCCCTTGGCGGGAGCGCCGTCGCCGCCCTGGTCTTCGATGCTGGCGATCATCGCGGCCGGCGCCCGAAGGATCATCCCGGCGCGCGTGTCGCCGAACAGGTCGATCATCGCCGCCTGACCGGCGATGAGGCCGCCGCCCGGCGTCGACATCACGCTGGTGATGCCGTCCTCGCGCGCCGGTGGGATCAACGCCGAGCGCGGGTTGAGACCGTCCCACGACGTGAAGTCGGGCGTGATGCCTTGCTCGCTGCGCGCCCGCGACTCGTTCGCGCCGGCGCCGAAACCGACTTCGACCAGGCCTAACTGCGTTTCGGCATCCACCAGGCCGGGCGTCACCCACTTGCCCGACGCGTCCACCTTCTCGGCGTCCGACGGAACGGTCACGTTGGCGCCGACCGCTACGATCTTGCCGTCCTTGATGAGCACCGTGCCGTTCTCGATCGGGGGGCCGCTCACCGGATATACCTTGCCACCCGTGATCGCGATCGTCTGCGCGCCCGCTCCGTTAGGAACGAAGGCCGCGGCCGCGCACAGCGCGGCGGTGAGCAACCGTGTCCAAGTTGTCATCGCTGGGGCCCTCCCACCGTCGTCTCGACCGGTACGAAGCCCAACTCGAAGTCGCTGCGCCACCGCGCTTGCGGATCGCTCCGGTCGTAGAGCAACGCGCCGTCGACCCACACCTTCTCGGTGTGCGTGTACACGCTGAACGGGTCGCCGGACCACAGCACCACGTCGGCGTCCTTGCCCGTCTCCAGCGATCCGATCTTGCTCTCGAGATCGAGCGCCCACGCCGGGTTGATGGTCATCCACTTGACCGCGTCCTCTTCGGTGATGTTGAGACCGATCGCGCGGCCCGCCGCCATCGCCTTCGCAACCTCCTGGTTGAGCCGCTGCGAGCCTAACGGATCGTCCGAGTGAATCATGACTTTGACGCCCGCCTTCCACAGCAGCGCCATGTTGGCGCGCACCGCGTCGAGCGCTTCCATCTTGAAGTCGCCCCAGTCCGCCCACACCGCGGCGCCGATCCCTTCCTTCGCGAGCAGGTCGGCGATCTTGTACGCTTCCACGCCGTGGTGGAACGCGCGCACCTTGTAGCCGAATTCGTGCGACATGTCGATCACCTGCGCCATCTCGTCGGCACGATAGCAGTGCATCTGCACGAGGATGTTGCCGCGCAGCACCTCGGCTAACGTCTCGAGGCCGAGGTCGCGCTGCGGCGGTTCGCCCTTCCGGTTCTTGAGCCACGCGTCCCATTTGCGGCGATACGCCTCGGCCTTGATCCACTCGGCGCGATAGCCGGCCATGTTGCCCATGCGCGTTTGCGGGCCGCCGCGATTGCCGTACACGCGCTTGGGATTCTCGCCGCACGCCATCTTGAGACCGTACTTGGCGCCGGGGAATTTCATGCCCTGGACCGTACGCGATGGCACGACCTTGAGGATCGCACTGCGCCCGCCGAACAGATTGCCGGAACCCGGCAGCACCTGAAGCGTCGTCACGCCGCCGGCCAGGTTGCGCGGGAACTGCGGGTCTTGCGGCCAGATCGAGTGCTCCGCCCACACGTACGGCGTGGCGGGGTTCACGAGCTCGTTGCCGTCGCTGTTCGACTCGACCGCCGGCGCAGGGTACACGCCGAGGTGTGAGTGAACGTCGACGATGCCCGGCGTGATGAACTTGCCCGTGCCGTCGATCACCACCGGCGACTCGCCGCCTTCGGCCTGCTTGATGGCGGGATCGTCGGCGCTCTTGCCCACGGCCGCGATCTTGTTGTCCTTCATGAGGAGCGCACCGTTCACGATGCGCGGTCCGACCGCCGTGAATATGGTGACGTTCTCGATGAGCGTCGGCTTGGAGGGAAAGGGCTTGTAGGTACTCGGGTACGGATCAGCGTTAGGCACCGAGAGGGCGCCGGGCCCGACCGTCGCGGGCGGCGTCGTGTCGGTACGCGCTGTAGTCGTATCGGCGCGGGCCGGAACGGGCGCTTGCGTGGCGGGCGCCTGCTTCGCGCACCCAGCCACGGTGATCGCAAGCGCGAGGGCGAGCATGCGCATGCTTCGCGTGACCTCCGTCTTGATAGGGGGGTAGTGCGGTGTCGGGGGCGGAAGCTATGGGGCGACACACACGGTCGCCAGGGTCAACGCGACGGTAGGAGCCGTTGCGCGTTCGTCTCGAGGGCCGCTCGCTTCACGCGCTCGGCGAGCGGCAGCGCCAGAAATTGATCCACGTTCTCGCGCATGCTCTTGACGCCGGGACTCGGCCAATCCGTTCCCCAGAGCAGCTGCGACTCCAGCTCTTCGATCCGCGGGAAATACTCCAGCAGCGAGCGGGGCGGAATGCCCGACAGATCGAGCCACACGTGCCGATGCCGGCGCAGCACGAAGAACGCTTCCTTCATGTACAGCGGGCGGCCGCCGTGCGCCATGATCAGCCGGAGGTCCGGGAAGTCGATGGCCACGTCATCGAGCTCCATCGGATTCCCATACTTGCTGCGCGCGCCGGGAAAGATGCTGGTACCCGTGTGCACGAGCACGGGCAGCCCGCGGTCCTCACACATCTTATAGATGATGGCCAACGAGTCCAGGCCGCGCGTGTAATCGTTGGCGGCGAACCCCTGGTGCGGCGGGTGCAGCTTGAGCACGCGTGTGCCTAACTCGAGCAAGTGCGCAACGCCGGCCGCCGCATCGCGCGTGGTGACCGGGTCCACGCCGCCGTACGGCAGCAGCCGCGACGGGTCCGCCTGCGCGTAGCGCGCCGCGAAATCGTTGGTCTCGTCGGTGAAACCCATGACGGTGGGGCTCGGATAGTTCACCATGCCCACGCGCTGGATGCCTTGCTCATCCATGATCGAGAGGAGCATCCGCGGGTCTTCCATGAGCGCGACCAGGAACTCGAAGTGCTGCTCCTTCCCGCGGCGCATCGTGTCCATCACCGCGGGCTTGAGCTGCCGCCACGGCTGAATGTGGACGTGAAAGTCGGTGACGGCGTACTGCTCGTTAGGCACTGGCCCAGCCGCGCCGGTCATTTCCCGGTGAACTGCGCCGTGCGCTTCTCCAGGAACGCGCGCACGCCCTCGGCGCGGTCGTCGCTCGCGAAGCACACCTGAAACAGCGCCGTCTCGAGCTTGAGGCCGTCGTCCAACGGAAGGCTGAGCGCGGCGCGGGTCGCTTCTTTGGCCGCGGCCACGGCGACCGGGCTTTTCGACGCGATCGTTTCCGCGAGCGCGAGCGCCCGGTCGATGAGGGCGCTGGGCTCGACGACCTCTTCCACCAGGCCTAACCGCAGCGCGTCGTCGGCGCCGATCAGGTCGCCCGTGAGGATCAGCCGCAGGGCCGCGCCCAATCCCACGATGCGCGGCAGACGCTGCGTCCCTCCGCCCCCTGGAATGATGCCGAGGTTCACCTCGGGCTGGCCGAACTTCGCGGCGGTGCTCGCAATGCGGATGTCGCACGCCAGCGCGAGCTCCATCCCGCCTCCGAGGCAGAATCCGTTCACGGCCGCGATTACCGGCTTAGGACAGCGCTCCACCGCGTCGAAGATCGTGGCGCTCTTCATCGCGCGCCATTGTTCGACGGTCGTGCGGTCCTCGAACTCGGCGATGTCGGCGCCGGCTACGAATGCCTTGTCTCCCGCGCCCGTCACGACGATTGCGCGCACGGCGTCGTTCGCGCGCGCCGCCGCGATCGCATCGAGGAACGCCGACCGCACCTGGCGGTCGAGCGCATTCCGCTTTTCGGGCCGATTGATCGTGATCAGCATCGTGCGCCCGCGCACGTCCTGCGTCACCACGCCGCCATCGGTCATTGCGCGTTCTCCCAGCGGTAGAACCCCTGTCCCGTTTTCTTGCCGAGCTCGCCGCGGGCGACCTTGTCGCGCAGCAGCTGCGGCGGCCGATACGTGTCCTCGCCTAACGTCGTGTGCAAGTGCTCGGCGATGGCGAGCCGGACGTCGAGCCCGACCATGTCCGTGAGGCGCAACGGGCCCATCGGATGGTTGTAGCCCAGTTCCATCGCGCGATCGATGTCCGCCGCGCTCGCCACGCCCTGCTCGAGCATCCGGATCGCCTCCAGTCCGAGCACGACGCCTAACCGGCTGGTGGCGAAGCCCGGCGTGTCGCGCACCACGATCGGCTCCTTGCCGGCGAGCGCGGCGAACGCGCGTGCCCGCGCCACCGCGTCGTCGCTCGTCGATGGGCCGCGCACGATCTCGAGCAGCTTCATCACCGGCACCGGGTTGAAGAAGTGCATGCCCAACGCGCGTTCCGGGTGCGCGAGCGGCGCCGCGATCTCGCCGATCGACAGCGACGAGGTATTGCTCGCCAGCAACGCGTCCGCCGAAACGACGTGCTCGAGCGCCGCGAACAGCTCCTGTTTGAGATCGATGCGCTCCGGGATCGCCTCGATCACGATGGTCGCGTCGGCGGCGCACTCTTCGGGCGTCCGGGCCGTGCTGAGCCGCACCAGCGCCGCGTCCCGTTGGGCCGCCGTGACCTTGCCCTTCTCGATGGCTTTATCGAACGCGCGGTCGATGAGCTGTGTGGCGCGCGCCAGCTGCTCGGCGCTCGCGTCCGTCAGGCACACGCGGCATCCGGCGAGCGCCGCGACGTACGCGATGCCGTGGCCCATCGTGCCCGCGCCGATCACGGCGACGACCGGCGCTGTCACGAGGGAAGGGCCATCGACCGGAGCGCGTGCTGCAGGAGCGGCAGCTGATCCGTACACAGCGCATCGACGCCTAACGCAGCGAGCTCGGCCGCCGCCTCGGTGCGGTTCACCGTCCACGCGATGACGCGGCCGCCGGCGCCGTGCACCGCGGCCACCAGCGCGGCATCGATGAGGTCCCACCGCGGCCACACGTCGATCGCGTCCGCCGCGCGCATCGCGCCCGGCACATCGTCAATGGGACGGTCGAACAGAATCCCGCCCCGAATCTCCGGCGCGATGGCGCGCGCACGCCGCACGGCTTCGTGGTCGAAGCTGTGCACCGCGCACCGCTCCGGGTCGGGCGACCTCCGAATCACGTCGATCACTGCCTGTTCCACCCCGCGGCCCTTGAGCTCCACGAACACCTGTGCGCGCCCGCGAACGGCCGCCAGGATCTCGGCGAGCGTCGGGATGAGCGCCATGCCGCGCACCGAGAA
>Ga0075426_10001203_pt1 | contig 18291 bp, 14 predicted proteins | sample SoiMethybrSBSTD5_FD_75304 | JGI IMG/M metagenome (GOLD analysis project Ga0075426, IMG submission 75304) | Bulk soil microbial communities from a Populus tree surrounding site in Tennessee, USA - Soil MetaG P. TD hybrid SBSTD5 | ecosystem: Environmental > Terrestrial > Soil > Tree plantation...
AGGACATTGTGCGCAGATACTATCGCAACGGCATGTGAGCGCGGCAGCTCAGGGTGGATTGAGCGACTGGCGACATGGGCCGGCGTCACAAAGACGTGGATGCCCGCAACAGGTGCGGGCATGACGCGCTGGCGCCCAGAACGCTGCGATCAAGGTCGATTGAGAACTAGACCGGCGCGTCGCCCTTGAGCATGAGACGGTAAAGGTAGCGCACCTCCTCGACCGGATAGTCGCCGTTTGCCTTGTGCAGCAGGCAGCGATTGTCCCAGATCACCACATCGCCGGATTGCCATTCGTGACGGTATTCGAACTTGAGCTGGGTCGCGTGGGCGAGCAGGTCGTCGAGCAGCCTCAACGCCTGTGGCTCCGCCATCCCGACAATCTCCTCGATCCGGATCGGGTTGATGTAGATGGCCTTGCGACCGGTTTCCGGATGGGTGCGCACCAGCGGATGATCGACGAACGCCGCAATGACCTTGCGCTTCTCGTCCGGCAGACCCATCAGCTTCCGCGCGCTGTGCCTGCTCTGATAGACGTGGCGCGCTTTGAGGCCGTCGATCCGCGCCCGCATGGCAACCGGCAGCGCCGCATAGGCCTCGCACATGTTGACGAATTGCGTGTCGCCGCCGCGCTTCGGCAGCTTCACGGCATGCAGCGCCGTCGCCTTCGGCGGCATCACATCGTTGGAGTGATCAGTGTGATATCCCTCGCCCGGAATGTAGACGGTGCCGTCCTCGAACCGATCCTGATTCGAGATGTAGTGGATCATCGGACATTCCGGCACCTGGAAACGGGGATTGTGCTGCGGAAAGATCTCGCCGAAGATCTGCATCGCCTGCAGAAATTCCGGGGCGGTTAGCTCCTGATCGCGGATGACCAGAACCGAATGATGGACGAAGGCGCGATTGAGGACGGCGCGCAGGGCGTCGTCGACCGGACGCCGCAGATCAATTCCGCGCACCTCGGCGCCGGTGTGCGACGACAACGGCGTGATCAGGCAATCCTGAACGGCCTGGTCCATGACGCTCTCCCGGTTCGCGGGCGCACAGTCCGAGGCGCAGGATATCTCACTTCTGGCATGCCGGGCAGAAGAAGGTCGATCGCCCGCCCTGGACGATGCGCTTGACGGTGCCGGGGCATCCGGGCGTGACGCAGCGCTCGCCGGCGCGGTCGTAGACCCGGAAATGGTGCTGGAAATAGCCGAGTTCGCCGTCCGTACGGCGGTGATCGCGCAACGACGAGCCGCCGGCCTTGATGGCGTCGCCCAAAACCGCCTTGATGGCATCGACCAGGCGCTCGGCCCGCTCATTGGGCGCGCCAGCGCGCGTCGCAATGGTCGAGGCGAGGCGCTTGGGCGAAAGGAGGGCGCGATGCAGCGCTTCGCACACATAGATGTTGCCGAGGCCTGCGACCACCTTCTGGTCCGACAGCGCCGCCTTGAGGCTGGTCCGCTTGCCCCTGCATTTCGCCGCAAGCAGCGCCGCGCTGAACTCGTTGCCGAGCGGCTCGGGCCCGACCTCCCGCATCAATGGATGCTCGGCGAGCTCGGCGCGCGGCACCAGCAGCATCAACCCGAAGCGGCGCGGGTCGTTGAAGGCGATGCGGGCGCCAGACGACATGTGGAAGACCACGTGATCGTGCGCACGGTCGTCGGAGCGCGGGTGGTGGAAGCGGCCCGGCCTGTGCTCGCCCTCCTCCTGCGTCGCGCGGAACGAGCCCGACATGCCGAGATGCATCAGCAGCACCTCGCCCGAGGAGAGGTCGGCGAGGAGATATTTCGCCCGCCGGCCGAGGCCGGTGACGGTGCGGCCTTCCAGGCGCTTGATGAAGTCCTTCGGCAGCGGCCGGCGCAGGTCGGGGCGGCGCGCCTCGACGCGCAGGAAGCGCGCGCCCTCCATGACGGGGACCAAGCCGCGGCGGACGGTCTCGACTTCGGGCAGCTCGGGCATTGAGGTTAACCATCTTTGGCGGGCTGGGTTTTCTAGCGCCGCTCCGCCCCGCGCGCTATGGTCGTGCCGAGAAGGACGATTGCATGACCCGGCCCGGCCGCGACACCCATTTCGGCTTCAAGACCGTCGACCTCGATGCCAAGCAGGGCATGGTGGACGACGTCTTCCGCTCGGTCGCGCGCCGATACGACCTGATGAACGACCTGATGTCGGGCGGCCTGCATCGCGCCTGGAAGGATGCGCTGGTGACGGCCGTGAACCCGCCGCGCGGCGAGCGGCCGTTCCGGCTCCTCGACGTGGCGGGCGGCACCGGCGACATCGCGTTCCGCGTGGTCGCGGCCGGCGGCAGCGGCACGCAGGCGACGGTGTGCGACATCAATCCCGAGATGCTCGGCGTCGGGCGCGAGCGCGCAGACGAGCGCGGGCTCGGGGAGCGCGTCGCCTTCGTTGAGGGCAATGCGGAGGCGCTGCCGTTCCCCGACAGGAGCTTCGACGCCTATACGATCGCGTTCGGCATCCGCAACGTTCCGCGCATCGAGGCGGCGCTGGCCGAGGCCTACCGGGTGCTCAAGCCGGGGGGCCGCTTCCTCTGCCTCGAGTTCTCGACCGTCGACGTGCCGGGGCTCGACACGCTGTACGACCTCTATTCGTTCAACGTGATCCCGGCGCTCGGCCGCTCGGTCGTGGGCGACGCCGAGGCTTATCGTTACCTGGTCGAATCGATCCGCCGCTTTCCCAAGCCGCCGGCGTTCGCGGCGATGATCGCGGCGGCGGGCTTCCGCCGCGCCGGCGCGCAGCCGCTCACCGGCGGCATCGTCGCGCTGCATTCGGGCTGGCGGCTGTGATCCCGTCGTTGGTCCATCTCCTGCGCCTCGCCCGGGTCGGTCTCGTGTTCGCCCGCGAGGGCGTGCTCGGCCTCATCGATCCGGCCCCGCTGCCGGTGTCGGCGCGCGTCATGCTGCGCTGCGCCCGGCTGCTCGAGCGGCCGTCGAGCCCCGACAAGGCGAGCCGCCTGTCGGCGGCGCTGACCCGGCTCGGGCCGACCTATGTGAAGCTTGGCCAGTTCCTCGCGACGCGGCCCGACGTCGTCGGGGTCGCGCTCGCGCGCGATCTCGAGCGGCTGCAGGACCGCATGCCGCCGTTCCCGCAGGCGCAGGCGGAAGCCGCCGTCGCGACGGCGCTCGACCGCAAGCTCAAGGATGTCTTCCCGGTGTTCGGCCCGGCGGTCGCGGCCGCCTCGATCGCCCAGGTGCATCGCGCCGCGCTGGCCAACGGCCGCGTGGTGGCCGTGAAGGTGCTCCGCCCGGGAATCGAGTCGCAGTTCAAGGCCGATGTCGCCGCATTCTTCGCGGTGGCGCGCGCCGCCGAGGAATGGTCCGCCGAGGCGCGGCGGCTGCGGCTGGTCGAGGTGGTGGCGACGCTCGCCCGCAGCGTCACCATCGAGATGGACCTGCGGCTCGAGGCGGCCGCGCTGTCGGAGATGGCGGAGAACAGCAAGGGCGATCCCGATTTTCGCGTGCCGGCGGTCGAGTGGGACCTGACCGCGCGCGATGTGCTCACCCTCGAATGGATCGACGGCACGCCGCTGAGCGATCACGCGGCGCTCGCCGCCAAGGGCTTCGACCTGCCGCGGCTCGGCCGCGCCGTGATCCAGACCTTCCTGCGCCATGCCATGCGCGACGGCTTCTTCCATGCCGACATGCATCCCGGCAACCTGTTCGTCGATGCCGAGGGCCGGCTGGTCGCGGTCGACTTCGGCATCATGGGCCGGCTCGGCGTGAAGGAGCGCCGCTTCCTCGCCGAGATCCTGCACGGCTTCATCACGCGCGATTATCGGCGCACCGCTGAGATCCATTTCGAGGCCGGCTACGTGCCGCCGCATCATTCGGTCGAGAACTTCGCCCAGGCGATCCGCGCGATCGGCGAGCCGATCCACAACCGGTCGGCCGAGGACATCTCGATGGCGAAGCTCCTCATGCTGCTGTTCGAGGTGACCGGGCTGTTCGACATGCGCACCCGGCCGGAACTCCTGCTGCTGCAGAAGACCATGGTGGTGGTCGAAGGGGTCGGACGCTCGCTCGATCCGAAGCTCGACATCTGGACCGCGGCCGAGCCGGTGGTGCGCGAATGGATGGAGCGCAATCTCGGACCGGCCGGCCGGCTCGAGGAGGCCGCAAGCGGCGCCGGCGAGGTCGGCCGCTTCATCGGCCAGATGCCGGGCCTGCTCGGCCGGGCGGCCCGCATCGCCGATCAGCTCGATGCCGCGACCCGCGACGGCATCGTGCTGGCGCCGGAGACCGTGGCGGCGATCGGGCAGGCGGAAGCGCGCCGCAACCGCTGGACCGCAGCCGCCCTGTGGGTGATCGTGGCGCTCCTGACGGTCCTGCTGTGGCACATCGTATGAACTGATTGCATTGATTGCAATGCAATCATATGCTAGGTTGCCTGGACTTGCAGCCCCAGGTCCCGGCCATGGCCAGCCTCACGATCCGCCAGCTCGACGACGCCATCAAGCAGCGCCTGCGCCTGCGGGCGGCAAAGAACGGCCGCTCGATGGAAGACGAGGCGCGCCACCTGCTGGCGCTTCATCTCGAAACCACACAGCCCGCGCGCGCGTCCCACGCCGAGCCCGTCACGCCCGGTCCCGGACCGCGGCCCCCCGGCCCCGCGCTTGCGGCGAGCAGCACGGCGCAAGGGTCCGGCACGCTTGCCGGCCGGTGCATCCTCCTCATCATCGGCGGCGGCATCGCGGCCTACAAATCGCTTGACCTGATCCGTCGGCTCAAGGAGCGCGGCGCGGCCGTGCGCATCGTGATGACGCGCGCCGCGCAGGAGTTCGTGACACCGCTCGCCGCCGGCGCGATCGCCGGCGAGCGCGTGCACACCGACCTGTTCGATCCCCGCACCGAGTTCGACATCGGCCACATCCGGCTCGCGCGCGAGACCGACCTCATCGTCGTCGCGCCAGCGACTGCCGACCTGATGGCCAAGATGGCCGGCGGCCACGCCGACGACCTCGCCTCGACGGTGCTGCTCGCGACCGACCGCCCGGTGCTGATCGCGCCCGCCATGAATCCGCGCATGTGGGCGCACCCGGCGACGCGGCGCAATCTCGATCAGCTGTGCGCTGACGGCATCGCATTGGTCGGCCCCAATGCGGGCGAGATGGCGGAGCGCGGCGAGGCGGGCATCGGCCGCTTGGCCGAGCCGCTGGAGATCGCAGCCGCCGTCGAGGCGATGCTCGCGCCCGTCTCCGGGCCCTTGAGCGGCAAGCGCGTGCTCGTCACCTCCGGCCCGACCCATGAGCCGATCGACCCGGTACGCTATATCGCCAACCGGTCGTCCGGCAAGCAGGGCCATGCCATTGCGCGCGCGGCGGCACAGGCCGGCGCCGCCGTGACGCTGGTGTCAGGGCCGGTGACCGTGCCCGATCCCACGGGCGTGAGCGTGGTGCATGCGGAGAGCGCGCGCGACATGCTCAGTGCGGTCAAGGCCGCGCTGCCGGTCGATGTCGCGATCTTCGCGGCCGCGGTTGCGGACTGGCGCGTCGCCGAGGCGAGCGGACAGAAGCTCAAGAAGGAGGCCGGGGACACGCCCAGGCTGGCGCTCACGGAAAATCCCGACATCCTCGCCACGATCGCGCATCTCAAGACAGGGCGCCCGCCGCTCGTGATCGGATTTGCCGCCGAGACCGAGCGGGTGGTCGAGCACGCCAAGGCCAAGCTCAGGCGCAAGGGCTGCGACTGGATTCTGGCCAACGACGTCTCGGCCGAGACGGGCGTGATGGGCGGCGACCTCAACCGCATCCATCTGGTCACCGCGGAGGGAGTCGAGGACTGGCCGACGCAGAGCAAGGACGAGGTCGCGCGCATGCTGATCGCGCGCATCGCGACCGCGCTCGACACGGGCGGCAGTACGCGATGAGCGGCCTCGAAATCGCGGTGCAAATCCTGCGCCTGCCGCACGGCGCCGGACTCGCCCTGCCCGAATACCAGAGCGCGCAGGCGGCGGGCCTCGACCTTCTCGCTGCGGTGCCGGACGACGCAGCCGTCGTGCTCGCGCCGCTGGCGCGGGCGCTGATCCCGACCGGGATCGCGATCGCGCTGCCGCCCGGAATGGAAGCGCAGGTACGGCCGCGCTCCGGGCTCGCGGCGCGCCACGGCCTGACCGTGCTCAACAGCCCGGGCACGATCGACGCCGATTATCGCGGCGAGATCCAGGTCATTCTCGCCAATCTCGGAGCCGAGCCCTTCACGGTCGCACGCGGCCTGCGGATCGCCCAGTTGGTCATCGCCCCGGTCGCCCGCGCCCGGCTGATCGAGGTGCGGGCGCTGGATGCCACGTTGCGGGGCGACGGCGGGTTCGGCTCGACCGGGGGAGGCAGCGGCCCCGCGAAACCCTAGACCCGGCGCTGCGAATACGATATTACCTACACATTGAGGTGCTATCGATGATGCTGGCGGGCGCCGGAATGCCGATCTTGCCGCGCAAAGCCATTCTCGCCATCGCCGCGGTGGTGGATGTCGCGATGCACGAGGGCGAGCAGCCGGTCTCCGCCAAGGCGCTCGCGACGCGGCATGGCCTGCCGCCGCGCCATCTCGAGCCCGTGCTGCAGGCGCTGGTGCGCGCCGGCATCCTCAAGGGCATCCGTGGGCCGGGGGGCGGCTACGCGCTCGCCGGCGAGCCGCGCGAGATCACGGCCGCCCACGTCCTGCGCGCCGCCGAGCTCACCGAGGGTGAGGAGCCAGTGCCGGAGATCAATTCGCCGCTCGTCTCCGAGATCGTCCTGCCCGCCATGGCCGATGCCGAGAGGGCACTGGCGGATGCACTGGCGCGGATCACGATCGCGGACATGCTGCCGCCCGCGGCGCAGCAGCGCGCGGCAGGTGCGTGAGCGGCCGCTCACTCCATCTTGAGCCCCGACTGGCGCACGACCTCGTCCCACCTGCCCTCTTCCTTGGCGAGGAACGCGGCGAACTCGGCCGGCGCATCCGGGCGGACCTCGGAGCCGAGGCGTTCGAGCGCGGTGCGCACATCGGGCATGGCGAGAACCTGACGGATCGCGCCGTTGAGCTTGTCGACCACCGCCGGCGGCGTCGCGGCCGGCGCCATCAGACCCGTGAAGGTGAGCGCGACGAAATCCGGCAGCCCGCCCTCGATCAGGGTCGGCAGCTCGGGCGCGAGCGGATTGCGGCGCTCGCTCGCGACGCCGAGCGCGCGCAGCTTGCCGGCGCGCACCATCGGCAGCAGGCCCGCGACCTCGCCGAACATCAGCTGGATCTGCCCGGCGAGCAGCGCGGTCTGCGCCTCGGGCGCGCCCTTGTAGGGGATGTGCATGATGTCGATCCCGGCCTTGAGCTTGAGCAGCTCGCCGGCGAGATGCGTCAGGTTGCCGAAACCGGCCGAACCGAAATTGAGCTTGCCGGGATTGGCCCGCGCGGCGGCGATCAGCGCCGACACGTCCTTCGGACCGTCGGGCGCAACCACCAGCACCTCGTAACCTTCCGTCAGCTTGGTGATCGGCGCAAAGCTCTTGGTGCTGTCGTAGTCGCGATAGCGAGTCATCGCCGGCATCACGACCAGCGAGCTCGCATTGCCGAGCATCAGCGTGTAGCCGTCGGGCTGAGTCGCCGCGAACGTCTTGGCGGCGAGCGTGCCGGTCGCGCCCGGCCGGTTCTCGACGATGATGGTGCGGCCGAGGATCTCCGAGAGATGCGGCACGATGATGCGCGCGGTGGTGTCGATCGGTCCGCCGGGCGGATAGCCGACCACGACCTTGATCAGCCGCTCGGGATACTCCGCGCGCGCCCCTCCGCCGGACCACAATGCGAAACCCAGCGCCGCAACGAGCGCAACCGCAAACCGTCTTGTCATCAGTCCTTCCCGCCGCGCCTCACGCGCTCTTCTGACGGCTCTTCACGCCGTCGAACCAGGGGCACACGCCCGCCATCACATCGAAATTGCCGTCGATCACCTGCACGGGGCGGCGCAGGCCGGCTTCCGCATTGGCGACGCGCATCTCGCGCGCTTCCCGGCGCTGCTCCGGCGTCATCCAGGCACGGTCGTGCCCCCACAGGCTCGGCCCCTCGCGGCGCTCGCTCGCCTGCCAATTGTCGACGTCGATGTCGCGTGCGCCCCAGCCGTACTCGACCATGAAGGCGGACGGCGTCCAGGTATAGAACGACGTCACCCAGTCGCCGCAGTGGCGACCGAGTGAGACCGCAAGACGGTCCTCCTCGGCGCTGGCGAGATCGTAGCCCTGCCCGACATCGTCGAGGCTGAAGAGCTCGAGCATCATGTGATGCACGCCGTTCTTGCCGGTCGCCGCGAAGGCGAGGCTGTGGTGGCGCGGATTGACGTGGAAGAAATAGACCGGATAGGGCCGCAGGAAGTAGTCGCTGACGCGGAAGCCGAGCAGGTCGCGGTAGAATTCCATCGCGTCCTCGAAGCGCTCGACGTGCAGCACCACGTGGCCGAGCCCGAGCGGGCCGGTGCGGAAGCCGGAGATGTTGCGGCCGGGGCGGAACGGCTCGGCGCTCACCTCCGGGCCGTGGAAGATCTCCACCCGGTTGCCGACCGGATCATTGAGCACGATCAGATCCTTCACCCGACGCTCGTCGGCGAGCGCGCGCGAGCCGCGCGCCACCTTCACCCCGTTCTCCTCGAGACGCGCCGCAAACCCATCGAGGGCGGCGGCATCCGCGACCTCCCAGCCGAAGAACTTGATGCCTTCGCCGCCGTCCGCATCGATCACGATGCGCTGGCTGCGGTCGTCCATGCGGAAGGCGAGGCTCGTGCGGCTCTTGTCCACCACCTGAAGGCCGAGGAGATTTCCCCCATACCCCGCCCAGTCCTCGGTGTTCTTGGCGCGAATTCCGACATAGCCCAGAGCCAGCGGACGCATGCAGACCTCTCGCAAAACCGTTGCGGCGTTCCGACGAGTTTAACCCATGTGACGACGATGTGGGTACCGGCTCCCGCGTTCACGAAATAGACTCTTTTGGCCGAGTCCCCATGAGGGTAGATTAAGCCGATTCGCGGGCCGCAAGGGTTGCGTCGGGGACGGCGGTCGGCGGGGCGCACGCGCATTCAGTAAGGAGTTCGGCACTGCAACGCTCTCGGTCTCGGGTGCGACCGACGAGCGTTGCGGATTTGGGATGGGGCCTCGCGGCAAGTCGTCGCCGGGGCCGATCAGGGGCAGCGGAATGCCGGAGCGGAGCGGGGCGACGGGCGGAAGCCTCATTGCTCGACTGCGAACGAACCTAACCCGGTCATCGGCCGCCGCCGGGGCACTGCTTCAGCCAACGATCGCAGCGCGCGCAGCCGAAGGGCCGTTGAACTCGTCCTATGTGGCGGCCTTCGGGCGGCTGCAGCAGCACGAGATCGCTGCGCTCGCGCTGACCGTCGGGGCGGTGTTCTTCGCGGTGTTCACCGCCATCCTGCTGGTGCGCAACCGGACGCGCGCCGGCGAGCGCCAGGCGGCGGCGCGCGAGCACATCGCGGCGCTGACATCCGACGTCGACCGCCTCACCGGCCTCCTGCTCGCCGATCCGCAGGTGGTCGTGTCCTGGGCGGTGGAGAGCGAGGAGCCGGATATCATCGGCGATACCGCCGGCCTGACCGGGAATGCGAGGCACGAGAGCGTGCTCGCCTTCGCGAGCTGGCTGCCAATCGAGCAGGCGCACGCGATGGAGCGCGCGGTCGAGAATCTCCGCGCGCGCGGGGAACCCTTCAGCCGATCGCTGACGACGCTCGCCGGACGCCACGTCGAAGCCGAAGGCCGCGCGATCGCGGGACTCGCGGTGATGAAAGTGCGCGACATGAGCGCGCTCGAGCGCAAGCTGAGCGACCTCAACGCCGCCCACGAGGGGCTGCGGGAGGAAGCGGGTGCGCTGCACGGGCTGATCGAGGCGCTCCCCGCCGCGGCCTGGCTGCGCGATGCGTCCGGGAAGCTTGCCTTCGTCAACACCGCTTACGCGCGGGCGGTCGAGGCGGCGGATGGCGCCGCCGCGCTCGCACGCGGGACCGAGTTGCTCGACACCGCGGCGCGCGACGCGCTCGCACGCGCGGCCGCAACGGGGGGCCGCGCGAGCATGCGGGTCCCCACGGTGCTGGGCGGCAAGCCGCGCAGCTTCGACGTGATCGAAATCCCCACGCCGCGCGGGCGCGCCGGCATCGGCATCGACGCGACTACGGTCGAGACGCTGAGCCGCGAGCTCGCCCGCCTGGGCGATGCCCATCGCCGCACCCTCGACCAGCTCGAGACCGCGGTGGCGAGCTTCGGGGCGGACGGCAAGCTCACCTTCTACAACGCGGCCTATGTCGCCCTGTGGGGGCTCGACAACGCCTTCCTCGACCAGCATCCGACCGATTCGGAGGTGCTCGACCGGCTGCGCAACGACCGCAAGCTGCCGGACCAGCGAGACTTCCGCCAATGGAAGGCGCAGCTGCACGCATCCTATCGGGCCACCGAGCCGCAGACCCAGATGTGGCATCTGCCGGACGGGCGGACGCTGCGGGTCGTCGCCGTCCCGCATCCGGAAGGCGGCATCACCTATCTGCTCAACGACGTCACCGAGCGGCTCGACCTCGAACGCCGCTTCGACGCCCTCATCCACGTTCAGGGCGAGACGCTCGACAATCTCGCCGAGGCGCTGGCGGTGTTCGGCAGCGACGGCCGGATCCGCCTGCACAACCCCGCCTTCACCCGCATGTGGCGGATCGATCCGCTCGAGCTGCTCGAGCATCCGCACATCGAGACGGTGATCGGGCTGTGCCGCCCACTGCATCCCGATGACGCCACCTGGCAGCGGCTGCGCACGGCGGTGACGGCGCTCGACCGGCGCGACGCCGTCGCGATGCGGGTCGAGCTCAACAACGGCGCGGTCGCCGATTGCAGCACGATCCCGCTGCCGGACGGCGGCACGCTGATCGCGTTCCAGGACGTGACCGACTCGGTCTATGTCGAGCGTGCGCTGCGTGAGCGCAACGAGGCGCTGGTCGCGGCGGACGAGATGAAGATCCGGTTCGTCCGCCACGTGTCCTACGAGCTGCGCTCGCCGCTCACCAACATCATCGGCTTCGCCGAGCTCCTGAGCGCCTCCGGCGCCGGCAGCCTCAACGAGCGCCAGCGCGAATATCTCGGCCACATCACCAACTCGACCGACGCGCTGCTGGCGCTGATCAACAACATTCTCGACCTCGCGACCATCGACGCCCGCGCCATGACGCTCAATCTCGGGCCGGTGGACATCCGCGGCACGATGACCGCGGCGGCCGAGGGAATCCGCGACCGGCTGGTCAAGGACGGCATCTCGCTCGACATCCGGGCCCGCGCGGACATCGGCAGCTTCATTGCCGACGGGCCACGCGTGCGTCAGGTCCTGTTCAACCTCCTGTCCAATGCGGTCGGCTTCTCGCCGCCCGGCGCGGCGGTGACGCTCGCGGCCGAGCGCACCGTCGGGGCCATCGTGTTCTCGGTGACGGACCGCGGCCCCGGCATCCCGCCCGAGATGCAGGACCGGGTGTTCGACTGGTTCGAGACCAACACCACCGGCTCCCGCCACCGCGGCCCCGGGCTCGGCCTCTCCCTGGTGCGCTCCTTCGTTGAGCTGCATGGGGGCACCGTCGCCCTCGATTCGGCGGTGGGCCGCGGCACGACTGTGATATGTAGGTTCCCGCTCGAACAGGCGGCCCGGCGGACGGCCGCCGAATAGGCGGCGCTCGAACCGATCATGCTTCAGTCCAAGTCCGGCGGCGGCTCAAGTCATCGCGTGGTGCTGCCGAACGAAAAGGCCCTGCACCACCTCGTAACCGACATCGCGGTGGCGCTCGAGCCCGGCGACATGGTCACGCTGTCGGGCGACCTCGGCGCCGGCAAGACCACGTTCGCGCGCGCCCTGATCAGGCGCCTCGCCGGCGATCCCGCGATCGAGGTGCCGAGCCCGAGCTTCACCCTGATGCAGACCTACGAGCTGCCGCGCTTCCCGCTCGTGCATGCCGACCTCTATCGCCTGTCGGACACGAGCGAGCTCGACGAGCTCGGCTTCGAGGATCTGCCGACGGGCGCCGTGGTCCTGCTCGAATGGCCTGACCGCGCCGCCGGCTCGCTGCCGCCGGACCGGTTCGACATCACGTTCACGCTCTCCCCGCAGCGCGGCCTCGACTATCGCGACGTGCGCATCACCGGCCACGGGCGCTTCGCCCAGCGCGCGGCGCGGCTTGCCGCCGAGCGCAAGTTCGTCGACGAGGCCGGCTGCGGCGAGGCCGCGCGCGAGCGCATCGCGGGCGACGCCTCGGCCCGCTCCTATCAGCGGCTGACGGCGCGCGGCCGGCCCCTGATCCTGATGAACTCGCCGCGCCGGCCGGATGGTCCGGCGGTGCGCAAGGGCAAGCCCTACAGCGCGCTGGCGCATCTCGCGGAGGACGTCACGCCCTTCGTGGCGCTCGCCAACGGGCTTCGCGAGCGCGGATTGTCCGCACCGGAAATCCTGGCCACGGATTTGGCCGAGGGTTTCCTGCTGCTGGAGGACCTCGGCAGCACCCCCGTGGTCGAGGGCGATCCGGGAGCACCGATCCCGGAGCGCTACCAGGCAGCCACGGACCTCCTGGTCGAGCTGCACGGGCAGCGACTGCCCGACACGCTGCCGGTCACACCGCAGCTCGTCCACCGCATTCCGTCCTATGACCTCGACGCGCTGCTGATCGAGGCCGAGCTCCTGCTCGACTGGTACCTGCCGTATCGCGGCGTGGCGGTGACCGGCACGATCCGTGACACCTACACGGCGATGTGGCGCGATGCGCTGGAGCCGGCGCTCGCAGCGCCGCGCACCTGGGTGCTGCGCGACTTCCATTCCCCGAACCTGCTGTGGCTGCCGGAACGGACCGGCATTGCCCGGGTCGGGCTGCTCGACTTCCAGGACGCCCTGATGGGGCCGGCCGGCTATGACGTCGCCTCGCTGCTTCAGGATGCGCGCGTCGACGTGCCAGAGGAGCTCGAGATCGAGCTGCTCGGACGCTACGCCACCGCGCGCCGCCACGCCGATGCGAACTTCGATGTCGCCGCCTTCGTGCAGATGTACTCCACGCTCGCCGCCCAGCGGGCAGCGAAAATCCTCGGTATCTTCGCCCGCCTCGATCGCCGCGACGGCAAGCCGCAATACCTGCGCCACCTGCCACGGGTCTGGGGCTATCTGGAGCGCGCCCTGGTGCATCCCACGCTGGCGCGCCTGGAGCTCTGGTTCCAGGCCCATGTGCCGCCTCCCGGCTGACGGGCCGGCTCCCTTCCCTGCCAAGCCCCGGCAAAGATTAAGCTTTTCGGCCCGCCTCGCCGCTGCTCGCCAGCCCCGGGGGCTCCCGGCAGCGCAAATATGGTAATCGGTTGTTGAGAACTGTGGCCTATCATGCGGGATGAGAAAGAGGGTCTCCCGAAGGGCAACCCCATGGAACGACGGCGATCCAGTCGGGTGCAATTCGGGCGCGGCTATATGGCCCGGATCATGGCGATCGACGGGACCTGGCAGCGCGACTGTCGCATCGGGGATGTCTCCGACACGGGCGCCAAGCTGAAGGTTCGCGGCGCGATCAGCAACATCAAGACGGAGGAGTTCTTCCTCCTGCTGTCGTCCACCGGCAATGCGTTTCGCCGCTGCGAGCGCATCTGGGTGAACGGCTCCGAGGTGGGCGTGAAATTCCTCAAGGAGATGCCGTCGGAGGTCAGGCCCCAGTTGGCGGGCGACCGCCGCAGACAAGGTTGGCACAGGGCCGGCAGGCACGCCTAGCGCAACCGCACGAGCGCCGCGAAGCGGTCGTCATTGTTGTATCGCGCGCTACGCTATGATCCGTTCGACTCACCAGAATGCTCCGGCGAGCATGCACCCGGAGCCAAAGCCGCAAAACAGGAGTACCGATGTCGAACTCGCGACGGTCCGTCGTTCCGCGCCGCGCCATGATTCTCGCCGCCGGGTTCGGCACCCGCATGCGCCCGCTCACCGACGCGAGGCCCAAGCCGCTGGTGTCGGTCGGCGGCAAGCCGCTGATCGACCACGTGCTCGACCGACTCGCCGCCGTCGGCGTGGAGACCGCGGTGGTGAACGTCCACCATTTTGCCGACCAGATGGTGCAGCACCTCGGTTCGCGGCAGCGCCCCAAGATCGTCATCTCGGATGAGAGCGCGCGTGTGCTCGGCACCGGCGGCGGCGTCGTCAAGGCGCTGCCCCTGCTCGGGCCGGAGCCCTTCTTCCACGTCAACTCCGACACGCTGTGGATCGAAGGCGTGAAGCCCAATCTCCAGAGGCTCGCCGGCGCGTTCGACGCGACGCGGATGGACGCGCTGCTCCTCCTCGCCGCGACCGCGACCAGCGTCGGCTATGCGGGGCGCGGTGACTTCTCCATGTTGCCCGACGGCCGCCTGCGCCGCCGCGCGGAGCGCGAGGTGGTGCCCTTCGTCTACTCGGGCATCGCGATCCTCGCGCCGGCACTGTTCCGAGACGCACCGAGCGGCGAGTTCGCGCTGACCAAGCTGTTCGACCGCGCGATCGAGCAGGAGCGTCTCTGCGGCCTGCGCCTCGACGGGGTATGGATGCACGTCGGCACGCCCGATGCGGTCGCCGCCGCTGAAGCCGCGATCCTCGCCAGCGCGGCGTGACGGCTTTCCGTCCCGTGTCATCGCCCGCGAAAGCGGGCGATCCAGTACACGACAGACGACGCGGTGTTTACTGGATTGCCCGCTTGCGCGGGCAATGACGACGCGTCGATTTGTTTCTCTTCCGCCGCGCGCGCTATAAGGGCGGCGCATGGCGGCCGATTCCCCTCGCGTCTTCACGATTCCGCCGTCGGTCCGGTTCCTGCCGACGCTGGTGCGCGCGCTGCTCGACGGCGCGCTGGTGCCCGGCTTTGCGCCCGGCGCCGATCCGCTCGCGCTGTGCGCAACCACCCTCTACCTGCCGACGCGGCGCGCCTGCCGGCTCGCGCGCGAGGTCTTTCTCGACGTGATGGGCACCGATGCGGCGCTGCTGCCGCGGATCGTGCCGATCGGCGACATCGACGAGGACGAGATCGCATTCGCGGATGCGGCGACCGGCGCTGCGGCTGCCGACGCGCTCGAGCTCCCGCCGGCGCTGGGTGGCCTCACCCGCCGGATGCTCCTGACGCAGCTAGTGCTGCTGTGGGCGAAGCGCCTGAAGCCGCCGCCCGGCGAGCAGCCGCTGGTGGTTGCGACACCCGCTGCGGCGCTCGCGCTCGCCGACGATCTCGCACGGCTGATGGACGATCTCGCGACCCGCGAGGTGGACTGGAAGCGTCTCGACGGGCTCGTGCCCGAACAGGTCGACCGGTATTGGCAATTGACCCTGGAATTCCTCGCCATCGCGCGCGAGAAATGGCCGAGCATTCTCGCCGAGCGGCGCGAAATCGAGCCGGCCGAGCGCCGCGATTGCCTGATCAACGCCGAAGCCGCGCGGCTCGCGGCGGCGCGCGAGGGTCCGGTGATCGCCGCGGGCTCGACCGGCTCGATGCCCGCAACCGCCAAGCTGCTCACGACAATCGCGCGCCTGCCGCATGGCGCCGTGGTGCTGCCCGGCCTCGACACCGATCTCGACGATGCGGCCTGGGACGAGATCGCCGAGATGGAGGCGGATGAGCGCGATCCGTTGCGCTGGCCGGCGTTCGGCCACCCTCAATTCGCCATGCGGGGATTGCTCGATCGCATCGGCATCAGCCGGGCCGAGGTGGTGCGCCTCGATGCGCCCGCCCCGCATGGGCGCGAGGTGCTGCTGTCGGAAGCCTTGCGCCCAGCGCGCGCGACCGACCGCTGGCAGGAACGCCTGGGCGCCATCGACGCCGATATCGCGCGCGGCCTCGCCGGTGTCTCGGTGATCGAGGCCGCCAATGCCGAGGAGGAGGCGCTCGCGATCGCGGTCGCCCTACGCGAGACGCTGGAGCGTACGGACCAGACGGTCGCGCTGGTCACGCCCGACCGCGCACTGGCGCGCCGGGTGCTGGCGGCGCTCGGACGCTGGTCCATTGCGGCCGACGATTCGGGCGGCGATGCGCTGGCCGATACGCGCACGGGCGTGTTCGCGCGCCTCGCTGGCGCGCTCGCGCTCGGCGGCGTCGCCCCGGTCGCGCTGCTGGCGGTGCTGAAAGATCCGCTGTGCCGGCTCGGCAAGCCCGCCGGCGCCAATGCGGCGGCGGTCGACGCGCTCGAGCGCGCAGTGCTGCGGGGCCCTCGGCCGCGTGCCGGCTCCGTCGGACTGATCCACGCGCTGCAGACGTTCCGGCAGGAGCTCGCCCGGCTGCGCGCCGGCGAGCGGTCGGAGATACACGCCAGCGAACCGCGCGCGCGGCTGAGCGACGCCGAGGTCGGCGCAGCGATCGCGCTCGCTGAGCGGCTCGGCGAGGCGCTCGCGCCGCTCGAACGGCTGGCGCAAGCGCAAACCCAGGGGCTTGGTGTGTTCGCGGCCGCGCATCGCGACGTCGTCGCGGCCCTGAGTCGCGACGAGACCGGCGAGTCCGCCGCCTTCGCGGGCGCCGAGGGCCTCGCGCTGGAGAATTTTCTCAACGAGCTTGCGACCGACGACGGAGCGGCCGGGCTCCTTGTCGCGCCGGCGGATTACGGCGAGCTCGTCGAGGCCGCCATGGCCGACCGGGTGGTGCGCCGGCCGGGCGCGCCCGGCGCGCGGGTGCGCATCCTCGGTCCGCTCGAGGCGCGGCTCACCACGTCGGACCGCGTCGTCATCGGCGGTCTGGTCGAGGGCGGCTGGCCGCCCGAGCCGCGGCCCGATGCCTGGCTCAACCGGCCGATGCGCCACCAGCTCGGCCTCGATCTCCCGGAGCGGCGCATCGGGCTATCGGCGCACGATTTCGCCCAGCTGATGGGCGCACCGGACGTGATTCTCACGCGCTCCGCCAAGGTCGGCGGCGCGCCGGCAGTAGCGTCGCGCTTCCTGCAGCGGCTCGCAGCCGTCGCGGGCGATGCGCGCTGGGAGGCCGCGCTCGCGCGCGGTGAGCGCTACCTCGCTTTCGCCCGCAGCCTCGACGATCCGGCGGCGCCGCCGAAACCGGTGCCGGCGCCGGAGCCGCGGCCGCCGCGCGCCGCGCGGCCGTCCGCGCTCGCGGTGACGGAGATCGAGCACTGGCTGCGCGACCCCTACACCATCTACGCCAAGCACATCCTCAAGCTCGCGCGGCTCGATCCGGTCGACATGCCGCCGTCCGCCGCCGACCGCGGCAGCGCGATCCACGGCGCCATCGGCCGTTTCGCGCAAGCGTTCGCCGAGGCGCTGCCGGCCGACGCGGAGGAGCAGCTGCTGAGCTTCGGACGCGAGGAATTCCGCGCGCTGGACGATTTTCCCGAGGCGCGCGCGCTGTGGTGGCCGCGCTTCACCCGCATCGCGCGCTGGCTGGTCGGCTGGGAGCGCGAACGGCGATCCGAGCTCGCCGCGATGCATGCCGAGACGCGTGGCGAGATCCTCATTCCGGTGGGCGAGCGCAGCTTCCGTCTTTACGGCCGCGCCGACCGCATCGAGCGGCGGCAGGGAGGCGGCTACGCCATCCTCGATTTCAAGACCGGCAACCCGCCGAGCGGTCAGCAGGTGCGCATCGGGATCGCGCCCCAGCTCACGCTCGAAGCCGCGATCCTGCGGCGCGGCGGATTCAAGGGGCTCGATCCGACGCTGCCGGTGGACGCGCTGGTCTACGTCAAGCTCAAGGGCGGCGATCCGGCCGGCGACGAGTGCCCGGTCGCGCTCGAGGACATCTCGCCCGATGACGCGGCGGCGCATGCGCTTGCAAGACTGACCGCGCTGGTGACGCGGTTCGAGGATGAAAAAATCCCCTACCGATCGCTCGTGCTGCCGATGTGGGCGAACCGCTACGGCACCTATGACGACCTCGCCCGCGTCAAGGAGTGGTCGGCGACCGGCGATGCGGTGGAGGGCGAGGCGTGAGCGGCGCGCGCGCCATTCCGGAGCCGGTGCGGCGGCAGCAGATCGACGCCTCCGATCCGCAGGTCTCCGCCTTCGTGTCGGCGAATGCCGGCGCCGGCAAGACGCACGTGCTGGCGCAGCGGGTGATCCGGCTCCTGCTCGCCGGCACCGATCCGATGAAGATCCTCTGCATCACCTTCACCAAGGCGGCCGCCGCCAACATGGCGGCGCGGGTGTTCGACACCCTCGCCCACTGGATCGCGCTCGACGACGCGGCGCTCGACCGCGAGATGCGCGCGATCGGCGAAACCGCGATCGGTCCCGCCCAGCGCGCCCGCGCCCGCCGTCTCTTTGCGTCCGCGCTCGACACGCCGGGCGGGCTCAAGGTGCAGACCATCCACGCGTTCTGCACCCGG